>Ga0136604_1000246_pt1 | contig 29834 bp, 31 predicted proteins | sample AntRauFillE10628_FD_104928 | JGI IMG/M metagenome (GOLD analysis project Ga0136604, IMG submission 104928) | Saline lake microbial communities from Rauer Islands, Antarctica - Metagenome Filla E10 #628 | ecosystem: Environmental > Aquatic > Non-marine Saline and Alkaline > Saline | place...
AAGGGTGTCATCAGCAAGCCCATTGAATTATCAAACCAGTTTGTAGTACTAAAAGTGACGGAGGTAAACCCGGCGGGTGTTCGTCCGTTTGATGAGGTTAAATCTCAAATAGAAACAACGGTTCGCAACAATAAACGTAAAGAGCAAGTTGCAATGCGCGTCTCAGAGCTGCTTCAAAGCAATAGTAATTTAGAGGCGTTGGCTAAAGCAGCCGGAAAAGAAATATCCTCAGCAAACGCATTAGCTATGAGTGCACAAACACTGCCGGGTGCAGGACGTGAACCTGAGGTGATTGGAGTGGTAGCCGGTTTGGAAAAAGGTGAGCTGTCTGGCCCTATCAAAGGAACAAGTGCGGTTTTTGTGGTAAAGGTTAAAAGCCGAAATGAAGCGGATCCCCAAAATATGACCAACGCAACGCGGCAGCAGATTCGCCGGCAGCTGCAGCAGCAAAAAAGCAGCACGTTTACCGAAGTTTGGCTGGAACAGTTGAAAAAGGAAGCCGATATTGAGGATTACCGCCCGCGGGTATTGCGCAGCCGCTAATTTTGTTTAAAGTTACAAGTCTAAGGTACCACGCCTATTCAATGATAATAGACCTTCAATCTTTGACTTTTAGACCTTGGACTTATTACAGGGTGAGGAGGAAACTTCTTGCCCTTTTTTTGTGATGTAAATAATTGCCACTGAAATACCAAAGCACTATGTATTTAGAAATTAATTTCTTCAATTCCTACGATTACTGTCATCCCGAATCCTGTTTTTTAGGATGAGGGATCTCAAATGTGGCAAAGACGAATATTTATAAAAGGACAAAAGTTGTATCCATGCTTAAGATCCCTCGTTATTCGCCAGCCAACGAGGACCCCAAGATGACAGTTAGAAGTTTAAACCCTAAAGGCATTAAGCATAATAAAAATTAGAACTCAGTTGACTTCTAAACAAACATATACCAAAACAGATCGTAAATGGATGTCACTGGCCATTGAAATTGCCCGGCGCGGGGGCGGCTATGTCTCTCCCAATCCCATGGTGGGATGTGTTATTGTATCCAGAGAAGGGAAGAAAATCGGGCAGGGATACCACGAACGCTATGGACAGGCGCATGCAGAGGCTAATGCCATTAAATCGGTAAAACGGATGTCTGACCTTGAAGGTGCAACGGTTTACGTAACGATGGAACCTTGCGCACATCACGGGCAAACCCCACCTTGTTGCGAGCTGCTTGCGGAGTATCCCATTGGGCGTGTGGTTATTGCTATGGAAGACCCCACCGCAAAAGTAAACGGCAAAGGTATTTCTTATCTGCGCGATAAAGGAATAGAAGTTGAGGTTGGGTTGATGGAACAAGAAGCCAATCAATTAAACGAGTTCTTTTTACATAATCACCACTGTGGCCGGCCGTTTGTAACTCTGAAAATAGCCCAAACACTGGACGGCTACATTGCCGCGGCCGACGGCAATTCGCAGTGGATAACGGCTAAGCCTGCACGGGCAAAGGTGCACGAATGGCGCAGTAGCTATGATGCAGTGATGGTGGGCCGCAATACGGCCATTAATGATAATCCACGCTTAACGGTGCGTCATGTAAAAGGCCGGCAGCCGCAGCGTATTGTCATAGATGGCCCGCTGGAACTCCCCGATAACCTGAATCTATTTTCCGATCAGTATGAAGAAAAGACAATTGTAGTTACCTATAATAAAAAGAAATTGGAGCAGGAAAATGATCCTATGCTAAAAATATTGGAATCCAATTATTTCAGGGGCAAAACGCTGTTAGTTTCTCAAAAAGACGGCCACACCGATCTTGAAATAATGCTACAAAAGTTAAGCGATGAGGGCTTAACTTCTATTCTTGTTGAAGCGGGACAAAATCTTGCATCGGCCCTATTGAGGGAACGGCTTGTGGATAAGGTGCAATGCTTTATAGCGCCTAAAATTCTGGGAGCAGGTACCAAATCGGTGATGGGGACGGGTATCACCCGGATGAGTGAAATCTTAGCCTTTAAAGATGTGCAATGGCAAAAAATCGGGGATGATATGCTGTTTACCGGCTATTTGTAACATACTCCTTGTCTCTGATGCTCGGCGTCCGGACAATATGTAGTTGGAGTGATTAAAATAGAACAATCAGTTGTCTCGCAAAATATATTAATGGACGTTTCAACTAATTGCACCACAAAGAAAAATAAAAAGACACCGAAAATGTTCACAGGAATCATCAAAGAATTGGGACACATTCAATCGGTTAAATTACTGACCGGCGGCAAAGAATTTACTGTTGCCTGTGATTTGGCTTCAAAAGTGCAGGTTGACCAAAGCATCAACATCAACGGGGTTTGTCATACAGCAACCGGGGTTGATGATGGCTCATTTACCGTGCAAAGCGTAGAAGAAACGCTGCGAAAGACAAATATTGGCGCTCTTGCAAAGGGTGATTTTGTAAATCTTGAACCATCACTCCATCCCGAACAACTGCTCGACGGCCATCTGGTGCAAGGCCATGTAGATGGTACGGGTGAAATAACTGAAATTAAGCAGGAAGGAACCGACTGGTTGATATCGGTAGAATATGACGAGCAATTTAAAGACCTGATTGTAGGCCGGGGCAGCATCGCCATAGACGGCATCAGCCTGACCGTAGCCAATGAAAAAGATACCACCTTTACCGTGGCTATTATTCCTTATACCTACGAGCATACCAATCTTAAGAAGCGACAGCCGGGCGATGCGGTAAATCTGGAGTTCGATATCTTGGGCAAGTACGTGGTACGGTATTTGCAGAACCGGGAAGGGAAATGACGTCTTAATTTTGGTTTTAAGGGAGTTCCTCACCCCAAAAATCTTTTACATCAAAACCTATCAAGACCCCTGCCGGATGGGCTGGAGCTACGTTCAAGGTTTCTGAGCAGCGGCAGTTTTTGAAAGATGCTCTGGATTTGGCTGTTATTTACGCTAAGCCTGAAAAAGAAGTACTGGAACTCACCAAAGGGGTTAAACTGAAAAGAAAGCGTCCAGTTGTGAAGTTCGCGGTTTAGATTAAATTGGGAGGGCGTTAACTCCTTTTGGATAAAATCGTAACCGAGTTGCGTACTGAAATTCCATTTTGGGGTTAATTGGAACTGAATATTTTGTGCATTAATAGTGGCGGATTTTCTGTTGTCGCCTACGGGATTCAGGTTCCAATTATATCTAAAATTTAATGAAAATGACCAGGGTGATTTTAATTTTTGTACCGGACGCCGGTTAAAATAGGGATCAATTTGATTAAAGATGGATTGATCATAGGGATCGTACCGGGCCGGGAAATAGGGTGTGTCATCAATTTGTATGCCACGCTTCCCGCCGCCGCTGAATGAGGTGCTGGCATTAACACTGAAATTAACCAGCTCGGCCAGCCGGCCGCTGTTTGTTAGCAGAAAATCATTGACGGGTATGCCCTGTTCATTGCGTTCATAAAAGTTGAAATTGGCTGAAGCACGTAGATTTACCCCGCTCACTACATTGGATGTCAACGAGGTATTAAGGTTAGAAAGCTTAAGGCTGTCGGCCGCGAAATTATAGCTCGAATTGAGATTAAGCTGGTCGATGATGCGAAGAATATTTTCTGACTTTTCGCCGGTAGAATCACGCTTTACCTGTCTTGCTTCAAATGTATTACGTATGCCAAAGTTTATGGCTCGTTGCTCACCGCCCCGCGGACCGTTAAAGACTTGGTTTTCAAAAATGGAAAATTCCCGGGTACGTCCGGTAGTATCAACCTGCACCTCGCGAAAGAAGCCAAAAAAGTCGCTGCTGAAGTCGGGCCTGTAGCCAAAGGAAATGGTTGGGCGAACGGTATGCCGAAATCCTTCAATATTGCCAATTTTGGCGTTGGATATGCCGTAAAAGGTAGTGGAAAAATTAAGACTGGTAGAAAATTCGCGGGCCGTGGTAAAGCCGCGTATTTGCCGCAATTCGGTACGGTTTGAATCGGGAATGAACACCCGACGGGTAGTAGTGGGGAACCAGAATTCGGTATAGTTTCCGCTCGCACTCAGGTTTAAAAATTGACTGTCAAGCAAATTGCCGACACTGATGTCTGCATCCTGCCGGAAACCATATTGGTAATGGTCAAATTCACCGGTCGCCTCACGAAATGCTGAGGGATCAAACAGGGCTTCAAGAAAACCGATATCTGTAGAATCACCCTGTATGGGATTAAATTCAAAGCTTGACTCAAAAGAATTTGCGTATCGAACCGAAAGATTCTCATACCATTTAGAATCTTCTGCAGAGGTATTATCATTGGAGAATGGTGAAAAGCGCTTTAAACTAAAGTCCAGCGATGGGCCGCTTAATCTGCCAATATTTGTTTGAAAATTTTGGTTTTGGCGAACGGATGCCGAAATATTATAAAGGTTTTCAGGGTGTTGGTATCTGTAATTGATGTTTGAACTGGTACTGGTTTGTACCCGTTCATTAATTACAAATGAGTTGCGATTGAAAAAGTCGGCCGTTCGGAAATTAATATTAGCTGTAATGCTGGAATAGGGAGAAAATTCCTGATTATGCGTGATGCCGATACGGCGCTGGGTGTTAATAGAAAAATTAGGGTCGGTTGATTCCAGCCCGCGTTCTCTGGAAAAACCTATTTGAATGCTCCCATTATAGGACCCGCGTTTGCGGTAGTTGGCTCCTGAATCCAGGAAAAAGGTGCCGGAGGTAAAAATATCAAACGAGGCCTGTGCTGTCAGGTAATCATTAAAGTATTGAAACCATCCCAGATTCCGCAGTCCTATGCCGCGGGTACTGGTATTTTGAAAAACATACGTAGGTTGGAGAATGCCCGACTGCCGCCGGTCCAGACTTTTCGGCAAATAACCAAAGGGGAATACAATGGGATAGGGGATATCGAGTATATAGAGCCGGGCATTTTTAAAGAAAATCTGTTCCTGGTTCACTACTTTCATGCGGTCGGCCTTTAGGTAGTAGTGCGGATGGTCGAGCGTACATGTGCTGTAAATAGCATCCTCTAAAAAAACCACATCCCGGCTGGTATTTTTTACTTTGGTGCCCGTCAGCTTTCCGTCCTGTATCTTTACCCGCGCCACCTCAAACCGCCCCTTTTCTGTTTTGTAGTTAAAAGCAATTTTATTGCTTCGCACGGGCGGCTCACCCTGGCGCGTAAGTACCGGCTGCGAAAGGGTATCCTGCGGGGTTTGGGTATTGGCCGTCACAAGATTTTCATCAAGATTAAGTTTTACCTTCCCCGATTCAAGCTGCCCGGATTGATGGGTTACTTTTGCCGAGCCGTATAAAGAAGCAACGCGGCCGGCCCTGAAATTAAATATAAGGGAATCGGTTGCCTGGAATTGCACTTCCCCTTCTTTTAAAAAACCCGAATCAGGTGTCGTTTGTGTGCCGGTAGCACCCGGATAGTCATCCCGTTGTTGAGGTGGGATGTTAACAGAGTCGGATTGCACGCCCGTTGTGTCGATAACCTGCGCTTGCAGAGATGAAAAACCTCCCAAAGCAAGCAGCAATAGGGTGGCTGCAAACAGTACGGATATTTTTTTTTGATATGTGAAACGATTTTTTTTCAACGTATAAAAAAGGAAACTAAAACGAAGAATTGAGCAGTATCTTTATCACCTGAATCTAAAACAGTGTCCGGAACATAAAAAGTATACTATTACGCAAATAAAATGGAGGGCGGGGAGGCGAAATATTAATCTTTCTCTTTTATTTTATATATAAATTCGCCTTCTTTTTTCATACCATATTCTTCCCGGGCAATGCGTTCCAAAAGAGCAGGTTCTTTGCTGAGGTTTTCAATCTTTTGTTTAAGTTGTTGGGTCTCAGTTTCAAGGTGCTCCGTTTTTGTTTTTAAAGTCTCCTGGCGCTGGTTAAGCTGATACCGTGCCCAAAGGCTGTAAGTATCAAAAATAGCAAACCATATAAAAATGAAGGCGCCCATAACGAGCACAATAAACGATTTGCTCCACTGCAGGGGGTTTAAGATCTGTAAATTCATTATGCAATTATTGCGTCAATTGGCCGGTTTGTAATACATTTAAATGAAAATACACCAATTTAATTGTCAATCGCAATTTTTATGATGCATCAATTTTTAGAGCGCTATTTTTAAGGGGGTGTATTTTTTTGATAGCAGGGGAAGCCTTAGCTGTAGCTATTTAGTAAAACGAAACGATCTATGAAATCATCTATTCTGTGTAACCTTTGCGGTTCCCGCGCCCAGCCTTTTCATCAAACCTTGGGTCGCGAATATTTTGAATGTTCAGAGTGCAAAGCCGTTTTGTTAGATCCTGAATTTTATGTTTCTGCTGAAGATGAAATGTATCGCTATCAAACGCACAACAATGATATAGAAGATCCGCGCTATCAGAATTTTGTGATGCCGCTGGTTGATGCTGTTAAGGAGCATTACGAATCCCCAAGCTATGGATTGGATTATGGCTGCGGCACCGGTCCCGTTGCGGCCAAGTTGCTGGACGATGCCGGTTATTCCGTTTCAACATACGATCCTTATTTCCATAAGAATCCGACCGTTTTTCAAGAACAATATGATTTTATTATTTCCAGTGAAGTGATAGAACATTTTCATCACCCAGCTAAAGAATTTCGCCTGTTAAAGGGACTTCTGAAGCCCGGCGGACATTTATACTGTATGACGTTGCGCTATGCTGATGATATTGATTTTAAAGACTGGCACTATGTTCACGATGAAACGCACGTCATATTTTACCGGGAAGAAACAGCGAGGTGGATAAAGAAAGCCTTTAGTTTTGCTAATCTAAAATTAAAGAAACGACTGATTATTCTGCAAAATTAAGGCTAAGGTTTAGGTACAGGCAGAGGCTTACTCAACCTCAACCTTAGCCCCTCGGCCTAAACGCATGTTCAAAGTGCCGGATATCGGGCGCCTCGTTTTGGCTTTGCACAATACCGATCACATCAAAGCGTACCGGGTAGCCGTCCATTTTGCGTTCGTACAACCAGGCTTCGGCCGCTTTAAATATAAGTTTCTTTTTATTTTCAGTAATAGATTCTGCCGGATCACCAAAAGTCGTATTTTTTCGCATTTTCACTTCCACAAAGACGATAGCCGTTCCATCATAGGCAACAATATCTACCTCAGCCCGCTCAAAAAAATAGTTTTGTTCCAGGATTGTATATTCTTTCGATTCCAGATAGGCAGCGGCAAGGGCTTCTCCTTCACGCCCTCTTTGATGGGTTGATTTGTTTGTCATTTTCAGTCAGTTTTTTTTCGACGAATCCGAAAGCCGGCCTTTAACATTTTCTTTCATCTCGGCCAGCTTAACCAACTGCTTTAAAAACCTCAGATTCTTTTTATTGATATAAGGCAGCATGGCGTCCGTAAATCGTTCAAACATCTCGAGAAATTCTACAAAATTCTCAATCCGCTCTTTAAATTCCTCTTCTTCCGCAGTTATTTTCCCATTTGCTTCAAAGCCTTCAAGGCATTTCATTAGGTTGGCCCGTATGGGGGCAACTTCCCGGTCTTGGCGTTCGCGAATAATGGTGGCCACAATCGACCAAACATCCTTTTCGGCGGTATAAAAATCCTTACGCTTGCCCTTAAAGTGAACTTTATGGGCAAGCTGCCACTTCACCAGGTTGCGCAGGTTCATGTTGGCATTACCCCGGCTGATGTCCAGCCGTTCCATAATGGTATCGGTGTCCAAAGCATCGGCTTCGGCATAGAGCAGAGCATGAATCTGCGCCATAGTTTTGTTGATGCCCCAGGCCGAGGCCATTTCACCCCAGAGCAGTATAAATTGCTCGAGCGCTTCTTCGTACGATTTTGATCGCTTATTGCTCAAAAGATCAGGTTTGCGTCGGTTCCGATTTCGTTTTTTTCGTAGTGGAATCGCCCGACTTCTTTTCTGTTTTATCCTCTTTTTTATCTGCTTTCTTTTCGGCTTTGGCTTTTTCCTTTCTGTCGTTGTCTTTATAATCGGTTACGTACCAACCCTCCCCCTTATAAACCACACCGCCGCCTCCGCTTATGACGCGTTTCACTTTTTGGCCGGTGTCCGGGCATTTTTCCAGAGCATCATCATTAATGCTCTGCTTAATTTCAAAGGTACTTCCGTCTTCTCTTTTGTACTCGTATGTAGGCATAATTTTGTAAAATTATTTTTCTAATTAACTGATTATTAAAGCACAAATTGTGCCAAAGAGGTTCAGGCAAATCAAGTTTTCATGATTTTATCAAGGTTCTTTGATTATTAGTTTTGCTAAACTGGCGGATTATTTTACTCAACCTCCCCTCCTTCATAAGGCGGGGAATTAGTTTGGCAGCGATATTTCTCCCCTTATTAAGGGGAGAGGTAAGAGGGGTTGTAAGATACAAGGTCTGTTTTCAAAGCTACAATCTCGTAAAATATATCAGACTTGAGCATTTGATTGCCACTAAACTCTTTAGAAATTTGATTATAAACATATTTGGATTAAAATTATTTCAGTTCAGATAGTCCTTTATTTAGACGCCCCATCCCTTCTTTCAGCTCATCCATGGATGAAGCGTAGCTCAGGCGAATCCCTTCCGGTTCTCCGAATGCATCGCCAGGAACCATTGCCAGTCCGTGCTCCTTAAGCAGGTACATGCACAGTTCAGTGCTGCTTGATACAGTCTCACCGCCGGGTGTCTTTTTATTCAGGTGGGCGGAAATGTCGGGGAACACATAAAAAGCCCCTTCCGGTTCAAAGCATTTCACCCCCTTCATGCCGTTCAATTTTCCAACAACATAATCGCGCCTTTTTTTGAAATCATCACGCATGGATTGCACGGCAGAAAGGTCGTTGGTATACGCTGCTTCTCCTGCTTTTTGCGAAATGGATGAGGGCGCTGAAGTCTCCTGACTCTGTATTTTTGCAACGGCATCTGCTACAGACTGCGGAGCGGCTAAGTAGCCCAGCCGCCAGCCGGTCATGGCAAAGCCTTTGGAAAATCCGTTGATTAAAACCGTCCGATCATAAAGCTCGGGAGTGGCTTGCAGAATGCCCACATGATCACCCTCAAAAACGATATATTCATAAATTTCATCTGAAATGATGCACACATCGGGGTGCTTTTTAAGCACTTCACCAAGTTTAGAAAGTTCAGCATGAGTGTAGCAGGCACCTGTGGGATTGGACGGTGAGCAGAGCATAAATATTTTCGTCCGACCGGTTATAGCGTCTTCAATCTGTTGGGGAGTAATTTTATAATTATTTTCAAAGGAGGTGCGTACAACAACCGGCTTGCCGCCGCCCAGCTTTGCCATCTCGGTATAAGATACCCAGTGCGGAGCGGGGATAATTACTTCATCCCCATCATTAAGCAGGGCCAGCATGCTAAAGCCCAGCGCCTGTTTTGCACCGTTGGTGCAGACAATTTGGGATGGTTCATAATCAAGCCCGTTATCTCGCTGTAATTTATCAACAATGGCCTGCCGCAGTTCGGGCGTGCCGGTATTCATGGTATAGCCGTGAAAGCCGTCATCTATGGCCTTTTTTGCCGCTTTGCAAATATGGTCGGGCGTTCTGAAGTCGGGTTCTCCGGCGCTAAGCGAAATAATGGATTTCCCTTGCCTCTTCAGTTCCTTAGCTTTGGCAGAAATAGCGAGTGTTTCGGATGGAGCAACTGATTGAGCACGATTTGAGATCATAAACGGTTCCCTTAAAAATTAGAATACGCAGCTTGTAAATGTGATTTAAAATAGGTAAAAGCGCGCTGTAATTCTAAACAGCTATTGTGCAAATTGTTCTGTGCAAAAGCTAATTATCATTCTCCTTAAGCTTTTTAAGCAGTGCATCAGCCACATGTTCGGGCACAAAAGAGGAAAGGTCACCGCCCCAGAAGGCCACTTCTTTCACCAGCGAGGCGGATATAAATGTGAGGTGTTCATTGGGCATTAAAAAGACGGTATCTACTTCAGGTGCCAGCCGCCGGTTGGTGAGCGCCATACGGAATTCATACTCAAAGTCGGAGATTTGCCGGACGCCACGAATTAAGGTTTGTGCTTTTTTCTGCTTGGCAAAATTGACCAACAGTCCTGAAAACTGTTCTATTTCAACCTTATCGGCCCATGCTTTCCCTTGCAGACATTTTTTAAGCAGTGCCTCGCGTTCATCACCGGTAAAAACGGCCTCTTTGCGACTGTTGATGGCGATGGTAAGAATTATTTTATCAAAAAGTTCAGTGGCTCGCTGCAGAATATCAAGATGTCCGAATGTGATGGGGTCAAATGAGCCAGGATAAAGCGCTAAGGTTTTCATCAGTAAAGTATTAATTATGGGTTGATGCTATAGAAATGTGTTAAGTTGTTAAATTTATATAAAATATAAGCAACCTCGTAGCGTCCGCAGGTCCTACGAGCGTTGCTTCTGCTCGAACGCTGCGAGGTGCTTGCGTACGCTCGAAGGTTCTCTAAGCGGGTTTCCATAACCGCTAAACGCGTTATCAGAATTAATCCCCGCATTTATCATTTAGCGCCGTTATATCTTCCTTGGTAAAATCTATGCTACCCTTTTTTTTATTTTTCATCAGGTAAAACATCACAGACTGGGAATTTTGCACATGGTCTAAGCCCAAAGCATGCCCCATTTCATGAGCGAGAACAAGCCGCAGTTCGTCCAATGTATGGTAGCTGAAAATATTAATGGTTTCTCTATCTGCTGTTTTCTGATAATTGCCCTGATGGAACTCCTGTTGTGAACCGTAGGTGTTATTATAATCAGCTATCAAATCATCAATCTGTTCGGAGATGCGGTTTAGTTTTGACACATGAATGTTTATGGTAGTACCTAAACGATTAAGGGCGTCTTGTTTTTGCCTTATTTTTTGCTCTTGCTTGTCTTTATTAATCCCGTAAGCCCCATCGTTGCCCGCCCGATTATACTGTGCAACTAATTGCTCATACTCTTCTTTACTGTTGTCATATTGTTTTCTTAGCTTCAGTAATTTCTTTTCTGCTGTTCGGTACGAGGTTTTCTCCAATTTAATTCTAAGTGAAGCAGATTGCTCTTTATTCAAAAGTCGCTGTTGCTCATCATAAATAAGATTGATGGATATACTTCCATCTTCAGCGTATTCAAACAAATCTTTTCCAACAGTATTTGACCAGGCGGTATCAATAACATGCAGCATATTCTTCAACTCTGCTTCATCTAAATCATAAATGGGACTAATATTTCCGATCCTATAAGTAACGGCTTTGTTACAAGGACCTGAAAATAAAGTTTTTGATAGTATATCATCACTAACATATTTAATTACCAATATGAGTCCAACTATTAGAAATATGATAAGCAGGGTCTTCTTCATATCAAATTTAATGCACGTTTTGTGCTAATGGGGTGATGCGGTCGGTTGCCCCTGTAAGAAGCTGATAAAAGAGCGCCCGTATTTTTTTTCAAATAAAAAGTTTGGATGTTCGCTAAAAGAATGATGTTTGTTATGCTCAAAAATAAGCCAGCCGCTGTCTCTAAGCCACCCTTTGCTAATAATGGCTTCTACTATTTCTTCAACCTTTTGGTAAGGATAGGGAGGATCGGAAAAAATTAAATCGAAGCCCACGGCCGGCCCCTTTAGGTAATGTTCGGCATCAATTAGAGCAGTACTAACCTGGTTTTCCATCTCAAATTCTTGTGCCGTTTTGTTGATGTGCTCGATGTTGAGCCGGTCGTGATCAACAAATAAAACGTTTCGGGCGCCGCGCGACAGTGCTTCAAAACCAAGATTCCCCGAACCGGCAAATAGGTCAAGCACAGTACAGTTTTGTATGAACCGGCGTGATTCTATCACCGAAAAAAGCCCCTCTTTAACGCGGTCGGTAGTGGGCCGTACATCAAGCCTTTTGGGAATATTTATAATGCGGCCCTTTAATAATCCGGTTATAATGCGCATGATTGGGTTAGGGTTTAGGCAAAGGTTAAGGTTTAGGCTGAGGAAGGTCTCAACCTAAACCTTAACCTTAATTTAGAGCCAGCATAATAGCCGGATAAGCCAATTCAAGATCAAAACCGTAGGTATCCTCTTTGGCTTTAACCTGCATTTTGTTGAGGGTGTCCATCTTTGTCACGGTACCTGCCTCATCCCAGAAAGGTTGCAGTATTTCAATAATATGCCAGGCCTCCCGGCCGTACACCTGTATCTGTTCGTGCAATCCCTGCATCCACGGCAATGTCTGTGCCCGTTGCAGCCATAAATATGGCAGGTCTTCCGGTTCGTCAAACTGAATATAGGTGGCGCCGCGCAGTTTGCCCAATATAAACGAGTTTACCGAAATACACTTTTTAAAACAGCAAATAGTTAAAAATGACCCGCCGGGACGTACATGCTTAATCCAGTTTTCTCCTATCTCAAAAGCGCTTACATAATCCACGCTTGAAATATCAGCAGTTAATGTTTGTACCCCTTTTAGGGTATCATCGGTGCGCAACTGCAGTAATTTAAAATTTTCATTACTGAGCGTGTGCCAGACGGGATGTATCTGCTTTCGGGGAAGTCCGTTCATTAAAATATTGATGTGGGCTTCCCGTTCTTCGGCATTATCGTAAACGAGCTTGGGCAGGGCCGTCCAGCATTCCATGGTTGGGTACAGAAGAACACGGACATGGGTAACGCTGAAACGCTTTTTTAAATCTGCTAAAGTATTTCGAAGACCGGGCAGGTAATTATTATTTTCCGAGAGTACCGCATCGGCCACATCAAAATTAAAATCTATGGCTCCGATGCGACTGAGGCATGCATTTTTCTGGGGATCGCTTGCCGCATACAAAAGCTGATGGTCGAAAAAGCAAAGCCCTAAACAAACATTAGTGGTAGGCATGAACCATTATTTCCAACTTGGAGCATTAAGTAAGGTCGTCTTTTCCAGGCTCCCGATTTTATCGGTGTAACTGGTATCCGGGTCTTCAAGCAAATAAATTTGCGGATTGATAGTGTCGTTCAGCGTGTATTTAAACCGTTTGTGCGGGGCACGTGGTGTATAAATCAGGGAATCGAGCTTAAAGGTATAGCCTGATTTCGGATCATCCTTAAAAAGAGAATCCATTTGAGCGTTCATTAGTGAATCGGTTTTCATAAACGCCAGAAGACTATCAAGGCCGCCCTGGGTCGGTGGGAAGGAATCTTTACGCCGGTCGTATTGAATCAAACCATCGCGGATGTCTTCCATGTTGTGCCGAACCTGTTCGGTTACACGTTGACGTTCCTCAACAATTTCGTACGGATCTACAATAGAATGATAGAGCCACCATCCCAAAATGATGATAACAATTCCCAAGACTACGGTTAAGATCATGTTTCGGCTTTCAACAGTCATATCGCAAAAAATAAAGTGTTAAAAAAGAATGAATGAAAATAGGTTTTTTGAAAATACATGCCGGCTTGTTGATATGCAACCCCTTTATAAATGGGATGAATTTTGTAAAAGAGGGCTTTGCAAAACCCAACAAAACGACCCTGTCATCGCGAGGGCACGGTGGGTTTCCGTGTCCGCGGCGATCCCCACTCGTTATAATGTGGCTTTGTACCCTATTGGGAGATTGCCACGCCGCTATTCTTCTCCCGAGTATCGGGATCGGAATCATGGAGCGGCTCGTGCCAAAGGCATACCTTCTGTGCAATGACAAGTAGGGTTTTGCAGAGCCCTCTAAAAGTTTTAAAATCATTGATTTAAATTTAAGTGTCAAGAAAAATTAAAAGCTTTTTTTAGGGCTAAGATGATATAGCTTTTCATTGAGGTATGATTTGAGTCCCCGCCGGTGAAAATTCGTCAATTCATCAAAAAGAGAGTGGACATGCAGCATTTTAATGTGAAAATTTTCACCGAAAAGTGATTGCAGTTCATTTTCAAAAACGGCAAAAGGCGGGCCCGGCATTTCGTTTTGCTTATATTCAAAGCAATTTATTAATACTTGGGTGTGCGGCTGCATCAGTGCCTGCAGGCTGCCGGCGTAGCGGGTACGCATCTCTTTAGGCAGCGCAATAATAGCGGCCTTGTCATAAATAGCATCAACCGGCGGCAGCCACTGTTTTTGTAGTTTTAAAAAATCGCCGCACCATAATTCCATCGAATTAGAAGCATATCGGTCAAGCCCTGCTTTGGTTGATTTTTGAAACGGTTCGTCATGGTTTTGTTTGAGGGTTTTGATCGCAATTTCCGACACATCAACCCCAATCACATAATGGCCCTGCCCGGCCAGCCATTGGATGTCGAGGCTGCTGCCGCATAATGGAACTAAAACAACGGCGTTTTTAGGTAGATTAAGGACATGCCAATACGATTGCAGCAGAGGAAACACTTGCTGCATGTGCCAGCCTGTTTTGTCGTTTCTCCAACGGCTCTGCCAGTAACTGATTTCCATAAGTGAATGCGATTTTATATTTTTTTTGCGACCTTATAGATACGCAGATCAGTAAATTAAAAAAAGAGGGAATATGGAATTTGATCCGCAATGGGCTGTCATTTTAAAAGTTGTGTACGCTATTTTTTTAGGGGGACTGGTAGGGCTGGAGCGCGAGTTGGCATCTAAGCCGGCAGGTTTGCGTACGCACATGCTGGTGGCCGGAGCTTCAACTTTGTTTGTAATACTGGGTGATTTTATGATCCGTCAGTTTGCCAATACCTCTTTTGTTGAGACCATACAGACTGATCCCATTCGTATTATGGAAGCCATTATTACCGGCATCAGTTTTCTCGGGGCTGGCACCATTATTTTTAAAGATCAGCAAAGCACGGTTGAAGGGCTGACCACGGCAGCCTCCATTCTTTTTATATCAGCAATTGGCATAACCGTAGCTTTGAATCTCTTTGCCATGGCAGGCGTTCTTACGCTGGTGGTGATTGTGATCTTGTCGGCACTCGGTTATCTTCACGCATGGATCGTAAAAGTGCGTTCCAAAAGCAGTGTCTATGATGACAACGAAAAGCAGTAAACAAATGCCCGCCCATTGAACCGAAAAATACTTCGCCTGGCCATTCCCAACATTATCAGCAATTTGTCGGTGCCGCTGCTGGGCGCCGTTGATACCGCGCTGGTTGGGCACTTGGAAGAAGTCTATTATCTGGGAGCCATTGCCATAGGCGGTATGATTTTCAATTTCATATTCTGGGGCTTCGGCTTTTTGCGGATGGGCACCACCGGCATCACGGCGCAGGCCTTTGGCGAAGAAAACAAAACCGAAAGCGTGATGACGCTGGCCCGCGCTCTTTGCGTAGCGGGGGTCTTCAGCCTGCTCATTCTACTGCTGCAGGTATTTATTGTTGATCTCGGCTTTTTGATTGTTGATGCCTCCCCCGAAGTAGAGCGCTATACTCGCATCTATTTTAATATTCGCATTTATACTGCTCCGGCCACGCTGGGGCTGTATGCCATCAACGGCTGGTTTCTGGGCATGCAGAACGCCCGCTACCCGATGTACGTGATGGTAGTGCTGAACGCGCTCAACATTGCGCTGGATATCTTTTTTGTCTATAGCTTAAACAAGAACGTAGCCGGTGTTGCATGGGGCACGCTCATTGCCCGGTATGTGGGGATTTTATTGGCCGTTGGCTTGCTTTGGTATAAATACCGAGACTGGGTAAAAGAATACGTGCATGAAAAACTGCTGGAACTGGAACCGATCAAAAAGTTTTTTGCGGTTAACCGCGACATCTTTCTGCGAACACTCTGCCTTATATTCACCTTCTCCTTTTTCACGGCAAAGTCGGCTACTTTTGGCGATGTGGTTCTGGCGGCCAATACCATTCTGCTGCAGCTCTGGATGATCGTATCCTACGGCATCGACGGTTTTGCCTTTGCCGCAGAAAGTCTGATCGGTCGCTATACCGGCTCGCGGGAGCAGCAGAAGGTTAAAAGGGCCGCCACTTACTGCTTTGCGTGGGGCCTTGCTATCGGGGTGATAGCAAGCGGTGTTTACTGGATTTTTGATGAATCTATTTTAAAATTGTTCACCGACCAGCAGCCGGTTATTGCAGCGGCGCTGCTGGTATTCGGGTGGACGATAGCCGGTCCCACTGTCAGCAGCTTCTGCTATATCTGGGACGGCATCTTTATCGGCGCTACGGCCACCGCGCCCATGCGCAATTCCATGTTGATAGCAACGGCAGCGGTATTTTTACCGGTATATTTTTTAGCCGTCCCCTACTTGGGAAATCATGCCATCTGGTTGGCTATGGTATCTTTTATGATTGCCCGCGGAGCCACGTTATCATGGTATGCGCCAAGGTATATTTTGAAGAGAAATTTGCAGAACTAAGAATCAGTGATGGCATCACTAAATTTAAAATCAAAGATCATGCACGATAATTTCTCCAAACAAGCTGATTTGTACGCTAAGTACCGTCCCCGATATCCGAAAGCAATGTATGATTTTATATTTCAGCATTTGCAGGGTAAACAAACCGCTTGGGACTGCGCCACGGGCTCTGGACAGGTGGCCGGCTACCTGCCAGCTCATTTTAAAAGAGTAGTTGCCACTGATATTAGCGACGAGCAGATGAAGCATGCGTCCGGGAAAGCCAATATCAAATATGTAAATGCACCAGCCGAAGATAGCGGTTTGCCGTCGAATACTTTTGACCTGATCACGGTTGCGCAGGCCATTCACTGGTTTGATTTTGACTGTTTTTACAGCGAAGTAAAGCGAACGGCAAAAGAGGGTGCACTACTGGCGGTGATCGGCTATGGAATGGTTCAGGTAAATGAAGATATCGACCTGCTGATAAAGAATTTTTATGATTTCACCTTCAACAAGTACTTTAAAGACAATCGCCAATATTTGGATAGACACTATAAGACCATTCCGTTCCCTTTTGAGGAAATTGAATGCCCGGAATTTAGCATTTCGTACCAATGGAGCCTTGAAAAATTAGAAGGCTATTTCAAATCATGGTCGGCCGTGCAGAAGATTAAGGAAGATGAGGGTTATAATCCGGTGAATGATTTTATGAAGAAGCTGAAAGAAGATTGGAACCAAGGTGAAGTTAAAGAAGTGACTTTCCCGGTATTTATGCGGCTGGGACAGATAATGGTTAATTGAAGATTTACGATTGCAGATGACAGATTTATGATGTTGAGTGCTGCCGGCAAATCTTAAATCTTAAATCTTAAATCGCTAATTATAAATCTACAATTGGGTATGAAAGGCCTCCGGGTTAAATACAAATTCCCGGGCTGTGATAAGCGTCCACGCTTATCACACTGTATTTTCTTTAACTGAATAAAATGTAAATTCTCTGCGCACCTCTGGTTCCTCTGCGGTTTAAATATTAATGCTAAATCAAGATCACCATGAAATACATGCTCCTGCTTCGCCATGCGAAATCCTCGCACGATGATTCGAGCCTCAAAGATTTTGATCGTCCCCTGGCCGCACGTGGTAAAGAAGATGCCACGCGTATGGGGGAATTTGTCCGGGATATTGACTGCCTGCCGGGAGTGATAATTTCCTCAACGGCTAAGCGAGCCAAACAGACAACGCAGCTGTTTTGTAAAGGCGCCGGACTGGATGAAGATGAGATAAAATGGGATGAAGATTTGTATTACGGATCATCTCACGATTATTTGGCTGCAATTAAAAAAGCGGCGAATGTAAGCGAAAGAATTATGCTGGTAGGACACAATCCAAAGATTGAGGATGTCGCCCGTCGGCTTTGCGGTAATGCTTCCATACGAATGCCTACGGCAGCGCTGGCCTGTTTTGAGCAGCCGGCCAACGAATGGAACCAAATCAGTGAAGGGCTTGCATCCCTAAAATGGATGATGATACCGAAAGTGCTTAATGAGCTTGGCAATTAATTACTAAGCGCATCATAGTCCTCAAATCGTGAGCCATTATCTGCACTGTCCATTTTTTTAAGAATTTTTTGAATGGCCTCATGGGGGTGGTCGCAGTAGTGTTCACTGCCCAGAAATTCTTTCATCCCCGATTTTTTAATCACATCGCGCGCCGGTCCTTTTAGTCCGGTTATATATAATTCCATATCCCAGCCCTGCAGTGTTTTAATGACAGATTGCAGCGCGTCGGTGGCGGTGGTATCCAGCATGTTGATACTGCTCCCATCAATAACTACAAACTTTGTTTTGCTGTGTTGGTCTTCACTTTTTTCAAGGATGAAATCCCGGAAAAAGTCAGCATTGATAAACGAGAAGGACGCATCAACCCGGAGGATGAGGATACCGTTAATGCGGGTAGCTTGCTCATTGCGTTCAATATTTTTGAACAGTCGAGTGTCTGGCATAATGCCCAATTCGGCCACGGCGGGCCGGCTGTATTTGTACAGCAGGGTAAGCATGGCAGCGCCGATGCCCAGCAGAATACCCTCCTGAATACCGATTAGAAGGGTACTGAGAAAGGTAAAAATAGCGATGGTGCCTTCGCTCTTTTTAGTGCTAAACAGAAACTTCATCTCTTCGATGTCTATCAGGCCGAAAACAGCTACGATAATAATGGCGGCCAACACGGGCATGGGCAGGAAGTAGAAAAACTCGGTGAGGAATACGAGAGTAAGGATAATTAAAGCCGCGGTTATGATGTTGGCCATAGGCGTTTTTACCCCGGCTTGTTCGGCGGCGGCCGACCGCGAAAAGCTACCTGAGACCGGAAGGGAGCTGAAAAAACTGCCGATAAAATTGGAGGCCCCGATGGCCACGAGTTCATGGTTGGAATCCACCATATAATTATGCCGTTTGGCAAAGGCTTTGCCCAGCGAGGCCACGCTCATAAATTGAACCAGTGCCAGGGTAAGGGCGGTAGCCAAAAGTTTCCTCATGCTACCGAAATTGATGTCGGGCAGGGATATTAAAGGAAGGCCTTTGGGGATGGTGCCAACAATTTGCACGTTATCCGCTTTAATATTGGTGGCCCAGGCAATGACGGTGCCAATCAACAAAACAATAACGGAGCCGGGAAGCTTGGGTGTAAAATAGTTAAGGATGAGCAGCGCTAAAATGGCCATTGTTCCCCAGTATAAAGTAGGCAGATGTACTTGGTGAATATTCTGCAGAACGTCATTCATTATTATAATAACATACTGGGTGTCCGGCAGTGGCAGGCCCAAGAGATTATCAAGCTGGGTAAGGGCAATAATAATGGGGGCCGCCATAAGGAAGCCGGCAATAACGGGTCGGGAAAAGAAGTTGAAGAGGGCGCCCATGCGAAAGGTACCCATCAACAGTTGGATGAGGCCCGTCATCATAGTAAGCAGGATGACAAGGCCGATAAACTCACTGCTTTCGGGGCTGGCCAGCATGCTTACGCCGGCCCCTACAATAAGCATATCAACAGCAACCGGACCTACAGAAAGATGAAGTGATGTACCTAAGAGCGGGTAAATAAGCAAGGGGATGACGCCTGCATATAAGCCATAAATAGGGGGCATGCCGGCAATTACGGCGTAGGCCATACCCTGCGGAATAAGCATGGTTCCGGCCGTAAGGCCTGCCTTTAGATCACCCCCCAACTGGTCTTTATTATAACCCGGTAGCCAGGTTAATATGCGGAATGTCTTTTTGAACCAGTTTCGCATAGTCTAAAAGGGCCACATAATTGGGATGAATATGGTAGCCATGAATAGTATTAATTAATATGTATGATTAAGTTCAAATACGCCGTGGAAACTTACACTATATATTTAATTATTGTAAGAAAAGTGCAGTTAAAATTGCAGAAAAAATTTAGTACATTGGGCTTGATATAAAAACTCAAACTGATTCGTTTTAATCTTATGCAATACAAACAAAGTTTTTTCTATCTCTGTAAAACGCCCCTAAGCGCAGAAGGCCCCGAGCATGTAGAAATTATTACCCGCGCTGAGGACAGCGAAGATTTTCCCCGTGTATTCAGCGAGTTCGAAGAATTACGTTCACACGCTTTTAATGATGATAAGTTGTACAGCATTGTTCGCGCTGATGACATATATGAGCTGGTTCGGACCGGCACCGAGAAGGATGCCAAAGAAAAAGCCTTCGAACAAGCCCAGCAAGAAATCATCACCAACCTGCAGCACCGCGTAATGCAAGACGATGACGTGGAAGCTAAAAGCATTTTAAAAGAAGTACACGATGTAGAAGCGTAGTGTAATGTCAGTAGCTGTGAGTTGGGTTGATCAGTCTGCAGGTTCACCGGGTCTAAGGTCGAAAAGTCTAAGGTCTCAGGTCAAAGACTTTCGACTTTTGACCTCTAACAAAAGACCTGCAACTTTACAACCTTCAACGAACCAGATTTTATGCGTGACAGCATAGTGGTATAGGGCACTGTTTTTAGTTTACTCCTCTCACTTTTATAATGACAGCGCCTTTTATCAATCCTCCATTCCCTGCACTATCACCAAAACGTATAAAAACCAGTTTTTTGCTATGCGTGCTATAGACAACTTCTATTGGTGCGGATGAATGATTTGCGTCATATTTATGTGTTATTAATTAATACTAAGCACAATAGATTTATATGATTAAAGAAATAAAAAACTTTTTATGCGAGCTTTTTTCATCACTCTTTAAAGATTATGAGTGCGAAACAAAGCTCTAAATAATAAGAAGTCTGAATATAAAAGAGGTATTCAATTATGAGTACTATAACTAAAAAAAGAGAGCAGGATATGGAAATTAATATCGGAATAAATAAAGAACACCGGAAAGCGATAGCAGGCGGATTGTCAAAAGTATTGGCTGATTCATACCTGCTTTATTTGCGAACACACAATTATCATTGGAATGTTACGGGTGAACTATTTCACTCCCTGCATGAACAATTTGAGCAACAGTATACCGAGTTGGCCGAGGCGGTTGATGAAATTGCAGAACGTATTCGGGCAGTGGGTCATAAGGCGCCGGGAACCTTTAAAGAGTTTAACGAATTGACCTCCCTCGAAGAAAACACCGAAGAACCCGAAGCGCTTGAAATGGTGCGGCGCCTTGCCGTAGGTAACGAGCAGGTTATCCGTACGGCCCAAAAAGCGCTGGAGCCGGCAAGAGAAGCTGATGATGAGGCAACCATTGATATACTTACCCAACGCCTGCACGTGCATTCCAAAACGGCGTGGATGTTGAGAAGCCATTTAGAATAATCCGGCAATTTTAATCTTGGTTATTATATAAGTGGCCGTTGCTATTAGATCGGGCGGTTTCAAATTATTTAACAAGGCAGCGCAGTTTTCTGTGCTGCTTTTTTTTTGTGGCATGCTATTCACGAAGATGTATATTAACGAAAATTACGTATCAACTGCTAAGTAAGGAATACATTATGGCACATCCTAAAGGCCTGCAGCCCAAAAATGATTGGAAGCAAGATATTTATGAAGTAATCTTTAAGGCCGATACGCGGGCCGGAAAAATCTTTGATATTGTCTTAATCGGCAGTATTGTGTTAAGCGTTATCGTAGTTATGCTGGACAGCGTTGATACCGTCCAGCAACAATACAATGTCCCGCTCGATGGGCTTGAGTGGTTTTTTACCATCCTCTTCAGTATTGAATATATCCTGCGCATTATAAGTGTACAAAATAAGAGAAAGTACATTTTTAGTTTTTACGGCATCATCGATTTTCTCTCAATCATACCCACCTACCTAAGTATTCTTATACCGGGCAGCGAATATTTTTTGGTGATTCGAAGCCTGCGTATCCTACGCATATTCCGTGTTTTAAAGCTGGTGCAGTATATTGATGAAGTAAACCTGCTAAAGCATGCCCTTAAATCCAGCGGCCGGAAAATTGCCGTATTTTTGTTTGCCGTATTAATGATGGTGACCATTATGGGTTCGTTGCTATACGTAATTGAGGGCGCCGAAAACGGCTTCACCAGTATTCCTCGCAGTATTTATTGGGCTATTGTCACCATCACCACCGTGGGTTTTGGAGATATAGCCCCTCAAACCAGCTTGGGGCAGATGCTGGCCGCCGGTATTATGATTATTGGTTATGGAATTATTGCCGTACCAACAGGGATTGTAACGTATGATATGTCGCAATCCATTAAAAATAAGCAATCCAAAAATAAACAGAGTAACTCTACTTGCACAAACTGCCAAAGCCGGGAGCATGATAATGATGCGGACTACTGCAAATATTGCGGCGAAGAATTAGTAATGAATCCCCCGGATAGCTGATTTGTTAAAAGATGGATGTAGATAAATTTTTTATAACCCATCCGGCTTCGAAAATTCCAATGGCAGATACTATTTTGCGAGACGCTTTAATGCAAATCGTAATAAAATCTTAAAAACAGACAATGGAAGATTTCCAAAATTTACAAGAAACTATCGTGCCCTACCTGGTTCAATATGGGTTAAATATTATATTTGGCATCATTCTGCTGCTTATAGGCTGGATGGTAGCAAACTGGGTTGAAAATTTAATCATTCGAAAGGGGGCCAAATCGGAACGGTTAGATGATACCCTTAGCCGGCTTTTTGCGAAAACAGGGAAAATATTGATTTTAGCAGCTGTCGTTATTGCGGTATTAGGGCAGTTTGGGGTTGAAACCGCCAGCCTGATTGCGGTAATTGGTGCGCTGGGCTTAGCTATTGGATTAGCATGGCAAGGGGTACTGGCCGATTTCGCCGCAGGTATTATGATACTGGTTATGCGTCCCTTTAAGGTAAACGAAGCCGTTAACATCAATGGAACTTCGGGCGTTGTAGATGACATTGGCTTGGTAGTTACCAAAATGCACACCTTTGATAATCTGGCGATGTCGGTGCCAAACTCAGAAATTTGGGGTAACGTTATCACCAATTTTAATACTAATGATACCCGGCGCGTAGATATGGAATTTGGCTTTGGCTATGATGATGACATGGACCAGGCTATGCGCATTGTCAACGAAATACTCGATGCGGATGAGCGCGTATTGGCAGAACCGGAACCGCTCATTGTTATATCCGAATTGGGTGATAGTTCGGTAACCATTCGCGTACGCCCATGGGTGGACAGAGGAGATTATTGGCCACTAAAGTATGATGTAACCAAACGCATAAAAGAACGGTTCGATGAAGAAGGACTCAACATTCCGTACCCCCAGCACGATGTGCATTTGTTTAAGGAAAACAGTAATTAAAAAAGTTATGAAGGAGCTCTGTTCCTGAATAACTTGCTACGAGAACAGGAGGCAGGTTCAGTGTGCAGTGGGCAGTTTACAGTTAAAAACCTCTATCAAAAAAAATACGCGGGAAATTATTTTTTTTGACTTTGAAAATATAACCTACATTCTTCAGCATTCAGCCCTCCTACGCTAAAGTTTCGGCGGGCAATCATCCTGCACACCATACGAAGCCTTGGCGTAGTATGGCATTTCCCTAATCACCCCTATAAAAACCGCAAATTTTTACTATTTTCAGTGATCCAAAAATAATCACCCAAAATAATTTTCATGGATCGCGTTAACGAAATCAAAGAAACGGCAATACCCATATTAGTGGATTACGGCCTGGAAGTAATAGGCGCCATCGTCATTCTTATTCTGGGTTGGGCAGCAGCCAACTGGTTTGCCCGCCGGGTTGAAAAATTCACCGACCGCTCCCCAAAAATTGATGCAACGCTGGCTCCTATTTTTGTTAAGGGCACCAAAATAATTGTAATTATTGTTACCGTTCTGGCGGTATTAAATCAGTTTGGTGTAGAAACCGCCAGTATTATTGCGGTCCTGGGTACCATAGGGTTGGCTATTGGCCTGGCATTACAGGGTACCCTAAGTAACTTTGCCTCAGGCATTATGCTGTTGGTACTGCGTCCGTTTGAGGTAGGCGATGCCGTGGTTGTGGGCAATACAAGTGCCGTTGTTGATGAAATTGGGCTTTTTGTAACCCAGATGCATACCTTTGACAATATCTATGTTGTTTTTCCCAATACAAAAGTATGGGGTGATAAAATTGAAAACTATACCCGCAATTCTACCCGCCGGGTTGATATGGAATTCGGCATCCACTACGATGACAATATGGATAAGGCCATGACCATCATCAAAGAAGTAGTTGGCAATGACGAGCGCGTGCTGGCAGAACCGGAACCGCTTATTGCCGTTGGTACGCTGGCCGAGAGTTCGGTGAATATACGGGTGCGGCCGTGGGCCCAAATCGAAAATGTGTGGCCGCTTCGATATGATTTAACCAAACGTATAAAGGAACGTTTTGATGAAGCAGGCATTACCATTCCGTTTCCACAACGCGATGTGCATCATTTTACAGAAAATGGGAACACGCTGCCTGAAGGTGCCGGATAGTTATCATAAGTTGTGAAGAAATGTTATTTTAATTAAACTGTTTCGTAAAGGAAGTAACGTTTAGATTTTAAAGAGGTTGTTTTGGAAAGTACAATGGAAGAAAGTAAAGCCACATCCGAATATTTATATGAAGATGAATTCAGTTATGTAACCGAAGACGGAGACATTTTCCGGAAAAGGAACGATCAACAGGAAGAAAGAAAGATCGGCGAAACGGAAAAAAATTTAATTGAAGATACCATAGCCGAATATCGCAGTAACTTTGTGGCTTTAAAGGATGATATAAGCGAGCTTGATGAACTTTCTGAAAAGGAGCTGAATAAGTGGCAAAGTAAACTTGAAGAGACACAGGCTATCGGTGATTTTCCGCAACTATACGGCAAATTAAACAGCTTGGTCAATTCTAATGAAGTGGATACCGCAGAAGATATTTCAGCCGAAAAGGAAAATGAAATAGAGGAAGATAAACAGGAGGATGCGGTAGCCTTTTATAAAAAACTTACCAAAAAAGCACAGGACATAGCTAAAGAGGACGACTGGGGTACCGCAGAAAAAAAACTTACTAAACTAAGTCATGAGTGGAGCGATGGGCCTTCTGCAGAAGACGATGAAGCTGAAGAAAAGGTAAAAGACCTGTACTATAAATTCACGAAGGCAGAAGAAAGCTTTCAGAAGCGTAGGGAAGAGCATCTTGCGAAAGCTGAAAAGCAGCGCAAAGAAAATCTTTCAAATAAAAAAGAGCTGCTAAAAGAAATTGAAAAAATAGTGAAAGCCGAAGACTGGTCGGCCACCGGAAAAATAAAAAGCCTGGAACGCAAGTGGAGTGGCCTCGGGGCGGTACCAAATGAACAGTCGGCTGAAATTCAGGAGCAATATCAATCATTGATCAAAGAGTTTAAATCACATAAAGTTGACCGCTTGGTAGATAAGCGTCAAAAGCAGGAAGATAACTTGATGATGAAGATGGTGGTGCTCGATAAAATGGAAGCGGTAGCTTCTGAGATGGATGAAAGCACTGCCAACTGGAAAGAAATTGATCATCAGTTTGACGACCTGACAAAGCAGTGGAAAAAGATCGGGCGTGTGCCCCGTGAAAAATCGAATCAGGTTTGGGAGCGGTATAAATCGGCGCAGGACAAATATTATGACCAGAAATATAAATTCCATTCCGACCACCGAAGTAAAGTAGATAGCTTTTCGGCTAAAAAAAGAAATATCATTGAAGCGGCTGAGGCCCTTGTTGAGCAAAAAGATATTGCTAAAGCGGCGCGGAAGGTAAATAAACTGCATCACCGCTGGAAAAAAATCGGCAACCTGCCGCAACGCCGTGAGGATAAACTCTGGGATCGTTTTAAAGCGGCTACCGATGCTTTCAATGAGAAGAAATCGAACAACATCGATAAAATTCACGAGCAAGAAGAAGAGCACTACCAGCAAAAGTTGCAGCTGATTGAACAAGCGGAAGAACTGAAGGAAACGACCGATTGGAGTGAGGGGCATACGCAGATGCAGTCGCTGATGGATGAATGGAAAAAAATTGGCCCGGTGCCGCATAAAAAATCAAACAAAATCTGGAGACAGTTTAAGGGCGCGATGGATGTGTTTTATGACCGCCGCCGCGAGCATTTTAAAGAGGCCAAAGAGCAGCAGAAAGAAAATCTGAAAGAGAAGCAGGAAATACTGGAAAAACTCCGGGAGCTTGGGCAGCACGAAGATCCCATCAAGGCAGTTGATGAGGCTAAAACACTGCAGGCGCAATTTAAAGATGCCGGCTACGTACCCATCAAAAAGAAGAATGAGATGTGGAAGCAGTACCGCGAAGTCTGTGATGTAATTTATGATCGCATGCGGGCGGCGAAATCGGGTGATAAATTTGACCAGGAATTGGCCAAAGCCAGCCTTGACTCCGACCAGCGATCCCAGGTTCAGGATTTACGTAAGAAATACAAAAAAAATGAAAAAGAGATCCGCAGCCTTAAAGAAGAAGTATTGCAGTTGGAAGAATCTAAAACCAATTTTAATTTTTCGGGCGATGACAATCCCATTTTGAAAGAAATGAACGAAAAAATTGATAAAAAACAGGCCCTTCTGGACAGCAAACAGAATAAGTTAGACGCGCTCGCTATGGAAATGGAAGATATTAAAGAGGAGGCTTGATTTGAGTGTAAGCTTGCAGGTTGAAGGTCTAAGGTCAAACGTCTCAAGTCAGACCTGTCGACCTTGGGCCAACATATTCTATTGCTATCTACCCTCATTTTCTTCCCTGAGCCTTGAGAAAACATTTGCCTAAACATCTGATTTGCCATTATTTTCGTAATAACTTACAAAGCGACATCCTTTAAATTTACAACTAAAAATATTGCCGACCATGGATGAATCATACTACAATCCTGAGGATTTAAGAAAGTTTGGAGATATAAGCGATTTTCAGGAGGAGCTGGGGGAGAAATTTTTTGAATATTACGGAGCAGTTTTCGAAGAAGGCGCATTGACGGCGCGCGAGAAATCACTCATCGCGCTGGCGGTAGCGCATGCTGTGCAGTGTCCGTATTGCATCGATGCCTACACTACCGACACCCTCGAAAAGGGCGTCAGTGAAGAACAAATGATGGAGGCCGTGCATGTGGCAGCAGCCATCCGCGGCGGCGCCTCGCTGGTACACAGCACCCAGATGATGAATCAGGTAAAAAAGCTAAGCATGTAATTTTATAAAACAGATTCAAGTATTTGCGTAGGCTCGTATATTTATTTACGGGTTCTCAACTCCTCTTACATCCTCCCTTTTTATAAGGGGGAAAATATAAGACCGTAACGGTATTCTTCTCCTTATCAAGGCGAAGTTAGGGCAGGTTGAATTGAACAAGGCAGAAATTAAGAATGAATTTTTTATGGAATCATTAAAAGCACAGAAACATGATTTGTCTGATCCGCAGGTACAGCTTGATGTGATCAACAATCACTCTGACAAGCTCAAAGCCCTTCCGACCTTTAAAGAAAAACTCGAAGAAATTGGCCTGTTCCCGTTAAAGCCCACCGGCATTGAAATCTTCCAGATGAATGTAGGGTATATGTGCAATATGACCTGTAAGCACTGCCACGTAGATGCCGGCCCCGACCGGGAAGAGATCATGACCAGAGAAACCTTTGAATACTGCCTGGACGCGCTGCGCGGGACTGATATAGAAACGGTTGACCTTACCGGCGGCGCGCCGGAGATGAATCCGCACTTTGGATGGTTCGTGGAAAAAGTTTCAAAGATGGGGAAACACGTAATTGTGCGCTCCAATCTTACCATTCTCACCACCACGCCCAAATACCGGGCCCTGCCGGAATTTTTTGCGAAACACGGCGTCGAAGTAACCTGCTCGCTGCCTTTTTACGATAAATCGCGCACCGACCGCCAGCGCGGCAAGGGCACCTACGATAAATCGGTAAAAGCCCTTAAAAAGCTTAATGAGATTGGCTATGGAAAAGAAGGAACCGGGTTAATATTGAATCTTGTATATAATCCCAACGGGGCATTTTTGCCGGGCGACCAGCAACAGCTGGAGCAAGATTTTAAGCGCGAGCTGGGCCGGAAGCATGATATCGAGTTTAACAGTCTTTTTACCATCACAAATTTGCCCATCAGCCGCTATCTCAACTTTTTGCTGATGTCCGGCAACCTCGATGATTATATGGAAAAGCTTATCGTTTCATTCAATCCCTCGGCCGCCGAAGGGGTGATGTGCCGCAACACTATCTCCATCGGCTGGGACGGCAGCTTGTATGACTGTGATTTTAACCAGATGCTGGAAATGGAAACCAATCACGGCGCGCCCTCTCACATTAAAGACTTTGATAAAGAAGCACTTAACGAACGTGAAATTCGCATCAACCAGCACTGCTTTGGATGCACAGCCGGCGCCGGCAGCAGCTGCGGCGGGGAAACGGTTTGATTTGGGTATAAAGGGTATAGGGGCATAAGGGTTTTAAATTCCATTACGAACCCTTATACCTTATTTCCCTATACCTTTATTATGTTGTCTCAATTTTAACATTCAGTAAAACCAATCGAATAAAAGCCACACGTGCCTTCAACAAACAACAACGCTCTCCTCATCTTCATTAAAAATCCTGAAAAGGGAAACGTAAAAACCCGCCTTGCCGCAACTGTTGGCGATGATAAAGCCCTCAAAATTTATGAAAAACTCTTGGCTTATACCTGCAATACAGTATTGAATGTAAACGCCGACCGGCAACTCTGGTATTCACGATATATTGCGGGGGAAGATGCGTGGAGTGAAACCAATTTTACTAAAAAAGTACAGCAAGGCGAATCTCTCGGGCAGCGTATGATGTATGCATTTAAACAAGCGTTTGACGAGGGCTATAAAAAAGCGGTCGTCATCGGCAGTGATTGTGGACAGCTTCAGTCGGAACATTTAGAAAATGCATATCAAGCACTTCAATCGAATGATGTTGTCATCGGTCCCTCGCAAGATGGTGGCTATTATTTGCTGGGGATGCGCCGGTTTTTGCCGGTATTATTTGAAGACAAAGCATGGAGCACGGAAAATGTATTTCAACAAACGGTAGAAGACTGCAAAAAGCACGATTCCAGTTATCACATTTTAGAAGAACTTAATGATGTGGATACCGAAGCGGACTGGGAGCAGGTAAAAGATCAATTTTAAGAAGGTTAGCTATACATTAGCGGGTGTTATTAAAACCAAGGTTTATAGTCCCCTCTTGCCTGCCCCTTTGGGGAGAGGGGTGGCTTTCGCGGGATTTTGCGCGAAAGTCGGGGTGTGTCTGTAGATTGGGCAATCGTTTTACTGAAAACCATTTTTAATTTGTAGTTACAAGGGAGTTCTGCTCCAGTAGGTGTTCAGGAACGGAGCTCCTTCACAACCATAGGTTCTGCTTTTTTAGCAAAGGTACATTTCTCACTCCATGAAAATCAGTATTATCATTCCCACCTATAACGAACAGGAATTTATAGTCTCAACTATCAAAACCATAAAAAAGAGAGCCTGTAAAAATAGCGTGTTCCAAATTATAGTGGCTGACGGCGGAAGCACCGACAATACGGTAATGGAGGCTGAGAAAGCCGGCGCAATAATTGTACATGCCACTAAAAAAAGACGGGGAACGCAGATGAATGAAGGCGCTGCGTCAGCAACAGGCGAATTGCTTTATTTTTTACACGCCGACACGTTGCCGCCCCCGCATTTTGACCAGCATATACGAACCAGCGTTGAAGGGGGGAATCCGGCCGGATGTTTTCGATTGTCATTTGATGATGACCACCCGCTGCTCAGGTTTTACGGCTGGTGTACCCGCTTTGATATTGATGTGTTCCGCTTCGGCGATCAAAGCCTGTTTATCACCAAAGAACTGTTCAAGCAAATAGGTGGCTTTCGTGATGACCATATTTTGATGGAAGACCAGGATATTGTAAAGCGTATAAAAGAGGATTACTCTTTTTCAATTTTGCCTCAAGAAGTTACTTCTTCCTCTCGAAAATATATGAGAAATGGAGCACTTAGATTGCAGGGTATTTATGTACTCATTGTAATGCTCTACAAGGCGGGGGTAAAACAGTCTAAGCTGTATTC
>Ga0136604_1000247_pt1 | contig 29815 bp, 33 predicted proteins | sample AntRauFillE10628_FD_104928 | JGI IMG/M metagenome (GOLD analysis project Ga0136604, IMG submission 104928) | Saline lake microbial communities from Rauer Islands, Antarctica - Metagenome Filla E10 #628 | ecosystem: Environmental > Aquatic > Non-marine Saline and Alkaline > Saline | place...
CCAGCTCTTTGTCACTCATCGTTAACTCCATCATCAATATCCTCCATGAATGTTGCTATACACTCAGTTTCGGACATTTCTAATGGGCTAACACCGGAAATTTCTAACGGGCCGCTACAATAGCATATACATAACTATGAATTTATACTATCATATGAGCTTATAAATTTGTGTACTTAAATTAGAGTAAACTTATAATATTTGCATTAAAATTGCTGATTTTATAAAGATTTATTTTTACGAAAAAAATAAAAAATAAAAAATGTATAAATGAAAAAACCTGAAGGCCTTACTAATCTCAAAGTTAATTACGTATACAGGAGGGAAGTTAATTACTTAGAAATGATAATGAATTTATTATACTCTAAGAGAGAAATTAGCCAACAACTGAAACAGACTCCAACTGAGCTATCAAAGATGCTTTATGCATTTTTATTATATGAACATTCTGAGGAAGTAAATAGAAAATATATTAAAGGCTCTGTTGACTCTGCTACACAATTTATTCGATTTATAATTATCAAAATGTTAAATAACTCTCCATCTTATCAAGATAAGGAAAAAATAGCCAAACTAATTCCAAAACGCTCTGTTAAAGAATTTATTCATTTTATAATTATCCAAATGTTAAATAACTCTCAGAATTTTAAAGAAAAAAAAACAAATAGCCAAATTGATTCCAAAAGAAATATTTATTTTATCTCTAAATTCAAACACTTTAAAACATGTGGCATCTTTTAACAACAATCTAAAAATAATTATTTACCAAAGATTCGAATTCCATGTCACTCTTTCAGAATCACCCCCTGATATATTATATTTGGACCGAAAGTTTTTTGACTTAAGATGGGAGGAGAAAGCTAAATTAATTCGTTATAAAAATAATGAAAATAATGAATTAATCCTTTGTAAAACTCTTGAAACTTTTTTGCACTATGCTTGTTTTCATTGGAATAAACTAGTATTTCTAGCTTTTGCTGGAAGTCAAAACGAAGATGAAGCATTTGATATTTTTCATGAAAGTTTGGCTAAGGTAATTTTTTTATTGCAATCTCCCTTAGGTGGTTATTTAGAAAAAGAACAAATTAATTGTAATGTTTTTTTTGAGAAAATCAACTTTTTTATTAAACGTGAATCTTTTTTAAATAATTTGGCTATAATTTCCATTATACTTAGATTAGTTAAACACAATATAAACACAAAAATTCATGTAAAACAACATCAAAAAATATTTGAATTTGCCATAGACTTATTAATTTGTTATCTCAAAAAAGCCCCAAAATTAAATGAATTTACTCAAAATATTTGTATTCTAATCATAGAAGATATACAAAATAAACTTGGTAAATTAGAAGAAAGATGTCCAGAAATAGCTCCAGCTGTAGAACCCATTCATAACGAAATTACCAAAATTTTACAAATATACTTAGGATGCGATGTGGTGGAACCTAAGCTTGGTAGTGAAGCACCTAAATTATTTTTTTCCCAAAAACAAGATGGCACACATGAGAAACCTGTAGCTAAGCCTAAGCCTAGAGCTTTTTTTCCAGATTCCAAATCTAATTAAAGTAATTAAGTTAACTTCTAATAAGAGTTATTTGCATATATGTATCTTTGCTATACTATAATTGCATGTCAGCATTATTTAAAATTAAAGATCATAGTAAAGAAACTAAGCTGTTTATCAATAGAACGATTGCTTCAGCTAGCTTTGTTGCTTTTTTATTTTTTATCTTGTTAGCACGGGTATTTTATTTACAAATCGCCCAGCATGATAATTACTTGAATATGGCGCAAAATAATCAAATTAGAGTTATCTCCATCCCACCTATTCGAGGCCTAATTTATGATAGAAACGGTATTTTAATAGCGGAAAACTCTGCCAATTATTCCCTAGAGATAGTGCCTAATAGAGTTACTAATTTTAATAAGTTATTTAAAGAATTAAATGACATTATTCCTATATCTGAAAAAGACGAAAAAGAATTTTATAAACAAATTAAGCTCAAAGGCCGCTTTGAAAGCATCCCGATTAAATCAAGATTAACTGAAAAAGAAGTAGCAACTTTTGCTTTAGAACAACATAGATTTACGAACGTTGAGGTTAATGCGTATTTATCACGCAAATATCCTTATAGTGAATTATTTGCGCATGTTCTTGGGTATATTGGGCGTATTAGTGAAAATGACTTGGAAAATATTGACATAACTAAATACCGCGGCACCCATGTTATTGGAAGATCTGGCTTAGAAAGTTACTATGAAAGCCTTTTACACGGAACTGCTGGATTTGAAAAAGTAGAAACTGATGCTCGTGGTAAGATTGTGCGCAAACTAGAAGAAACTTTGCCTACCCCCGGCAAAAACTTATATTTAACTATAGATTCTAGGCTACAACAAATAGCTTATGATGCATTAGCTGGCAAACGCGGCGCGGTGGTTGCCATTGAGATTGATACTGGAGAAGTACTAACTTTAGCTAGCAGACCAAGCTATGATGCTAATTTATTTATATCAGGAATTAACCAACAAACCTATAATAAATTACAAAACCAAGAAAGTCAGCCATTATTTCATCGAGCAATTCGTGGCCAATATCCACCTGGTTCTACAGTTAAACCATTGATAGGCTTAAAGGCACTAGAAGAAGATATATTAACTCCAAATTTCACTTTGTTTGACCCAGGCTATTATAAGCTTTCTAGCGAAAGTCGTTTATTTCGCGATTGGCAAAAAAATGGCCACGGGCACGTAAATTTAGAGTCTGCCATTGCCCAAAGCTGCTCTACTTTCTTTTATTATTTATCTGAAAAACTAGGTATAGACCATATTTATGATATATATTCACAATTTGGTCTTGGCAAATTAACTAATATAGACTTGTATGGTGAAGCTCAAGGCTTGGCACCTAATGATGAATGGAAACGAATACATAAAAAGCAATCTTGGTTTGTTGGTGAGACCTTAATTACTGGCATTGGGCAAGGATACACTTTGGCAACTCCAATTCAAATGGCTCAAGTAGCAGCTACTTTAGGCGCTAAAGGCAAACGAATGCAGCCATATTTAGTCAAAAAAATGCATTTAACTGGCAAACCAGAAGAAATCACACAAACTATAGAAGCTCAAAATATAGAAATTAAAAATTTGCGCAATTGGAACACCGTAGTTTCTGGTATGCAAAAAAGCATTACCGATAATCGCGGCACTGCTCATAGAATTTTCGACAAACGTAAAACATATGATATAGCAGGGAAAACAGGCACCGTGCAGGTTTTTGGTTTAAAGCAAGATGAATTTTATGAAGTTGAGAAAATTAAAGAAGATTTACGTGATCATGGATGGTTTATAGCTTTTGCACCAGTTAAACAACCCAAAATAGCATTAGCAGTTATTGTGGAAAACTCTAAAGGCAGCTCGGAAATTGCTAAAAAAGTTTTGGATGCTTATTTTAAAGGACAAATTAATGGCTAGAAACAAACTGCATCGTCAAGCGAACCTTGCTGAAATGTTACATTTGGATCTACCTTTATTTGTAGGAATCTTGGCTTGCTTTGCCTTGGGTTTATTAGTTTTGTACAGCGCTAAGATGAATTCAAGCATTGTGCATCGCCAGATAATTCGCTTAATCATAGCTTGTGGGATGATGCTAGTTGTGGCACAAATTCCACCGCGAGCATATAGATTTTGGGCTCCTTGGTTTTATTTTTCTACCTTGATTATGTTAGGCATGGTCTTGCTAGTAGGTGATGTTAGTAAAGGCGCTCAACGTTGGCTAGATTTTAAGTTTATTAGATTTCAGCCAGCTGAGATTATGAAGCTTGCTCTACCTTTAATGTTATGTCGCACCCTTGACGAACACGTACTTCCTCCCAAAGGCCCTTTAATTGCATTATCTTCTTTGTATATTTTTTTGCCGTTGTTGCTAATAGCTATGCAACCAGATTTAGGCACAGCAATATTAGTCGCCAGTACAGGATTTTTTGTACTATTTTTTGCTGGTATTAGTTGGCGCTTTTTAGCAACTATAGCAAGCCTCGCTCTGGCAGCATTACCATTTTTTTGGAGCATATTACGCTCCTACCAAAAGCAGCGCATTTTAACTTTATTAAACCCGGAGCGCGATCCATTGGGCGCTGGGTATCATATTATTCAATCAAAAATTGCAATTGGCTCTGGTGGTATTTTTGGTAAAGGCTGGCTACATGGTACTCAGTCACATTTAGAATTTTTGCCCGAACGCACCACAGATTTTATTTTTGCAGTTTTTGGCGAAGAATTTGGCTTTGTGGGAGTTGTTGTTTTATTATTAATTTATTCTTTTATAATCTTTCGAGGATTACAAATTGGGGCAAATGCTAGGGATACTTTTTCCAGATTGCTAGCTGGTAGTTTGATTATGACTTTTTGCGTTTATATAACGGTAAATATTGGCATGGTCAGTGGTATCTTACCAGTAGTTGGAATACCTCTACCTTTAATTAGTTATGGAGGAACATCTATGGTAACAATTATGCTAAGCTTTGGGATGTTAATGGCAATTGAGACTCACAAAACTTTGCTTAAAAAATAAGGGTAGACATGATTAGATTTTTAGTTTTAACTTTAGTGCTAGCAGCCTTTTCACCTCAATTAATTTATGCAAAGATTTTTAGTGAAAGAGAAGAAGTTATTGAATTTATTGACAAAATATCACAAAAACATAAGCTCGATAAATCTAAGGTACTAAACTCTTTTGCAAAACTTGAAAGCTCTGACAAAGTTTTACAATTAATCTCCAACCCAAGAGAAGCTCTTCCATGGGATAAATATAGAGACTTACTTTTAAGTAAACGCCGCATTGAAGAGGGCGCGAAATTTTGGAAACAAAATGCTAAATTTTTAGAAAAAGCCGAGCAAGCTTACGGTATCCCTCAAAATATAATTGTTGCCATTATTGGCGCTGAAACTTTTTATGGAGAAAATAAAGGTAGCTTTCCGGTACTGCAAGCTTTGGCCACCCTTTCTTTTGATTACCCTAAACGCTCCAAATTTTTTATTAGTGAATTAGAAAACTATTTAGTATTATGTCGCGATCATAATTTAGACTTATTAGAACTTAAAGGCTCCTATGCTGGAGCAATTGGCATACCTCAATTTATGCCAAGCAGTTATAAACATTATGCCGATGATTTAGAAGGTGGCAAATCCATAAATTTAATGCTTAATAATAACCAAGCTATCTATAGCGTTGGCAGTTTTTTAAAAAAGCATCACTGGAAATCGGGTAAAGATATTATTGTGCCAGCTAAACTCAAAAATAAAGATTATACCAAATTGCAAATTGCCAAAACTAATTATCCTAAACCTAATCTTAGCTTACAAACTTTACAAGCAAATGGTGTTGAACCTGCCACAACCAATAATTTTAAGCAAGATGATAAAGTAGCCTTTATTGAAATGGTAAAATCTGACGGCGCAGAATATTGGGTTGGATCTGATAATTTCTTTGTAATCACAAGATATAATAATAGTAACAATTATGCTTTGTATGTTTACTTACTATCTGAAGAGATCAAAAAATCGTATAATGCTTAAGCAATTAATATGGGTTTTTTTATGTTTAAATATAGGATGCGTTAAACAACCGCCCAAAAGTGCAAAACTCACAGTAGCAGCTAAAGCTGTGCACTGCTCTAGCTCTAGGTATGATCTGGTCCATGATAAAGCACCAGTAAGCCAGCAACTACCTGATTTAGATACTGTAAAATTAATTGTCCCTCAATTTGAACCCAAAAGCCCACGCGGCAATCCTAAAACATATGAAGTATTAGGTAAAAAATATTCGGTCATGCCATCAAGCTATGGTTATAAAGAGGATGGCCTGGCTTCTTGGTATGGGCAAAAATTTCATGGTTTTGACACTTCTAATGGCGAAAAATATGATATGTTTGCCATGAGTGCCGCTCATAAAAGTCTGCCCTTACCTACTTATTTACGGGTGACTAATTTAGAAAATAATAAAAATGTAGTTGTAAAGGTCAATGATCGGGGGCCCTTTCATGCCAATAGAATAATTGATTTATCTTATGCAGCTGCCCATAAGCTAGATATGCTTGCTAAAGGCACTACCAGGGTAAAAATTGAGGCAATTCATGATTTTGAACATCATTATCTGCAAGCTGCCACATTCAAAGACAGGCAAAATGCTGAAAAGTTTAAAGTTAAACTTAGCAAAATTTTTGAGCATGATATAAAAATTAATGTAAAAAGCGATAATACATTGCATACAGTAGATGTTGGCCCTTTGCATGAATCAGAAATTATGCCAATTTTCATGCAATTTCTTCAACACAAGCTACCTATCCCAATACAAAAGGTTGCCAAAGTGTCAGCTAAAAAAGCTTAATTATTTAATTAGTTTGCTTCTATACTTAATAATACAATTATGATTAATTTGTTTATAAAATTGGAGCACAGCCTGTGGAAGCAAATGTTGATAACGAGGACTTGGATGCTGGCTTTGAAATAGACCATTTAATTAACAGCAATCTAGCCATAGCAATTATAAAAATTTTAGCAGAAATATTGCCAGATCCTTATCTACAACTTCCAACGCAATTGAATGAATTTGCCCAAAATTATCCGCGCCATGAAAAATTATTTTCACCTGTGACCTATGCTATATATTGGAATTCACCAAATTTTACCCAAATTTTAGCTGATAACCAAAAATACCTTGAGCACGTTGATGGCTACACTAATACTCCATTAAATCTTGCTTTACAATTAGAAAGATTTACAATTGCTGATAACTTAATTGAAGCTGGAGCTAAATTATTTTTTGAAGATAGAGTTATGCTAGAAATAGCAATATTAAATATATATATGCGAGATTTTGAATTAATTAATAAAATAATGAAAAATTTAGATAACTTTTTTATCATTGAGTTTATTAAATTTCTAGATTTAGTTGAAAGTAGTATTAATAACAAAAAAGCTGCTTATAAATTTGCTTATAGAGACTTAATTAATGCTCCAATTAATCGCTTTGGCAATGCCATTAATGCAGTTATTTTTCATGCAGGGACTTCATCTTTACATGGCTATATTAGCACTAGTGTAATTATAACATCTTCTTTATTATTAAATTTTGTTAAACAAAATACTAGCTTTAATCAAAGTTTTAAAGATATTGCGAAAGGTTTAACCAAAAGTCAAAAAATATTTGAATTTAATGCTAACCTGCCCACTAATGAAAACTCCTCTGAAAAAATTTATCACTTAATTCAAGAAAATAGCTACAAAGAAAATCAAGTGGTTTTTTTATTAGGCGGTTGGGCTGGTGCTGGAGTTAGCCTAGTTTTAGTTGGTAAAAAACTAATTTATACTCATCTAGGAACAGCCGCCGATCGTACTCAAGAAATGGACGTGGCTATAAATATATATACGTTAACCGCCTCGGAATTTGCTAAAATCACTCCAGAATTTATTAAATCTTGGTCCCAAGGTCTATCTCATGGGAAAGCCCCAATGCTTGCCTGGCACCAACTTTCACAAATCTTGTCACAAACTTGTCAAAAAATTTATATGCGCATGGTGCCCATAGATAATGCTATTTATGCCAATCTTAATGCTAGCATATTTGCAGCCTTATTTTTATTAAATCAAGAAGATATCGCAAAAGCCAAAGAAGCTATGCAAAACTTCAAAGAATATTGCATTGATGCTTCAATTGAAGAGATAATTAAGCAATTAAAAAATCCCAAAGTTTTACGTGATTATAAAATAGAATGTGCCAATGCCGCAGTTAGCTATATCAACTTAAACTATTTTCATGCGACGCCACAAATTTTATTACGGTGCACAAAACTTGCGTATACTCTTGAATACTTAGGTCTCCAGCCCTTAATGCAATTAACTCTTGACCCTACTGCGGTTCAGCAAATAAATAATTTTATTCAACAAACACAAAATAAAGAGGCGGTAGAGGTTATCTACAAGCAATATCAGCAATTAGGTATAACACCTAAAAATAGTTATGCTATAGATAAGCATATTAAAATAGAACCATTAATTCTTCCAGGAAAAACTAGCTAATTAGTTTACCAAAACCTAAGCAATGTGTGGCATAAATAACAAATTTTATCTTCTATCAAACACAGCCAATATAGCTCCTTTGCGCTTGCACAATCATCCAAGTGATTGTTTGTATTTTTTCCAGCCCTATCTTAGGTGAGTAAAAAATATTTTATCTAGAGTCTTATCCTCCCACACTTAAAGATATATTAATTCATGACTTATAAAATCTTCCCTGCAGCCAGTACAAATATTTGCTCAAGACTCCATTGTGCATATGCTAGCCAAATTGACGATAAAGTAATTCAAAGTATAGATAAATACTGTTATAACATAGAAAATAAGAGATAATATGAAACAGTTTGGAGCTTTACTAAAGATAGATTAAAGTATTTAAATTTAGCATAAAAAAGGAGATAATAATGGAGCACACAATATTTTTTCCAAATAATATATGGAAAATTGTAACCTATTATGCGAAAAAACATAGTATAGCATTAGTTATTTTGTTTTCATTCAATATTTATCTTGGCATTCATCCTTCCGTAGAAGCATATATAATCAAACAAATTTTGAACGAAGTGGCATACGGCTACCCCTCAATTCATCCTTTTTTACAAGGGATTAGTCCAATGCTTATTTTTTTATGGCTCAGAGCACTTTGGGGTATATCCAATGCATCAGTAGATTATATGCTATTGAAAACCACGCCTTTAATAAAAAAAGATATAGCTGAGTCATTAACTATTAAATTAGCAAATAATCCAGAGAGTTTTTTTAATCTACAAGCATCTGGCAATCTAGCAAACATAATTAATAACATGCAAAATTCAATTAAAATAATTCTGGATAATTCAAGAAGAATAATTAAATTATTTATTGAAGTAATAGCAGGAGTTTTTACCGTTTATTTTGTGCATTCTTATTTTTCAATTTTATTGCTCGTATGGACAACGACTTTTCTTTTAAGTGCTCTTTTATTTTCCAATAAACTACAACGTGTTTCTGCTATGTTTGCTAATGCAACCAATGTTGCATTAGCAAACATAGTAGATATTTTTCTAAATTCATTAAGTGTTCGTATGTATAACACCTATGCAAAAGAGAAAACATATATTGCTTCTTATTTAGAAAAAGCAAAAAATTTAGATCAAAAATTCAGGATGCAACAAATTAAATACTGGACAACATTAGAAATTATTTGTTCTTTTATGCTTAGTGCTATTGTATTTGTTTTTTATAAGCTTAGCAAAACATTGAACATTTCATCAGGAGATTTTGCTTTAGTAGTTTTAATAGCAATAGGTATTTCAAATACAATATATGGAATTCTTGACCAATTTGAAGAATTTATAGGACAGCTGGGAGTATGTAAAGAATCATTAAAAATTATTAAAAGCACAAAGCATTTAGAAAATTTCGAGCATGGCCCCATTACAGACAAACTTGCTGGAGAAATAAATTTCAAAAATATTAATTTTTCTTACTTAAATAAACAATTTGTATATAAAAACTTGTCTGTGCATATTCCCAAAGGACAAAAAGTCGGCTTAGTTGGGCTATCTGGTAGCGGCAAGAGTACTTTTTTAAAATTACTGCTTAGGTTCTATGATCCAAATGGGGAGATATTTTTATCGACAATATAAATATACGACATATGTCAGCAGATCATCTTCGTAAACATATAATATTTGTGCCTCAAGACCCTACTTTATTTAATAGGAGCATTAAAGAGAATATAGCTTATGGTGAACCAGAAATGTCTTTAGAAGAAATTACGCTTGCAGCTAAAATGGCTTATGCGCACGATTTTATAAATAATATACCAGAAAAGTATGATTATATAGTTGGCGAAAGAGGTTGTAATTTATCAGGTGGTCAAAGACAAAGAATTTTGCTTGCTAGAGCCTTTATGCGCCCCAATGCATCTATTGTACTATTAGATGAAGCTACAGCTGCACTAGATGCTATTAGCGAAAGGCACCTTCAAAAAACTTTAGGTCTGCTAATGCAAGAAAAAACTGCGATAATGATAACTCATAAATTATCTTCAACTAGAATGCTTGATAGAATTTTGGTATTTAAAGACGGCCAAATTATAGAAGACGGCAAGCATGAAGATTTGCTTGAGATGCAAGGAGTGTATGCTAATTTATGGCATCTTCAGTCAGAAAGCGTGTTCCCTAACTAATAAACACTGCTTTACGGCGAACCATCTAGCATCTTCCTTAAGATGCCAAAGACCTATGACTAATATTTAATTTGAATCTAGTTAATGATTTTGCTTATTTTTAAATTTTTTCAATGCATTGAAGTTGAATATTTCTAATAGGTTCTTTACAAGAATGTAAGTATAATTGTTACGTGGTATTATACTGTTTTTATTAGTTATTTAAAATAGGGAGTTAGCCTTCAAAATGAAAAGAAAAATTTATATTCTTATTATTGCTATCTGGGCCGGCAGTATTTGGGCAAAACCTCTAGCTCCAGCAATCCCAGAAATAGTACCTCCAACTATTGATGCTAATTCCCACATATTAATTGATTTTGATAGTGGTAAAGTTTTATCCGAATACAATAGTAATTTAATAATTGAGCCTGCAAGCCTTACTAAAATGATGACTATGTATGTAATTGACACAGAATTATATCATAAACATCTAGCATTAGATGAATTGGTTAGCATAAGTCAAAAAGCTTGGAAAGCACCTGGCTCGCGTATGTTTTTAGAAGTTAACTCCAAAGTTCCTGTGGCCGAATTAATTAAAGGTATAATAATTCAATCAGGTAATGATGCCTCAATTGCCATAGCTGAGCATATTGCAGGCTCTGAAGAAGCTTTTGCGCAAATGATGAATCAATATGCACACCAACTAGGAATGACCAACTCACATTTTGTAAACGCCACAGGTCTTCCAGAAGAAAATCACTATTCTACCGCTTATGATATGGCAATATTATCCAAAGCTATTATCCGCGATTTTCCAGAAAGCTATAATATGTATTCAGAAAAAGTTTTCACTTATAATGGCATTAAGCAACAAAACCGCAATTCTTTGCTTTGGCGTTATACTCACATTGATGGCTTGAAAACAGGACAAACTGAAAATGCAGGCTTTTGTTTGGCAGCTTCTGGTAAAGTAAATGATATGCGCCTAATTGCCGTTGTTATGGGGGCTAAAAGCCACAATGCACGTGCTATTGAAACTAATAAATTGTTAAGCTTTGGTTATAGATTTTATGATACCCATAAAGTTTATCAAGGTGAGGAGCCTATTAAAACCGAACGTATATGGCTTGGAAATAATCAGGATTTAAGAGTTGGAGTAAGGCACGACTTATACTTAACTATACTTCAAGGTAAGTACAAAAAACTTAGCATGAATACCTCTTTACCAGAAATAATTAAAGCTCCAATAAAAAAAGGAGATATTTTAGGTGAAGTTATCATTGCTGATGAAAGTGGCAAAGAAATATCTCGTACAGAGTTAATTGCCTTAGATGAAGTTGCGGCCGGTGGTATTTGGCATAAAACCAAAGATTATATGGCATTAGCAGCTAAAACTATATGGAAAAAAATGGACTCATAATATGCAACAGCATAAGCAATTGCTTAAATTTCCATGCACATTTCCTATTAAAATAATTGGTTGGGCAAATGTTGCACTTGAAGATACTATAACTCCAATTTTACATAAAAATATTTTTAATTTTGATAAAGCAGCCATAAGCGTAAATTATTCCCATGGCGGTAAATACATTTCTATCACGGTAAAATTTGAAGCTACTAATCGGGAGCAAATTGACAATCTTTATAGCCAATTAAGCGCCACACCAGATGTGCTGCTAGTTTTATAGTGCAACGCAATATAATAATTAAAGATTTGGGCAAATGCCCTTACACATTAGTTGTACAGAAAATGCGCGATTTTATAGAGCAAAGAATTAGCCAAGATCCAATTAATCAATTATGGCTAACTGAACATGAACCAGTATTTACTCAAGGACAAGCTGGCAAAGCTGAACATATGTTAAAACCTACCTCTATTCCTGTAATACAAAGCGATAGGGGTGGACAAATAACCTACCATGGCCCAGGCCAGCTTATTTTTTATCCGCTCCTACATTTGCCGAGTTTAGGCTTAAATATCCGCCAATATATATCAGCCCTAGAGCAAAGCGTAATTGCCGTGCTTAGGGAATATGCTATTCCAGCAAACTCTACCCCTCTAGCTCCTGGTGTATATATCTTTGAAAAAAAAGTTGCAGCTATTGGAATTCGGGTGCGTAAAGGTTATAGTTATCATGGAATGAGCGTAAATATTAATGTGGACTTGACGCCTTTTGCCAACATAAATCCTTGTGGTTACCCTAACCTTGAAGTTATAAATTTAAATGAAATAATACCAGACCTAGATTTTAATGAAATCAAACATAAATTAACTCAAAGCTTATTGCTACATTTAGGAAATTTCAATGACTGAGCTAAATACAAAACAAAAAGGTAAGGCTAAATTTGAACGCATGCGCATTAAAATTGAACCTAACATAAATCCTATTAAAAAACCTGATTGGATTCGTATCAAAGTTCCTATAAATGAAAAAGTTGCCAAACTAAAAAGTTTACTGCGCCAATATAAATTGCATTCAGTGTGTGAAGAAGCGCAATGCCCAAACTTAACTGAATGTTTTGGCCATGGCACTGCAACTTTTATGATAATGGGCGACAAATGTACGCGTAGATGCGCTTTTTGTGATGTGGCCCATGGACGACCTGATCCCCTTGATGTAGATGAGCCAGTTAATTTAGCCCAAGCATTAAGCCATATGGGACTCAATTATATAGTAATAACCTCAGTTGATAGAGATGATTTAAAAGATGGAGGCTCTTTGCATTTTGCCAATTGTGTACAAGCTGTGCGCAAATATTGTCCTGGAGTTAAAATTGAAATTTTAGTGCCAGACTTTCGTGGCCGCATGCAAATAGCACTAGATAACTTAACCCAAGGCCTACCAGATGTCTTTAATCATAATATGGAAACTGTATCCAGACTATATAAAGCTATTCGTCCCGGCTCAGATTATGCCTGGTCACTCCAATTACTTAAAGAATTTAAACTCAGATTTAATAATATTCCAACCAAATCAGGTATCATGCTAGGCCTTGGAGAAACAACTGATGAAGTAAAAAATCTCCTCCAAGACTTGCGCGCACATGATGTAGATATGTTAACATTAGGGCAATACTTACAACCAAGTAAATACCACGCTCCAGTTCAGCGATATGCAACCCCTGAAGAATTTGAAGATCTTCGCATCTTTGCTGAACAATTAGGTTTTAGTAATGTTGCTAGCGGCCCGCTGGTACGTTCTTCTTATCATGCTGATCTCCAAGCTAAGGATCTTGGAGTATCCTAATGTTTAAAATTTTTAATAGCACCAAAATTTATTGTATTAGTTACATTTTATTGAGTTTAACTGGTTGTTATAAAAATAAAATAGATTTTCAAAATCAATTTGAAATAGGTACAGGGATGCCTAGCTCAGAAATTGTAAAAATTCTAGGCAAACCAACTAGCATAGCCATCAATAATAATATGCAACAGTGGCTCTATGACAGGGTAGTCGTACAGAAAGTATCTTATAATGAAGATGGTTTTTTAAGTATTACTTTACCGCAAGAACCTCTAGAAAATTTACAAGCTATATCTATTATGATTAAATTTGATCAACAAAACCTAGTCTATGCTTATGCTTATTATCACTTAAACTATTAAGTCTTACAAAGCTAGGCACATTAAAGACGCGTTTTGATAACCATTTGGAGTATTATAATAATCTTTGCGAATACTAATTTCTTTAAAACCAAATTTAGCATATAATTTTTTAGCTAGGTAATTATTAACATTTACTTCTAAAAAAATTTTACTAGCTTCGGCTGCCTTACTTAAACTAATTATTTTGTGCATTACATTAGTGCCCAAGCCCTGACCATGTAATTCATGAGTTATACCTAAATTATAAATATTCACCTCATCAACTATTATTTCAAAAATAAAATAACCCACAACTTCGTTGCTAATTTTATGCTTAATACTATATGCTTGAATACTGTTATTTAAGCAGCTATAAAAACACAAAGTATTCCATGGACTAGCGCAATTTTGCCGCTCTATGGCAACAACTGCAGGCACATCTTCTAGTATCATGGATGAAAATTTATAGTTTTCCATGTTGCTGTAAAAACTCTTTCTGTTTTTTTAATACCATAAAAGCCTTTCTTTTATCTGAAGGATTTTCTAATAAATGCTCAGGAGAAAAAGTTGTAAAGGTTTGGGCATGCTGTAAATACTGCAATTTGTTAAAACTTCCCAGTATCAATATGCTTTTAGCTTGCAAAGCTGATATTTGAAATAAATACTTATCTTCGGACACTATGGCTTTACAAATAGTGGTTGCAGGCAACTCTAGAACAGCTAACATTTTATCTAGCAATGCATTAGCTTGACAGCTTAAATGATTATTTAACAAAACCAAGCACAATGGATTAAATATTTTAGTAGAGTAACTACAATTTGTGCGCTGCTGCCACACCGGAATGGATAAATCCTTTAATAATTGATACAACACCTAAACTCTCTACTGCTTATTTGAGGCAGATTTAACTTTATCAACAATGTCTAGTGGGTTATTTTTAAAATTAGCAAATTCATTAATATTAACTTCAGTTAAGGTTGCTCTAGCAACAGCTAACTTAGTTTTATTTTCTGCGCGCACCGTAAAAAAATCATAAACAGACCCTACCACGCCCGATAGTGCATAAATAGAAAAAACTGAAAATAATACTTTAGGGGGATCCCAGGCTACTAATAAGATGATAAGTAAACACAATAAAATTCCCACAAAAGGAACTTTACCGCGAAAATCAATATCTTTAAAACTATAATAGTTTATATTAGATACCATTAAAAATCCCAAAGCCGCGGTCAAAGCTGCTACCTCATAGCTTATAACCTTCCCAGGGATAGCAAAATCAGTACCAATCCAGACCATACTTGCAACCACTGCAGCTGCGGCTGGACAAGGGAGTCCGGTAAAGTTTTGTTTACCAAAACCACCTTCTTCTTCTGAGCCTAGGTTTATATTAAATCTAGCTAAGCGCAAAGCTGTTGCTGCTACATAAAAAAATGCTGCAAGCCAGCCTAATTTACCCAGGTATTGCAACCCCCAACTATAAGCCACTAATGCAGGAGTAACACCAAAACAGACCATATCTGATAAGCTATCTAATTGTGCGCCAAAATCACTTTGGGTGTTAGTAATTCGTGCTACCCGCCCATCAGCAGTATCCATTAACATTGCAATAAATAAAGATATTGCGGCATATTCAAAATCACCTTTTATGCCACTAACAATAGCGTAGAACCCAAAAAACAGGCCAGCTGTGGTTATCATATTAGGAACTAGGTAGATACCCTTTTTTTGGTTTAATTTGTTTTTTTCGTGCATATTTTAAGCTCGTATATAATAGCCTTAGGCTACCATTATATTAATTGGTGATCAATTTACCCTAGATATAAATTTAACTAACTATTTAAAAAATGTCAATTTTAGGCAAATAGGATAATTTAAGTTATATTTGTATAAACTTAGACCTACATTGATTTATTAATTTTAAAAAACTTAATCAAGGTTAAATTTTACAATTAAACTGCGCGGACAATAACAGCGCCTAGCTGCGCTAGCTTTTCTTCTATGCACTCATAGCCCCTATCAATATGATAAATTCTATCAACTATAGTGCTGCCTTTTGCTACCAATCCTGCAAGCACCAAACTTGCTGAAGCTCGCAAGTCCGTTGCCATAACTGGCGCGGCTAGCAGCTCAAGTTTACCAATACATTTAACAATATTGCCATCAATATCAAAGCTTGCGCCCATACGTTTTAATTCACTTATGTGCATAAACCTATTTTCAAATATATTTTCTTCTATAACAGCATCACCTTCAGCTATCGCATTTAAGGCACTAAATTGCGCTTGCAAATCAGTGGGAAATCCAGGATAAGGCGCTGTAGTGATATTTACAGCTTTAGGACGTTTGCCGTGCATATCTAATTCAATAAAATTGTCCCCAAGTGTAATGCTAGCTCCGCATTCGCGTAACTTATCAATTACTGCGCCCATCCTACCGGCGTGAGTATTTTTTAGCAGCACTTTGCCACGGGTCATAGCCGCTGCTACTAAATAAGTTCCTGTTTCGATTCTATCGGGGGGAACTGCATAATTACAGCTGCCTAGGCTTTCTACACCCTCAATAGTAATAGTTGAAGTGCCGGCGCCCTTAATTTTAGCGCCTAAGGTTATTAAAAAATCCGCCAAATCTGTAATTTCAGGCTCTAAGGCGGCATTTTTTAAAACCGTGGTGCCCTCAGCTAAGGTTGCAGCCATCATAATGTTTTCAGTGCCAGTTACTGTGACAGTACCAAATTCAATTGTATTACCTTTAAGGCGACCATTACTTTTAGCAATGATAAAACCATTATCTAATCTAATGTCTGCGCCAAGCTTTCTAAGTCCATCTATGTGTAAATCTACTGGCCGCTGGCCAATTGCACAGCCCCCTGGCAAAGAGACTCGAGCTTCGCCATATTTTGCAACTAAAGGGCCTAAAATAACAATAGAGGCACGCATAGTTTTTACAATTTCATATGGAGCTACTAGGTTATTGATGTTACGTGGGTCAATGCAAACTTGCATTTTTTCTTTAACGGTAATTTTTAAGCCCATACCACCTAAAAGCCCAAACATGGTGGTTACATCATGCAAATGTGGAACATTTTGTATTGTAACTACATCAGTAGCTAATATGGCCCCAGCCATAATAGGTAACACTGAGTTTTTAGCTCCAGAGATTTTAATTGTACCCGATAGTGGCTTGCCACCTTCAATTATTAATTTGCGCATAGCTTTAGCCATTCTTGCTCAGTATGAGTTTTCAAACTTAAGGCATGGATTGTACCATTAGAAATATTATCCCCTAAAGCTGTATATACCAAACGTTGACGCTCTATTGGTTTTTTTTCAATAAAATCATTTGAAATAATTGTAACTTGAAAGTGCACATTGTCAGTAGAATTAACAATTATTTCACTAGCAGCAATGCTTGTAAGCAGCATCTTTTTTATTTGTTCTTGCAACCGCTAATTCCTATTTGCATCATATGTCAAGGGAAGGATAGAGTCTAAACCACAAACCCGGCCTAAGTCTACAATAAATTTAGGCGCATTCACAAATTCTATAGTTTGGTTATTGTTTTTGCTATTGCGCATCAAAGCTATCATCATAGCTAAAGCACTAGAGTCTGAATGAGTCACCTTAGATAAATCCACCTTGATAGCGCTTACTGCAGCCACCAAATTGGTGCAAATTTGGGTGACTTGCTCAATATTAAAAAAATCCAGCCTCCCACCTAAGCATAGGTATTCTTCTTGTAAAGTAATATTACAATCACTCGGATGTAGATGTATGACATTATTTTTCATTGTGTAGCTTTATTCTGCGCGTTACCGCCGTTAGCCCATTTAATCTTACATCACTTGAAAACTGGGCCATAAATCCACGTAAAATACTAACGCCTTCTACCTCGGCATCATACACTTTCCAAGAATTGGCAGTTTTTAATAAACGGTATTTTATAGAAATGGTGTCACCTCGGCGCTTAACATAGCTTACAATCTCAAGCCGCTTGCGAGAGGTGTCGGCATTTTGCGCAGGAAATACAACTTGCTCATCTGCAAAGCCAACTAAAGCTGTAGCATAAGTTTTAACCACTAAACGCTTAAACTCATGCACAAATGATGCTTGTTCTGCTTTAGAAGACTTTGCCCATGCAGCTCTACCTGCAACCCAACGTGACATTTCTTCAAAGTCGACATATGGGACTATATCTTTATTTACAATTTCATATATTTTAGAGCCATTTTTTTGTATTTCTTCTTTGTTATCTTTTAAATTACCCATAACTTGTAAGGATAATTTTTCTAAAAAACTTACAGGATCTTCTATAGCTGTAGCGCTGGCGCTTCCTAAAAATAAACACAGACCACAAACTAAGATTAAATAACATTGCCTAATTTTCATTCTTTAGTGCCTCCAACTGCAAATTTAGAAACTAAATCTTCCAACAATAATGCTTGTGATGTAAATTCTATAGTGCCACCATTTTGTATATACTCTTCATCTTGACCTGGAGTAATGCCCACATAATTATCTCCAAGAAGACCTGAAGTTAAAATTTTGGCAGCAGAATCAATTGGAAGCTTAACTTTTTTACTAATAGCCAGCTCTACAGTGGCAAGGTATTCCCCATATTCACTAGTTTCTAAGATTACTTTATTTACTCGACCAATAGTAACTCCAGCTACTGCCACCTTAGCTCTAGCTTTTAAGCCACCTATATGCGTAAAAGATGCTGTTATAGTATAAGATGAGTCTTGGGTATAAATATTTTTCAACCCACTAACCTGTAAAGCTAACATTAGCAAAGAAGCAATGCCGCCCACTACAAACACACCCACCCAAAATTCTATTATACGCTCTTTCACGATTGCTTATCCCCTAAACATTACTGCAGTTAAAAAGAAATCTAAGCCAAGTATACAAAGTGATGAATACACGACCGTATTAGTAGTTGCTCGGGCTATCCCCTCAGAAGTTGGAGTACTATCTAATCCTTGAAATACAGCTATCCAAGTTATAAAAAAAGCAAATACTAAGCTTTTAGTTATGCCATTTTGAATATCTAAATAAAAATCTACTGCTGATTGCATATTAGCCCAAAAAGCCCCGTCATCTACCCCAAGCCATTCAACACCAACTAAATATCCACCAAATATAGCCACCGCACTAAATATTATGCTTAAGATTGGCAATGAGATTTGTCCAGCCCAAAATCTTGGAGATATAATCCTACGTAAAGGGTCAACCCCCATCATTTCCATAGAAACCAATTGTTCAGTAGCTTTCATAAGCGCAATTTCTGCAGTTAGCGCCGAACCTGCGCGCCCTGCAAATAATAAAGCACTAACCACAGGTCCTAATTCACGCACTAAGCTTAAAGCAACTAATTGCCCTAAAGCTTGCTCTGCCCCAAATTTTACTAAAATAGTGTGGCCTTGTAATCCCAAAACCATGCCAATAAAAAATCCTGAGATAATAATTATTACTAAAGATAAAACTCCAACATAAAATAATTGATGAATTATACGCTTACTACCTTTAATAGGAGCCGGCCTACCTAATAATGCCCGCATTAAAACTAAATTAGCTTGACCAATTTTAGCTATAACTTTAATGGCATATCTGCCTACAGCACTAATTGTTTGCATAAGTTATGGTTGCCTCATTAAATCATCAAGATAATTATTCGCAGGGTAATGAAATGGCACAGGTCCATCAGGCAGCGCTTGCATAAATTGGCGAACCCAGGCCTTTTTTGAATTCATTAATTCATCCGCAGTACCATTGCCCATAACTTTACCATTTGCAATTAAATATATATTATCTGCAATACTTATAGTCTCATGAACATCATGAGAAACTACTATAGAGCTCATATCTAGGGCATCATTTAATAAACGAATTAATTGTACCAAAATCCCCATAGATATTGGGTCTTGGCCAACAAATGGCTCATCATACATAATAAGACTGGGGTCTAGTGCTATAGCTCGAGCTAAGGCTACTCGACGCGACATGCCTCCTGATAGCTCATCAGGCATAAGCTTGGCAGCCCCTCTAAGGCCTACGGCTTGTAACTTAATCATAACTAAATCTGTTAGCATAGAATCTGACAACTTAGTGTGCTCGCGTAAAGGAAAAGCTACATTTTCAAAGACGGTAAGATCTGTAAATAAAGCTCCACTTTGAAAAAGCATGCTCATCTTTTTGCGTAATTCATATAATTTATTGCGCCGCAGGCTTTGTACATCTTCTCCATTTATATAGATTTTCCCACTAGATGGAGTAGTTTGCCCGGTAATTATTTTTAACAAGGTAGTTTTGCCACAACCTGATGGCCCCATAATAGCTGTAATTTTACCGCGTGGTATATCAAAGTTAGCATTATCAAATATAACATGCTTTCCACGTCTAAATGTTAGATTCCTAACCTCTATAATATTTTTGCTACTTTGCATGGAAACCCTTGTTTGCTGCTAAATGTAACACTCTAGCAGCAATAGTGTAAACTAACTCTTAAGAACTACCATCTATATCTTGTTTTACTTTCTTGGCATTTAAACCCTGCCCCTCTACATACGACATAAATTTATCCTGATAAAAAGATAAATCCTCCACTGGGGCATCTGCATCTGGCTCGAGATTGGCCTCATCTTCTTTAACTTCTGCAGCTTCTTCAGCTTCTTCAGTTTTTTTTTCCGCATCTGCCGCTTTAAGTGAATCTTCTTTAGAGGCACTGTCAGCCTCGGGTGCACTATTGTCTATGTTTTCTTGGGAAACTTCATCGGTAGAGTCTTTATCTTTTTTAGCTTCTGGAGCGGTATCCGCAGTTGTAGCTGATGTTTCCACATTATCTTGCTCTGCGACCTTATCTGCATCCTTAATTGGCTCTTTAGTAGGCTCTGATGGCTCTTTTTTAGTTTCATCGTTTTTTTCTGGAGCTGCCTTTAAGTCTTTAGCTTCAACATCTAAAGATTTATCTTTTTCTGATGTTTGTACTTTATCTTCTGCCGGGGTTTGCGCTTTCTCTTCTGCTGGCGCTTGTTCATCTGTTGCTGGAGATTTTGCTTGAGTGTGTTTAGAACCTTTTGCAAAAGAAGCCACAAAATCTTCATATTCATTAAATACTTTTTGCACTGATTTATAAATTTTAGAAATATTTCTAGGCTCACGATTTAAAAATAACTCAATTAAATCCCGATAGCAGTCACTTTCTTGCACATAAATTTCATCTACTTTATTTTTTAAAGTCTCCCCACTAAACATACCGCTATTGCTAACTAACTCAGTAATAGTATCTAACCTGGCATCTTTATGTGAGTTTATATAATCTACCAATAACTGAATGTTTGCTTCTTCGTCATTACTCCGACGATAATTTGCATACATCATAAAACCTATTACACAGGTTAAAACTAGTAATAGTTGAAATAAAATCACTATAAAAAGAAATTCCATTAATTCACCTTAATTTATTTGAAATTATATTCACTTTACGCTCTTGATGCTGTCTTAATAATTTATAACCCACATAAATCATAGCCCATATAATAGAATTTAAGAAAATGAAAACAAACATTAAAAAAATCATTTTAGTACCGGTAAGTGCGTTATCCTTTTGATGCGTTAACATAGCTATTTCTTCTTGCGTTAACTCAGTTATTTCTTGCTTAATAATTATAGGCTCTGGCGCTGAAGGTAGCGCCACATCAGGCACTGATATTTTATAAACTGGCGTTAAGATATTAATTTTGCGCCCATTAAGTGCCCTAGCATGCAATTCAAACTTAGCTGCATAGCTTGTAACATCTACTTCTGGAGATAATAATAAACTCCAATTTTCATTATCACGCGAACGCTCCATTTTATACTGAATGGTTTTATTTTGATTGTCTTGTAATAATATTTTAACTTCCAAACTATCAGGATGGATTAATTCGGCATTGGGAATAGCTTCAATTTTAATTACTTGACGACCATTTTGCGCAACTTCAGTTTTAGAATTAATTGCCACTGGTATTGGCAATAATTTGGCAGTTTGTTGCTTTTGGCGAGCAAAAGTATTAGTTTTTAAAGTTACATCTACCACTAAATCTTGATTGGGCGCTGGTGGCAGAGGACCTAATACTAAGTTAAATTTGCCATCATTTGCATGCTCGTCAGCAAATTTACCAGCATCATTAAATTTAAAAATTTGCGCATTGGCACTGCCTGGATTTACCTCAGCGGTTACTTGCGTCAATTTTAAAATATCTTGATCAGTAACTTGTTTACCCTTTTGAGTTAGCATTGCCTGCAAATAAACTAGCTCGCCTTCAAATAAATTCCCAGGAAGATCATTTACCTCCAAGTTTAACTCAGTAAGTACGCGTATTTTTTTAGCCAAATCCACGCTACCAATGGCAAACCATTCACCAGATTGGGGATTAGCTATGGTTATTATATTAGCTAAACCTTCTTCATACCAAGATATATTATCTGGATTATCATAATAATCATATATAATATTGTTTGGAGCTTTTAAACGAATAAAGCTTTCACCTTTTTTCTCGGGAACAGTATTGGAGAAAATCATCAAGGTTACTTCTGATATGTTTCTATCTATTTTAAATTTATCTTCAGCTATGGGCACCCCATCAGGTACAAAAGAAAAATCTAAAATTTTCAAAAAAGATTTTTGCAAATCTTCAGCGCTGTCTAGCTTAGTAAAATAGCCATCAGTTTCATAAGATATTTTTTGCAATAACTCAACATCAGCCTCACCAGTTAAAGCTATAGTATGAATACGTACACCTAAATCTTTAAGCTTGGGCATTAAAGTTCCTAAAACATGTTCGCGTGATTCACGATTTATAGCTATCTCATCAGATACCTCAATAAGGCCATCAGTTATAATAATCATGCTACGCTCAGTGGTTGCATCTGGGTGAATCCAACCTAAACTGCCAACTTCAATTGCTTCGGCTAAATTAGAGTTTTGCCCATTAGAATGCACGCGCTCAGCAGCTGCATATAAATCTTTTGACCAACCTCTCCCGACTCTTCCAGGACTTATTAACCTTTCAGTTTCAGCTGAAAACATCCATACCCCAACTCTTGCACCATTAGGTATGACCTTTGCCATCATGCGCATAGCTGCCGCGCGCATGTTAGATGAATCGTTGTGCGCCATACTACTTGAGACATCAATTAATATTCGAATATCTTTTGGCTTATTTGATTTTGCATGCAAAGGCATACTGTTAGCTAACAGTATGCAGCATACGCACAACATTGATATAATACGTTCTAACAAGAATGCTCCTAGGTTACCCCAATTACAGCTAAACCTCGCTTATATATTACATTGTAGTATATTGGTGTTTATACTAACTAATAATTAACTAGCTTTTATTTGATTATTTATGGAATACGACCTTATAGTAATTGGTGGTGGCATTAATGGCTGTGGTATTTGCGCAGATGCAGCTGGACGCGGTCTTAAAACTTTATTAATAGAACAAAGTGACCTAGGCTTTGGCACCTCTTCTGCTAGCTCCCGTTTAATTCATGGGGGAATTCGCTATTTAGAAAATTTTGAGTTTTCTATGGTACGCGATGCATTAATAGAACAAGACGCACTCCAACATAATGCTTCGCATTTAATTCATGAGCAACAATTTATTATGCCATTAAATACCAGTATTCGCCCTAATTGGCTTATAAAAATTGGTTTATTTTTATATGACTATTTATTTTGGCAACGCAAACTGCAGCGCTCTAGAATTTTATATGATACCCAAAGCCTGGGGCTAAAGCATGAATATACGCGGGCGGTCACTTATGCTGATTGCACTGTGGATGATGCTCGCCTAGTTATTAAAGTTGCGCTACTAGCGCAACAAAAGGGCGCTAAAATTTTAACTAAAACCCCTATAGCAAGCACCATACGCCACCCTAACCATTGGGAGGTTTTTCTAGACTCTGGCCTAAAATTAACCGCCAAGGCTATTGTGAATGCAACTGGTAGCTGGGTTAATCAAGTAAATTATGAAGTGTTAAAGGTCAATCCTGCTTTGGAACTAGCCCTAGTTCGAGGCACACATATTGTAGTGCCCAAACTTACAAACACTACTAATGCTTATATCTTACAAAATCCTGACAATAGAGTGGTTTTTGTTATTCCATTTTTAAATAAATATCATTTAATTGGTACAACTGAAGTTACAGTAAATTCAAGCTGGGATAACAAAGCAAGCTCTGCTGAAATCACTTATTTATGTGAGTCAATAAATGCCTATTTTAAGACAAATATACAATCGCATGATCTTATAAATGTTTATGCAGGCATTCGGCCTTTAATTCAACAATCTAAAAATATACGCTCAACTTCTAGAGATTATCAATTAATTTTAAACCAAGAAAAAGCCCCATTGCTTAGCGTTTATGGCGGCAAACTTACTACCTATAGAAAACTAAGTGAGCAGGCGCTAAATAAGTTAAAAATAATATTTCCCCAAATGAGTAAGGCTTGGACCAAGCATGCACTATTGCCTGGAAGCTTTAAAGAACGTGTGGCGCACTATCAACAATACTTAAAACAAAAATATAGTTTTTTAAGCGAAGATTTATTAACTTATTATATATACTATTATGGTAACTGTTGTGAATTGTTTTTAAAAAATAGTACTTGTATTAAAGACCTAGGTATATACTTTGGTGGTAATTTATATGCCCTAGAAGTAATTTATCTATTAAAGCATGAATGGGCAACCTGTGCTGAAGATATTTTATGGCGCCGCACCAAGCAAGGATTTGCGCTTAATACTAACCAACAAGCCCAGCTTCAAACCTATATTGAGCAAAGCTTGCCTGGCTTAATTTAAAAATATATAAAATTGACTTATTTAGTTGCCAATTGTATGATTTATAGCTTAAAAATCTAGATGGCACTTGAGAATTTTATGACTAAAACGGCAATAACCCCAACGCGTGCGCAAGACTATTCACAGTGGTATCAGCAAGTTATTAAAGCTGCAGATATGGCAGAAAATTCTGTGGTACGTGGCTGTATGGTTATCAAACCTTATGGTTATGGTATTTGGGAGCAAATCCAAGCTACCTTAGATAAAATGATCAAAGACACAGGACATGAAAATTTTTATTGCCCAATTTTTGTGCCTTTGAGCTTTTTAGAAAAAGAAGCGGCCCATGTTGATGGTTTTGCTAAAGAATGTGCCGTAGTTACCCACCATAAACTAACCACAAATGCCAATGGCGAACTACAACCAGATGGTAAATTAGAAGAGCCATTAATCATTCGGCCAACTTCTGAGGCGTTAATTGGTGAAATGTATTCCAGATGGATTCAGTCTTATCGAGATTTACCTTTATTATATAACCAATGGGCCAATGTAGTACGTTGGGAAATGCGTACACGCATTTTTTTACGTACCTCTGAATTTTTATGGCAAGAAGGTCATACTGCCCATGCCAGCTCTGATGAAGCCCTAGCTGAAACTAAATTAATGCTGCAAACTTATGTAGATTTAGTCGAAAATCATTTAGCCATACCCTTATACTATGGCGAAAAAACTGCCTCCGAAAAATTTCCCGGAGCTGATATTACTTACACTATTGAAGCTTTAATGCAAGATAATAAAGTATTACAAGGTGGAACTTCGCATTATTTGGGGCAAAACTTTGCTAAAGCATTTAACATTAAATTTGCCGATAAAGATGGTAGTGAAAAATATGTCTATACTTCTAGCTGGGGAGTATCTACTAGGCTTATTGGCAGCCTAATTATGGTACATGGCGATGATGATGGCATCAAACTGCCACCTAAAATAGCTCCATTACAAGTGTGCATCTTGCCTTTATTAAAAGCCGGGCAAGACAATGAAGCAATTCTCACAGCTGCGCACCAGCTAAGTACTACCTTACAGCAAACTAATTACCAAGGTAAAAACATTCGCACCAAAGTCGACACGCGCGAGCTGCGCCCTGGCGAGAAAGCTTGGTCATGGGTTAAAAAAGGTGTACCGGTGCGCGTAGAAATAGGCCAACGCGAACTTGAAAGCAAACAAGTTTGCATAAGTTTGCGCACGCAAGCCTATGGAATGAAGCAATTTATGGCACTGGATGATTTTATTGCCAATATCACTCAAATTTTAACAGATATCCAAAACTCTATGTTTAATGCTGCCCAGCAAAATTTACATAAGCAAACTCAAGAAATTAGCTCTAAAGATGAATTTTATGCTTTTTTCCAAAACAACGGGGGTTTTGCCCTAGCTCCATGGATAGACGAGCCTCAAAGTGAGCAACAAATTAAGCAAGATTTAAAAGTAAGTCCCAGGTGTGTGCCTTTAACTCATATTGATAAAGTTGGCACTTGTATTTTTACAGGTAAAACTGGGGCGCGTTATACTTTATTTGCCCGAGCATATTAATGCATATAACCTAAGCTAAAAATTTTAGCGGGTTAAAACTGCAGTAATCTCATCTAATTCAGCTAAATGCTGATTAAATTCATTGGTGATATGGGTAATATCCGCACTAGTTAAACCTAAGTCATCTAACAATTTAGCTGGTACCTCACTTGTGACTTCATCGCCTATACCCATATCTTTAAGAATTAAATTAGCAAGTTTTACTACCTTAACATAATCACTATGCTCACCTTTATAAGCTAAATCATGATGGTGTAAACTAATAGCCACAAGCTCTTGTGGCATATCCCAAGAATCCATCAACCAAGCGCCCAAATCTGCATGTGTCACTCCAAATAAATGATATTCCACATCCAAAACATTAGCCTCAGGTGAGGCCAGCAAAGACTGATTTAATAAAAAAAACTGCGGCGGGAAGGTTTGCCCTAACAATAAATGTCCAAAATTATGTAGTAATCCTGCAAGGTATGCAAAACCGCGATTAAGCTTTTCTGCGGTCTTAGCTTTAGCAATTATTTTTTCACTAAGGGCTGCGCAATAAATAGCATGGCGCCAATAATTAGCTAAACCTAAAGGCCCGCCATGAGGTACTTTAATTATTTGTCCAACCGAAATTCCTAAGGCAATATTTAACACTAAATCAAAACCTAGCACGTTAATTATGGCATCATTTACAGACTTAATATTGCCCGGATAAGCATAAAAAGGTGAGCAAGCCCAACTTATTAATTGAGCTGCAAGACTTGGGTCTTGTTCAACAATTCTTGCAAGTTCATTTAAATCTGACTTTTCACACGAGCGCAATTTAAGGAGCTTATTTGCCGTCTCGGGTAAAGCTGGTAGCTCTAGAGTCTCCTCTATCCGCGCCTGCATTCGTCTTATAGTGAATTTAAATTTACCAGATATTTCGGGGGTGTATTTACGTTGAATAGTAGTAGGGGCAATACTTAAGTCCCCTTCCCAAGTATATTTATGTAATTTTTTAAAAGACTCTAAAGATAAAGAAGCAAAATTTTCACCCACAGAGATACCATTATTAGCTAAGGGAAAAATCACCTTGCCATCAGGTAAATTTTGATAAATATCTTCATCAATTATACAAGGTATGCCTAAAAGCTCAGGTAATGGCGGATATGAGCCCACCTCTTTAGCAAAGCAATTAGGTATAGGAGAATATGCCAACGGCACAACTTCTAATTTGCGACTTAAGTTATTACATAATTTAGCAAAATCCAAGATACTAGATGAAGCTAAAATTGTTAATAAATAACCTCTAGAGTCCATAAATAATACGGTGCGCACAAAAACTTGGCCTTCAATATCATGCCCACTAACCAGCTCATAACTAATGTTTTGCTTATCTAAAAAATCTAGAGCATGTTCAATAAAATTTGGGGTTTTAACAATATTATTTAGATTAGGCAAACTCATAGGATAAACCTTAGCATATACACTTACATTTATAAGACTCTACCTTATTAATTATAAACACTTATACCAAGAAAATGTTTTAACATGTCTACAAAATCAAATATAAAACTCTGCAAACCTATAAAATCAGACCATGCACCAACACCTAATTTAATTATTCGCTAATCTACATAAGCTGTCCTGGATAAATAATAAAGATGGGAATTATATAAATTGAACTAGAGCAATCTTTTACACTCAAACTATTAGACCTATAAAAGTAATTATAATTTAAAGGTAGATATATGGGATTAAAAAGTTTTTTTAAAAAAATATACCAAGATAGACAAGCAAGACTTAAAGCTTGGGAGCATTTCAAACAAGCTAAAGCAATAATTAATGATAACTCTTAAGATAAAGATGCATTAGGTGCGGCTCTTGTAGATTTTTTATCTAACAAGTCACCAGAAGAAATTGACTTATTTATGCCTGGAAAAAACCACGATTATCCTGAACGTAGAAATTACCCTGATTTAATCAATTACATGATTGGGGACGACCAAAAGCTAAAGCTAAAGCAAAATCAAGAGCAATGGCAAAAGCAAAGGCAAGAGCAAAGGGAAAAGACGGAACATACATTTGATATAATTTTAAATGTGTTAGAAAAGATAGATGCGTCCAAAGATACAAATAAAGAATATATAAAAAGACTAATAAATAACTCCATGAGTGCACACATATTTCATATTTTATTAAACGCAACATGCTTTCCATCTGAAAAAATGAAAAAATTAACTGAACTCTACTCTACCAATTAGATTATAATGGTTTTATGGTACTACTTAGTCTTTATTTGCCTTCCTGCAGTCCTGCAGGAGAAAATCGTGGCATTGAAAATTTTAAAACTTTATATACATCAGCATTAAATGATAATAACCTTAATACACTTAATATAACTAAAGAAAAAGCAGAAAAACTAAAAAAAACACAGCAGAAACGGCAATACCCCTAGCCATTAATATGAAAAATTCGGAACAATCTAAATTAGTTATTAATTTTGTTAAAGAAAAACAACCGGAATATTGTATAAAAGAATTACAGAAAAAATTAAAAGAAATTACAACAGCTTTTAACGCTTTTCCCACAAACGAAGATTGTCTATCTACATTCCTAGATGATCATCGTAATTTAGAGCATCTTAATCCTGAACTTGCACGTGAACTATTTTTTCTTAAGAAAAATAATGGGAAAAGGAGAAAAGAAATATTAAATAAATTTAGAGAGATAATTGAAAATAAAATTTCATTATTAGAATTTTTGGTTTTGGAAGGAATGGTTAATGAAGAAAAAACAGAACCACAACTAGAAACATTACCTAGTTTTAGGAGTGGTACTCCAGCTGATACACCTCCGAGACCTGGGGCTGAAATTATAGCTACTGATACTTATGGGGTTATTTTGGATGCAATTCCATGTGATGTTCCTTCACTTCCTATAGCTACAGTTGTGACTGAAAATGACTCACCCAAACCAAGTTAGAGTAGCTTATAAATTACATCTCTTAACATTTAATAAATAAGTTTGGTGCTGGCAGTAAAGTCGCATCCGGAAAAACCCTAACCCCTAACACCTAACCACCTAACCAAGCATACTAATCCAACTAAGCTATGGGGCTATATTGGCAAAGGGATGGACTCTAACCCTAAATTGGAAATTAACTCGTTAATTATTTCTTCAACAGAATTTTTTCATGTTCAATAAAATTTGGGATTTTAACAATATTATTTAGATTAGGCAAACTCATAAGATAAACCTTAGCATACACACTTAATTTTATAAGATTATATCTTATTAATTATAAACACTTATAACAAGAAAATGTTTTGGTAAGCCATAAAGTCATATATAAAACCTTGCAAAACCCATAAAATCAGACCATGCACCAACACCTAATTTAATTATTCGCTAATCTACATAAGCTGTCCTGGATAAATAGTAAAAATGGGAATTATATAAATTGAACTAGAGCAATCTTTTACGCTCAAACTACATGTTACAGCCCATTAGAAATGTCCGTTTCTTAGCTCATTAGAGATGTCCTTAGTAAGTATATTCACTTTATTGTGGGTTTTGTTGCTTTATCAGAAATAGTTTTATGTAATAAGAAATGAA
>Ga0136604_1000249_pt1 | contig 29633 bp, 38 predicted proteins | sample AntRauFillE10628_FD_104928 | JGI IMG/M metagenome (GOLD analysis project Ga0136604, IMG submission 104928) | Saline lake microbial communities from Rauer Islands, Antarctica - Metagenome Filla E10 #628 | ecosystem: Environmental > Aquatic > Non-marine Saline and Alkaline > Saline | place...
CCACCACCCTAAAGGCGAGAGTTCTGTCGTCCAGCCTTTCTTCTGCCATTCCTTGAGAGACTGCCTTGACTTAACACCGAATCGGTTTATCGAAGGATCTGGATCAGCCCCGCGCTTTAGTACCTTCTCGTGTTTCTTGTATTTACCTGGGATGTTTTGAATGGCCGCTGTATAAATGCCTTCAAAGATCCCCAAGTCCAGCATCTCCATGGGTGTGTACGACGGAGTGAACTCCGGGTTCCACGTTGCCTTAGCCATTCGTTCTCTCCTACCTAACCCAAATTTCTCGAGAATCGCCAGAATCCCACGTAATCACGATTGTGTGTCCTTTCTCTTCAACAATCCAATCGTACGTGCTGGCGCCGTTGTGATATTGAACGTAGATCTTGTCGTAATCGAACACGGCGTCGTCTGGTTGCTTGAATTCAAAAATGTTGTCGTAATCGAACTCGAAAATACCTTGGTCGTTGATCCAGACAGACTCCTCGTCGAACTTCCGATACACGTGTTTCAGATGTTCGTACAACCCTGTCTTAACATCATCGACGACTTTGATGCGTCCTCTAGACTCCAGGTTGTTGACATTCATCCACCACCGCGAGGAAATCTTAACAGAGTAATCACTTCCTTCCTTGACAACGTAAAGAATGACGTTTTCGCCGTCGTACAAAATCCTGTCTTCTTCTTGAAGAGACTCTACGTCTAAAGGTACGGGGATGTAGTCAAAGACGAAGTCGGGGCGACCGTGGATGTAAGACAGATGTCTCATTAGGGTCAGTATGTCTCTTGGAGCCCGACGTTTGAATTTCACGATGTCTAGGACATCTTTTAATAACTCAACGCCGACCATCTGAAGGATACGTGTGTTGAAGCCGATGTCTAAATTGGTAAGCGCGTTCACCATTTCGTTTTCAGTGGCAGCCAATGTTTTCTGAAGTTCTCGCTCATCGGTAATCTGTCGATTCTGTCTCAGCAGTTCGTTGAGCTTATCGCGACTGACATTGACTGCTTTCTGTTCTTTCTTCTGGGAAAACCATCCTTCCAAAGAACGGTGATCGTTGAGTATCGCCTCCATGGTAAACTCAGGAGCCTTCTCAAACAAATGACGTTTAGCCGTCTTTAACATAAACGTTCCTTCAATTATTTAGTTTGAACAACACATTCGTGATACGATGGTCCTTGGTTCGAAAGTTGTATTCAAACCGACCCTTGGAAGCGAGGGTAAAGTAGGCGACATCGTGAGGTATGCGAGACCACAACCGAAAGTCGATGTGAGCAAAGAGGTAAAGCTCGTATCGACTGACGTCTTCGGTCAACAACATCATCGAGGGAATCCCCGACGCAGGCATCAGTTGGTCTTTTGTAAAGTGTATCCACCGCTGCTCTTCGTAACTAACGTCTTTTAATGAAACAAAGACGCTAACGGTGTTTACCTTGAATTCCATACGATCTTTCGATGGCTCGGTATCAAAGATCAGTCCTCGGATGTAGTTGACTAAATTGTCCAGATTGTCGTCTTGATTCTTTTTAGTTTTGAAGGGCAGTATGGTCGCCATGTTAGGTCTCTCAAGCGTCGGAGTCGATCATCTTACCTCTGAGTTGAGCCGACTGTTTCATGTCCATCAGTAACTCAGCCGCGTGCTCTGAAGAGATGGCGTAGAGGTACCCACAAAACACGCCGTATTGAGCAATGACCGTTGATGTATGCTCGCCTTTACGAAAAAAGTGTCGGACTTGTGTGTAGTTTGTAGTCATTACGGTAATCCTTCTTTGACACTCGTGGAGTTTAGATTTCTACACGAAGAATTTATACAGGTTAGTTTTAGACAGTCATGATATGTATGGAGTGTAGCGATGTACCATAACCTATCGAGGAAAAATACAAAATGACGATATGCGAAAAACCCAAGAAGAAGTATTCTCCAGATCATCCTTTCAATACGCCAATTGTTGAATCGAGCGACCACGAAGAACACGACCCTTCTGAGTTAAGTACCTTGTCCTCGAAAGAGCGACTGAGACGTCAGATTAGTAAAGATGTAAAAAGATGGTTGGACCGTGGTAATATAATCCAACCGGCAGAACTTGCAAAAGACTGTAAAGCCAGCCGCCGGGCGAGTGTCTCAGATGACAGTTACTACGCGTGACCTTAGGGGAAGCTTCGGCTTCCCTTATGCCGCTTCTGCAAACACTGTATGATTTTCACACCGCACACCGACCGTACACGTCTTGTAGTCTTCTTCTCCGCATAGGTAGACATCGTACCCCGCTTTTCTCAACATCCTTCGTCTGTGTTTTCCTAACTCGCTGCTTGGGGTGATTAATACCTCTCTAAGATGAACCTCTAGCCATCGGATCATGGGTTCTGCCCAAGGGTTGTTTTTAGGATAGTCGTACTGTTCGATAGCGATCAGTCCCCGAAGCACTTTTAACAGATCCTCATCCTCGCCTTCGCTAATCTCTTGCAGTGTATTCGCCTGACGTCTTACATTCATTGTGTCTATAAAGTACCCGATAACCCCTTTCTTCTTAGCCACGAAAATCTCCCGTCTTTCTATAAAGGAATAGACGACGGGACCGAAGTCCCGCCGATGTTTATTGGTCAGCCCATCGATCTTCGATGATATCACACCAGTCGGCGCTTTTCCCATCATAAGCATCTACGGCGTGCCCCTTTTCCACCATGAGTTTATTTAACCACACCTCATCCACGTAGACATCCGCGACGACTCGAAAGAAGCTGCCTCGTTCCAACGTCTCAAGTCGAATGTTTCCAGCCCCTTTAAGCGTATCGATCAAAAAGTCCCTAGACAAACGACCCAGTCGTTTTTCTTCTTCCTTCAAAGCCAACGTGTCGCACCGACTTCTGAGTTCCGGTGTATCAACGTTTAGAAGTCGAATAGGAAGTTCTTCACCAAACACCGGCGGAAGACCCGCAAGATCGATGTAGAATGTGTCTCCGTCGTAAACCCTAGCAATATCGTGGGAGTGTAAATCCCAAACCGTGTCGGCGAGCAGTTCTTGAGTGAACATGATCAGGCCAATTACAAAGAAAATCGCCAAGAGGCGGTCTCTAGCCTTCATGAAGGCTCGTTTTGGACTTACCCAGCCGCTTGCTTGCCTTCAGCCGACGTTTCTCCTGAGCGGCGTGTAGGGCCTTCTCGTCGGTGGGCGTACGGTCGAGTTTGGATTTCTTTTTCCCCATAAGGGCAGCGTAACGTTTTTCAATACTACGTTCGTTCATACCCTCGTCGTTTGTGTCTACTCCCATACCTTCAGGACTCATAGTGTCTCCTCCATAATTGATCGTAGTGGGTGAGTTGACGGCTTCGTCGAAATGCGTAATGCCCGTTTCGATATCAATAATGCCGTGTTGTTTGTGTTGATTTATCGGTCGATTACGCATCACTTCGACTTCAAGTTTAATGGTCTCGGCATTGATAAACGGTTGAGTGACCGGTGAACCTAGATCTTCCATCGGCCGACCCATCGCGTTCTTGGTTGAGGCGGGTAAGTTCCAGGGACTGTCCTCCGGAACAGGCGGCGGTGTGAAGTCGGGACTGTCGAAAAGATAGATCAATTGTGATTCAAAATCTTCTCGTTCCATTTCCTCGGCCAACTGAGCCCGACGTTCCTGATCTAGCTCTTTAGCGAGCGGGTTATCACGTGGTTGCACACTCCTTCTCCTTCAATCGTTTCAGACGACGGCGTTCACTCTAGTGACAATGACCTGCTGGTCTTCGACACTCATCGAGGACCACGACATGATCTCATCGCTCGTTCGGTAACACCCAATACACACATCGTTCTCATCGAGCACACAGACGTGCACACAGGGGGATTCTACGACTTCTGACATAGTTACTCCTTAACACTGAGTCCAAGCACGCTTTGTACGCGGCGGTGACAAAGACTTAAAATCAATATCGACCGGGTACACCATTCGAGTCGGCAACGATTTGTCATCGAAAAGATGCGTTTCAATGCCATCTCGATCTGCTCAGTTGAAGATACCAACACCGTAAGAGCAAACGAAATCCTTGGAACGTTGGGTTCCGACGTTTCGTTATTTTTAGAAGGCAACTCACTCCCATCGGGTAATTTTGGTTTCCAGAGCTCCCCTATGTTGCCTCGAAAGCTCAGGTGTATTGGACTGTTCTTTGACACGGTGTCTCTCCTTGTTGAGAGTCCCTCACGACTTCCCAGTTGAACCGAAGCCGCCGTCACCACGTTCGGTAGCCTCAAACGAATCAACCCAGTTCATAACTATTTGCTCAACTTTGATGACTACCATCTGAGCAACGCGGTCACCGGGTTCGATCAAGAACTCTTTGTTGCTGCGATTCCAAATCGACATACCCATCTCGCCTTGGTAGTCTGAATCGATCAGACCGACCAGGTTACCCAATACAATACCGTGCTTGGCACCCAGGCCAGAGCGGGGTAGCAAGATGGCGGCGTAGTTAGGATCGTCTACATGGATCTTCAGACCTGAGGGGACCATCACCACTTCATTCGGTCCTAATGTGATAGGCTTATCAATACACGCCCGCAGATCGATCCCGGCTGAGCCGTCGGTCTTATACTCCGGCATTCCGCATTCTTCATAGATATCAGGACGGAGCATGATACTGTCTACGATGATCCGTTTGTGTTCCAAAGTTGGTACTTCCAACTGACCTTCGTGTGATATATCTTTCTTAGCGGGATGTGTAGCGGTCATTGTAGTCATATCTTGTATTTCCTTTAAACGATGTTCCAAACCGACGTCTTTTTCCAGTTTGGCGATGAAAGACTCGCTCACTTCTGTATTCAACAAACCTTCGGCATACAGTGTCTTGAGTCGTAGGGCAACCTCTGGGCTCTTTCTCAATTTAATGAGTTTCTTTAAGGACACCTTACCCATCCCAGTTATCTTCATAAGAGTAACTTCAGTAATGTAGAAAAGATTTTCAATCGATCCAACCGCGTAGGCTATATCGCGAGCCATGCACTGACCTTTGTCGTCGGCCATACCCAGGTTGATGATATCTGCGCCAAGCGCTATCCAAGGTTCTTCGTCACGGTGTGGGTATCTATCTGACATACCAATTTCCTTAGGGGTTTAGGTTGGGATAATGGCCGCTTCGACAGATGAGAACTTATCGTTTTCAAGCCAAACGACCACATCAAGACGCATCCATTTGTCTTGATAAGTGGGACTGACCGACAGTCGACTGAAAATAATATCGGTAACCTCAACTCTAGGCCAACCGGCCAGCCGACACTGATATTCAGATTCATTGTCGATAGTAGCCAGATCGAGTAGTTGATAACCGTCGATATTATCCAGTCGAGCTAAATACTTGTGACTAACAGTTTTTCACTTCAGGGGGTTTTATTTTTTTCCACACGTTAAGTTCCTTAGAGTTTTTGAATTAAGTCATACGGACACTTTACCTTTGATCGGTGAGTGTGTTCTCCTCTTCCGTGTCCTTACGTTTGGTCATCTTCTTGTACTGAGACCGATACACTTCTATATTCTTTTCTACAGAGGTACTCTCCATGGGTCGTCCTTAGGACTTAAACGAGGGGGATCGAAAGGGTCTTTGGGTTCGGTACCTCGGTCTAGCGTTTGAGGGCATCGATAGAGATCGACGAAAGGTAACAATTCGTAACTCTCACCCGCTTTGAAACACTCGACGTCGCGTTTTACCAGGAACATCATCCGATCTCGAATGTCTTCAAGGTCGTCCTCTGATTCTACGGTAAAGAAATCAGCAATTCGATATTCCGACTCTCCGTCTTGCCAGTGATTGACCAGCGTCAAAGAAAGAACCTCGAGCATCTTTTCAACTCCGGCGCGATTGTCAGGACCCTCAGTCCGGAAGCTATATAGTGACATACTTACTCCAATATGATAAAAAGGGGACCGTAGTCCCCTGTATTACTCAGACCCACCGCGTGGACGCCAGGCGATGTTCTCTTCCCTCAGGACAAAGACAGTATCTCTATCCTTAGCAGTCTGGTTCGTGTGCTTGGCTTCATCGATCGCGCCTGGACACACTTTCCCAGCCACCTTGATCCGACTACTACCGCGACCGTAGAACGCATTCAGAGCGTTAGCGATGACTTCCAGTACTTCACTCTTACCTGTACCGGTCTCACCGGTTACAGTGACTTCAATGACTTTTGTTTGCATGAGTAACTCCGATCAGAGATCTTTAATTATCCAAATGAAACCCATCGTTGAGACAAGGGTAAATGTGAAGTAGACCATGGCCAGTAAAGTCGCCATCGCCAATCAGTGGTACTAAGAACCGACAACAAGCGGTGCCGTGGGCTTCTTTCATTCCTCTTAGCAGGGAAGGTCCAAAGTTACCTTTATCAATCAAGTCGACGTATGTGAGTTCAAAGCGTATCATCGATATCCTCGTTTATTGTAAATAGCTTCGTTGCCATGATATATTGTTCTAAGTTTTTTGAGGAAAGGGTACATCCAATACCGTCTCGGTGTAGATTAAAACAAAAAAATAAGGGAGGCCGTAGCCTCCCTCCTTATTTCCGTGCACCCAATCGACCCCGCAGGTACGACAAGCAGTCGTTCGAATTAGGGTAAGACTTAACCAGTTTGTCAAAGTCCTTATCGGTTTGTCCTGTAACTTGCTTAAACAGGTTCCGATACATTTCCACTTTGATCTTAGCGCCATCCATTTCCATCAAGGTCTCCTTGAGATGTCGATAGAGGTATCGCAATACCTTAGAATTAGTTTGGACATACAGGGGACCGAAGTCCCCTTATGTCGTCAGACTGAAACCTTACCTTTAATCGCCGGGTGAGACTCGTAGTCCACCAGTTCGATGTCGTCCAACGTGAACTCATCGATATTCTTGATCTTTGGATTGAGTTTCAAGGTTGGTAACGACTTCGGCGTACGAGACACCAGTTCCTCGGTTTGATCGATGTGGTTGAGATAAAGGTGTGTGTCACCTCCCGTCCAGATGAATTCACCGACGTCCAGATCGCAGACCTGAGCGATCATGTGAGTTAGCAGTGCATACGAGGCGATATTAAATGGAACTCCTAAAAATGCGTCGCAACTCATGCGACTTCTTCGGTTAGGTTCGTTACGCCTAACCCGTCTTGAGCCATGGGAAGCTCAGACCGCTGCATGTCGCCATGCAGATGAGACTATATCACAGTCTTCGTCCTTGAAGACCCCTTCCGTTTCGACCCCACTTGGGGCCTACGCTACTTGTTGCTCTTTGAGTCCTGGAGCACGTTCGCTAGTCGTTGAGCATTTAGAGATGTGTTCGTAATCGCTGAACTTCGGATTCTTAGATTATAGGTAACGAACAATCTCATTTAGCAACGGATTGTCTCTGCACAGAGAGTTTCCCGTTTTAGGAAGGTTATTCAATGCGGCTCACGCTGCAAGGGCGCAGTTGGTCTTACGCTGGTACAACTGACACGACAATTTTCCGTCTCTGACGTAGAACTGAAACATCGTGTGGCACGCAGCAAGCGCCATGCGCCCCTCAGAGACGTTCTCTTGGGGCGATACGCTTTCGTCTGGCATATCGGCAGGGTTCCAGGCAGAGACGATCAGGCGTCGGCTGTGGGGCTTAGTCTTGATCATCTCAATGACTTCAGCAATCTGATCAATGACCGTCGTCTCGCCCGTATGCAACTCGATGGTTTCCAGTGCAGATATGACTTCGTCGCGACCGACCCCGTCCGCTTCCATCTTAGTCCGAAGGTGGTGGGCTTCCAAGTACGCTCTATGACTGTTGCGAGGGACCGCCCAACTGCGCCACTGTTTGCCGTAGATTGGTCCCAGGTCGCCACACTCCAGTGCCCACTCATCCCAGATATGACATCCTTGGGAAGATAAGTCGTGTGCGTTGGTGTTGCCGTCCAAGAACCAAAGCAGCTCTTTTACGATCAGATGGAAAGGAACAAACTTCAACGTCACCAGAGGAAACCCTTTCTGAAGGTCAAATCGCATCTGGTGACCAAAGAAGGACAGGGTTCCTGTACCGGTTCGATCTTCTTTACCAGTCGACTCAAGAAGTTTGCACATCAGTTCTTTGTATTGTTTCATGATTTATCCTTTAAAGATCATTGACCAAAGACATGGCTTCGGCAGAGTCAAAGAAAGCCACGGAGGTTGGCCGGAGTAGGAGGTCGGTTGAGCGATCGCGGGTTCTGAGGTAGACGTCGCTTTCAATCAACGTCTTACGTTCGTATACGACCTCGTTGACCCAGTCTTGATAGTTCGGTATCTTGTTTGCAAACTCCAGAAACCGATCAAAGTCGTGCCACTCAATACACAAACCAATCAAGTCGTGTTTGTGACAGTGAGGGTTGACCGAGAAATACATCAAGGCACGGTCAGATACCTGACACAGAGTGTGATCCAACAACGACAACCACAGCTTACCGAGAGCATGGACCTCCGAACGATCGTCACCGAGGTAGGCGTTCCGCAACCCAACCATAGCCTTGCGCTTGCGGTCGCGGTAGGTGTAGATCTTCTTGAGGTTTTTCTTGCCGATCGATGTTTTAAGATCGACGACCAGATCCGAGCGCATATCGACGCCAAAAACACCGTTGTTTGTATTGTTGAGTTGCATAAAGACTCTTCTTGTTAGGGTTGGTTAATGTCTACTTAACGTGTAAGTGTGAGTAGTTCCCGGATAGATCGCCGCTGGGACATCCAACTCTCGGGAAACCGGGGTAAGGTACAACACCGATCTGGCCAGACCGTCATCGTCGACGATTGAAAAACCCACCGACAGCCACCCACAGTTCAACATCATGCCACACACAGACTGCTCCAACGGCACGTCGTCTCCCAGTAAAGGTTTAATGTATTCGCATACGTCAGTGGGACTGTCCAGTAGAGCAGGGATCAACGACTTTTCTTCAACGATCGCCGCGATGATGCGTTCTTTATGCACATTCAGATGACTGAAGTAGTAATCAATCAACTGAGGAAAGTGGTCTATCAAAGATTCCCACGCGTTCATGTCTTCATCTTTACCGTAGTAGAAGACATCTCTTTCTTCGAACATCAGACCGTGATGGGACATAGTTCCTCAAGGGTTAATGGGTTAAGTGGTAATCTTCGTGGGACAAACCTCTTCGGCTTCAACGACCCAGTCGATCAACGCATCCAACGCGTCTTCCGTCAGCGGGCGGGTGCCGTCCACAACCCGGACGGCGGGGTTATTGCGGTTAGCGCCTGCGTACTGCCGATAAAAACTACGCATGTCTTTCTGAAAGGCTTTGTCACGAGACTCAAAGCGATCCGTCGCACTCATAGGACGCCGTGCGTTCAAGACCTCGTCATCCGCGTCCATGATGATGTATCTCAACGGAATGTCTTCCGCGCTTTCCCGACTGATCTCATTGACCTTCTTGTGAAAGGCCATGACTTGCTTCGCCGTGTCGGTACTGATCCCATACCGATCGATGAGTTTGTACTTCATCACCACCGTCTGATAAAAGATGGTCGACAGATCCAACCGGTCACACAGAACCGTCTCACCAGCAAGTAACGCAGGGCGAACGCGTTGTTCTAGAAACTCAGTCCGAGAGGCCATAAGCAGATAGACTTGACTGATGGCATCCAGTTCCACATTTGGGTCCAGGATAATTTCACGGATGGCTTCGCCTGCGGGGGTGCCACCAGGCTGACGACCTACCATTACCGGAAGGTGGCGTTCTTCCATCCGGGTTTGTAACTGTTTAATAATGGTGGATTTCCCAGACCCATCTGGCCCTTCAAATGCAATCATTCGATTCATGTTACAAGTCCCCGAGTTCAAAAAAAGAAAAAGTAAGAGCGCCTTTAGGCGGACGCTCTCCGGTAGAAGCGGTGTCGACCTACGTCAACGGCAGCTTCCAGGGTGTGCCAGTCAGGATCGATCTCCACGGTGTGATAGTTCGTGAAGTCTTCTGCCCCAGCGATGTTCGCAGTTTTTCCGATGTACAGGAAACGGATGGCGATGCGGTACGCTTTCTCATACGCTTTACGATCCTTAATGGCATCTGAGCGACCGTCGTGTGTCCAACTGAATTGTTTGTATTGGCGAACAACCCCGCAGACATGATCTTCGTAGTGAGGGCTGTTTACTCGGTTGACTGTGACTTGGGCCACCAGTTCCTGACCTAGAATAGACTCTCCCCGGGCTTCGTGGTAGATGTTCACAGCCAGACACTCCAACTCGTTCCAGTCCGAGGTCGTTACATCATTGCCTTTCGGCAAGTCTATGATAAGATTGTTTTCCCAGCTTTCAGCAGAGACCAGTTGGGCAAAGGTCATCAGCACCGCTGTCATGAACAAACAAACCAACGTACGCATGTCACTTCTCCTAAAAATTTATTTAGTTGTTTTATCCGTCAAACGATAAAATGTAACTGTTAACAAAAAAAGAGGAGAGCCTTAGCTCACCTCCTCGATCCAACGCTTTACGTGGGAGAACCGTTCCGGGAATAGGAACAATATTTCATCCGCAACTCGAAACAGCTGCTGACGACTGAGGTGCCAAAAGCACTTCTGTTCCAGACGCTCTAAGAAACGATCGTCGATGACGACGTTCTCCTTACGGACCTGGTAAGTAGCCTTTACCAAGGACGTCAGTTTAAAATGATTGAAAAGAGACTCGGCACTCCAGTCCCCGTCTCCCAACAGTTTCAGTAAGGTAGGTAGGCAGCGAAGTCCATGAATCTCTTTCATCTCTTTAATCAGAAGCGTCGATCGAAGACCATCCACTTCGATCATGCGGTCTAGGTCGAACTCAATTTCAATTATTTTACCCATTCATGCACCGCCGTTGATGGTGTGGATGTCGAGAACGATGTTACCGATGGTGGTCGCAATCGCATTCTCGTCACCTATGCCAGAGAGTGCACCGTATTGAGCGTCGGTAATGCTGCTGGTCGGAACCACAACGCTTTCCAGGGATCTGGGTTCGTTGTGAACAAGCACGCCCTGGGCACCGTCTGGGTAGCGCTCAAAGATAACCACGTTACCCACCTGGGTAATCAAAACGATACCGCGACGGTTGTGTCTATCGGTGAACTTAGCACGCTGACCAACCGCTAATCCGAAGTCTGCATGCACCAGCCCGTCGAAGTATCCTGTTCCGTTCTCACCTGCTTTTACTTCTTCCGAACTAAGGGTATTCTCGATCATGTCAAAGTCGAGGTTAAAGTTACGCATAAATAAATTCCTTAAAGGTTTGGGGTTTGATTAGATTGCAGTGATGGTGCCTTCAACGTGATCACCAATTAGGTAGTCGGCTTTCACCCAACAATACGTATTGATCATTTTAGAGATGGCTTTACGCAGTTTCTGGATGATCTCCATAAATTGAAATATAACAGCTTCAACTAACTGCACGTTGCGCTTAACGTTGATGGATATAACTCTACCGTTATTAAGGGTTACTCGAATTGTGTGGTTCATAAGGTATCTTCCTAAAGGTTTTAACTGGTTCGTATAACCAGGTCATCTGAGTTATATAGGTCTCAAATATTCTAGAAACGAAATAAAAGGAGGCCCGAAGGCCTCCCGTTATTCGGCTGGAGTTGGTGCACTGGCGATGTCGACGAATAACGTCAATACCACGTTACACCGATACCGCGTTGACGTAATGCTCCGTCCTTGAAGTTCGGTGGCGTAGTCAGCACCGAGAACGATGCCGTAAATGTCGTTTAGAACCTCCTGCTCCATATACACGTAACGCACCGGCATACCAGGATAGATCAAGTCTGGATCAGCGTTCTCCCACACCGTCTGTATGACCGTACCCATCCTAGGTGCGATCTGAGACGCTTCGAAGTAAGGATTCGCTGTAATCCGACGAGGACTCATTGGGGCGTAGTTTAACCCGACCTTCCGAGACCTCAACGTCAGTTCTCGCATATTCTCTTGCCGAGATACGGTTGCGACGTTTTGATTCACTTCTCGCCACAGATCGATGGTTCGGTTGGCATCCAAATACCGAGTTCCATTACCCAGCGACAGTTGTTGAACTTCAGATTCGTCGGTCTGAGTCGTTTGACCCGTTGACAAGATCGTTACCCGATCGGCGTCGGTTAGAAACGTTCTCTCAATGCCGGGCAGACGTCTACGCGGGATGTTGAACACCGTCAGGTTCTTCGGTTCGTTAGTAAACCGCTTGAGGTTATACTGAGGGTAGACAAACCAGACGCCGTTCTGTAGGTAGTACCCCAACCCAGCGCTGTAAATCCCCCCTGCAAACTCTTGGATGTAATCGGGAAACGCCATGGCTCGAACGCCTTGAGGAACAATAACGTGATCTCTCACTCGGTCGTTGTTCCCTGAGACCACGTCCACACCTTTTACCGATGCCTCTTCATCCAATCCCAAGTCCGACGACAACCACGACAGAACGCCACGAACCACGTCGTCCGTGCGCATGTCTCGATAAATCCCACCGACTGTTTTCATCCGCAACTGCTCAGCCGCTAAATCCACTAGCTGAATGTGGTATCTGTCCACCCCCGCTGTGTTCAGCGTCTCTTCGTCCACCCCCGCTTCGTCACCGCCTTCCACGATACTCGATTCTTTCTGAAGCAACATGCCTCGGTAGGTCCGAGTAGAGATCTCTTGATCGTAGTCGTCTGAGTCAGCCACTTCTCCGATCGGCTCCTTGTACAAAGACACCAAGAAGTTGTCTTTGTTCGGATACAGTCGGTGGTTGAATTGACCCTGCGGCATGATCACCGTCAGAACAATTTCATCCGTGAACTGGGTATGATACTGACGAGTCACTTTGACGTTGACCAATTTAGTTGGCTCAAACGTTTCGTTGTCTAGGATGAATTGACACCCCCAACGAAAGTGAACAGGCTTTGCCCCGTCTGAGGTCAAGCGACTTACCTCTTCCCATAAGGCGTTTTGACTGATGTCCATGGTTACCTCTACTTAACGGGAAGGTTACGCTCAAGCGCAGCCTGGGTGATGTCGTCGATGACGTTCTCGTGTTCCCTGACAGGCTTGCCATCCGGATACTCTTGTTCGTTCTCTTTGGCGACTCGGTCGTCTCTGAGTTGGTTCCGACGTATCCGACGGCGTTGGCCAAACAAGTCGTCGATCTTCCGAGACATGTGGCCTTGCCCTGGATCACGAGTCTCATACTGCCGAGCAATCCGGTAGATCACTTCCGCAAACGACTCCATCGATCTCAGATCTCTCAGTGGAATCTTTCCACCATTAACCTGAAACCGAATGCGCTCCCGCATCACCGTCAAGTGCTCTCTGAGCATCTGATAGATGACGACCGCGTCCTGCGGGTTTTCAATAATGATTTGTGCCCCCCGCTGGTGATAATCAATTAACTCCGATACCGTGTGCTGTCGAGCCACCATTTCACTGGCGGCGTCTTGTTCCTGACCTTGGCTTTGGTATTGTACCGAGCCCATCATGTTGTGTTGTTTCTCAAACGCGTAGGCAGCAGGGATTCGACAGGTATAGTAGTAATGAAATATCTTGTACGCGGCGGTGTGTTTCTCCGGTTGCTCGGACATATCAGAGTCCTCGTACTGTGTAGTGAATCAACATCAACAACACAGGCGTGTAATAATAGCGTTCAAGCGACCCCCACCCGTAAGCTTTATCGCAAACGGCCAGAAGTATGTCGCTGGGCACAGGTTCTCTTGACAGCATCTGAGTGACCATGTGTTCCAACCACGATTGGTTGGCTCGATTCGCTGTGTAGAAGGCTTCAGAGAATACGTAATTGTCATCCTGATTCACAGGGTAGATCAACACCTGATCCCCGTCGGGTCCATCGTTGTTGCCGACTTCGATCGTAGTAGCCTCTGAGAGCGTCTCTGACAGGGATTCGTTCCTAGGCACACTCTCGCTAAGCGGATACGTTGTTCTATCTCCTACGAGGTCTGTGGGCCACACAAGACGCTTCATGCTGCTGTAGTACAATCCTCCGAAGTACGGGCTCTCTCTAAGCACCCAAGTATCGACGATAGACATCCGTCTTGAGACCCGATCGGTCAACGCTCGCACGTCAATGGGTTGTTGGTCCAGAAGTAGATCCCAGATGGTTGTGGCGCGCAGGTCGCTGAGTTGATAAACCTCTGGCCAGTTCGCCCCTCGCATCAAGTCGTGCTGAGTCACGTTGATAAACCGTTGGATAAAACCAGCCACGAACGCGTCAAAGGTCGCTTCGTCTTGAGACGGTACGCTCAGATGACGAGTGCGCGGACTGATGAATTCCCGATTGAACATATCCAGAAGATGATGTCCGTGGTTATCCAAACGTTGCTTTCGATTGACCGTGTCGGTTGACAAGATCGGGTTCTTACCATGGATCAGAAAGTCTTTGACGTAGTGGCTGGTCTTGACCACCTTACTTTCTAAGTTTGCCTCGTACTGATCGTTCAGAGACGAGGTCATCCGATACGACACCTGATAACATTTCTCAGTCAGGTAGGACATGGGTGTGACATCGATCATCGAAAAGACGGCTACTTGCCCATCGCCTACGTCGGCAATAAACACATCGCCACGAGTGGGCACTACCGTACCTGGGTAGACGTACCCTTCTCCTTGCAATCGTTCACTGCGACGTTCTTTTGTGAAATCGTACGTCAGTGGGTCGGTCACTCGGATTTCGAAGTCCCGAATCAAATGGTACTGCTGCAAGGTTGGATCGATACTCAAACCCAGCGGTTGAGGAGCGTCGTCTACTCCCAAGACTTGATGGTAATACTCAACATTCCAAGGGTACCCTTCAATGTGAGTGATCAAGTTGGCCAAAGGTACTCTCTTGGTTGTGACCGTCGAGGTGTCGTACGCTTTGTCCTCGGCCATCTCTTCGGTTTTACTGGGCACCCCCGGATTAGCAGGTGGGTCGGTAAATGCGGGCATAACCGTATCCTTTTATCAAACGGACAGAATGAAGTGACCAATCCTTAGATTGAGATGTCTTGGCTCGCCCCGGACAGGTACGCGCCGTGAATTGAGATCGTCAACGGCTTTGTCAAAATCGCGCTTGGGCACGTAATCTCCAGACAACGAACCCGGCAACTTGGCTTCAGGGAAGTTGGGGTCAATCCCCAACATCAGCGTTCTCGCCATAGTTCCATCGTTACGTAGACGCACAATCGCATCGGATTTTAAGAATTCCCAATTCGTTAAGATCGCAACCCAAAGGTGGTATCGTTTTCTCAAGTCCATGGGAAAGGTACTTCGAACGTTGAGGTCTTCATCAATTTCGATGGCGTCGTGACCAAGCATTCGATCGTCCTCGTACAGCGCTACAAACAGAGGCGAATGTCGATGCATGGTCATCCATTGCCGTTCAGCGACCAAATAGTCCAAATACTCGGGCCGCCACGTTAATTGTCCTAAATCGGTAAAGCTGGCCACGTCGTAACGGTCTTGAGGATCGACCATACACAGAACCCTCAGCAGTCCGTCCGTTGCGTTCGGGGTCGTGGGCGGTAGCCAGTCCAAGAACGTCGGCACTGGGGCACCCATAGGAAACCCTGTAACGTGGTTGTTCTTAGTAAAGGCGTCTGTGTTGAATCGGGTACTAGACGGCATCATCAAACGATGACCTAACTCAAACGGCATGGAAGCGTCGTAGAAGTTAGAATCGATCGGTTGATTGTGAACCATCAACGGATACTGCATCATCGTGGAGATAGGTTTGTCGTACTCCACAGTGTAGGTGAGATTCAACGTGTGGCTGGTCTTAGTTTCGTTTGTTTCAGGTGCCTCTGGAACGATTTCAAAGTCGTAGGTTCCCAACAGACCAGTTTGAATCTCTTCTTTAGCTAGGGTACGTTGAGAACCGTCCGCGTTAGACAAGGTAACGGCTTGATCATTAAACCCCTCGTTCAACCAGATCCCAAGGTCTTCGCCGTATCCGGCCAGTCGTTCGCGCAAACGATGGATTTCTCTTAAGATCACCACGTTCACTTTTGGAATCAGATATTGATACTTAACCTCATGGAACAATCCGTCCTGATGCATAGTTGCATGACGACGCATGTCGTGCATTTGAGTCAAGGCAGCGTTGCGATCTGGAAAACGAATAGCCACCGTGATGATCAAACGCTTTCTTGCGTAAATTGGTGAGACAAGTACATTTAACGCGATGTCTCTAAAGATGGGTCGTTGTTCGTTTGCTTTAAGGACCGTAGTCGCCACGTCTCGTTCAACAAACGCTTCTTCAACTTGAACCATCACTTTCATGGTTTGATTTCGAGTGCTTGGTGGTTTACCCACACTGACTGGAAGATCCTCGGGGTCGTTAGCGCCTGGGTAGATTATGGTTATGGTGTATGGAAGTCCAAACGCAGCGATTAGGTCGTACACCACATCTAAGACGACGCGGCGTGTGACCGTCTGCTCGGTGTTCTCGACGTCTACGGTAATAGTGGGCATACGTACCTCGTCAATGAATCGGTAAAGAGCGTAGAAGACTATACGATGAGCCGCTCTGGTTTGTGATGATAGACGACATAAAGGCCTCACCCGAAGATGAGACCTTTACGATTACGCCGTAGCTTCTTCTTTTTTGCCGGTCGCCTTCTCATACGCCGTCAAACAATCTTCAAGATAAGCCACCACCGCCCGCATATAACGGAAGATGTAAGCATCCAATCGAGCAATGCTGGCGCTGTAGTCTTTCTGAACCGCATCCAAGAAGGACCGAACGATTCTATTGGCGGCTTCACCAATCGCTTTGTCCGACGATCCCTCGAGTTGCTTCTCCAGTTTAGCCATTGTCGAGGCTTTCATCTTGGCAAACTCATCAATGCGTTGTTCCCGCTTGTCTTTGCTATACGCCTGAGTAAACCCCGAGACCTCTTTGAGACGATCGCCTACCCACCGGGGGGTTGGAATCTCAGCTTCGACTTTGCTGGGGGGGTTCTTTACGCCGGGGTGATCGACCACCTTAATGGCGGAGAGAAATTTAGAGGACATATCCTTAGGGACGTTCTTCTTCTCCGTGGTGTCATACATGTCGATGCGTATGGCACGCCCCCCTGGCAGTTCCGTATTCCCCGTGAGTTTCTTAAAGACCCTCAGAGACTGAGAGGTCATTTTAGAATCGGCTTCAGCGATGGCAGCGGGGGCGTCGCTGTTTTCTGCACCTCCACTCAACATATTCTCAATCTGTTTCTGATAGCCGCCCACAATGCCCGTGTATTCGGTGGTCGATGAATAAACTTCTTGATACATGATCTTCAGGCCGTCTTGAACGATCCTAGGGCTGACTGTGCCTTTCAACATCAACCGGTCGACGTTGGTGATCGACATCTTCACATCGGTGCTGCGCACTTGCTTTTGAAGAACGTCTGCGCGAGCAGACATCATTTCAACTTTCTGCTCCAGTTTCTTCATGCCGCCCATCATCTTCGAGAAAAAGTCGGCCACGGCCTGAATCGCACGTTTAACCGCCAACTTGATCTTTTCCCAGAGCGCCACCAGTTTGTCCTTCAAGCCTTCCAAAGACAACTGAGTCTGTTCTTCAGCCGTGCCGGTGTACCCTTCCAAGGAGATCAGATCTGAGGGTAACGACCCGCCAGACACATTGGTCACGACTGACTGAGACATCTGGGCAACCACTGGGGACATGGCTTTACCTTCACCAACCAAACCTTCCAAGGTCATGGCCACGGCACTCAAGTTGCGGTGGGCGTCGGTCAGGATGTTGGTTTGGATTGATTCCATCTGAACGTTCTGAGTCGCTGCAACAAGGTCGCCCTCGGCGCAGGTCAAATCAATATCTAACCGAGTAGTCATTTTCTTTTCCTAATGTAAGGTTATCGTGGTGTCTCGTAGTTGTTCAAGGAGTCGCTCACATACGCCAGCGTTGCTCTGGCGACGGAGAACTCATACTTGGCGAGACGGTGAATTGCAGTAGGCATCCCCATCTGGTAAAACCGCATGAGAAGTTCAACCGTGTGTTCGTGCATGAATTCTTTCAGCTTGAGCATGATCGACTGCCGATCAAACATGTCTTCGGCTCGTTCGACAACGCGCTCGTAACGGTTGTTCAATGCCTCCGCCCGCTCGTTCGAATCGATCATCGTTTTGACCAACTCTTCTGTACGATCTAAGATCTCAGTCAAAGCGTCCAGATCTGGAGCCAAGACAGTATCCCGTTCTCGATAGGACACTCGTCCTTGGAAATCCACCAACGACAAGTCGGGCATGTTTTTTGGGATGCCTCGTGGTGTGTATTCCGTTAATTGAACTTCTACGCGTTTTCCACCGGGCAGCTCTCTGGAACGCATCCCTTTGAGTAAGGAATCCATGTCTACAGAAATCTGAGACGGATACGTTGACAAGGCTCGTATCTCTGTCTGAAGTTTATCAGCGGTTTGATCGTTGACTTTCATCAATCGATCCGTCAGTTTTTCCAAGTCGTTTACCAAACCAACCGCACCTTCTAGGTACAGTCCTTTTGTTTGACTGAGAATGACCACGCCGTTCTCAATACCGTCGGTCAACTCTGCGGCTGAGATGGTTCCACCCATGTGCAACCGAGACCCACTGGTAATGGTAATAGGTTGTGTGGGGGGTTGTAGATTCGCCGCCCGGACTGCTCCGACCTTATCTCGGAGTTTGTCGACCTTCTTGAGCATGCCTTTTGTGCCCTTTAGAAGACTGCTGAAGAAGTCTTTGGTGGCCCTGAGCAAACGCCCAATCGCGTTCTTGATCATTTGCCACAGCTTCTCTAAGGACTCCTTCAGCAGCTCCATAGACATCTGGGCTTTGGATGGATACATGTTCTCGTACAAAGTGCCAAACAGGTTCTCGAGATCAGATTCTTTGTCTTCTAAAAAACTTCCCTCGTAAGTAACCAATACGCTTGAGGTAAACTCACTTGCATTGGTCAAAGATTCTAATTGGAGTGCTGCAAGCACGCAGGACTCATAGTGCTCTTGCGAACGACGTTCACACTGCACCTCACTGAGTAGGTCTATCGATGACATCAGTCATCTCCCATATTGACGGTTAACTGAGCTTGTATTTAAATTGGTTACTCGACTATACCATCAAGGCAAAAAAAGAAGGGACCCGAAGGTCCCTTCTTATTCGAACTTAGAAAGCTTAACAGGAATTACTTCTTCTTGCCGTTTTTCTTGCTTTCTTCGGACTCTTCGTCGTCGCCGTCTTTCTCGTCTGCATCGTCTTTGCCAGACTCGTCATCGGAAGAATCGTCTTCTTCCTTGCTGTACTCGTCGTCCTTCTTCATGCCTTCCTGAGAAGCTTCCTCAGTGGAGGCTGCGCCGTACGCAGACACCGCGGCACCGAGCACGGCCAGAAGAGCACGCACGTAACTGAAGACGTAACCGTCAACGCGAGCAATGGTAGAAGAGAAGTCTTTGTTCGCAGACTTCATCGCCCAGTTCAACTTCGCCTGGTTCCACTTGTCAGACAGCTTCTTCTCGCTGTCACCAACAAACTGCTCTGCAGCTTTCATGGTGTCCTGACGGGCAGATTTCAGATCTTCACGACGCTTCTGCTTCTTGGACATTTCTTCGGTGAACTTGCCAGCGGTGTCCAGCATCTTCTCGATCCACTTCAGATCGAAAGGCTCGAGTTCAACGCTGTCGTTAACGTTCTTCTTCGAAGGAAAGTCAACCAGCTTGGGAACGCCCACGGTTTCCATGTCGCCCTTGGTTTTTGACTCAACTTCAAACATCTTACCGCCAGGCAGTTCGCCAGTGCTGATCTTGATCTTCTCGATCTTGTCAGCGGCCTTCTTGTGCTCGCCTTCCAGCGCTTCGGCATCGTCTGGCTTCTTGGAGTAGAAGTCGACCAAACCTTTGTAGTAATCAACCGCAGCTTCTTGAAGCGCGTCGGCAGTGCCTGAAACCTGAGACATAACCATGCTGGCGCCGTCTTCCAGAACTTTCTGACTTACGTCGCCGCCCAGTTGAACCGCGTTGGCACCTGGTACCTTGAACTTGTCACCGGCTTTGGCATCGGCTTTCTGCTTCTCAGCAACCTGTTGCTTCATGGAAGCGATGCGGTCCTGGAGCTTCTTCACGCCGCCAAACAGTTTGGCAAAGAAATCAGACGTCGCACGAATAGCGTTTTCAATAGAACGCTTGATGCCCTGCCAGATTTTCTGAAGGGTGTCCTTGATGCCTTCCATAGACATCTGAGTCGCTTCGGCGCACTCGGACTCACCACCAAAGGATTCGAGGGAAGCAACCGGGTTTGGTAGGCTGTCGCCCAGAATAGCGGTTACAGCGTGCTGATAGCCTTCGGCAGAAACGCGATCCAGACCACGCTCATCAGCGGCCAGCAGGCTTTCCAAAGAGTTGGCAATGGATTCCAAAGAAGCGTGAGCGTGCTCAAGCTCTTCCTGTTGGAACTCAGCCATTTGAACTTCGAAGCCAGACTCACTGATTTCTACCGCAGCAGATTCCAGGGCCAGCTCAGCTTTCATCGGATCGATGACTTTTGGTACGTTCGGCTGGTTGTCTTCCTGAGAAAACGCCGACCGGAAAAGACGTGTTGACATGTTTGTTGCTCCTAATTGCAATTAAGGATCACTTGATGTAGTCGAACATCGTGATAGGTCTTCATGGAGGTCGGTAGCCCCGGGGCCGCCTGCTCCGACATACTATTCCATTACTCGCCCGAAATCTTCATCCACCCTTTGGTGAGCTTACGTTCGGACAAGGTTCGGATTGGAAGCTCAGCTTCCTTCTCAACTCGAGCTGGGCCAAACATAACGTAGAGGGTCTCTACCAGATGTTCAAACCCACGAGAATGGCTAACCCATTGAACAATCCCATCCCCAAAGAACTCAGAGATAGACAGAGGTTTCACCTTACGACCGTTGATAGCGGACGTCTCTCGCTCGGGGTGGTCTTCAATCAATTCAAACGCCGTCAGCGGTTGCATGCTGCAGCGGCCTGTCTCAATGTACGAGATCACCTCTTGCAGATACGTCATGCCGTTACTGTGCAAACGAGCGTTCTGCGCTTGAAAGAAGAAAAAACTGGCCGCGTGAGGAATCAGCCGTTTGGCACACTTCAATACCTCGACATGAAACTTCCAAGTCGCGGTGTCTTCAGTGGCTTTGTATCGACGGTACAACTCTTTCACTTCGGAGTCGCCATTTGAGTACACCACTTGGTGACCCTCGGCGCTTTTAGTCACGTGCTCTTCAGCGGACGTCTCTGGCATGACACCAATAACGAACCGCCGGAAGCCACGGGGGTAGTAGATGTGGATCTGGCCTGATAGCATCAGTCTTCTGCCTCCGCCTCCATCTTCCGGATCTTGAAGTTCAACCGGGACACACGGTCCTGAGTGTACTCCAACGCCTTCTCGAGTTTCGGATCTTGCTTGTTGTCGAGGGCGTTCTTCAGATCAAGAATCTGATATTCGAGCATCTTTCGCTCTTCTTTGGCTGCGTCGTAACGAGCCACCTGCCAATCGGTGATCACAATGCGAACGTGATAGATTGGGTTGATGATGCCCCCACCAATACCCAAACGCAGCGGGTCGAGGTTCTTAGCCCCAACGGTGGCGGCGATCGAGTCGACAGTGGATTCGTCCACAGAGATGTCGGGGATGTCGGCGAAGATCTTCTCGTACTCTTTGCCGGAATGATCCAAGGCGTTCATGATCACCAAGAAGACCATCTGGTTGTTGTACAGCCAGTCGATCTCAGCTTTGGTCATCTCCCTGTCGCGCAGGTTGTTTTCCCGATACAGGTCCACTTCCTGAGCCAGTGTGTAGATCAACATCTTACGAGCATACTGCGCCGCAAACGACACCGCTTCGATCAATCGAAGCAATTGAGCTTCACTGTAGGTCAGAGCCGAACGAACCAGGTCTGGTCCGTACAACTGATCCGCCAGCTTCTCGAACGTCGTGATGTTTTCCAGAGTACGATTCAGAATGAAGTAGCTCACCTCAAGGTAGTTGCCCCGGAACCGGGACTTGACTTCGCGAGGAAACTTCTTATCCATGTCCTGAGTGTACTTGCCTTTAAAGTCCCAACGATTGAGCATTTCGTAAGCGGTCTCAAACGGTGGTAATGTGTGGTCTCGCAGTTCGGTCCGCAGATCATCGAGATTCTTACGGATCGACTTCTTTTCAATGCTCGGAAGCAGTGACTGAACGTATTTTGCAATCTTCATGCTGTTTCCCGACCTTACAGAGTTGGTGACTTGGCCTGGCGGAAGGCGTTAAGAATTTCCATGATGTCTGGACCACCACCACGCTTGTTAGAACGCTGAAGCTCGCGAATGGATACCTCAGTCGGTTCTTCGATGCTCTGGTGATACATAGTGACCTGTTCCCAATCGGGATCGATCACAAACATCATCATGCTCATGCTCTCAGAGAAAATCTTCTCTCGAACACTGAAACTCTTCAGCTTTCCACGAACAGACCGTTCAAGGTCTTTAGCGGTGTCTGACGTCATCACTATCAAAGAGGAGGCGGTACCGATGGACGGTGTGCCGGTAAGCAGACCAGCGATCTTACCTTTAGTAGAGCGCTTGCTGGCACTGGCATAAAAACCGCTTTCGTCTTTAACCGAGTTCTTGCGGTGTTCTTCGATAAGATCCTGAGCCAAGACCAGATCGCGCCAGAACTTAATCTGACCGGAGCGCCACTCGTGATACCGCTCTTTAGTGTCCTTGCCCTGGGACCCAAGCGATAAAGTATGAGCCATAAGGTCAGGACGGATGGTGTTCACCATCAAACGTACCTGGACTGGGAAGGTGGCTGTCTGTCCTTCACTCTTGACAGTAACCTCCAATAGTTTACCTACTGAGAGGTTTGCGTTCTCATTGAGGTCACGAATGGAACCCGCCCCAACGGCCGTGCTGTCTCGATACTTGTCATCGCCGTCGGCTTCTTGAGAAAGGGCCAACTCTTGACGAGCTTCCAGAGACGCTACAATACCACCATCGTCTTGACCGGGAAACGGGAGACCGTATTCGAACGACTCTTGACTCAAACGTCCTCTCAAACGTGAGGCGCCTTCTCCGGCAGCACGACCCAGGTCGCGATTCGGATTGAATTTGTCAAGCAACTTCAACACGTTCACGTTACCTACGTCAACTGTCATACTGATTGCTTGCATGTAGTAGGCTGAGAAAATATTCAAGCCTGCGTTAAGAACCTCATCGATGTACGGCAGTTGTGCGGCACGCATATCAACCAGAGTCATCGGTTCAACCCGGGTCGGACGAGTGTACTCAATAAGAGACCCACCCTTTGCAGCCCGCAGCATTTCCGGGATTTGCGACGAGAACTCAAGAGCCGTCATCGCAGTTTTACTATCGAACATAGTCGCTTCCTTAAGTTATGATTGGAGAACGAAGTAATGGCTGACCCCAACGACATTGAAGATCGCCCCACGCCCAATCGTCGTCGTGAGATCGACCGAATATCGCGGGCTTCCGGATTCGGACGAACATACGGCGCTGTGGCCGATGTCTATAATGGTTTGGATCACCGGAACGCCGGTGCCGCCTTCCAGAAGAATACTGACCATCAAGGTCTGACTCTCTTTACGCGACCGCAGCTGAACCTGACATACAATAACGTATTAGCTGATCGGCAGTTATTACCTCTATTGGCCGAAGAGCCCGGTTCTATGTATCGGGCTATCCGCTCGATGCTCGACCCAAGATTGGGATTAAGCAGTCGACTGTTTGATCAAAAGCAAGCGTTTATGACGATACTGACCAATACGCTGGTGAATGTGTCTGGATTTCCAGACTTAACGATCAATGCGTACACAGCCCCTGAGGGCATGCGCAAAGAATCCTATAGTATCGTCGACGACGTGGCGGAGATCAACAACACGTTCGACATCACAGCGTCCTTTGCGAACATCGAAGGCGATCCCATTACTGCCCTGTTCCACTACTGGTCTCGGTACATGGGTAACGTCTACTCGGGTTTGATGGTGCCGTATCCCGATAAAGTGATCGAGAACGAAATCGACTACCAGTGTCGGGTGTGGCGGTTGGTGTTGGATAAGTCTAAACGGTTTGTGAAGAAAATTGGGTGTGCGAACGTAGCCTTTCCGATGGCGTCGCCTTTAGGTAATGCGTTTAACTTTGCCAACGAAACCCCATACTCAGATGCCAACGATCAAATCTCCATTCCTTTTCGATGCGTGGGTGCGGAGTATCAAGATCCGATTCTTTACAACGAATTCAATTTGACCGTTGCAGCATTCAACCCAGGGATGTACGACGAGAATCGAATCAACACGTATCAAAAACTAAAACCCTCTGAAATAGACGCGTTTAACTTCAACGGGTATCCCAGGATCGATCCTGTGACTCTGGAATTGGAGTGGTACGTGAGTATGGAAGATTACGTAGAGGTATTCTCATGAAGTCTGTAAACGAACTGATGACCGAGGTTGGGGATTTGCGTGCCAATCCGGCTGCGATTCAGAGAGTCATGCTTCAAGTCATGGAAAACATGCTTGACAACGAATACGATGTGGTCGATCCGTCGAACCCCTTTGTCTTCTTAATGGAAAGTGCGTGTACTGTAGCTTCTGCAGGGATGCAGAGAAACGAGTCGTTGATTCGTCGTCAGTACCCTTCTTTAGCTCAGACTGAAGAAGAGTTGTATCATCACATGTCCGACGTGGACTACGCCAATCGATTCGCCTCTCCGGCTCGTACGGAAATGACGTTGATGTTGAGCATGCCTGAGATTTTGGATCGGGCGTTGGATGATGAAAACGGCGTTAAGAAGATGGTCATTCCTCGGGACACCCAAGTGACCGTTGAAGACGTTTCGTTCACCTTGCAGTACCCTATTGAAATCCGGGTGATGCCTCACGGCGGCGTTCAAGTCGTCTACGACGTCGATAAGACCAGTCCTCTGCAGACACTGGAGTCCAACTTGTTGGATTGGCAGATCGCTCGCATGGCAGGTGGCGCAGGAGAGTTGAGTCACATTGAGTTGTTGGTTATTCGCATTCCGATGCTTCAGTTCAAACTGACCGACCACTACGATCAGCTAAATCCGTCCAGTGGGTTCAGTACCACCTACGATTTTACCCATCAGTTTTACTACGCGCGGGTTTATGTCTCAAGTGGCAGCAACGGTGAGTGGGAAGAAATTAAGACCACCCATTCCGACCAAGTGTACGACCCTACCGTACCAACCGCCAAACTGAAGGTCTATGGTCAACAGTTGGATGTCGCGGTACCGCAGATTTATTTCACGCGGGGAATGATGCCTCGGGGTATAAGGGTCGACGTCTACACCACCCGTGGCAATGTGGGGATGTCTTTGGAGCGGTACGAACCCAGAAGCTTTCAAGCAAGCTGGAACGATCTCAGTAAAAACGAGAGTCCGTTTGTAGCGCCCATTCGGTCCTTTACCACAATGACGCTCTTTTCGGTTGAGCGGGTTAGAGGTGGAAGGAATCGATTGTCGTTTGACGACCTGAGAACTCGAGTAATCAACAACGCTTTGGGTGAAATCAGTGTTCCGATTACGTCCTCTCAGCTGGATGCCCAAATGAACAACTTGGGTTACGACATCGTCAAGGACGTGGACAACATCACCAACCGAGTCTATCTCGCCACTCGCAGTCTTCCAGTGCCGACCTCGGAGACGCTAAGTACAGCGATTGGGTGTACCATCGGGACCATGCAAGAAAGCATGAGTAACTTGGCACCTCTGGCCGCTGTGTACGACAACGGCGATCGCATCACGTTGGACTCCGGGATGTTCTTTAAGATCCTTCAGGGTGTTTTAGGACCCTTGGACGACTATGAACGACAGGCGTTGTCCGATGCCTCAGCCGAAGCCAAAGCTCAGATGCTCAGTGAGAGTCAGTACGTGTTCAGTCCGTTTCATTACGTGTTGGACGCAACTGAAAATCAATTTGCGTGTCGGGCTTACTTTCTAGACGATCCTAGCGTTTACAGTAAACAGTTCATCTCAGAGAACGAGACTGCTCGGTTGGAAGTGGCGACCATGCGTTACGGCATCGACAAAACCGAGACCGGGTATCGGCTGGTTGTGGTGACTCGCAGTGGGGATGTCTTCAAGGAACTGAACGACACTCAAGTCCGTGTGCAGTTGAGCTTTGTGCCTGAGGGGGAAATCGATCGGGCGTATCTGAACGGCACCTTAACTGGTCGAACCGAGGACAACGAATACATCTTTGAGTTTGACTTGGGTACTAACTTCGATGTGGACGACGGTGACTTCTTGCAGATGAATGCCTTCAAGATGTACGACCTCGAAGATAGGAAGACGGGGATCAAGTTGGACGCTGTCTTAGACTTGCAGTACATCGTGTCTGATTACGACGTCGATGGGTTGAAGGCAACTGAGATGGACGGGCGCAAAGGGGCATTTTTGCTTCCAGCGGATTCTCGAGTGGTGATCCAGGAGGCGCTGAAACTGAAGTTTGGTGTCTCTCTAACTGGCTTGTGGTCACGGTCAAGAAGTGTGGTCAGTTCTCTGGATTACGTTCAGTACCAAAACGACATCCCAGCGGTGTATGAAACACGCATCTACGAACGGGACCCGGCCACGGGAACCATCCGTATCGACTACGACTCAACTTCGGGGGAGATGAACTACGCGATCTTACACGACGCAGGCGACCCAGTACTCGATGCAGAAGGTCAACCGATCTACAAGCATCGTAAGGGAGACATAAAGCTTGACAACGAAGGTACTCCTATTTCTCAAGGGGGGCGGAGAATGTTGCGTCAAGTAGACCTGGTTCTCTTCGAAGGATCGTTTGCGTTGGCCACGGATCGGTCGGTCGTTCGATACGCTGAGAACGTGACTAAGACCATTGTGGATTGGGTCAGCGATGACATCAGTTCCATTCAGAACCGACTCCTTGAAAACACACAACTGTGGTTCTATCCACAAGTGACTCTGGGTAATGTTCGGGTGTTGGTCGAAGGCGGTCTGTCTACTGGCATCACAGCCGATCAATCGTTCCGGGTGAAATTCTACCTGACACGAATCGGTCACGGCAACGTGGAGTTGAGAAGTGAACTGACACGTACTGCTGTGTCTGTGATTAACGGGGCTTTGGACGAAGAGACGATTTCGGTTGCGACCATGTCTCGTCGAATCAAAGATCAAGTTGGTGACGACGTGTTGGATGTCGTAGTCAGTGGGTTGGGAGGCGATAACAACTTTGAGATGCTGTCTCTTCTAGACGATTCCACTCGTTTAGGCATTCGCAAACGTTTGGACGTATTGCCTAACGGCGATCTGACGGTACAAGACGACGTAACGGTCGAATTCATCCGCCACCGCAGCTAAGGCAAAAAAAAAATAGAGGAGGGACCGAAAGGTCCCTCCCTATGCCGTCTGGCAATTACTCGGTCTGAGCTCGATTGAGCATTTCCCTCAGATGTTTAATCCGATGGTTGTTCATCTCAAGCGATTTCAGTGACAGCATCTGATAGAAGTAAAGCACACGACTGAGTGTGGTTCGATACACACGTAGGTGCTGGACTTCAGATCGGATGGCCAACTCCGCGTTCTTAACGGCGCGTTCAACGTCTAGGTTGGTCGCAATGGCATCGAGTTCGACGTTACCGTGTTCGTCTACCTTAGTCTTCCGTCGAGCCTTCTTCGCAGCCAAGGCCGCGTCGCGCTTACCATCAACCAACGCCTGAGCGTCCTTCTCAAGTCGATCCAGATTCTTTTCAATCTGCTTATCGCCGTTTGGAGAGATCTTATCCACTCGGTCAGGCCAACGATCGTCCATCAAAGCCATGTCGTAGAATTCAAAACTACCCATGACGTTGGCGGCTAAGAAGCTACTATACTCACCACCGGAAGACCGCATGAACCCCTGAAAGATGTCGTTCAACTCGCCCATCTCTTCGAAGAACGGATCGTCGGGAGGAAGAATCGATTCCTCAAGGTCTTTCAAGAACTTCGGAACGTCTCTGGCTTCGAGGTCGTACATCTTTCCGATTTGTTCGGTCAGGGTGTTTACCCGAGCACTGAAACTGGTGTAGTGGTTATGAATGCTGCGTGCCCACTTCTCCAGGGTTCTGAAAACGTCTCCGTTCTGAGACACGGCGTCCAGAAAAATCTTACCTTGACTGCTGGTTTTGGTAAGCTTTAGATCTGAGGCGTACTCTCGGTAATTGTTTTCCTCTATCGATTGAAGTAACGTTTTATCGGCGGTACTCAAGTTGGCAGATCGGGCCTCTTTAACCATCGTCTTAATGGTCTTGTCTTTCTCCCGAATGTCTTTCACCTGCTCATCGACTTTTTCGGCCCGGGCTTCAGCGCCGTCGGTACGGAAAAGCTTAATGAGCATGTAAATGATACTGCCCAGCAACGCCCCGGCGGCAGCGACGGCGACGCTCTTAGCAACACCAAACGACTCCATAGACGCTGAAAGGTTTTGTTCACTTGGCTCTTTGGTGTAAGACGCCAGCGGATAATTGTCATCGATTGCTTCCGGGTAGTCTCTGTGAACTGACTCCATTGTCATTCGATCAATAGCACCTTCTGATGTCACCCGTCGAGTTCGACGATCGAGGTCGTCAAGGGTCTGGATCTGGACCTCAAAGTCATTTTCCAACGAGAGCATCTCATCCTCGTTGTAGATGTCAGGCATCGTCGAACTCCACCGCCAATACGCTAGACTCGTTCATCTCTTCCGAGACACGCATCATCAGCGACTGACATGGTCCTTTACCGAATACGCACAACCACTCGCGGTAAACGGGCGCGACTTCGTATTCCGCCTCTTCCAAAGAACACAGAAGCGCGTGCAGGGCCTGTTCGCTGAACGGGTTGTGAAGGATACGGTACCGCATCTTCCACGTCTCCCGGGCGATCTTGTCTACCTCGCTGACGTTCAGTACCAGATACTCGTTGATCTGACCGATGGCGTCTTCAGCACCCGACAAACAGTGTTGTAGATACCATTCGTCAGGCCGCATGACCGGACCGGATGGAAGCGGTAGGCGATACGCCACCGACGCTGCCACGATCACTGTCGCTAGATGTCCTTGGTTTGTGTTCTCGGGAACACGTTTTTCACGAATGGCCATATTGACCCAATCGTTAATTACTTTCGCCACTTTACGCATTGGTTTCTCCTTCGGCTATCACTGTCAGTTTGTTGGCTTTGACGAAGAGTTCGTTGTTGGCCATGGTTTCAAGTTCCGTGATCATGTTCCCGCGCTTGAACTGCCGGTAGCTACCTGGTCTCAATCGAGTCCAGAGAAAGCTGAATAGTCCTTCGCGGTCTTTCATGTTCTTCAAAAGATCCGCAATCACGTCGGCATCTTCTTGCAGTCTTATCCGATACTCTTTGTCGAGCTTCGGATTTTTCATGGCATCAACGACGTCTTGTCTGAGTCGTTTCAGTCTCTCTTCTGGGGTGTCGTGAACACTGGCTTTTGGATCTACACCGTTAATCAAGCCCAACAAAAAGAACGGTGCAAACACGGGAATTGAATAGAAGATAACAGTACTTACCTGGATCATCAAGTGTTGGGTGTTGGTCCGGTACGAAGAACTGCCAGTTAATCGGTCTTTTCGATCAAGTCCAGTAGCCAGATATCGAGCACCACCCAGCCGAGACACAAACTGGTCCGCCAGCGCTTCCCACGAGCG
>Ga0136604_1000251_pt1 | contig 29471 bp, 29 predicted proteins | sample AntRauFillE10628_FD_104928 | JGI IMG/M metagenome (GOLD analysis project Ga0136604, IMG submission 104928) | Saline lake microbial communities from Rauer Islands, Antarctica - Metagenome Filla E10 #628 | ecosystem: Environmental > Aquatic > Non-marine Saline and Alkaline > Saline | place...
ATCAAAACTGTAAATTTTTTGCAAAATTATTGCCAGTAATAGGTAATGTGGCTACAGTATTAGCAATATTATGTTCTGGATTTGTAACTTTTATGAGTTTGCAAATTGCAAGTAATAAAAGAGAAAATTCTAATCGAGACGTAGCCCTAAATTTGTTAGGTGCAAGCTTTGATTCAATAATTTCATTAATTGTGTACATGTGTTCAAATGTTGGTGAAATGCTGGAAAGAATTGGAAGCAAAATTGATAATTATATTGAAAAAATTATTAGTCCTACTAATCATAGTTTAACAACAAGTTCAAATATTTATTTAACTAAAAATGCATGCTATATCTTTGGAATATACAGCATGTCGCTTGCATGCATGTCAACAAACATATGCATTGAAAGCATCAGCCAACATCAGGGGTTAACTATATTAGTTGAACATTATGTAAATTCACTAACAGACCTAACTGAGAGTGAAAGGCAAAGGTATATAATAATATTAAACAGAAGCATTGTAAATTTACTCATAGCCACATCAGCATTTAGTAAGATCACATTTCAATATAGCTTCGTGGATAGATTAATATCTAAAATTAAGCTAAAAATTATTAATAGAGAAAATTCTGATAGAGAAATTACTAATAGAGAAAATTCTGATAGAGAAAATACTACTACCACTACCAACACCAGTGCTTTAAGGCCTTTGCTATTTAGCAACGTAGATAGCATGGTAAGACCTAATAGCTTACCCTCATCATCCCAGCGCCGTTTATCATTTTAGTGATTGTCAAAGATATTATTTAACGATCGCACGTTCAAATGCAATCTTTATTATATTATTTATAAATCTTATTTGGCTTTGCCTTATTATGCTAAATTGGTAAACCACCAAAACCCTAAGTATGTAGTTATTGCTCCACAGATAAGACCTAAGGCGTATGTTCTAGCCCAATTAGTTTTAGGGGTAATTTGTTGAGGTAACTGAGGTTGTGTTGCATGGTAGAGCAAATTGGGTAAACGAGGTAGATGAGTTAACCAAAAAGGTATATCGTTTTTTACTTCTTTGACAATACGACGAAGACTTATACGCTTGCGCATCCATTGTTCCAAATAAGGCTTGGCTGTACTCCATAAATCCAAATCAGGATATAATTGACGGCCTAAGCCTTCAACACTTATAAGAGTTTTTTGTAATAACAAAAGTTGGGGCTGGATTTGCATGTTAAATTGTTTAGCTACTTGGAACAAACGCAGTAGAGTTTTACCAAAAGATATTTCTTTTAAGGGTTTGTCAAATATAGGTTCACATACAGTGCGAATAGCAGCCTCAAGTTCATCTATCTTGGTGGTATTGGGCACCCATCCAGAACGAATATGCAGTAAAGCTACCTTGCGATAATCTCGTTGAAAAAATCCTAGAAAATTTTCTGCCAAATAATATTGATCTTCAGGGGTCAAACTGCCCATGATCCCAAAGTCCAAGCCATAGTATTGAGGAACATTTACTTTACTTGGGTTTACCCAGATATTGCCAGGATGCATGTCTGCATGAAAAAAACAATCACGAAAAACTTGGGTGAAAAAAATTTCCACGCCAGTTTCAGCTAATTTTTTAAAATTAATTTTTTTATTTTGTAATTCTTGGGTATTGGTTATGGGAATACCATGTAATCTTTCTAGTGTTAATATTTTATTGGTAGTATATTCCCAGTGCACTTCGGGAATATACAATTGTGACGAGTTTTTAAAATTACGGCGCAATTGTGAAGCATTGGCCGCTTCACGTAACATATCAAGCTCATTAAATATTGTTTTAGCTATTTCATTGGCCGCTTCTTTTGGCTTGAATCTTTTATAATGCTCCCATCTTTGCATAATGGATGCGAGAATTTGAATAAATTCAACATCCCGTCCAACTTTTTGATAAATTTTGGGGCGCAGTACTTTTATTACAACTTGGGTGCCATTTTTTAAAGTAGCCGCATGGACTTGAGCTATAGAAGCAGAAGCCAATGCCTGAATTTGAAAATCTGTAAATAATTCATTAATGTCACATTTAAGTTCAGACTCAATTAATTTAAGTGACAATAAGCCATCAAAAGGCTTCACTTTATCTTGCAATAATGCCAGGTAGCTTACGATATCTTTAGGGATAAGGTCTACCCGAGTTGAAAGCAATTGACCAATTTTAATAAAAATAGGCCCTAATTCTTCACATGCCTCTTTATAACGCTGCCCGCGTGGCTTTGGTGATTGATTCCAAGTAAACAATAAATAGTATATAGCGCTACTTAGTATACGAAAAAAATTATATTTAGGTAAAAGTTCAAATAATTTATATTTAGTTATAATAATATATATATTAATTAGTCTGGGAATTTGTCGCAGAAAGCGCATAATTAATCCTTGCTGTTAAACGCTCTAAATCATGCTTAAATTGATTCACTTCCTGAATAAATTCTTCTACTTCCCATTTAGCTGGAGTTAATTGCGCTTCTTCTATTAGATAATCATTTAACATTTGGGTCATACTATTAAATTTACTTTTAGTCTGACGGCTTATGGTTTGTATGAGGTTAGCAAGTTGGGGGCCACAAGACTCCCCTATATAGGGTATTAGTATTTTTCCCCAGTCAATATTTATTTTAAGAAAAAGTGTATTAAGATTTTGGGCAACATTAATATTACCTTCTAATTTTAAATTCAGCTCTTGAATGGAGTTGGATTTTTTAAGCAATTTATAAAATTCTAAAGAACTGCCGCTTATTTTAGCAGCAAAATCATCTTGAGAGTCAATCGTGGCTGAGTTCAAAATATCTAAATTTAAAAAATCTTTTTGCCAATGTATAACTATTGTTTTAGCTAAATCATTAATTTGTATATGAATTTTTTTATCATCTAAATTAGAAAACTCCTCCATTAACTCTGAATCTTGTTGGATATGTTTATTTAATAAGTATTCAATTAAATTAATCATTATGCTTTAAAGCCCTTATGGATAGCACATATGCCAAAGCTTAAATTCGTATAAGAGCATTGAATATACCCACAATTTTCAAGCATATCTTGAAGAGTTTGTTGATCGGGATGTTTGCGTATAGATTCTGCTAAATATTGATAACTGGCGCTATCATTGGCAATTAATTTGCCAAGCTTAGGAATTATATTAAAAGAATAGGTATCATATATTTTACTAATGAATTCTGACTGTACTTTAGAAAATTCTAAAATTACAAGCTTAGCTCCAGGCTTTAATATACGATATATTTCACTAAGGGCTGCATCTTTATTAGTTACGTTGCGCAAACCAAAAGCTATAACTACACAATCGAAGCTATCATTAGCGAAAGGCAGTAATTCAGCATTAGCTTGATAATAACTAACAGGTTTAAAAATACCTTGGTTAGCTAAACTTTTTTTAGCTTCATTTAGCATGGACTTATTTACATCTGCAAGAATTACTTGACCACAATCTCCGACCTTAGGGACTATTTGTCGAGTTAAATCTCCAGTTCCGCCTGCTAAATCTAATACTACTTGACCAGGTTTTAGCGCCAGGTGAGTTAGTGTAATTTTTTTCCATAATCGATGCGTACCTAAGGACATCAAGTCATTCATTAAATTGTATTTAGTGGCAACTGAATCAAATACATTTGCCACTAAATGCTGTTTATCTTGCAATGGAACTTCTTGAAATCCAAAGTCTGTCGTTTCGCTTTTATTCATCTCATTCCTAGAGGATAAATCTGCTTAAGTCTTCATCTTCGCATAAATCAGCTATTTGTGCATCTACGTATTTTTCATCTATAGTTAAAGAAGTTCCGCTTTGTTCTGAGGCATTAAAAGAAACCTCTTCAACTAAGCGCTCCATAACTGTGTGTAATCTTCGGGCACCAATATTTTCTGTACGCTCATTAATTTTCCAAGCTAATTCAGCAATACGTGCAATAGCTGAGTCTTCAAAGGTTAAGTTATAATCTTCTGTGGCAAGTAAGTTTTTATATTGTTTAATTAAACTAGCTTTAGGCTCAGTTAAAATTTGCACAAAATCTTCAGGAGTTAGAGCTTTTAGTTCTACTCGAATAGGCAGTCTACCTTGAAGCTCAGGAATTAAGTCTGAAGGTTTAGATAAATGAAATGCGCCACTTGCAATAAATAAAATATGATCAGTTTTTATCATTCCAAATTTAGTATTCACGGTACAACCTTCAATTAAAGGCAATAAATCACGTTGGACTCCTTCGCGCGAGACTTCACCTCCTTTACCGCTAGAATGTTGTGTAACTTTATCAATTTCATCAATAAATACTATGCCATTTTCTTCTACTAAAGATATAGCTTCGCTGCGTAATTCTTCATCATTTACTAGGCGATGAGATTCTTCTTCAGTAGCTTGCTTCAAAGCTTCTTTTACGGTGATTTTTTTAGTTCTTTTTTTGTCTGCGCTTAAATTTTGTAACATTGACTGAAGCTGATTAGTCATCTCTTCCATTCCAGGAGGTGACATTATTTCAATTCCAATAGGAGCCACAGCTAATTGCATTTCTACTTCTTTATCATCAAGCTTGCCTTCTCTTAACTTTTTGCGAAAAATTTGCTTAGTTTCTTCATATTCATTTGATGAAACATCCTCATTTTTAGCAGATGGCAAAAGTGCTCGCAATACTCTTTCTTCAGCTAAATCTTTAGCTTTATCTGCATATTTTTCTAATGCTATTTCGCGCACCATCTTAGTTGCAATTTCTACCAAATCACGAATTATAGAATCTACATCACGCCCAACGTAACCCACTTCAGTAAACTTAGTCGCTTCTACTTTAATAAATGGTGCATTTGAGATTTTAGCTAAGCGCCTGGCAATTTCAGTCTTACCTACACCAGTAGGACCTATCATCAAAATATTTTTAGGAGTTATTTCATTACGTAAACTTTCATCCACGCGCGTGCGTCGCCAGCGATTACGTAAAGCAATAGCTACAGATTTTTTTGCATCATTTTGACCGATTATATGTTTATCTAATTCTTGTACTATTTCTGTAGGAGTTAATTCTTGTTTCATATTATATATCCAGAGTTTCTATGGTACGGTTAGTGTTTGTATAAATACAAATTTCAGCAGAAATTTCTAGAGCACTTGTTACAATTTCTAAAGCAGATAACTGAGTTTGTTGTAATAAGGCCTTAGCTGCTGCTTGGGCATATGGCCCTCCAGAGCCTATAGCTATCAACCCTTCTTCAGGCTCAATAACATCACCATTACCTGTGATAATTAAAGAAGCTTTAGAATCAGCTACGCACAATAGCGCTTCAAGGCGACGTAAAGCTTTATCCATGCGCCAATCCTTAGCTAGTTCAACAGCTGCTCGAGTTAGATTACCTTGATGCATTTCGAGCTTAGTTTCAAAACGCTCAAATAAGGTAAATGCATCGGCAGTACCGCCGGCAAAGCCTGCGATAATTTTATCTTTATATAAACGCCTTACTTTGCGGGCATTGCCTTTTAAAATGGTATTTCCAAGAGATACCTGACCATCTCCACCTACCACAACTTGATTGTTACGCCTAACGCTTACAATGGTTGTACCTTTATATTGTTCCACTTTTTCACCTCATTTAGTTTCGGATATTATCATTCCACCAAGACCTAACTTATCTTGTAAAACAGCAAGTTCATGATTAGCTGTATCTATGTCTTGGTATTGGCCAACAATTACTCTGTACCATGTTGCATCTTCTAATTGGGTTTTTTTGACGTTAGCTAAATAACCATTTAGCATTAAGTTGGCACGCAAGCCATTCGCCTCATCTGTAGTACGAAAAGAACCTGCTTGAATTGCATATATATGTAAGGGCTTTACTGGAGGATTCAAGCTATTAATATAATTAGACTTAACATAATGTTGTTTTTTATAATTATCTTTAGTTAACTCACTGTAAAATTCATAAGATATAGCAGGCTTTAGTAGATTATCTGACTCTATATTCACCTGTTGAGTTGGTTTATGTTGGCTTATAACGGCGACTTTAGCTGCAGGCTTAGTATTTAAAAACCAAAAACCCACGCTACACAGTAGCACCCCCACAAGAGTTGCCTTCATTGCCACAGGCGTTACTAGCTTTATTTTAGGGAATTGCGAACGTTTAGTGGCTCCGCTGTATTTTTTAGGATATTTCGGATATGAGAAAATTAACATTCTAACTTACTTCTAATGGATCAACATCAATGTCCCATTTTATACTAGAAGCTTCTTTTTGTGTATCTAACCAAGCTAAAAGTTGCCATATTGCTTTATGTAAATACCCTCTATGGCTAGCTTGTAAGGTAAGTTGCATTTGGTATAAGTCTTTTTTACGCCCAATATTTGCAGCACTGGGACCTAAAGTTACAAGCTTAGGATAGGAAATTAAAAAATTTTGCACATTAATTAAAAATTGTTCTACCTTTTTGGCTTGTTTTGCATAGGCTCTTAATAACATATGATACGAATAAGGTGGTAACTGAAAGGCTTGGCGTTGGGCTAAAATGTGCTGCATAAAAGTAGCGTAATCACCTTTAATTAGCATAGCAAGCTCAATACTTTGCGGATTATTAGTTTGCACTAATACTTTGCCTAATTGTATAGAGCGTCCGCTGCGCCCTGCAACTTGGATTAACATTTGCCCCATGCGCTCAATTGCGCGAAAATCTGTGCTATATAAAGCTCCGTCTATATCTAAAATACTAACTAAGGTTAAATTTTTAAAGTCATGGCCTTTGGCTAGCATTTGAGTGCCTACAATAATATCTACTGTGCAATCATTTATTTGAGACAAAGCTGCAGTTAAAGCGGCTTTGTTTGCAACTGTGTCTTTGTCTACCCGCAAAATTCGTGCGCTAGGAAATTTTTCTTTAAGGGCTTTTTCAATGCGCTCAGTTCCACTTCCTACAGGGTTTAATTGCAAGCTTTGGCAGTGCGGGCAACTTTTAGGGATAGCTGCGGTAAAATTGCAATGGTGGCATTTTTGGCGTTTGCGTGAGTAATGTAATACCATATTGGCATCGCAGTTTTTACATTGTTGATGCCAGCCACATTCATAACACATAAATACCGGAGCAAACCCGCGGCGATTTATGAAAACAAATGATTGCATATTTTTTGCTAGGTTATCTCTAATGGCATTTAGCACTTCATTGCTCATCATAGCAAACAGCTGCCCATGACGAACATCAACAAGCTCTATATTGGGGCTAAAGGCTTGGTTGGCTCGCATATTTAAGTGTAAACAGCTAAATTTTTTTTGTAGATAATTATTCCAAGATTCAGCGCTTGGAGTTGCTGAACCTAAAATTATGGGACAGTTTTCTAATTGCGCGCGTTTTATTAAAATGTCTCGAGCATTATATCTACCATTGTCTTGTTGCTTAAAAGATAAATCATGCTCTTCATCAATAATGAAAACCCCAGGAGTTTTTAGGGGGACAAACGCCGCCAGGCGTGTGCCTATCACTATATCAGCTTGACCGTCGCGTGCATCTATCCATCCTGCAAGTCTTCTTTTTTTAGTTATAGTTGAATTTAGAACAATAATTTTTTTTCCAGGAAAAAATTCATTAAATCTAGTTTGAGTTTGAGGAGTTAAATTAATTTCTGGTATTAAGACTAATGCTTGTTTGCCTTGAGATAGCACTTTAGCTATTACATGTAAGTAAATAAGAGTTTTACCGCTGCCTGTAATGCCATACAATAAAATTGGATTAAAGGCTGCAAGCTTGGTTAAAATTTGCGTAATACAATATTGCTGTTCATTATTTAGTTTAAGTGTGCTGCAAATTTCAAGCGCTGAAGTGGTATTATCTTGAGCAGTAGTTGCTGACATTAAGTCAGCAAAAGGCGCAGCTATTTTACATAACATTCCCAAGGGAATAAAATAATATTCGCTAGCCCAGCATAGCAATTTTAATGTAGCTTCAGGGAATAAAGCCACTTCATCTATTATTTTAGTAGCTTCTTTTACTTTAAAAGAGCTATTAGCTAAATTAAAAGCAGTATTAACTTGAATTATTATGCCAACAGTTGTGCCTTTTCTAAAAGGCACCAGTACCCGCTTGCCAATTAGCTTATCATTAGCATTTAAAGTCTGGAAGCTATAAGTTAGTAATTTATTAAGTTTAGCAGGGATTGCTACACTTATAAAAATTTTTGACATGTGACACTCAAATATGAAGGTAGTTTTAATGACGGATTAAATTTAAATTAATCTCACCGCAAGTTTAATTTTACTTTATTTTTAACTTTAAAACTTATATTGATATGAAATTTTAAAAATTATTCCTAAATTTTTTCATATGATCATCTATTAAGGAAGTTAAAAGCTTGGTGTGGATAACTTAATTTATAATTGAGAATATAGACTTAAATTGTAAAGAGCTAATTCTTGTATAACTGAATAAGATAGTAGCCAATCTTAAAGTAGCTTGTGGATAACATTGTTAATAAAAATAGACATTAAGACTTTTAATATTTATACAACTAAACTATACCTTCTTCAGTAAAAGATAACCCCTTGTTTTTAAAGAGAATTTTTATTAATTTTTTGCCCGGCAAACTAAAAAACAATTTAAAAAAAATTAAATGTCAAGAATTTAATTTGTGTATTAAATTCTAGTTGGTTAATGAGTTGCACAATCATTAAATGTTTGGCAATATAAAAAAACTTTTTAAGTCAACAATTAATTTAACTTTGCTTGTGGATAACTCTGTGGAAATAATTTTTTGTGGTGGCCAGAGAGGGAATCGAACCCACGACACAAGGATTTTCAGTCCTTTGCTCTACCAACTGAGCTATCTGGCCTAAGATTGTGTATTAAACATTATGCCCTGAGCTAAGTCAAGGGCGCTCAAGACCAATAAATTAAGAGTTAGTTTTCCTTTGAAGGCGCAATAAAGCCTTCTGGTGTGGTACTAGTATTACTAAATAAAAATTTTTCACATTCTTCTTTTAAAAAGATTTTGCTTTGTTGGTCAACTAAGGATAAGCGGTTTTCATTTATCAGCATAGTTTGCTGCTCAAGCCATAGCTGCCAAGCTGCGGTGCAGATATTTTGATATATTTTTTGACCTAACTCTCCAGCTAGAGGGGCTTTGGTTAGTTGTTCCCCATACTGCTTAAGTTTTTGACAATATATTTGTTTTGACATGAACACTCCCGTTACTAAACATTTTATACGCCAATTTTTTTGCTAAATCTAGCTATTGTTATTAATTGACAACCAGTTTGATTAAAAACTTAGGCGAGGATGTGGTATTTTAGCTATTAATTAGTTGATTTTTGCTTCAAATGTTAGCATTTCTATTAGTAAAAAAAGTTGACAATACTTGGTTCGGTAGATAACCTTAATGCATGTTAAAAAGAGTTAATTTAGAGCAAGATACAGAGCAAAAACGTACAATTAAATCTTATGTGGCACGAGAGGGACGTACGAATATTGGCCAAAGTCAGGTGCTTGCCCAATTATGGGAGATTTATGGGGTTGAGCTCCAAGGGCGTGCCGAATTAAATTTTAGTGAAATTTTTGCTAATTCTGCTCCTGTAGTTTTGGAAATTGGTTTTGGTGATGGGCGCTCGCTTCATGAAATGGCGCAGCGCGAGCCTCGTTTAAATTTTCTGGGGGTAGAAGTATATAAAACTGGAATTGCTAAACTTTGTTCACGCCTTAGAGCCGCGCCTTTACCTAATTTAAAATTAATGTGCGTGGATGCTGCTCAATTATTGGAGTTTTGTATTCCAGATGGTTCTTTATATAGACTACAACTTTTCTTTCCAGACCCTTGGCCAAAAGTACGTCATCATAAGCGGCGCATAGTTAGTGAGGATTTTCTTCAGTTAGTGCATAAAAAACTTGCAGTTAATGGAGTGCTACATATAGCTACTGATTGGCAAAACTATGCTGAAGCTATTTTAGCACAAGCTCAAAATACCGAATTATTTCATAACCTGGCAGGTTATGATAATTTTGCTAACAGACCCTTATACAGGCCTTTGACCAAATTCGAAGAACGAGGAATTAAGCTGGGGCATAAGGTTTTTGATTTAGTTTTCAAGAAGGTTTCATAGATAAATAAATAACAGCTACTAAGCTATAAATTAGTGTTGATTGTTATTGGGGATCAATTTGTCTAGTTTTGGAATTTCTATAGATATTTTTTTAGTGCTATGCATTTTGTTGCTTACAACTTTTATGTTCGTAATGAATATCGTGCGCACGGATGTTGTAGCCGTTATCGTCCTAGTCTTACTGGGCATGTGCAATATTCTACCCCCAGATGAACTATTTTCTGGATTTTCAAGTGAAGCCGTAATATCTTTAATAGCCGTAACTATCATGGGCGCAGGACTTGAAGCTACTGGAATAAGTGTAAAGGTTGCCCGCTGGTTAATGCGCTTTGGCACAGATAAGCCGCGGCGAATTTTATTTTTAACTATGGGGATCACAGGTTTTCTAGCAAGCTTTATGCGCTCTATTGGCACAGCCTCTATATTATTGCCAATAATTAATAAAATTCATAATCGTTCTAAGATAGATAAAGCATATTTGCTTATGCCTATGGCTTTTTGCTCTATATTAGGCGGCATGCTAACTATGGTTGGTACGGGGCCCTTAATAATTTTAAATAGCTTATTAGCTAATGCCTCCCATTATGTGCACACAAATAGCACAAGTCTGGACAAGTATGCGCCTTTTGGAATTTTTGAGGTTTTCCCATTAGGACTGGCATTATTAATAGCTGGTATGGGGTATTTTATGTTGGTGCGCTCTAAAGAGGAGTACGCTGTTAAGGATAAAAAATTAGGTAGTAGCACCACTAAAACTCATTTTAGAAAAATTTATGGTAAAGAGGGTGAAATTTTTGAGCTTAAAATTTTAGCCAATAGTCCTTTAATTGGAAAAACTATTTGTAGCTTAGAGTCCTTAATGGATAATTCCATGTCAATTTTAGGTTTGTTGCAGGGCAATGAGGAAAAGCTTCCTCCTTTGCGTGGCACAATCTTAAAAAAAGGGGCTATTATTGCAATGATGGGCACCACTGATTTAATTCAGAATTTTGCAAATACCCATAAATTAAAGGCTTCAACTAAACTTGAAGTCTTTGCTGAAACCTTACACTCAGTACGTGCAGGTTTTTGTGAAGCAGTTATTCCGCCCAGCTCTAATCTTATAGGCCAAGAGGTTCGAGAGTTACATATGAAGCGCAAGCACCACCTAAATGTTTTGGCTTTGGTGCGTGGGGGTGAGGTTTACCATCAAGATGCTTTGTATAAATTAATCTTGCGCTCTGGAGACACTTTGGGGATGTATAGTGATTGGGCGGTATTGCGTGAATTTGAAAAAAATCCAGATTTTTTTGTGTTAACTAATACTTATCCCCACGAAAAAGTTAATTCAGCCAAGATGCCAGTGGCTGTTGGCTTTTTTTTATTGGCATTTTTGGTAGTGATTTTGCGTATATTTCCAATTTCTGTGGGTTTATTATTAGGCGCTGTTGGGATGATAGCAACTGGAGTGCTAACTATTGATGAAGCTTATGAAAAAGTTAGCTGGAAAAGCGTATTTTTATTGGCAGGTTTGTTACCTCTTGGTTTAGCTATGGAAAAAACGGGGACTACGGATTGGATAGTAACTCGTGTATTACCCACAACGATTACAACCCCTATTTGGGTAATAGAATTATTATTGGCAATATTAGCCACTAGTCTAGCTTTAATCATCTCCAATGTAGGCACTACCGTTTTATTAGTGCCAATAGCTATGGATATAGCTGTAACCTTAAATGCAGAGCCACGTTTGTTTGCATTAACTGTCGCTATGGCAGCTTCTAATACATTTATCTTACCTACTCATCAAGTTAATGCCTTAATTTCTGGCCCCGGTAATTATAGTACCCGGGACTTTATAACTATAGGTGGCTGGATGACAGTTATATATCTAATTGTATTAATAACTTGCATGCAAGTTTTTTTCTAATTAGCAAATATGTAGCTATTTCCTTTCAGATTTTTGTCATTATAATAGTAATGGATGCTCATTAAGGAATGATAAAGATTATGAATGATATTGTAGCCCCTGTGCACTCGCAGGTAATAACCCAAATTAAAGATGCATTGCAGGCGCAGATAATTGGTCAAGAAAATCTTATAGAAAGTTTGCTAATATGCCTAGTAAGTGATGGGCATATTTTGCTAGAAAGCATGCCAGGGCTTGCTAAAACTAGTGCAGCTAAAGCCCTGGCTCAAGCTATTGATGGTGATTTTCATAGAATTCAATTTACTCCTGACTTGTTGCCAGCTGATATTACTGGTACTGATATTTATCATCAAGCAATTGGTGAATTTAAATTTAGAAAAGGACCTTTATTTCAAAACATAGTGCTTGCAGATGAAATTAACCGGGCTCCGGCGAAGGTACAATCAGCTTTATTAGAAGCGATGGAAGAAAAGCAAATAACAGTGGGGCAGCAAAGCTATAAATTGCCTGATATTTTTATGGTAATTGCCACCCAAAATCCCATAGAGCAAGAAGGTACTTATAATTTACCAGAAGCTCAATTAGATAGATTCTTGATGCATGTCGTTTTAGATTACCCAACTAAAGAGCAAGAATTAACAATTTTGAATTTAAGCAAAAATTCTAAATATAAAAAGATTATGGGCCTAGAAGATATTCGATTTGCGCGGGATGTAGTTCGCGGGGTATATGTGGATGAAAAACTTAAAGAGTACATCGTATCTTTAGTGCAAGCTACGCGTAATTTAGCGCTATATAAGAAAGATTATGCTAATTATTTAATGCATGGGGCATCGGTGCGCGCTACAATTTCTATGTTAAAAGCTGCCAAAGCTTGTGCTTGGTTGAATGACGAAGAATTTGTATTGCCAGAACATATTCAACATGTTGCACCAAATATATTACGTCATAGATTGGCTTTAGGTTATACCGCATTAGCTGAGGGAGTAAACAAATCACAAATAATTGAAGAATTATTAACTATGGTGGCTATACCTTAAATGTTATTACCAAGCTTTGAACAATTAATGCGTTTAAAATTTATGACGCATAGTTTACAAGAAGTATGCGCAACTTCGATTGCCTCAAATAATGGCTTTGTTTCAACTGTTTTAGGCCAAGGCTTAGATTATGAGTCTTCTCGTGAATATACTATAAACGATGATGTACGACACATAGATTGGAAAGTTACCGCGCGTGCCCAAAAAGCATATGTTAAGACTTATCGGGCTGAAAGTGATAATAATATTCATATTGTACTAGATCTTGACAGTTATATGAATTTTGGTACTCGTGGTACTTCTAAATTAGTGCAAGGATGTAATGTTGCTGCACTTTTAATGTGGCAAGCACTTTTTAATCAAGATAAAATTAATCTTTCTTTAAACAATGCTAATTTAAAGCATGTTTTGCAGCTTAAGCCGCGTCAAGCTGATATTGTGCAAGCTTTATATTTATTGACAGATCCCGCTACCTATATTCCGTCACAAACCTCGGATGATATGGAAAAACTAATTTATATGTTAGAAAATTTAGGTAAACAACAAGGTAGTAGCAAGATTTTTTATATAATTAGTGATTTTCGCAATGTTGATTTGGAAAGATTAAAAACCCAACTAAGCTTATTAAAATCACGTCACAAAGTACATTTAATTGCTATTTATGATATTTTTGATAAATCCCTACCTCAAGTTAGTAGCTTACCAATTAAGACACTCAGTGGTACTAAATGCATAAATATTAATGCTAAAGTTAGAGATTCTTATGCCAAGCTATGGACTGAGTATGTAAATTCCCTAGAAAAAATGGCCGGGCAAGTTAATTTCCGAGTCCATTGGTTAGACACGAGTAAACCATGGAAGAGTTAAGAGATATTAAAGGCCTAGATTTAACTAATCTATTTGCTTGGGCTATAGGTTGGCAAATAGTGGCCGGATTTTGTGTGATTGCTCTTATTGTAGCACTTATCGGCGTCTACAAATATTTTAAATTTAGAAAATCTTGGAAATATCTTGCCCAAACTAGATTAACTTTTCTAGCAAAAAATATTGATATTCTTTCTAATAAGCAAATAATTTCTACTTTAAATACGGTACTGCGCTATAGCTTAATTCAGGTAGTCGGTAGAGAGCAAGCTGCAAGTATTAAAGCTAATAAATTATTAGACTTATTAGAGCAACATGATCATAAAAAATTTGATTGGTCAGCTAAGGGTGCCATTTTATTAAAAGGGCCATATCAACCAAACATAGAAAAATTAGATAAATCACAAATTTTACAATTAATTTTAGCTAGCAAGAGATGGATAAATGTTAACTAGTTTTAAATTATTATATCCTTGGGCTCTAGTATTCTTATTTTTGCCTTGGATTTTAACAATTAGCAAATTTAATAAAATAACAAAGCCTGCGGTTTTTGAGTTAATATTACCTAATAGTAAATTTTTAGATAAAATAAATCATCCCGGGACATTTAATGGCTTTAGTTTAACCCGCATTGCAGCTTATTGTGGGTGGTTTTTGTTAGTATTTGCTCTTGCTAATCCAGTTCGCATCGATAGTGCACAAGTTTTAGAGCAAGAAGGTTATGACATAATTTTAGCCGTAGATCTATCACGCTCTATGGAGCAAAGCTTAGCGCAAGTTAAACAAATAGTTAAAAGTTTTGCTCTTAAGCGCTCTGGCGATCGAGTAGGGCTAGTTGTATTTGCAGAGCATGCTTTTCAAGCGGTGCCTTTAACTTTTGATGTAAACTCAGTTGGGGCCATGATAGATAATCTGGCGGTGGGCATGGCTGGTGAGTCTACATCTATTGGTGATGCTATAGCTATATCTGCAAAAAATCTAGCGCAATACAATAAAGATTCTAGGGTGTTAGTGTTATTAACTGATGGTGATGATACTTCAAGTGTGGTGCAGCCATTACAAGCTATGCGCATGGCCAAAGCTATAAATCTAAAAATTCACACCATAGGCATAGGTAATAATCACTTTAATGCCAATCTTTTAGAGCAATTGTCTAAAGAAACAGGGGGAGTGTTTAAAATAGCTTACACTGTGACTGATTTGGCTCAAATATATGCCGATATTAATAAAATGGAGCGCACTAGCTTTGATTCTGGAAAGGTTGATTATGTTACTAGTTATTATTATGTGCCATTGATAGGAGCTATGTTGTTATTAGGTTTTTTATTCTTAAGTAGTTTTTGGCGTGAGGATGAATATGCTACATAATTTTCATTGGCAAAACCCTAGGGTATTATGGCTATTGCCGTGTATATGGTTAACTTGGTGGTTGTTGCCCAAATTACTAAATCCTGTCAAAAAGCAGCTCAGCGCTATAATTGACACTAATTTAATTGCTTATTTTATTAATTATAACAAGCAATATAATAATCAGCGTTTTTGGTTTGCCATACTTTTGAGTGGTTTAGTGCTGGCTCTAGCAAACCCACGTTGGTTTAAACATGAAGTAACAATTTCTCGCTCAGCTGATAGTTATGTGTTACTTATGGATTTATCTGAGCATATGCAGGCAAATGATGTTAGCCCAAGTAGAGCCCAACGTAGCAAAATTATTGCGCAAGAATTATTGCAGCAGTTAGATGGTAAAAATATAGGGTTAGTAGCCTTTGCCCATAATAGTTATTTGATAGCCCCCCTTACTCAAGATAAACAAACCCTGCTGCAATATATCCCATATGTTGATGCTAATATTGTTCACAAATCTGGGGCAAATTTGGAAAAGGCTATAGATGCTGCAGATAAATTATTAGACAATATTAGTGCAAATAACAAAAAAATAATTTTGTTATCCAGTGGTAATCTTAAGGAAATCCCCAAAAAATTTAATTATCCAGTGATTGCTATAGGAATTGGTACTTTAGATGGTGCACCAATTTTAAATAAAAATGGAGTGTATTTAAAGCAAAATGGTAAAACTTTAATTTCTAAATTAAACTTAACTGCATTACAAGATATTGCGCACAATTCTGGTGGAAATTATTATAATTATAACAAAATTATAAATAGTAAATTACCCTTTAATACTTCAGCTAATTTTATGGATAAGCAAAATGGTAAAATAGTAATTTGGAATGATGGTTATTGGCTTGCATTAGGGCTGGCAATGCTAAGTTTTGTGCCGTTACGCAAGCAATTTTTTATGGTTTTAATAGCTGGATTTATGTTTTTTGTGCAACCTAGTGAGGCTTTGAGTTTTAAACAATACTTTACCAATCCCAACAAGCAAGCTTTGCAAGATTTTAATCAGGAAGATTATGCTAGTGCGAGTGCAAAATTTACTAACCCATACAACAAAGGTGTTGCAAGCTATAGGGCGCAAGATTTTGCTGCAGCAAATAAATTTTTTACTCAAGCTTTAAAAAAAAATATTAACTCTCTTGATGCTCAATATAATTTAGGCAACACTTATTTTAAGCAAGAAGATTATAAGTCTGCAATTGCTACATATGATAAAGTGCTTGAGCAAGATTTTGAACATGCTGATGCTTTATTTAATAAAGAGTTAGCTCAGAAGATGCTTGATAAGCAAAAAAATTGTGAATGTAATAATGAACAAGACAATGGTGAAAAGCAAAGTGAGCCACAAGAGAATGAAAGCTCATCAGATAATCAATCTGGCAACTCCCAACAAGATGATCAGCAAAATGTTAGCCCAGAAAGCTCGGGATCTGATGATGATAAGCCTCAAGATAGTTCATCCACTGATGATTCTTCTCAAGCAGAACAAAACAAAAATGATAGCCAAGATACTACTTCTAAAGAGGCGTCAAAACCCACTGAAGAGCAACAATCTGAAGAAAGTGAAAAGCTTGAATCCCAAGATGAAGAACAAGGTAAAGTTGAAGTACAAGAGCAAAATGAAAATAAGGAAGCACCAGCAAATATGACTAACGCTCTTACTGATGATGAGCTAAATAAACAGTTATTATCTCGTATTGAAACTGACTTAGGAGTTTTTTTGAAAAATAAAACATATTTTGAGGATTTAAAAAATGATAAGTAGATTATTATTTTTATTAGTGCTTTTGCCTTTAAACATATTTGCAGCGCAGTTTATAGTAAATGTTGATAGCACAGAGATTGCAGATACCCAAAGCTTAAAAATTAGTTATGAGTTGATAGATGCCAAACCCTTAGACCAGCCAGATTTTAGTGCATTGCTTGAAAATTTTGAAATATTTAGGCAGCACAAGATGATGACCTATAAAAATTACAACGGTGTATCTTCTTCTACCCATTCTTGGGAGCTTATTGTTTTACCCCAGACAACTGGAAATTTAACTATTCCAGCAATATCAGTTAGAACCAAATCTGGAAAAATAACCAGTAATTCCTTAAATGTAAATGTTGTTGCTGGGACTAAAGCTATATCTGCTCCACCTAAGCATACACAACCTGAATCCACTCAGCCAATAATTTTAGAGCTTGCAGCAAATGTGCAAAAGGTTATGGTGAACGAGTCTTTTATTTTAAAGTTAAACCTTTTTTCTTCAGTAAATATGCTTAATTTAGAGCTAGAGGATATTAAATGTGAAAATGCTATTATTCAACGCTTAGATCAAAGCCAACAATATACTAAATTTATTAATGGCACAAATTATAATGTAACTGAGATATCTTATATAATTACCCCAATAAAATCTGGTGAAATCGTTATTCATCCAGCAACAATTACTGCAGAAATTGCTCCTAGCTTTTTTAGTCGTCTTGCCTATGGCAAACCAATTAAAGTTAGCAGCAATGAATTTTCTATTCAAGCTGAAGCGGTTCCTGGTGGGTTATATCCTTTTGCTAATTTACAAGTAATAGATACGATAGATAAGGAAGAAATTACAGAAGGAGAAGGCCTTGAGAGGCGCATATCTTTACAAGCAGATAGAGGCTTTGTGACTAATATAACTAGTTTTGACAGTATGCAGCATCAAGATTTTAAGATATATACTGATAAAAGTGAACCAGTTGAAAAAATAATTGATGCCAAGGTACGTTCTAGCAAAACGGTAAACTTGACGTTAATACCAACTAAAGTCGGTGAGATAGAATTACCGGAATACACCATAGAATGGTGGGACTTAGAGCATAAAAAAGCGCGTAAAAGTGTTATTCCTGGCAAAAAAATTAATGTATCTCCTGCAGCAGCTGAAGAGGAGGCTTTAAGTGAAGAGCCTATCGCAATTGTTACGGAAAAAATTGGTAGACTTAATTATAAAATTAGTAATACGTTGGTGGCTTTGTTATTAATTTCAGTTATCGCCAATATTCTTTTATTAATTAAAATATTTAAAATTCCAGCTAAACTTAAAACTAATAGTTACAAAGATATTGAAGTTAAAGATATGCAATCTTTAGTAACATATATTAAAGCTTATGCTAATGCTAAATGGGGCATTACTAAAAATTTTCCTGTGGGTGATTTAACCAATATTTTGCGAAGCAAAAACTATTATTTTGATAAAAAATTAGCTAATAAAATAATTAATAAAATAAATGCTAATAACTACTCTAATAAAACTGCAGATTATCAGGAGATTTTGACTGAGTGGCAAAAATTTAGTAGAACCGTTATTAAAGCTGAAGATAAATCAGTAGATAATAAATTAGATATTGATTTAAATTTATAAATATTATTCATAAGAGCGCAATTTTATATTATGACGCTCAATATATTTATGTAATTCTTGATTTAATTCATCAGATAGATTATTTAATGGGATCCAAATAAACCTGCCAGAGCGTGCAAGCCCGGTTAACGGAATGATGTAACCATACCTGTTGGTAGCAATAAATCTAGTTTTATGCCATTTTTGTCCATAGCGCTTTTTACTTATTGAATTTTCCACATTTATTTCTTTAGGCTCTAAAATTATCTTAAGGTTATTATGTGAGGCCACTTGATTTTTAATAATTAAACGGATTAGCATAAAATGTATAAAACGATAATACTTAAAATAAATTACAGCAAATAGGCAGTTAAAAATTCCTAAATAGGTTAATGCTATATTATGCTGATAATTATAAATGGTCCTACTCACTACTAAAACTGCACTAAATTGAAGGGTGAAGCGCAAAAATTTCATAGCTGGTCTATTTAGTACAAAGTCAGTAATAGCAGTTGCTAGTTCTTGCGTATTGGTATTTATTTGTATTTCAGTATTATTTTTCATATAAATATTTCTATTAAATTATTAAGAAAGTTTCTTCCTAAGGAAGTTGGCGTTATACTGTGGGTATTATAGGTTACTAAGCCAAGGCTTGCTGCTTGTTCTAGCTGGGGGTAAATACTGCTAAATTTTAATGAGGTTTTTCTTTCAAAATCATTAGCAGTAATAGGTTTTAATAAGCGCAGATTATTTAACATATATTCAAAACTTAGCTCTGAAGTTGCTACCACTAAACTTTCTTGGATAAAATTTTGTTGCAGCATATATTTGCTTGGATGTTTATATTTAATTTCACGAATTATTTTGCCATCATCTTGCGTTATTTTGCTATGAGCTCCAGCACCTATACCAATATAGTCGCCATATTGCCAATAATTTAAATTATGTAAACATTGGTATGAGGTTTTGGCATAAGCAGATATTTCATATTGATTATAGCCTGCTTTAGCTAAAATGTCGGAGCCTATTTCATTTAGTTTTGCTGTAAAATTATTAGAAGGTAGTTTAGGCGGAGTTTTAGCAAACAAAGTGTTTGGTTCAATAGTTAATTCATACCAAGAGATATGCTTGGGATTAAGGCTAATAGCTGTAGTTAAGTCAGCTATTGCTTCTTTTATGCTTTGTTGGGATAAAGAGTGCATTATATCAATATTAAAATTAACCACGGCATGACTATGTAGCTCATCTATTACTTTATATATTTCTTTAGGACCATGAATTCTTCCTAATTGTTGAAGATGTTTGCTATTAAAACTTTGGGCGCCTATTGAAATTCTATTAATCCCAGCTGCTATATAATCTTGAATTACAAAAAACTCACAGGTCCCAGGGTTTAATTCCATAGTTATTTCGGCATTATTAGCTAAATCTGCATGCTTGGCAATTGCGTTAATTAATTTGGCATAATGCTTAGGTTTGGCAAGGCTTGGAGTACCACCCCCAATAAAAATGCTAGTTATTTGCTTGTTTTTTAATTTTTTAATTTCTAATAAGAAGTCTTCAAGTAATTTATCAAAATACAAAGAATATATATTAGTATCTTTTAGGGTGTGGGAATTAAAGTCGCAATAAGGACATTTTTTAACACACCAAGGAATATGAATATATAAGGCTATGCTGTTGGACATAATAGCTGTTTTAATTGAGTTAAAGCTTTAAATCTATGGCTGATTAAGTTTTTATCCTCAAAAGGCATTTTAGCTATAGTTGTGGTGTATCCTTTTGCTGTGAAAATAGGATCATAACCAAAGCCCCTGGTAGCTTTTGGCACCTTAATTATGGAGCCATCCATTTTACCACTAAATTGATGCACCACTGAGTCACGAGTTATATAAGTTATAACACAATAAAAGTAGGCCTGGCGTTGTTCATTGCTTAAATTTTGCATATGTTTCAAGAGCTTATCACAGTTTTCCATATCAGTGGCGCAAGGACCGGCAAAGCGAGAGCTATATAAGCCAGGCTCTCCCGCCAGGGCTGGCACCACAAGTCCAGAATCATCAGCAATAACTGCCATGCGGGTGTGGTTGTGCGCATTTTGTGCTTTAATTAGGGAATTCTCAGCAAAAGTACTGCCATTTTCAAAGGCTTCAGGCACGTTAAATGTATTTTGAGGTAACACACTATAGTTATCTAACATAGCACCTAGTTCTTCTAGTTTATGCTTGTTAGTAGATGCTAAAACTATGCTCTGCACGTATTATCCAATAATTTTCGAGTATTTTAGCAGATAAAATTCACTAAGCGAAGGGTCGATTAATCTAGATGTTGTTGAAAAAAATCTTGTACTATTTTTCCTACAACTTCTGGATTATCCATATGGGCATGATGATTGCCAGCTACTACATGCTTTTTAATATGGGGAATATAGCTGGTGCGTAAATTAAATATTTGCTCACCAAATGGCCAACCTTTTTCTGTGCGTATAATTGTAATTGGCGCTTGGATTAGCTTTAAGATGTGTTCCACTTGATCTTCGGTGTAGCCTACTAATGGTTGTTGCATAAGTTTAGGATCAGTGCGCCAGGTAAATTCATGGCCTTCAAGACGCAAGCCGCGCTCTAATAAATGCATTACGCTTTCTTGTGACATGGGCGTGGCTTGCATGCGTGCCTTAGCTGCCATTTGTTGATTATTATAACGTGGTGCGCGTTTATATTGTATTTTACTATAGCCTTCAGTTGCGCTTTGAATCATTGAAACTAATTGCGTATTTTTAAAAATTAAAGGTCCTAGGGCATCTATTAAGCATACAGTTTTAACTTTGTCGGCAAATATACCTGCTATCATTGATGCCACGCCAGCTCCCAATGAATGCCCTAAAAAAGACACTTGCTGTAGACCTAAACGCTCCACTGCATGCATAATATCTGGTAGATATTCTATATAATGTAGATAGGCTTTATCAGGACGATGACTGGACTTTCCATGCCCTGGTAAATCTAGGGAAATAAAATTATATTCTTGCAAGAAAGCTTGCAAGGGTACAAAAGAATTAGCATTGTCAAGCCATCCATGCAGACCAATTATGGTAGGTTTTTCTGGATTAACAATTTGCCAACCACTTAAAGTGCCAGAAGGTATGTCAAGTTCAATTTCTTTTATATTCATATACTTTGCGCAAAAATGTTTAAATACCCTACCAAAATAATTCTAGTTACATATAGCAATAAAATGGCAATCATAGGAGATATATCTATGCCTTGGGTTGGAATTAAGCGTTGGATAGGATAAAGCATAGGTCGAGTTAAGTCCTGTACTAGCTCCATAGCTGGATTATAGCCTACTTGGAACCAGCTCATTATAGACTGCGCAATTAAGCTAAATACATAAATACTAATTACTGCATCTACTAGTTTAGCTATAACTAGCAAGTATATCTTAGGGTCGATAAACAAACTAAAATTAAATGTTCCTGTGCTTATGCAATGTAGTAAAAAAAATTCCGTTATAACTGCTAAAATTGCTAGGACAATACTTGAAGTATCTATAGTGCCTATACTAGGAATTACGCGGCGCATTGGTACCAGCATTGGATTAGTGGTGCGTACTATTAATTTAGCTATAGGGTTATGAAAATTGGCTCGAGCATTTTGTAGTAAATGTCTAAGTAGAACTAGCATAGTAAATAGATAAAAGAAATAAGCTATTATAAGTTGAAGTGCAGATTGAAAGGGTTGGATATTCATGTTACTAAAAAGCTCCAAACGAGATAGTCTAAGCAGTGTATCTTATAATAAGTTCTGTGTGCAACTTAAAGCTTATACTTTAATAGAGTTAATGAGTGCTATTGCCATCGTTGCTATTTTATCTGCTTCAGCAGTATCTTCTTATAGCTACTTTAGCTCCCAAGCTAATTTAACTGAAGTTTTAAGTGTTATTAATAATTATAAGGATGAGTTAGGTTTTTGGTATCATCAAAATAATGAATTTCCAGCTAATTTTTCTAGTTTAATGGCAGCCAATTACACACCAATATCTAGTTCAAACACCATTTCTTTAATTTATTATGATCGCTCTGCAGATAACCAAAATGCTTATATACAATTTTTTACGCAAAATACTGGTATTGCAGGTTCTCAAACTGCAGATGGAGCTGGGAGTGGGGCCATTAACTCAAGACTTAGCGTAGCTTTTGTAACTACTGCTAATGGTTTTTTGCGTATTTATTGTGGGCAATGGGATGGCTCAACTGCCGACATTGACCTAGATTATTTGCCCTCAAGTTGTAGAGATACAAATTTGAGTTCATCTTTTTAACTATAATCCAACAGTTATTCGAAGTAGTTCATATAAAAAGACTATACTAAGTTGATGGATAAATTATTAAGCAATTAATGTGGATATAACTGAATTACTTAATTTTACAGTTAAAAATAAGGCTTCAGATTTACATTTGTCTGCGCATATGCCACCTATGCTGCGAATAGATGGTAAAATGCAGCGCATAGATACCCCAGCTATAGAGCATGCTAAATTACAAGAAATGTTATTTAGCATTATGAGCACTAATCAACAACAGCAATTGCAACAAAAATTAGAACTGGACTTTTCTGTCACACACAATAACGCAAGGTTTAGAGTTAATATTTTTATGCATAATCGGGGTGTAGGTGCGGCATTTAGGGTTATTCCTGCAAAAATATTAAGTTTGGCAGAATTATATTGTCCAAAGATTTTTAGCAAAATAGCGGAGTTTCCTCGAGGTTTAATTTTAGTAACAGGACCTACCGGTTCTGGAAAAAGTACAACTCTTGCGGCTATGATTGATTATATAAATTCGGCAGCGCGTAAAAATATTCTCACCATTGAAGATCCAATTGAATTTATTCATACTTCTAAAAAAAGTTTAATATCTCAGCGCGAAGTCTACAAAGACACGCATAGTTTTCAAGCAGCACTAAAGTCAGCTTTACGCGAAGACCCAGATATTATATTGGTTGGGGAATTACGCGATCAAGAAACTATAAGGCTTGCACTAACAGCTGCAGAAACAGGCCATTTAGTTTTTGCCACCTTGCATACATCATCTGCGGCTAAAACTATTGATAGAATTGTTGATGTTTTTCCTGGAGAAGAAAAAAATATAGTTCGCTCGATGCTTTCAGAATCACTGCGAGCAGTAATCGCGCAGACTCTAGTCGAACGCATTGGTGGCGGCCGAGTTGCAGCTTTTGAAATTATGCTAGGTGTTAGCGCTATTCGCAATTTAATCCGAGAAGCTAAAGTGGCACAAATGTACTCTATATTGCAAACTAGTAAAGAGCAAGGTATGCAAACTTTAGATCAGCATTTAGCTAAGCTAGCAAATGATGGCATTATAAGTGAAACTAGCGCACAAGCTAAAATGGAATATAAAGACAAAAAATAGCCCGCTAAAGTTGTTAAGTGCAATAAAATAAGGAAATTTATGTACAAAATACAAGGTATTACGCTAGTATCTATAATAATTGGTGTGGCCATTAGTACTTTTATTATGTCATCATTGATGCGAATTTATGCTTCTAGTAGGGCCAATTATGCACTTTCTGAATCTTTATTAGAATTAGATGAAGTTATGGAAGTGGCCGTTAGAAATATGCAAAGCATCATCAGCCAGGCCGGATTTCGCTATGCCGATGGCAGTGGCAGCTACCCCCCACTTAGTAGTTTAGGGGAATATGATCCAGACATTGGAAGTGGGGCGCAATTTTTTGATAATACTTCTGCGGTTAGACATGTGAATGAATATGGGGGCACAACAGTTAATGCAAACAAAAACATAGGGGTTAAGTTTTTTGGAGCAAATAGCGGAAATATTCGTGAATGTCGGGGCCCATATGGGGATGAAACTCAATCTACGCGCGTTTTTTTCTTTGTGCATGAATATCCAGACCCTGCTACTAATTCTACTTTAAGAGGTTATTATTGTATATCTCAAGATTATGATCCAAGCATTGCAGGCACTTCTAATACAGCAGATGTGGTTAATGCCACATGGGGTGACGCTCCCACGACGGATATGTTTGCCTTAATTCCCCCGCAGTATTATGATCATTTAGAAATTAGATTTGGTTATGATTCTGATTCTGGCGCAGCAGGATATGCGGATTTAATTGCTGAAGGTGAAGATATTCCTTCGGGAGCAAATTCAGATGATAATTTTAATCAAGTATACTATGTGCGAGTCGCTATTTTAATTCATAGCAGGGAAGATATTAAATCTGTCCCTAGCGATTATACTTTTAACTTTTTTTCTACTTCAATAACTCGGACTGCGAGTAGAAGATTATTTAAATCTAAAATTTTTACTATTCCTTTAGCTTATGGGCGTGAGTTATAAATCTTATAAATTACTAACTTCTAAAGTATGATGGGGGCTTGCAGTAAATTCTATATTTTCTCCAAAAAAATTATGGGCAATTTTTTTAAAAAAAGCACTATCACTAGTTAAAGTAAATTCATTTTTATGGTTAGGGTCTATATATTTATAAATTTTTTCTCCAAGAACAGTGATTAGTTCTTTGGCAATCAGCTGAGCTGAGTCTATAATTTCTACTTCTTTACCAATATTTTCATAATATTTTTTAACCGTAGGTAATAGTAGTGGATAATGGGTACATCCCAAAACTAGAGCATCAATATCAGCCAATAGTGGATTAGACAAATAATGTTCTACAAATTGATAGCCAAGAGCACTAGTTGCAAGGCCATCTTCTATTAAAGGGGCTAATACTGCTGTTGCTAGCTCATTAATTTGGACGGTTGGATTGAGATTGTGAATTTTTTTTTTATAAGTTTTTGAGTGTATTGTTTGCCTTGTGCCAATTATACCCACATTTTTATGTGAAAATTTTTGAGCTATGTGTTTAGCTACTGGGTCTATTACATTAAAAACTATAGCTTTGCTATTTAAGTAACTAGTAACATGTTGGTAAGCTAAAGCTGAAGCTGAATTACAAGCTATTACAATAATATCGCAACCTTTATTAAATAGCACATTGCTAATGCTAATTGAATATTGTTGTATGGCCGCAGCTGCTTGATTCCCCCAAGGAGTATGTGCAGTATCGCCTAAATAACTAATACTAACCGGAGCTGCTTGGCATATAGCTTTGGCAACAGTTAGGCCGCCAACACCGCTATCAAAAATGCCAATTTTGTTACCTATCGTCAAAATTGATCCCTTGATCGCAAAATTAGCGCAACTTTAGCATAAATGTTTGTATTTTAAAATAATTTAGTTAATCTATAAGATATAGCTTACGTTTTTTATGGATGAAATTATGTGGCACCTTAAGACAAAATTAGGTACTTTCTGGGTAATGCCAGTAACTGAGGCAGACTCTCAGTGTTATTTAGGTATTGATGATCATCAATTGGGAGTTTTTAGAGACCCGAATGATGCTATTAAAAATGTTACAGAGCAAAATACTGGACATTTGCAATGGGACTGTTTATCTAGAGCTAAAGCCCCCCAGCATTTAGACAAATGGAGCAAAGGCTCGCCAGAAGAATGGATAGGCGATTAAGTAAAATCTGTGCTGTATAATCTTGCTTTAGCCTAGGCTGTGAGATATTATACAGCTCTAATTTTATTGAAAAAGGTCACTTATGAAAGCTGGTATCCATCCAGAATATCGTCAAGTTCAGGTTCGCTGTTCTTGTGGTAATCAATTTGAGCTCGGTTCAGCTCTTAACCAAGAAAACATGCGTGTAGAAGTTTGCAATAAGTGTCATCCTTTTTATACAGGTAAACAAAAAATTATAGATACAGCTGGTCGTGTTGATAGCTTTTATCGTAAATTTGGTAAATTTGGTAAAACTGTAGAGCCTGAAACTGCTGCAGATAGTTCTGCAAGCGAAAAAAACAAATAATAATTTTACTTGGCTTGAGGTTTAAAAATGATTAAAGATTTAGAAAAAGAAGCTTTGCATTATCATGAATCTCCTATGCCTGGTAAAATTGGCACGCAAATAACTAAAAAAACTGATAATCAACGCGATTTAGCGTTAGCTTATACTCCTGGAGTGGCAGCTCCCGTGCGAAAAATTGCCTCTAAAGCCGAAGAAGTTTATCGTTATACTGCTAAAGGTAATTTGGTTGGTGTAATAACTAACGGCACGGCGGTACTAGGCTTGGGGGATGTGGGCCCGCTTGCAGCAAAACCTGTCATGGAAGGTAAGGCTGTATTGTTTAAGCGCTATGCTAATGTGGATTGCTTTGACATAGAAGTGGCAGCTGATGATCCTGAATCTTTTATTAATACTGTAGCGCGGATTGCACCAACTTTTGGTGGCATTAATCTTGAAGATATTAAAGCGCCCCAATGTTTTGAAATTGAAAATTCATTAATTGAAAGATTGGACATCCCTGTGTTTCATGATGATCAGCATGGTACTGCTATTATTGTGGCTGCAGGTTTATTGAATGCGCTGCATTTACAAGGTAAAAAATTATCTGAAATTACTATGGTTTGCTTAGGTGCCGGAGCTGCAGGTATTGCTTCGATGCGCTTGCTAGTTTCTATGGGATTACGTAAAGATAATATTTTTATGGTGGACAGACAAGGAATAATTCACACTGGCCGCAAAGATTTAAATCCTTATAAATTTGCCTTTGCTATTGAGACTTCAAAGCGTACTTTAAAAGAAGCTATGCAAGGAGCAGATGTATTTTTGGGAGTTTCTGGGGCAAATTTAATTAATAAAGACATGTTAAAATCAATGGCAATTAAGCCTATTATTTTTGCCTTGTCTAATCCAGACCCTGAAATTCATCCTGAAACCGCCAAACAAGTGCGGGATGATTTAATCATTGCCACGGGTCGCTCGGATTTTGCAAATCAAGTAAATAATGTATTAAGCTTCCCTTATGTATTTCGTGGAGCCTTAGACATTAGAGCAAGCACTATAAATCAAGAAATGTTGATAGCGGCGGTTGAAACTATTAAAGATTTGGCAAGAGAGCCAATTCCTGTACGGCTATTAGAAAGTTATACCAGTGCCGCTAAAGATTTGGCTTTTGGCCCAGATTATATTATTCCAAAACCCAATGATCCTAGGCTTATTGAGCGCTTGCCCGCAGCTATTGCTAAAGCTGCCATAGCTACCAAGGTCGCAAGATTAGGCTATCCTGCACATTATCCTAAATAATTAAATATTATTAACCATTAGCATTCAATCCAAGGAGTGAAAGTATGCGACGTAAAATAGCATTAATTGGTGCTGGCAACATAGGTGGTACTCTTGCTCATCTAGCTTTATTAAAAGGCCTAGGTGATGTAGTTTTATTTGATATTGCCGAAGGTTTTCCACAAGGTAAAGCATTAGATTTAAGTCAATGCGGACCTGTGGATGGCTTTGACTTTAGCATAACTGGTACAAATAATTATGAAGATATAGCTGGCGCTGATGTTGTTATTGTAACCGCTGGAGTGCCGCGTAAGCCTGGCATGAGTCGAGATGATTTGCTAGAAATTAATGCAAAAGTTATGCGTTCAGTGGGTGCGGGCATTAAACAATATGCTGCTAATGCTTTTGTGATTTGTATTACCAATCCATTAGATGTAATGGTGCGTGTATTGCAAGATTTTTCTGGCGTAAGCGATAAAATGATAGTTGGTATGGCAGGGATTTTAGATTCTTCAAGATTTAGAGTATTTTTGGCACAAGAATTTGGAGTTTCTTTAAAGCAAGTGCAAGCTTATGTATTAGGTGGGCATGGAGATACCATGGTGCCGCTTACCAAACTAAGTAATATTGCCGGGGTTTCTTTAGAGCAAATGGTAATTAAAGGTGCTATAAGCCAAGCCCGTCTAGATGCTATTGTTGATAGGACCCGCAAAGGTGGCGGTGAAATAGTTGAGCTTTTAAAAAATGGTTCAGCATTTTATGCTCCAGCTACTGCTGCAATTGCCATGGCTCAATCTTATCTGTTAGATGAAAAGCAAATATTACCTTGTGCTGTAAAAATAACTAAAGGTCAATATGGCATAAATGAGCATTTATTTGTGGGCGCTCCCAGCAAAATAGGTGCTAGTGGTGTTATGGACGTTATTGAAGTTGAGCTAACAGCTACTGAGCGGGATAATTTGCAAGCTTCTATAAATAATGTAATGGAATTAAATAAAGCTGTGGCTAAATTCTTATAAATTAAGTTTATCATTTATACATTAGCCTTAGAGTATTTACTGAAATAATTTATATATTTTAAGGTTAGCTTATTAAAATTAGCGGCTTTAGGCTTTAAAAAACCATTTATTAACTAGGTTAAGATTATAATCTAAATTTAAAATTCTACTAAACTAAAAAAAGCATAAAAAGGAATTAAGCTTTTGAGATTTAATAGATTACTTAAAATTTTATTATTGTTAATTTTGCATAGCTCAAGTTTTGCCGCAGCCTATGTTTACGATACTGATTTCAATTTGGGTGACACCCTAGGTCAAACTGGAAACTTGATAGGAAGTAGCGATACTTTTACCTTTAACAATGATGCCGATGCTAGCCTTAGTGGCGGTATTGTGGCTAACACAGCTCACACCAGTGATAAAACCATTATTATATCTTCTGGCATTAGCGTCACAGGTGATCATGTAGATGGTGCTATTCAAGTAAATGCGCCCACTGCTATGACTGCCACTGGGGGGGACACTGTTGATAATGATGTTGATATAGCTGGCACTATTTATAATGTGCATAGTTTTTTGGCTGATGGCAGTTTTAATGTTAGCTCTTTAGGCAGCTTAAATGGTGAAGGTATAGATTATTTA
>Ga0136604_1000252_pt1 | contig 29357 bp, 32 predicted proteins | sample AntRauFillE10628_FD_104928 | JGI IMG/M metagenome (GOLD analysis project Ga0136604, IMG submission 104928) | Saline lake microbial communities from Rauer Islands, Antarctica - Metagenome Filla E10 #628 | ecosystem: Environmental > Aquatic > Non-marine Saline and Alkaline > Saline | place...
AAAAGAGGAGAACCCCGCAGGATTAAAGGACTTCCACGAGATCTGGAAGGAGACTGCGTTAATTGTCTTCAATGTGTTCGGGCCTGCCCGACAGGCATTGATATCAGAGAAGGAGCCGCACAACTTGAGTGCATAGCTTGTAACCAATGTATTGACGCCTGCGATGACATTATGACAAGGCTCAATAGACCAAAAGGTCTCATCAAGTACACCACCGAAAAAGAGTTAAAAGGTGAAAAAACACAATGGGTTAGACCTCGTTCAATCATCTACGCTACACTTCTTACAATTGTTCTTGTCGCTTTTGCCCTAAGCCTAGAAACAAGACAAGACTTAGATGCAGTGATCATTCGAAAAGGAAGTACGCCATTTCAGGTCCTCGAGAAAGGAAAAACTCTACTCAACCGCTTTAGCATCAAGCTCTCGAATAATACAAACTCGCCTATGTCCGTTAGTATTTCGGCACAATCAGTTTCAGGAGAGAAGCTCGAGATTGCCGGTCAAACTCTCGACTTCAAGCTAAAAGAAGGTCATGGAGAAAAACAGTTTTTCATAAAGTTTCCGCCGCAGATATTAACAAACGGTAGCGCCAAGGCCTTTATTAATATTGAGTACAGTCCACTGAATAAGGGAAACGAACAGCAACAAAGTAAGGAGATTTCGCTTGTTGGACCACGTTAACAACATAGCAGAACTCGGGACCGTGGCGATGTTCTGGACAATGCTTACAACGGCACTCATCGGAGGCCCTCACTGCGCAGGCATGTGCGGCGGACTTGTGCTGGCAGCAGGTCCAAGCAAAAAAGAGAATTTTTCTTATCAACTAGGAAGACTCAGCGGCTATCTTTTTTTAGGATTAGCAGCAGGGTCACTTTCTTACTATCTCAAAGACTTGGCCCAGGTGGGCTGGGTTCAGGCCTTACCGACTCTAACATTGGCCCTCTTTTTTATCTATATCGGATTAACAGGATATAAGGGACGTGCCCCTCACTTCCCGGTTCCTAAGACGTTCACAAATCTCAACCTCAAACTTTTTCCAAGAGCGCTAGGTCTTAAGAAATCATCAATACTAAGAGCGTATTCAATAGGTATGCTAAGTCTTTTTTTACCCTGTGGTCTACTTTACGGCGTAGCTCTGGCCAGCTCTACCCTAGGACACCCTCTTCTTTCTATGGGCGCAATGTTTGTATTCTGGCTCGGTACGCTTCCAGCTTTAAGCCTTGCACCAACATTACTTCAAAAATTCCTCAATCCTATGAGGCAGAAATATCCAAAAGCAATTTCTTTATGTTTTGTGACTATTGGACTTTTGACTCTTGCTTCAAGGTTTTCTCACTTATACAGCTCAGGAGGAGCAGCATGCCACTAAAAGATAAAATGTCTAAGAAGGAAGAGGTTCTATTTATTATTTTGCTTTTCTTTGTTATGTTTGGAATGCCGGCCTTAAGCCTTTACCTCCTTTTTAAAAATGCGTAAAATTTAAGAAAGCTCAGGAGGAAGGCAAAATTCGTTATTCTTATCGACAAATCCTTCTTTTTGCATAAGCTCAATAATGACCTTGGATACTTCGAGTTCCAGGTCATAGCTTTTCTCTAGAAGCCATTCGTGAATTTCCTTTTGCTTAAGGTCTGTGATTAAGCAATTTGTTTCATAAACCTGAAAAGCATTTATGGCCTCTGCAACTTTAAGAAGATGCGCAGGACACTCGCATTCAACATTTGAAGCATGCCTTAATATCTTTTCTTTAGCATTTTCCTTTAAGGCTCCATTTTGATCAAGCAATGGATTAGGTTTTTCTTGTTTATCCATAATATAATCCTTTATAAATAATTAAAAAGCATAAGCTGATTTTAAATCTCAACTAAACTCTCGTCAATTAGCGATAGGATTTATTTAAGTCAGACTTTAAACATGCGCACGGGGAAACTCAATAATCAAACAAACTTGATAGGGACCAGATTCATTATATAAACATTCCCAATCGAGTTGCCCCTTATAAGGTCTTAAGCCTTCAGCGAGTTTTTTCATTTTCACTGACATTGCTTCAAAGAAAGAAGATTCTTCAAAATTGGATTTGCCTAAATATGAAGCTTCTACAACACAAGAAACCTTTTGTCTTTCATCTGCCTTTAACGAAAGTCTCGTCAGTAGTTTTTGGTGAGAGGCCATCTCTGCAAAGACCTCGGCCAAAGACTGTTGCATTTGTCCCGTGAAGAGTACATTATGCGACTCCCAGTCACTAATTTGAAAATTTGGAGTTTGTCCATTTAGTATTATTTTGCATTTTCTCAAGCTCTTTTCAACGGCTTTCCGCGAACAAAGAAGCCTATCGAGCCCAAGTGATTTTTTACTGTTACAAGAATGAGCAGTTGATTTTTTTTCTCTTCCCCAGTCCCAAAGTAACATAAAGTTAAGCGTACAAAACGTGATATATAAAAAGATTGCTCCCCAAAAAAAGAAGTTCGTTTGTTTTTTGAGACTTATCTCGACTGACCTAGAGTTTGCTTGAAAAGGAAGCGCCTTGAAGGTTGCAAGCCAAGATTGTTCTAATTTGAGTTCTTCTTGCATACCTTCGTATTCAAGAATAGATTTTTCAACTCCTGCCGCTTGTTCGAGTGCCAGCTCTTTATTTTTTGTTGAAAGTTTCGAATCTAAAACAGTTGAAATATAATTATCAAGATGGTTATTGAGCTCACCTATTTTTAAAAAAATTTCCGTTGAGGTTAAAACATCTATCATCTCTTGAGGCGTTTGCCGTAGCTCTTCCCAGCCTCTTCCCTGTGCAAGAGTCTGCATCCTTAGTAGAGAGTTTGAAATCTTTTTTAAGCTGGCTTTTGCATCTGAACTTGCAAGACCCGTTTTTTGCGTAACTCTTTCATAATGTTTCTCCCAGACACTGGGTAATTTCAAGTCATACGCATAAGACTCGTACCAGTGTTTAAGGGCCTGGACACTTTCTTGAGTTAACGAAGATTGGAGCTGATCGTAGGGGTAATTTGAAATCGCCAAAGAAAGTTTGGCCTCTTTCTTTTTATCAAGACGATAAGAGCGCTCATGCTTTAAATCTTGTAGCGTAAAAAAGCCAAGCACTAATGTCATATTTAAAAGGGTCAAAATAATAATTTTTTTTAACATAAAACGTCCTGTTTTAAGATAAGACTCGTAATTGAAAGCTTAAAGATTTTTTATCTAAAGCTGGATCATGACGCCACTTAAAATACACCTTGGCCTGAAATTGAGGATATTTTTTTTGTAAATTTTGTGTCTCTCTTTGAATCACTTCGTGCAGTTGGCGAACTGTTGGCCCTTGAATAAACTCTAAATAAAGCTCAGTGAAGGTTTGCTGATCATCTTTTAAGAGCTGAATCTGAGAAGGAATCGTTTTTTTCAAGGCTTTTTGTAAGCGAAAAAGAATTCCTGAATAAATAAGATTAATATGGGTTAGCTCGTGCTCAGAAAATAACTTCTCAGGCTGACGCACACGACCTTCATAGCGAACTTCGCAGTTTTTAAAAATATGTTTGAGAAGAAAAGGATTTTCCCACTCAATATCCACATTCTTTTTTACAGGTCTTAAAAAATCTCTCTTTTCTTCAAAAGAATTATTCATAGGCTTCCTCAAATAAAAAACTATTATGACCTATGAGTGCTAGGCATGGAAATTATGACGCAGGTGGTTTTTCTAATAAAACCTTACTTAGGTCCGATTCGTCAAAACCTAGGGCCAATACTTTTCCCTGAGATTCAATAATTGGACGCTTGATAGCAGAGGTCTGGTTTTGAAGCAGCTCTAAACGCTTAGCTTGACCCAAGACTTCGTAATCATCTTTAATCTGACGAAAGGTACGGCCTCTCTTATTGACCAGCTCCTCTCCAACTTGAGACTCCCAGTTCTTAAGCTGATCTAGGGTCGGAGGAGATTTTTTGAAATTGTTAAATTCATACGGGACATTTCTATCGTCTAAGAAGCGCCGAGCTTTCTTAACAGTGTCACAATTTGGAATGCCAAAAACCTGAAGCATAAAACCCCCTAAAGCTTAATTGACTAGGAGATTATCACGCGTAGGCCTTAAAGTCTTCGATCTAGTATACTCAGTCGCTTTTTAAGAGCTTTATCCAACATATTAGGAAGTGCACCCGCACTTCTGGCTTCCTCATAGGCTACAGCAACGACAAGATCGGCCTTAACTGTTAAGAGTAAACGTTGTGGTTTTTCATATCCATCACTAGTGTCACAAAACTTTGGGTCAGAAAGAGCGATATTTGTCCGACATACGGCCGGTCTGTCTTCGTAGACGCGGCAATTCTCGTTTTCATCTAAGAAAACGCAGCCTCTCTTCTTATGATCCATTTGATACCATTTTTCAGCATTATTTTTTGCTTGGGCCTGAGAATAAAGCTTTGTACGATCAATATTCACTCCAGACTCAACTCGTTGGGCCAAAAGTTCGGCCTCCTCTTCGGTGACACTTACTTGAGTGTAACAACAGGCAGAGCAGCCTTTGCGGCACTGAATCAATTCCGGATGATCAAGACTTTCAACAACTTCATTAACGTGCGATTGAACTTCTTTGTGGAAAATCTTCGCCCACTTCTGAGCTCTCGTAGCATTCTTTACATTTTTAAGGAATTTCTTGGCCACTTCCTTAAAAAGCTGCGAATCCTTAAACTTGTTGAATGTTTCTCTCGCAATAATCGGTCCTCTGATACTGACCTCATCTGTTTGAGTAAATAGACCCAAAAAAGACTTTGTCTGATGGGGCCGTACATATTATAAGTTTAGCGCGCCTTGCCAATAGTTTTTGGTCGGGGGCATTTTTTTCCCCTTTTCTAAAGTTTATACCTATGGAAATCCTTTGTTCGCTTAAAAATTTAGACCTCTCATTTGGCCCTAAGGAATTATTTAAGGGCGCTGAAATGACTCTACACTTTTCAGAAAGAGTTGGGCTGCTAGGCCTTAATGGGCACGGCAAATCATCACTTTTTAAAATTTTAGATGACTCCCTTACGCCTGATCAGTCCAAACCAGCATTTCTTTTTAACAAGTCCAAAAAGGCGCTCGACTCCGATGGCGACTTTTCAGTCTTTCTCGTTCCTCAAGCTCCACCTTTTCTAGAACAAAAGCTCAAAATTAAGGATTACTTTTTAAGCTTCTATCCCAAGCTCAAAAAACTCACTCATGAGCTCGAGCAAATCAACCAACAACTTGATCAAGAGTCGAGTCAAAAACTCGAAAAGTTATTGGGCCGACAAAAGGAACTCTGGGACGAACTTGAGCACAAGAAGTATTGGGATTTACAACAAAACTACGAATCTTACTTACGTTTTTTTGAACTCACAGATCTAGAAAAAAAGATGCACGAACTCAGTGGTGGAGAACAGAAAAAAGTTCTCTTGAGCCTGGGGCTTTCAAGTCCTCACAAATTAATCCTGTGGGATGAACCAACAAACCATCTCGACTTGGAAAGTATCGAAATTCTCGAGCAAGAACTCATTCAGTCTAATAAAACCATGCTGTTGACCTCCCATGACCGCTATTTCCTCACAAAAGTCACCCAGCGTATTCTTCATATTCAACGTAAAAAGCTTAGCTCTTTTGATGGCAGTTACGCCGACTATCTTGAACACCTTAGTGAAAAAGAGGAGGAGCGAAAAAAGCTTGTCCAAAAATTGAAAAACGGGCTTAAAAGAGAAACTGAATGGATGAGACAAGGAATAAGGGCCAGAGGGACAAGAAGTAAAAAGCGAGTCGACAATTTTCACGAACTCATGGGAAAAGTAAAAGATCTTCAATCGATGGAAAGAAAAAGTCTTAAGATTGAACTTTCTCATACGGGGAGACAAACGAAGGCGCTTGTGGAGCTCAAAAAGGTCTGCCAAAAGTTTTCTCAACGTACACTTTTTAAAGACGTTGATTTAAAGATTCACAAAAAAGACAAAATTGGCCTTCTTGGAAGCAATGGTACAGGTAAGACAACTCTCATCGAAATACTTTGCCAGAAGATCAATCCCACAAGTGGTGAAGTGAAGTTAGCAGACGACCTTGTCATAAAACACTACTCACAGCACCGAACTGAGCTTGATGAAGAACAAACTCCTTTTGAATTTTTGGGTCAAGGACAAGATCAGGTCATCCTCCCTGATGGCAGGGCACAACACGTTATGAGTTACTTCGAAAAGTTTCTTTTTAACCGTGATGATATTCACCGTCCTATCCGCTATTTTTCAGGTGGAGAGCGCAACCGGCTTCAGCTGGCATATCACATGCTTGGCCCAGCCGACTTGTGGATATTTGATGAACCAACTAATGATCTAGATCTAGAAACACTTGAGGTACTTGAAAAAACTTTAACGGACTTCAAGCAAGCATTAATACTCATCAGTCACGATCGGGCCTTCTTGAACAATGTCACAAATAAGATCTTGCTTATTCACGAACAGCAGGTCGAAACATTTCAAAGTGGGTACTCCCAAGCCGAGAACTTTCTAGAAGCTCTTAAAATGGAAACCCTTTTAAAGAAAGGTCAAGAAGAAACACCTGATGTAATAGAAGAAGCTGTTGAGCAGGATCAGCAAGAAGCCTTAAAACATGACCCTAATTTAGACCATAAAATAGACGAGCATGAATCTATGGTTGAAAAAATCCAGGGTCAATTAAAGCAGATGTCACAAGATGGGCTTAAAACTTCAGATGCAGTGAAACGCTATGGAGAGCTCAACACCTTGGTTGAGAAGTTAGAACAAAAACTTCTCGCACTTTATGAGCAACAAGAGCAAAACTAATGTCCTAAAGATGATGGACCGATAGCTATTTAGTAAGGAGGACGCATGTGCCGTCTTTTCGGTTTTCGATCTGTTATTCAAAGCCAAGTACACTCCAGTCTTGTGAGTGCTGAAAATGCGTTAGAGATTCAAAGTCGTATGCATCCCGATGGCTGGGGAGTGGCCTACTATATTGCAGGTACTCCTCATATTATTAAAACAGAGCAAAGCGTTCTTAAAGATTCACTTTTTAAAAGAGTTTCGGGAATCGTTTCCTCCCAGACCGTCATAGCTCATATAAGAAAGGCCACAGCAGGTTCACTCAATATCCTCAATACACACCCTTTTCAATTTGGGCCATGGGTCTTTGCTCATAACGGAAATATCAAAAGCTTTGACCAGCATAAAGACAAAATAGCCAGGGCCATTCCCGCTGATTTACGCCGTTTTATTCTAGGACATACTGACAGTGAATTAATTTTCTACTTTATCCTTGGGCATCTACAAAAGCAGATCGGTCTTCAAGAGAGACATTGTCCCTATGAAAAATTAGAAATTGCCGTCAAATCTAGCATGGAAGATTTGACAGAAATCATCGGTGATTTTTCGACTATTGATGATGCTGGTGAAGAGGAAACTTATCTGACTTTTTTACTCACAAATGGTGAAAGTATGATCGCTCACCAAGGTGGAAAAAAGCTTTATTATAGTACTTATAAGACGAGATGTGCTGACCGCGACCAATGCCCTAGTTTCTCAGAAGAATGTGAAGCCCCTACAAAAACCGGCTTTGTTAATCACCTCATCTTCGCAAGCGAACCCCTCTCCGGTGATAATATTTGGCACCCAATGAGTTTGGGTCAAATTATAGGACTAGATGCCCAAATGAAAATAAGCCTTTAACTTGATTAAATAACAAGGTTTAATTTTCCTCTCTAGCTTATTATACGTTTATTAGAGATAATAAGAATATTAGAGATGCTTTTTCCATAGCATCTCAAGTCGATCAAGGATATGACCGACAAGATTAGCAGGGATTGCTTATGAATTTTTGGAAATCAATTATACTTTTTGTTTTTATGACCGCAGGTCTTCTAAGCTTTGAAGTTGAAGCAAGAAAACCAGCTGTTGAGCCTGTCATGGGACTCTCTATTGAAGAGTATGACAATGTTCCTCCCGAAAAGTCACAAGGCTTTAACTTTGAACAAGGCGCTGAGCAAAGCACCAAACAAGCCGATCAAAACCAAATAGCGCCGGCCCAAACACCTGTTGCACCTAGAAGTCTAGTCAACCAGTCGATACTGTCTTCAGAGTCAGATACTCCTGCAACCCTATTTTACATTTTGCTTTCACTACTTCCTTTTGTTGTTTGGTTTGGACTCATGAAAAACCTCGAAAACAACGACGAAGAAGAATTCACAGCTGAAATGTACGACTTAGAAGAACAACGAAGAAAAAGAAAAGAAGCTAAAGACGACGATATTCCAAAAGCTTCTTAAGTTACATCTCTATCCATTCCATTTCATTATTCAAACGGTATACTCTACGGATTGTCCTGAAGCTAACAATGAGCTCCTTCGTGCTCGATGAGTCGAGATCCCGCAGGCTCATGTTATAAGGGCGTTGGTGGTAGTGCCCTTTTTTATTGTTAAACTCCTCCCAAACAACAGGTCCCTTCTGGGCCTTCATCTGAGACAAGTCATTCACATTGAATGTAATGAAATATAAGCGTGTATTCGCCTTAAAAGTTAAGTAATCTGTCGCTCCCTCATAAAAATAAAGGGTGAGTAAGCGTTTTTCAGATGAAATGTTATTAAGCTTGAGTTTATAAACCCGTGAGTCTGCGGCCTGCGTATCAAGCTGGTATTCAAGAATCAATTCTTTTTGGTAGTTGTAGACTGTCACCCAATCAACACCATCACGCCGCTCAAATATAATACGCTCAAAACGATGATTACCAGTCAGGTCAAATTCATAGACCTTGGAGTAGCTTAAAATGGCGGCGGCGGCCTGATCTTTGCTTTTCTCGTGAACGAGGTCCCCTGAGATGATTTCACGGAAGTAACGTTCATCTTGAGCCATTGCATTAATAGAGGCCAAAGCTAGTAAAAAAATTAAAATTCTCGAGAGATTCCACATTGTTAGATTTTAAACTAAGATCAAGATAACTCCTAGCCTGCAATTCTCGCTCTCTTTGCATTCACATTCGAGCTTTTACGTTATATGTTAGCCAGATCAAAACAAGCCAAATGAGGACATTATGAAAAGAACGATTGGGATTTTAAAATCGCCCCATCAATTTACCCAACTTTCATTCTCAAGCGATTCTGAGACCCCTGAGTCCCAAGTGCATGATATTGATGACCTGGCCCGTGCAGAAATTGACGCCTGCTTCTACCCTAAATCCACACTTAATGAGCAAGGGCCTGTGATTCTGGGAGAGCTCGTAAAATCGATTCCCGTCAGAAGTCTCGAGGAAGTAGGTCTGGCAAATCTAGATGACAAGAAGCTCACGCTAGAAAGCATGCAAAATGCGTTAGATAAAGCTTATGGGCCTTGGACTCTTCACAATAATATTTCATTGATTGACGAGCTCTTTAATGTCATTCCCCATCTCAATCAACTCTGGCCAAATGAGCGTACAACGTTTTTTGAGGAGCTTTGGCATCTTCTAAAACTCAATTTAGGTACGACCGAACTCAAGATTATCTTTAATACGATCCAAACTGCTGAAAAAGAAACTCAAAAAGATAAACTTTCGCGAGCAATGATCTCTGGAACAAGAAAAGGTCAACCTCTTGAAGGTGGTGATGTTGAAAACCAAATCATGGAACATTACTCGCAAGAGTTTCATAAGATCTTTGATATTATCGATTATAATCAAGATAAAGGTGAACTCGTTGCCGCCGCTACAATTAAAAAAAGTCCCGTTTTGATTATGGCCAAGCTTCCTCATTTAACGAAACTTCAGCAAGCAGTTACAAAATCACTTTTTGAAGGCTTATCCTGCGAGTCACTTTAAGAACCAAAGGTTCCTAAGCGCTCTCCTCCCAGTACGTGCATATGCGTATGGAAAACAGTTTGCCCAGCGTCCTTGTTCATATTTGTTACGACTCGAAAGCCGCTCTTATCAAGCCCGGACTCTTGAGTGTATTTTGCGATCGCTTGGTAGATATCCACTAATTGTTGAGGATGCTCTTGCACCATTTGATTTACGTGTTTTGTTGTAGTTTTGTGAATGAATAAAACGTGGACTTTTGCCATGGGCGAAATATCATTAAAAGCTAAAACTTTATCATCCTCATAAACCTTATCGCTTGGAATATCTCCGCGGATAATCTTTGAAAAAATAGTTTCTTCACTCATGATCACATCTCCTCTTTGACTCTATTAATTTTTGCGCCTAGTTTTTGAAGCTTTAACTCGAGGGACTCATAACCGCGGTCTAAATGGTAAACACGTTGGACATGAGTCTCACCTCTCGCAACAAGTGCCGCTAAAACTAGTGCTGCACTAGCTCTTAGATCAGTACACATAACAGGGGCAGCGCTAAGTTCGGTTTTCCCTTCAATCGCTGCCGTGGGTCCCTTAAGGCTGATCTTTGCGCCTAGGCGCTGTAACTCAGGCACATGCATAAACCGGTTTTCGAAAATATTCTCTGATAAAAGAGATGCCCCTTGTGCTTGAGTCATCAAGGCCATTATTTGTGCCTGAAGATCCGTTGGGAATCCGGGAAATGGCGCCGTATCTATAGAACAAGCAGTCAGTGTACATGGAGTAGTTTGAACATAATCGTCCCCCACTTCAAGCTTGCCGCCCATATCTTTCAGACATTCAAAAACAAAATCTAAATGTTTTGTTTTGAAACCTGAAACTTTGATACTCGATTGGGTCATAAGTCCGGCCATCACATAAGTGGCCGCTTCAATACGATCGCCGATGGCCTCGTACTCAACTTCTTTAAACTCTCGGATACCTTGGATCGTAAGACTAGGTGACCCTATGCCCTTAATCTTTGCCCCCATAGAATTGAGGAAATTTGCCAAGTCATCAATCTCAGGTTCAAGCGCTGCATTCTCTATCGTGGTCTCCCCCTCCGCCAAAGTTGCGGCCATCATTAAGTTTTCGGTAGCACCAACGGAGGGAAATGAAAGAGGGAGACGAGTGCCTTGCAAGCTCTTGGTGCTGGCATCTACATAGCCTGATTCAATTTTTATTTTGGCATTCATTTTTTCAAGGTTCTTAAGATGAATATCTATTGGTCTCGTTCCAATTGCACAACCACCAGGTAACGAAACCCGCGCCTTCCCCAATCGACTTAAGAGCGGACCTAGGACAAAAATTGAGGCCCGCATAGTTTTAACAAGATCATAAGTGGCAAGGTGTGAATTCAGATTTTTTGCACATAAAGTAGTTACATTAGCTTTTACTTTAATCTCAACACCAAGCCTTTCTAAAAGGGCCAACATGGTTTTGATGTCACGTAATTTAGGCAAATTTTTAAGATGAACAGGTTTATCACTTAAAAGCACGGCCGCCAAAATAGGAAGATAAGCATTTTTGGCCCTTGAGACACGGACTTCCCCTTCTAGTTTTGCAGGTCCTTGAATAATAAGCTTATCCATTAAATACTCCTAATCGGTTCGTTGTGTTAATTTTAAAAAACGTTTTTCACCTGCGAGATCAAATAAAACCGTGGATCGTTTAAAGCCTACTTCAATCGCCAAATCTCTCAAAGAGTCTAAATGGTCTTCGTGGCCTTCCATTAAAAAGACACCTTCCTGATAAAGCTTGTTCAAAATATCCTTGAAAAAATCTTTAAACCAATCTTCATAAAGATCATCTTCTAAATACAAGGCAACTTCTGGCTCAAATTTAGCCACTTGAGAGTGGACTGAAGCTTTATCTTGTTTGGCCTTAATATAGGGTGGGTTGCAAACGATTAAATGTTGTTTTTCAGAGATATCATTGAGGCGATCACACATGATGAAGCTCAAGTCACTGTTGGCACTGTATGAAAATCCTAATCTAAAAGAATTTCTTCTGGCAACGATTAAGGCTTCGCGAGAAACATCTGTGCCTATGGCCTTCAGGGTTCCGGGATATTCGCACAAAATAGACAGAATGACAGCACCACTACCTGTGCCGACATCACAAACTCTGAGTATATCTGTATGTTCTCTAGACATATCTTTGAGCTCTTTAACGGCCATTTCGACAAGGAGTTCTGTTTCTGGTCTTGGAATAAGAACATCGCGGTTAACATAAAATTCCGATCGATAAAAATATGCCTTCTGTGTGATGTATTCAATAGGGACACCAAGCTCGAGCTGTGCAAAAAAATAATCAAGCTCAGGAGAGAAGCCAGAGGCATAGATTTGATAAAGCGGGCTTTTTTGAGTTTTAAACAACTCTCGTGCGTAGTTTTCCAACTCTCTACGAAAAATAAAGGATGTTAAGCCTGGATAGTTTTTTTGGAGTTGCTCTTTTTGAGCCTCATAAAAAGACTTTCCAAAACCTTCTAGCGTTTGGGCCTTCTCATGACGAAGCATTATTCGTCTTGTCCCTTTAGAAGCTCTGCTTGGTTATGAGCAACCAAAGAATCAATCACAGGATCTAAGTCGCCTTCAATTATTTTATCTAAAGAATAAAGAGTTAAACCTATACGATGGTCACTCAAGCGTCCTTGTGGAAAATTATAAGTTCGAATCCTCTCTGAGCGATCCCCTGTCCCGACGAGTCCTTTTCTTTCAGCAGCCTCTATAGCGTTTTGCTCCTGAACCATTTTGTCATAAATTCTATTTTTAAGAATCTTGAGCGCTTTTTCTTTGTTTTTAAGTTGAGATTTTTGATCTTGGTTGGCCACAACCATTCCCGAAGGAATATGCGTGACACGAACAGCTGAGTCAGTCGTATTCACAGACTGCCCACCTGCTCCACCAGAACGATAAACATCGATCCTGACATCATTCATATCCAAATCAAACTCTACATCTTCTACTTCGGGCATAACGGCCACTGTAATTGTTGAAGTATGTACACGTCCTTGAGATTCAGTTTTAGGAACACGCTGAACTCGATGAACGCCAGATTCGTACTTAAGCTTAGAATAAACTTTATCACCTTTCACACTGAAAATAACTTCTTTAATACCTTCATCGCCTTCTGATATTGAAACAAGCTCTTCTTTAAAACCAAGGCCAGCTATATAGTTTCGATACATGCGATAGACATCACCCACAAAAATGGAGGCCTCGTCACCACCAGCACCAGCACGCACTTCGACCATGACATTTTTGTCATCTAGAGGGTCTTTTGGAAGAAGTAACAGTTTAAGTTCTTCTTCAATGTCTGGGAGTTGATGCTCGATTTCGGCCACTTCTTCCTTGGCCATCTCACGCATATCAGGGTCATTCTCATTTTTGAGAATATTTTTTGCCTCATCTAAGTCGGAGCGTAATTTCTTGTAATTTTGATAAGAGTTAACCACTTCTTCTAAATTAGAGCGCTCTTTGTTCAAGGCCTGAAACTCATCTTGCCTTTCATAAACAGTTGGATCAGCAAGTTTTTCATTAACTTGCTCAAATCGATCCACCACTGCATCTAACTTATCAAACATATCTCTTCGCTATCCTTTAAAACTTTATTAACCATTCATGCTATCAAGGAACTCGGTATTTGTTTTAGTCTTAGTAATTCTACTCAGCATAAACTCCATGGCATCAATCGTACTCATAGGATGAAGTACTTTCCTTAGAACAAATAGTCTCTGGAGGTCTTCTTTCTTAATAAGTAACTCTTCTTTACGAGTTGAAGATCTGTTGATGTCCAAGGCAGGGAAAATTCTTTTTTCAAGTAATTTTCTATCTAATTGAATCTCAGAGTTCCCCGTTCCTTTAAATTCCTCAAAGATCACCTCATCCATGCGTGAGCCTGTATCGATTAGGGCCGTAGCGATAATCGTTAGAGAACCACCATTTTCAATGTTTCTGGCAGCACCAAAAAATCTTTTTGGACGATGAAGAGCATTCGAATCCACACCACCAGAAAGAATCTTACCTGAAGGAGGTACAACAGTGTTATAAGCTCTGGCCAAACGAGTAATTGAGTCCAAAAGGATAATCACATCCCGACCAGCTTCAGTCAGACGTTTCGCTTTTTCTAAAACCATCTCTGAAACCTGAACGTGGCGTGTGGCAGGCTCGTCAAATGTACTAGACACAACTTCTGCCTTCACATTTCTTTTCATATCGGTCACTTCTTCTGGTCTTTCGTCGATCAGAAGAACGATCAAGGTTGCATCTTTATGATTGTCGGTAATGCTGTTGGCGATATCTTGAAGCAAGTGAGTTTTACCAGCTTTTGGCGGGGCCACAATCAAACACCTCTGACCAAAACCCTGTGGCACGAACATATCAATCATTCGCGTCGAGTAGTTTGTCGGCTTTGACTCTAGCTCAATTTTCCTTTCAGGATAAAGCGGCGTGAGGTTATCAAACAGAACCGTCTTTTTGTGATCATCGGGACTTCTTCCATTGATCGTATTGACTTTCAGCAAAGCGAAATAGCGCTCACCTTCTTTTGGTGGTCGAATTTGACCTTCACATGTATCGCCTTTTTTCAGACCAAAGCGGCGGATCTGACTTGGGCTGACATAGATATCATCGGCGCCAGGAAGATAGTTGTAACCAGGAGAGCGTAAGAAGCCAAAGCCATCGGGAAGAATCTCTAAAACGCCTTCACCAAAGATGTCCTCTTTGTTTTTAGCCGATTGCTTAAGAAGTGAAAAAATCACCTCATGCTTTTTCATGCTTGAGGGGTTCTCAATTTGCATTTCTTCGGCAAGCTTGCTGAGCTCTTTGATCTCTTTTTCTCTTAAGTCGTTAAGATGCATCCGATGGTTCTCCTGATAAGGTCTAAATCTTTTATTATAATGTTAATGATTGGTTTACGCTTGATGATAGGTAGGTAATGGTGTTGGAAGCTGTTATACCCCAAAATTATGATGTTCGTTGGATTAAAAACACTGAATTCACTGGACTAGATATGGACCATAATAGCCGGGAAAAGATTATTGTCAACAAGTTCTCTAACATAACAAGGTTTCAACCATTTGCGAGAGTATTAATGAATAATAAGTACACAGGTCTGCTTTTTCTAGGGGTCGACTACGGCACCAAGGTCGTGGGACTTGCCACCTATCACTGGGGTAAGGATCCATTCCCTCTTCCCTACGGGAAAATAGTGGTTAAAAACCAGGCCCAGGTGATCCAAGATATCTGTGAAGTCATTCAAGCTGAAGGTATAGAGGCCGTCGTTTTGGGGCTCCCTTTTTATACCGATGGCAAAGAATCAGAGATGACTAAGACTGTGCGCAAATTTGGTGAGGCCCTTCAGTCTCAGATGCCAGAAATCGACTTTTTTACGCAGGATGAAACTCTTACGAGTTTCGAGGCCCAAGAGAGAATGAAAAACTCTCCGCGCTATAACTTTAAGGTAGAGCCTAAACAACTCGATGCTTTATCGGCCTCCATCATTCTTGAAGATTTTGTCAAACTCTACAAAGTAGAGGAGTAGCACGCTTTTACTTGAACACTGCTTGATGCGTGGGTATTCTATAAAGCACACTTTGACAGGTTGGCCCTTATGAAAAAGCAGTTGCTCATTTTTCTCCTTCTCGCTCCCCTCTTGGGGCTATTTATGGCAGGCATGAAAATTTACTATGACCTCCACATCCAAACATACGATGGGCAAGAAAAAATGTTTACCATAAAGCCTGGCGAAACATTTGGAAGTCTTAACTACAGACTTTATGAGAATGACTTCATCAAAAGTAAAAAGCTTTTTCACCGTTATTCTCAAGCTCGTGGGATCATGACTGACTTTAAAAGTGGTGATTATAAGATCGAGCCCGGTACGACAATGTACCAAATGATTGAACTTTTTCTCTCCGGGCGATCGATCACTTTCCCAATCGCTATTCCGGAGGGCAAAAATTTATATGAAATTGGCCAATTGATGGAAGATGCGGGATTCACGAGTGCAAAAGAATTTATTAAGTGGGCAAAAGATGAAAGCTACATGCAAGAGCTAGGCATCGATGTCCCAACTGCTGAGGGCTATTTATTTCCTGAGACCTATAACTTTTCCAAACGAGCTTCGGCCAAAAGAATTATCTCAACCATGGTCAATCAATACCATACAAAGACTGAGGATCTCGACTTCTCTCACCCTGTGCTTAAAAATGAGCACGAAGTTATTACTCTGGCTTCAGTTGTGGAAAAAGAAACAGGTGCAAGCTGGGAGCGTCCCATGATAGCCGGGGTTTTTATGAATCGCCTCAACACAAATATGCGACTGCAATCAGATCCTACGATTATTTACGGTATTTACGAAGAGTATAAGGGAAATCTCACTCGGCGAATGATCAATCAAACAACGCCGTACAATACATATCGTATAGGAGGTCTCCCTAAAGGACCTATCGCCAACCCTGGGCTTGAGGCCATTAAAGCAGTGCTTTCGCCAGAAATGCACGATTTCACTTATTTTGTGAGTAAAAATGATGGGACACATGTCTTTAGTGAAACCTATAAGCAACACTTAAAAGCTGTGGACTACTGGCAAAAAACTCCTGCCAATAGAAGAGGTAAGAGCTGGCGTGATCTTAAAAAAGAAGAATAAGACCACGCGGCCCTTTTAATTTTTACTAGTAATCAAGACCTGTTTTTCTAATGTGTACTTTTGGTTTGCCTTCTTCATTCATAACGTGTGAATTCGTTACTTCAGCAAAAACAACTTCATGGTCACCAGGCTGCGCCTTTGATAAGAACTTGCACTCAATCGCTGACTTGGCGTCCTTAATTCGTACGGCACCGTCTTCGAAAAGATCATAATCGATATTGCCATTTTTAAACGGGTTTTCTTCTGGAGCGTAACCATTCCAGAAGTATCTCATGTATTGAGTTTCTTGATCTCCAACAATATTTATTGAAAACGTCTTCCCAGAAACTAATGTTTCATAACCTGGCCGACTTGGGCTGATGGCAAGGGCCACAACCATTGGAGAAAAAGAGACTTGTTGAACCCAGCTGGCAAGGTAGCCGTCAATTTGGTCTCCATCTTTAGTTGTAATAATAAAAAGTCCTGACGGGATATGTCCGACTGCTTCCATTTTTTTTGCATCTGTCATATAAACTCCTGTTTTTGTTAACATATGCAAAATACCACGTCCAAGTTTAGAATGAAACCTTATGCATCCTGTACTTTTTTAAGTCATTTGTCCGCGCAGAGATATTTTCTGCTTTTTTGTGCAACCCCTTGAAATCAATGAGTTTACTTGACTTAACGCCATGCGAAGAACAAGAGGCCATAAAGCAGCCCATCACTATGAAACTTAAAAGCCTATATATTGAATTCATCAAACCCTCCTTGGTGATTACTCATTAGACACTTCTTTTGAGTTTAAGCAGGAGTGATGCCAACAATTAATTAAGTTATTACGGGGACCTATAAAACTAAACAACTCTTCTAGTCTCATTTTGCTCCCCCCATTCCGGCCCCGAAAATCGACTAACTTTTTGACGGCCATCACATGAGCTGACTGTTTTCTCGACAAAAGCTTCTGTAAGCCACCGAAATAACAACGTATTTATTGGCCTGAGCCTTGCTTATATATAACCAGTGCTAACGCAGCGAAATGTAAATAAAACAAACCGCTAGAAGCCGTTAGCTTGTGAAGGCATAATCAATTTGGAATTTTAAGAGAAAGGAAGTTTCATGACCCTGACTAAGACAACATTTCAGAAAGCTTTTATCGGACTCAGTGTCCTAGCTCTTAGTTTAAGCGTCAGCGCCAGCGATGCACTTAATACTAAACTTTTAAAAAATGTCTTAAAGCCAAGTCATAGTAAAACGCAGAAAGTTCAGGACAAAGTTGCTAAGACTTCGGGACTTTCTATTGAAGAGCTGAGCTCACCGTTTACAGGCTGGGGTATTGACCCTGGAAACAAGAAATCATCTATTAATCTTGAACAGGTTTGGAAAAAGTTTAATAAAAAGAAAGATATTGTCGTTGCGGTAATCGATACTGGAATCGATCCAGAACATCCTTTTCTTAAGGAAAACATGTACGTTCCAGATGGAGAACTCTCCATTCACAACTACGGATTAGATTTTTCAAAAGATCGAAGCAAAAAAACACAACCCTTTGACTCTCATGGACATGGTACTCATGTGGCGGGGATTGTAAAAAGTGTCTTTCCACAAGTTAAACTCATGACCTTAAAATACTACAACCCGAGTGCTTCAGGACAAGATAATTTAAACTCAACTATCGAGGCACTTCGCTACGCTGTGAACAATAATGTTGATATCATCAATTACTCTGGTGGTGGACCTGAGCCTGCACTCGAGGAGCTCCGTATTTTAAAGCTCGCCGAGAAAAAAGGAATTCTGATTGTTGCTGCTGCTGGGAATGAAAAATCCGATATCGATGATAAGAGCAACGCTTACTATCCTGCGAGCTACGGCTTAAGTAATATTATTACTGTTACTGCTCACGACGAAAACCTAAAAACACTGAGCTCATCTAATTATGGTGCAAAAAGTGTTGATGTTTCTGCTCCAGGTAATCGGATAAAATCCTCGCTTCCAAAAGCACGGGCCGGTTTCTTAACAGGAACAAGCCAAGCAACAGCTTTTGTTTCTGGAGTTGCGGCACTCCTTAAGTCACAATTTCCCAATCTCACAAGTGATCATTTAAAAGACTTGATTGTAAGGTCTGCTAAAAAAGAAATCACCATGATCAATAAATCGATCTCAGGTGGCAGGCTCGATGCTCTTAAAGCTCACCAATACGCGACGCAAATATCTAAGCAAATAAATGGTAAGTCTAGGCAGCTGGCCACGCGTCCCTAGTCTAAGTACCGAGAGTCAAATAACGGTAATAAGCTAGACTTAAAAGCACAGTGAAGGCCACCAATGCCATAATCCTCACGATAGATGGCAAGCCAATTAAACCAAAATATCTCTTATGAAGTAGACCCTCTTTAGAGAGGTTTTGTTTCTTGTTGAGGGCTTCATCAAAAGACTTTTGAATCAACTGTGAGAGAGTTTGCGACTTAGGCCCCTCTAATAAAATCAATATGTCTTCAAGAGTCTTCTCTTCGCTCTCAGAGCTAAAAGTAAGCTCTTCCACAAGCAGGCCAAGTTCTAATATGTAGAGGCGGCGGGTTTCAGTTTCTGTGTAGTCGTCAGCGCTCAAACAAAGCTCTTCAAGCAAGGCCCTTAATCGATAAAAATACTCAGATCGGGCTTTATTTTTTTGAAGATGGCCCAGCCAAGGCAAATATAGGCCAAAGGCTTTCGATTTTTCAATTGTGCGCTCTTTTATTCTGAAGAAACTTCTTTCTCCAAAGGGATCTTGAAGGCGATCGAGCTCAAACTGAAGCCCACAGGATTCACACTCTGAGTCCGTGATAAAAACGCTTTCACATTTCGGGCAACGCTGTACAGGAGATAAAGACTCTCGAGAAAGTGCAAACTGAGTCGAATGTTGTGATCTTTGTTTTTCCAATAAAACCTCTATCTCTATAGGATAAATCTACTTAAACCAATATGGCCATTGGCAAAACTAAGAAACACTCAGTAAGATGGATCTATGAATCAGGCATTTTTTAATCCACATGTGAAAAACTACCTCATTCCATTAATTGGGGGAGTTCTTTATGCATCAGCTTTTCCCTTTTATGAAGATATCACCTTTATCTTAGGTGGATTTTTGGGGATGTTTCTCTTATTAAATAATTTTGGCTACACCTCTTATCAAGCTCCAAGCTTTAAATTCGAAATTACAAGCATCCTTTGCTTTTCACTGGGATATTATTTATTCGGTCATTATTGGATTGCACATACTCTTCAAGTCTTTGGAGATATCCCCTTCCCTTTCAATCACCTCCTTGGACTTTTCTTCTCACTCGTAATCTTGCCACACTTTTTAGTTTTTTCAGGACTGAACTGGCTCACAAGAAGACTCTCACTCAATTCAAATGTCTTTATCAGCGGCCCCACTCGCAGAAGCCTTGTTTACGCCTTAGGCTTTACATTGCTAGAGTACTTTATTCCTCAACAATTCCCTGCACATCTTGGGCATACGTGGCTCCCTTTAGCACCCTACCTAGGTCTAGCTCCGGTTTTTGGAGCACCGATATTTTCTTTTATGAGTTATTGGCTCATTCTCAGTTCGATTCAGTCAATCAGATCAAAAAAGATTGATTTCTTCGCCATAACAGCTTTTATTTTATTTATTATTTTAAATGTTTCTCTTCCTCTTTATAAGCAAAAGGATGGACCACAAAGCCTTAATGTCCGGATGGTACAGGCCAATATCGGAAACTACCTTAAACTAAACTCTGAAGCAGGTCGTCCTCAAGCTTTAAGTGAAGTACTCAATGTATTCGAACAGCTCAGCACGCAAGAATTTAATAAAAGTGAAAAGGGTGTGGAACTCATTATCTGGCCAGAGACTGCTTATCCAAGACTTCTCTCTTCGAGCTCAATGAAAGGCACTACTCTTTTTACTCCCCCTTTGATAATGAGAACCCTTCAAAACCAAAATGCAGAACTCTTTTTTGGTGGCTATGATCAGGTCCCCAACAGACATCACCGAGGTTATTTTGAAACGGAATACAACTCGGCCTTCTTTTTAAACAAAAGTGGTAATTTAAAGGACGTTTATCATAAGAGAATTCTTATCCCATTTGGTGAGAGCTTACCGTTTGGACCTTTCAACGAGTTCTTAAGCCAATATTTAGGTAATGTCTCATTTTTTGCAAAAGGGAAAGAGTACACTTCATTTGAAACTAATTCTGGTCATCACTTCATCACTGCAATCTGTTATGAAATCCTTTTTTCCAGCTTTATACGCGATTACCTCAATGAACAGGAATCACATCCAGAATTTCTTATAAACTTGACCAATGATTCATGGTACGGAGACACATCCGAGCCCTTTCAACACCTTTTTCTCACGAAATGGCGTGCCCTAGAATTTAACCTACCCATTTTAAGGATGACAAACACGGGAATTTCCTCGGTCATTTATCCTGATGGCTCAGAAAGCGAAAGACTCTACCCATTCGAGAAGGGAGTTCTTGATATTGTCTTGAAAATTAACACGACTAGTAAGACATGGTTTCAACACATAGGTATATGGGGCACTCTACTCGTCACAGTCATGTTGCTGATGTTGTCCTATTTGATTCAAGGCAATCAAGTTAAGAGCGAGAAAAACCTTCCTTAATAAGATCGTGAAGGCGAATAAATCCGACGAAGTTTTCATTTTCCAAAACCGGAAGAATATTTAATGGGCGATCCCGATTCTCCATCAGCTCCAGCGCATCCGAGGCAAGAGATTTAGGCCCAATATGTATGGGATTAGCATTCATCACATCTTTTAGTAGGACATCTAGACCTTTAGGGTTTTGAGTTAACGTGCGCCGAATATCTCCCTCAACGATAACCCCCATGAACTTCTCTCCATTAACAATGGCCAGTCCACCCAATGGTCGACTCGTCATTTCAATCAAGGCCTCTTTTAAAGTGCAATTCGTTGAACTTTTCGGGCAATCTGAAGCAGAAACCATAATATCTTTAACTTTAATTCTTAAAGTTTTCCCCAAAAGCCCACCGGGGTGATTAATGGCAAACTTCTCTTTTGAAAGATCAACTAAATGTTCATATAAGACGGCAACGGCATCTCCCATGGCCAAAGCCGCAGTTGTACTCGTAGTTGGTGCTTGATTATTTAGGCAGGCCTCTTTGGGCACACTACAATCTAAAACGACCCCACAGTATTGAGCGATTGGAGATGTAGGGTTTCCAAGAAGGCCTATGATATTCTCTTTGGGAATATCAAAAAAAGGGTTGAGTTTAATGATTTCCTCAGTTGTTCCCGACTTGCTTATATAAACCAAGGCATCTTGAGGCCTGACTCGCCCTAAGTCACCATGAAGAGCTTCAGTGGGATGCAAAACAAATGAAGGAAGTCCTAGTGAGCAAAAGGTCGAAGCCAGCTTCTGTCCAATTAGTCCGGACTTACCCACCCCGCAAAAAACAAGCTGTCCGCTGGTTTTTTGTAATCTATCAAATATCAGGCCTATTTTTTCAATTTGTTTTTCCTCAAGCTTTTCGGCCATTTGATTTAGGGCCAACGCTTCAAGCTGAAGGACGGCCTGAGTGAGCTTGAGTAGATCCTTCTTTTCCATATTTTTCACCTAGTAGCTCTAAATATTATTATAAGGTAGAATTAACTTATGAAAGTCTTACTATACCTCACTAAAAGATTCTACCTCGGATTCTCGCTGAAAGCACTTTTGCTTTTGTCCATTCTCTCATCATGCGCTTCATATGAGCAATTCCAGTATATGAGCAGTGATTTTGAAGTCCCATCACAGGTCTTCAAAGCTGACTTTAACCAAACTTGGCAAGCAGTCATCAATATTATGAAACGATACGACTTAGAAGTTTATGATCAAGAATCAGGTGTTATAAAAACCCGTTGGATTGATAATACACTGGAAGTTAATTTTGCCGACTCATTCGGCTCTAGTGATTCAGTCAAAGCGGCCAAGTTTCGGCTTATCGTCAACGTGGTTAAAGGGTACCGAGGAGATCAGGAAGTTTCTAAGGTCACTATCTTTAAAAGGCAGATGATTGAACAAGACTTCCTTCAAGGATGGAAAGTCGTGCCAACAGATGGAATACAAGAAAAAACGATTCTCTATCGAATCGAACGTGGAATATCAATTGATAATCGGCTCGAGAAAATTGAAGATCAACGAAAAAAAGAAATGGAGTTAAGCTTCTAAAACTCTGTGTAAGCTAAAGCAGTGCGCTTCCAAAAACGTCTCTTTATGTTTTGTGGCCCATCAGGAGACTTCTTGTCCAATATTTGAGACAGGGCATAGTCCATATCATCGAAAATATCATTATAACGCTCTTTTTGGATCATTTTAAAAAGTGGTTCTTGTGCCTTATTAAAATCGAGGTCTCCAACTGTGCGGATCACATCTTTTATAAGATGTGTACGCTTATGAGTGACTTCTCCTGATTGCTTCTTTGGCTTGGCCTTATAGTAATTTTTCTTATCATAGAGCATCGCCCAGACGTAGGGGGCTTCAGACTTTAGATTCAACTGTCGAATATTTTCAAGTGCCTGCCCTCTTACAATTAAAGATTCGTCTGTTAGAGATTCTGAATAGAGCTCTGCGTATTTTGTTTCCTTTAGGGCCAACAAAGTTTTCAGGGCGGCCATTCGCATCACCCAGCTAGGATGTTTTAAAAACTTTACAATAAAAGGAGATGATTTTTTTCCCATGATCTGTCCGAGTAAAAAAGTCGCGACCCACCTATTTTTATCTGGATACTTTGAACTTTTCATTACATCGATTAATGCAGGGACAGCTTTGCCACTATGTGAGCGGACCTCTTTTTGAAGTTGCTCTACTTCTTTAGCGTTCATTGCCGCTTTCATAAAAGTCGCACTTAAGGTTTTTGTAAGTGCACTTTTTTTATGAATATCAACACTCATTCCAGACTGGGGAGCAGTCATCGCTGCTTGAGCGTTTGCTAGAAATAAAAATGTGAAAGTGGTTATAAGTCCTTTTCTCATTTTCTACCCCAACATTTTTTCAAATTCGCTTAGTAATTCTTCGGCCGATTTTTGTTCGGAGCCACCAGAATCTTCTTTTTTCTCTTCTTTTCTCTCTTCTTTGGCTTCTTTTGGTTCCTCTGCTGGCTTTTCCTCCGCCTCTGGAGCTTTCTTCTGCTCAGCGGGTTCTTCCGGCTTCTCATCGTCACCACCACCGATAGCACTGGCCATCGCAGCTTCTAGGTCTTCTTCTTCGTCATCTTGAGAATCTTGCTCTTCTGATTTTTCTGGATCGATGACCTCTTCTTTCGGTGCTTCTTTCGGTGCTTCTTTCGGTGCTTCTTTCGGTGCTTCTTTCGGTGCTTCTTTCGCTTCTTCTTTTTTAGGTTGAACAACCTCTTCAGTGTTAGTCCCTAGGCCGGCCAGTTGATTTCTCAACTGCTCATTCTCTTGTTGCAAACGCTTTAAGTTGGCCAAGTCTTCTTCAATAATCTCATATTCCATGAGACGCTCTTTAAGATCGTCCCGCTCATTTGTCACGTCTGCTAGCTTCCCTTCAAGCTCGGAATTATCCTCTGAACCACCGGAGTCCTGAGAAGCTTCACTCAACTCTTTTTTGAGTCTTTTAATCTCATCTTTGAGCATGGCCACTTCTTCAGTCTTGTCACCGCCATCGCCGCCGGGCGATTGAGCATCATCGAGTTTAGATTCGAGGTCTCGAATCATGCGATCTTTATCCGCGACACGTTTGGTGAGAGAGGCGATCTCCGCTATCTTTTGGTTAATCTCTTCTGATGAAGCTCCAGTCGATTCACTTACATTCCCTGTAGGTAAGTCTCCAACAGGCATGACTGAAGGTACGCCCTGTCCAACATCGAGGCCCCCGCCACGGAAAAGAGAGGACTTAAGTGCTGAAGAGTTTTGTATGATTGAATCCAAATAATTTTTTACAACACTGGCCGGAATTTGATGTGAAAGCTGATGGATTCTACGACGGTTATAAAACCAATAGGCCACGAGAATAATCCCAACGAACGAAAGCAAGGAAAAAGAAAACATCAGTACTTCGTCTGGTGTTTCTGAAATTCTACGGGCGATAAATCTTAATGTTTCTGTCACGCTCTCCATCCTTGGAAATCGGTTGAATAGTGGGAATTAGGACTTTCTCTTCCTACATAAATTATAAGGACTTAACCCCATTACTGTCAACGAATCACTTGTTTCGCAGGAGCTTTAGCTATTGGGGGAGTTCTTTTCTCAACTTTGTGTGGATAGGTTTTCTAGCTGCAGCAATCGTCGCAGAAAAAGGAGAAAATTTCTTATTATTATAGTCAGTTACTTTGACGCCACTTAACTGACAAATAAAGCTTGCTGCCGCCGTATCCCATGGGGCCAAACCTCTCTCCCAAAAGCCATCAAATTGGCCTAAGGCAACGTAGCAAAGGTCCAAGACAGCACTTCCCATTCGCCTAAGCCCTCGACTCTTTGACATTAGAGTTTTGAAAGTTTGAAATTCCTGATCAAAAAACTCTCCTTTTTCGCTAACAAATCCTGTTGATAACAAACACTCAGAAAATTTCTTGGCGCTTTTCTCGCTATAGATTTTTTGATTACGACTCGATCCCGAAGGCCGGTAAAAACTTCCCTTTCCTTTGAGGCCATGAAAAACTTCACCTGTTGCAGGACGAACAACGAGCGCTAACACCGTTTCCCCTTTGTAGCAAAGGGCCATGCTAATCGCAAAATAGTCCAACCCATTTAAAAAATTATTTGTTCCATCCAAGGGGTCAATAATCCAAAGCCACTCTTTTTTAGAAGCTTCAAGATAGTGATTTTTTGAGTCTCCGTGTTCGCGAAAAGATGTTTCCTCCGCCAAAAAATTATGGTGTGGATATTTTTTTTTCAGGCCATCTACGATCGTGGCCTCCGCTCTCAGGTCGGCTTCAGAAACGACACCTTGCGCTTGTTTATGCGTCACCTTGAGTTGATCTAAATGTTTTCGATCTCGCAGAAGCTGGCGTGAAACTTTATAAGTTAGAGTCTGTGCAAAATCTAAGATGTGTTTTAATTCGCTTGGGCCTAATTCACTCAAAAGTTTTCTCCTTCTTCTCTGTCTTCTAAAGTCTTTTGGATTTGCTCGAAATCCTCTTCCTCGAGCCTCTCTCTTGATGGCAAAGCATAGGACTCTGTAAGCCAGAGACCTAAGTCGATCATTTTACAGCGTTCAGAGCAAAAGGGGCGAAACTTACAAGAGTAGTAAGAAAACTTTGTACGGCATTGTGGGCAGCTGACTTGAAAATCTTTTTTTTCACTCATGCATCAACCTCTCGATTTCATCTATTCGCGCCTTCCAAAGAAGCGAGTCATCATAACTTTTTTCAATCCCTTCGGCCAACCGTACGCCCTTCAAACAATTTGTTAACAAAAGACTATCTGCACTCTCCACATCGGCCTGGTAAAGATTTCGACGCTCCACCGTGTATCCCAAGTCTTGGGCCACCTGCAAAAATCTCTCAAGATAAAGACCTTTTAAAACACCAGGCCCCGGTACGCTCGCATATAAAACAGAGTCTTGAATCAAACAAATATTACTCGTACTGGCATCTAAAAGCTCGCCGTTCTTTTTCAGGTAGACCACATCGTGAAACCCCTGGGCCTGGAGCTTTTCTAAGTCTTGAAATATTTTGTCATACGCCCAAACTTTCAACTCGCCTCCAGGATAAGGTGCTTTATCAACGGGCATAAAAGAAAGCTTGACCCTCTCGGGCAACGCTTTCAAGTCGAGCGCGCGAGTATGGAAGCGGAAATCACCACTTAAATCTTCAGTTAAACGACACTCAATTCTCACGGCCACATCTTTCTCATTCCAGAATGAATGCTTCCAAGCAACTATGCGCTCTAAAACATCTTGCACTTCGGTAGAAGCTAGACCCAACTCGAGGAAGCTTTTTTCGAGTCGCTTCAAATGACTCTCCCAAAGCTCAAAGCGAGAGTTTCTCCACCTTAGGCTCGTAAAATAAAGAGGTGGTCGGGTTTCTTGAGACACCTTAACTCCTAAACGTTGAAATGCACCGAGGCCCATGATAGCTAGAGGGAGAAATAAAGGGAAGTCCAATGCAAAACAACAATTGCGTCGCCATTATAGGCTTTGGCTCACAGGCCAAAGCCTGGGCCCAAAACCTCAATGACTCGGGGCTCAAGGTCTCCATTTTTTTGCGCCCAGAAAGCCCTGGCCATATAGAAGTCAAAAAACTGGGACTTAAAAGTGAGAATCTAGACTCCCCGAAGCTGAGCACTTTTTCTTTGATTGCTCTTTTAACTCCCGATCATACGCATCATGACATCGTCGAGTCTCTGGCCTTGAGACTAGGTCCCCAAAATACGTTGATTTTTGCCCACGGCTACGCTCAACACACCCACTCTTTTCAGCAAACATTCCCCAATCTCTGTCTGGCGCTGTTGGCCCCTAAAGGCATAGCCTCAGAGCTTCGACAAAGAAAGCTAGACAAACTTCCTCTAGGTGGTGTGTGGGATCTGATCAACGCCCCACAAGAACAAAAAAAGAAGCGCTCCGAAGAGATTCAAAGCCTGGGGCAAAGCTTGGGCTTGACTCACCTCTACCGCAACAGCTTTTCTGAAGAATGCCAGGCCGACCTTCTCTCTGAGCAATCACTTCTATGTGGGCTCATCCCCTACGCTGCCCGTCAGAGTTTTGATCTCTTGCGCTCTAACGGGGTCTCCTCGGAGCTCGCCTTTATGGAGTGCTGGATGGAATTACAACTGATAACCAACGCCTTGGTAGAAAAGGGGCCCGTGGCCTTTTTTGATATGATTAGCCCCAACGCTCTTTTAGGTGCAGATAAAGCACAAAAAAAACTACAAACCCAGGCCTATCCCGACGGGCTTAAAGAGCTGTGGGAGGAGATAAAATCGGGAGATTTTACGCAAACATGTCAACAAAGCTCTTTTGATGAGGTAAGAAAGCAAGTGCGGGAAGACTGGGAACAAACCGAGCTCCAACAAACTTACGAAAAACTTAAAGACCTAGTTACTAAAAAATAACTGAGGAAAATGCTGATGGGCCCGACACATACAACTCGAACTCTCAAAAAGTCCAAAGGCCAACACCTACAAATGTTGACCTGCTATGATTTTCAAACAGCTCAGCTTTTAGAGCAAACAGAATTAGATATGATTCTGGTTGGTGATAGCTTGGGAAATGTTGTCCTAGGTCTAGAAACAACAGTCCAGGTTGGCCTAGATGAAATGATTCTTTTCACTAAAGCCGTGCGCCGTGGGGCCCCAACCAAATTTTTAGTGACGGATTTGCCCTTTGGCACTTACGCGGATTTTCAATCAGGTCTTCAAAATGCCATAAAACTTTTTCAACAAACAAATGCCCAGGCCGTCAAACTTGAAGGTGCTGCCAAATATCAACTCGAACTCATTGAAAGACTGACAGAGAATGGTGTCCCCGTCATGGGACATATCGGTCTTCGCCCTCAATCGGTACACCAAATGGGAGGCTATTATACTCACGGTAAAAACAAGGCCCAAGCCGAACAACTTTTAAAAGAGGCCCGCGCTTTAGAAAAGGCCGGCTGCTTTAGCGTTGTACTAGAGTGTATTGAGCCAGAGATTTCTAAACAAATCACACAAGAATTAAAGATACCGACGATTGGTATCGGTTCAAGTGACGATACAGACGGACAAGTCTTGGTGATCAACGACCTGCTTCACCTTGGTGTTACAGACCCACCAAAGTTTTGCCGTCCACTGGCCAACCTCTATGAAATTAAAAAGGAACTCATTGAGGCTTACTTAAATAAACAACGAAGAACTGAATCTTCTCAGACACAGAGTTTGTCATGATAGAAACGAGCGAAGACTTTTTCACTTTTGATATTGGAAATTCTCACCCACACGTTGGAATTTTTAAAAACGGCGCTCTCAGTGAAACATTGAGTTGGCGTAAGTTTATCTCTCAACACGTTGATAAAAATACAAAAAACTCACTCAAGGGAATAGCTTCTATCGTAGGAGCAAAACCAGAAGGCCTAAAGAAAATTGAGGATCAACTCATTCACGTCCCCGCACTGAAAGAGGGCCGTTTTTTAGATATGCCCGTCAACTATACCGAAACCTTGGGGAAAGACCGCTTATATCAAGCTTATAAGATATACAAAATGGCCCTCAAGAATCCTAATCGCAACTATGCACTCATCGATGCTGGCACATTTATCACCCTAGACCTTATCAACTCTGATGGCCTTCAAGGTGGTCATATACTTCCTGGAGTCTCGACATTTTTGGCCAGCTACCGAAAAGGTCAGGACCTTCCGGCCTTAGATGAATCCACTGTCGATACGACACCTGTTGGCCTTCCGAGTTCCACTCAGGGTGCCATCATGGGTGGGCTTAAGCTTTATTTGAGTTCATGCTTAAAAGAATTTCTGGAGTCGCAAAAAATTGATCATTGTCTCATCACCGGGGGAAGTTCTGACTTTATTCTCGGCCAATTTCCGGCCAAGCGGCAATATCATGTGGAGATCATCCCTCACCTCATTCACCAATCTTTGTTTGAATTGGCCTTTCAGCTGGATCAGGGAGAGAAAATTTAGTCTTCTGAACTTTGTCTTTCCAAAAATTTCTCGTAAGACTGTGGAACTCCGACAGCACGATACTTCTTACCGTTGGTCGTGCGTATCCAAAAACCATCAACGACTTCACCTTCGACCACAATATTAATCGGCTTGATCGAAACAATATGATCTTCATTTAAATAAAGTGTTTCGATGGCCTCACCGGCCGCTTCATGGTCTTTCTCAATTAGAATCTTAAATTTTTGGAATTTCATGGCCTCAGCATATCCTCCTCTCGCTTCAGGATCAAGCAGCGCGTAAAAATAACCCAAAATCAAGGTAAGGTTAGCTAAATTTGAGGT
>Ga0136604_1000255_pt1 | contig 29105 bp, 22 predicted proteins | sample AntRauFillE10628_FD_104928 | JGI IMG/M metagenome (GOLD analysis project Ga0136604, IMG submission 104928) | Saline lake microbial communities from Rauer Islands, Antarctica - Metagenome Filla E10 #628 | ecosystem: Environmental > Aquatic > Non-marine Saline and Alkaline > Saline | place...
CCTTCAACTGTAAAGGTTTCAATTCGACGGGAGTTCATTCCTTGTCCTTCTTCAAGAACTTCAGTTCCGGAAAGGTTTAAACTTTCAAAATAAGCAGTTCCATTGGCCGACATTATAAAATTCCCTACACTGACGTAGCTTCCAGAGCCACCACTTAAGCGTATTGTGTTTCCCTTAGTAATCTCAAGAGACTCAAGCCAAACATCTGAAGGCAATGTTTTCGCTATTTGCTCTAATACAGGTTTAGGGTTTATTTTTTGATTAATAATAGCGGTTACCTGTTTTGAACGTTCTTTAAGTTTACTTACTTGCTCATTATAAGTTTCTAGCTCTTCTCTAGTATTGTCGAATTTCTTAACTTCAGACTGCAGTTCTGTGTAGTTTTTTTTCAAACTGGCCAGATTCTGCTCAATATTACCCTTGTCCTCTTCAATGATCCCATGAACATAACTTTCTGCTATAGCGCCAAAAACATAGGCAAGGATTATTAGCTTAAAATTAAGTGTATTGAGATCGACACCCAACACCGTAGGCAACTTTTTACTTTTTCTTTGACCTAATAGGTTTACCTTAATCATTCTCTTAACTGCCTCATACCAAGACCGAGCGCCACAAGGCCTTTGTAAGCAATATCATTAATTTGTGACTGCGGGATATTTTTATCAAAAGTTATTTTTTCAAAAGGATTGAGAACTTCGACTTTTACTCCAAGCAAAGCTTCTAGCCCTTCCAACAAACCAGGTATCAAAGTTCCGCCACCTGTAACATAACATCCATCAAATGAATCATCAGATGTTGAGGTGACATAAAAATCTAATGTTTTTTTTATTTCCGAAAAGAAACTCTCAACTACATCATCAATGATTTCCAAAATTTCTTCAGGTAAATTTCCATTCTCGTCACCCGTTATTTTAAGATCTTCCGCTTCTTTATAGTTCACACCTAGCTGCCTCTGGATTTCTTCTGTAATCATGACGCAACCAATATTCATCTGTTTCGTAAAACTAATGGAGTTATTTTTAAAAATAACAAAATCCATTTTTTGGGCACCGATATCTATTAGTATGTACGAAGAAGCCGTCGATTCATGTAACTCTTGCTTCACATGATCAAAGACGTTTACAAACGCAAGGACTGATAAGTCGACAATTTTTGCCTTCAGTTCTGCAAGTTCAACAATTTCTTTAAAGGACTCTAATGTATCGTTGCGAGCAGCTGCAACAATGACATCAACGCCTCCACCTTCATTTTCTCCTACGACATCAAATGCTATGCTCGATTCGAACAGGCCAAAAGGAAGATACTGTTCAGCCTCCCACATGACCTGATCTTCAAGCTCTTCTTCAGAGGAGCCGCCTACAAGTTGTAGCTTGCGAGCAATTGTATTCGGACCCGACAAACCTAAACATGCCGCTTTTAGTGATATTTGAGAACTTTCAAGGGCCTCTTTGAGGCACTCGACGATATCATCTAGCTTTTGAATTTCATCTTCAATAATTGCTGCTTCAGGAAGTTGAACCGTTGCATAGCGAACTAATTTAAAGGAGTTTTCGGCCAACATCTGGACCTCTGCAACTTTTATAGAATGCATTCCAATATCTACACCAACAACAGATTTAGGACCAATGTTAAGTGCATCCTTAATTGTATCGGCGATATCTTCTATTTGTTTTTGCAGGCTCAAATTTAGTATTCCTTCCGACTAAGCTAAAAGTTCGGTTCTTAAATTTTCTAATCTTTAATTATGCAAAACCTGAATATTCAGTTTCAGTATATCTGATCAATTCCTTTGATATCAAGGAATTAATGCACCCTTTAATAAACTTGGAGCCCAAGAACATTTAATAACCAAGAAAATTGCTCAGGTAGAAAAATCTGAAAAAAGCCCACCACGATAATGAAAGGACCAAATGGAATAAAGTCTTCTCTCTTAAAAAGCTTTAAGCCTATAAGTAGCAAGGTCACCACAGACCCCAAAAAACAACTCATGAAAATGTTTGTCATCACGCCTACGGGCCCAAGGTATAGTCCTAATGCGCCGTAGAGCTTAATATCTCCTCCTCCGAGACCCACTTTTCCACTGTATTTGTAAAAAGCCCACGTAATAATATACGGAAAGCCGAAGCCGATAGCACCACCAAGCGCCCAAAACCACCAAGGATTAAAAACGATGGAAAAGCTTCCAATAATAAAGGCCAAATAGAGATTCAAAACATCAGGCAAGATTTTAAACTGCAAATCGATGACAAAGTGTGCAACAAAGACACTAAAAATACTCATAAAAAAGAAGTAATCGTATAGGCTTTCAACTCGCGATAAATCTGGAAAAAGTGTTATAGAAGTAAAACCAAAAAGAACTTCGATGAAGAAGTATGATACAGGAATTTTAAAACTGCATTTTCGGCACTTACCTCTTAACAAAATGTAACTTAACACAGGGATGTTCCAATACCAGGAGATCAACTCGCCGCACAAGGGACATTTAGAACGTGGAGAAACAGGGCTCTGTCCTCTTGGGAGCCTGTAAATGAGAACGTTCAAGAAACTTCCGATAGAAGCCCCGATCATGAAAAACAAAAATAATAATATGTAGTACATGAACTTTTAATCCAGGTTTCGTCGCTTAAAAAGAAATACTGAAATAACTAATAGAAATAAAGAGTAACACAGGCCGTATAGAAACGACTGCACCAAGTATTGACTTGGTAAGAACTGCTCATAGAGAACAAAGCTACGGATGTTTAATTTATGAAAGTTCGGGAAGATAGTTCCATACAAACTAATGAAATTTTCTAAAACAGGGTTTGTTTCAACAAGCCTAAGCTCCAAAGTCTTCGGTAATGCATGTCCTGTTGCATAGATACATATTGTATAGACGACCGACATTACAGGATTAGTAACCATCGAAAAGTTCACGACGATAAGTAATGTCATAACTGACTCAATAAAAATATAAAGGATCGTCCAGATTATAAGAGATTCAACTTCTCCTCCAAAATAGCAAAAAAGAGCAATAACAATGCCACCCAAGAGTATAGAGTTTAAAAGAAGAAACCATATCATGCCTAAAGCTCTGCCAATCAGAAAGCTAGACCTAGATATTGGTCGTGAAAGCGCCATGTATATAGTTCTCGATTCGACTTCCTTAGATATAAGAGTACTACCCATAAAAATCGCGATACCGACACATGAAAGGGTTAAGACACCGAGCCCAAAATCTAAACTGACCTTACCAGGAACCCCATAAGTGAATTCGGCTGCACCGTAGGATACTACGGCCATGCTCAGACCCAGTAAGACTACATTCATCATAATTTTACTTCTGTATACTTCCTTAAATGTATACTGAGCAACAATTATCATTTTTCTTAATGCGTTCAACATTTTATTTCTCATCCTTTAATATTATAGATGACTTCTTCTAACGAAGGTCTCTGAGGCTCAATTTTTTTCACATCAACTTGATGTTCTATGAGTGTCTTGAGAACAGAGTTTTTGTCTCCAAGCTCAACAACGAGCCTTGTTTGGTTGCCTTGTAACTCTTCTACGGTGACCCTCTCTAATTGAGGAATGCTTCCCTGACAGATAATCTCGACAGCGGAAGAACTATTCTTAGAAATCAACGCTTCAATACTGCCATCGTAGACTCTCTTTCCATGTTCAAGTACAACAACCTTTTCGCAAATTTCCTCAATATCAGAAACAATATGGGAACTCACGAAAACAGTCTTTCCCTCTTGCGCTAGCTGTTGAATAACATTTTTGATATCCTTACGGCCAACGGGATCAAGCCCAGATAAGGGTTCGTCTAAAATGAGAATATCGGGATTATGTAACAGTGCTGTGGTTAGGCCCAATCTCTGGAGCATTCCCTTGGAATAACCTTTTAAAGGGCGATCAAGTGCGTCCTCAACACCAAGTCTAGAGGCCCAAAAAAAGATCTCTTTTTTCAATCTCTCACGTGGAACGTCATTTAATCTTCCCATATAAAATGCGAAATCTCTTCCGGTTAGATGAGGATAAAAATAAGGCCTTTCTGGCAAAAAGCCTATATTCTCAAGAACCTGCTCCCTTGAATCACCTAAAGACTTATCAAAGATAATTTCCCCGCTATCTGGCCGGATAAAACCCATTAAGATCTTCAAAAGGGTAGTTTTCCCGGCTCCATTTGCTCCTAAAAACCCCGTTGCATCCCCTTTCTCTATCTTGAAGCTAACGTCATCAAGAGCGTAAAATGGCTTTATCCAAAAATCCTTTTTAAAACTCTTCGAAATGTGACAAAATTCAATCATAAACTCATTCTCATAAAGGTTAATGTGAAAGGACAGAATGCAAAAAGTATTACCTCTTATTTAGTCCTCTTTTTTAGTCTTATCTTTTTAGCCTACTTTCAGCATTTCTTAAATGCCCGCACTCAAAAACCAAAGATAGTGATTTCGAAGCAAGATGAAGCATTAAACCTCAACGAGAATTTTCTACGGCTTTTAAGCTTTGGTCAAGAAAGGCTTTTATCAAGCCTTATATGGGTCCATACTTTATTAGAATCTGATATTGAACATTACAAAGAAGATGACCTCAACTCCTGGATGTATTTACGATTTAAAACAATTTCAGTCTTGGATCCATACTTTTACGAAAACTACCATTATGGTGGTAAGTATTTATCCATAATTAAAGACGACTTATTAGGCGCTCGTGATATTTATGAGAGGGGTTTCAAATATTTCCCCGATGATTTTTGGCTACGCTTCAACAATGGATTTAATTATTATTTTGAAATGGGTGAGCCTGTAAAAGGTTTATATAATTTTAGTATCATTGAAAATTCTCCCATGGTGCCGAAACTCATTCCTTACCTTCCTACAATGATTGCCAAAATGCGTGCCGAAAAAGGCCAGACTCAACTCGCGTTTGACATGCTTTTGAAGATTTACCAAAACAACACCGAAAAAAGTCTCTTTAAGGAAAGACAAGCCGTTAAGCTCTTTGAATTGAAGGCCGAAATAGACTTAGCTTGTTTAAATGAAAGGCGTGGAAATTGTGACAGAATAGACTTTAAAGGAAGGCCTTATATTCTCAAAGATGGAGAATATAAGGCCCAATCTATCAATACAAATTAATAACCTTGTACAGTGTGCTCTATAGTCTTGAGCTCATCTATTGTCCAACGATCAGCAAGGGCCGATGTGTTGAAATCGGAGCTAACAATACCGACAGCTTCTGCAAGAAAACTATCCCCTGTAGCTGGAACAATTGACCCTGCATCCAACCAAGCCGATTCTGCTGATGCACCACCAGAACTTTTTAAGTTAGTTCCAAAAACAGACTGCTCCTCCCCTCCTGTCGAGCTACAGATTGAACCGTTGATATCATCCAAAGCTGCTTCACCGGCGGCAAAACCAATAGCATAGTAACGATTCGGACCGTTGTAATCGTTCGCCGCGTTCCCGCCTGGAGTGTAACCCATGTCTTCCAAGCAAGCTGCGTAGTTATCGTAATCAGCTGCAAAAGAAACTTCTGACGTGTAGATCGATGACAGTTGGAGTGTCGCTTCTGATGATTTTGACTTTGCTTGATACGTTTGAAAGTTTGGGATCGCAATGGCAGATAAAATCCCAATAATGGCCACAACCACCATGAGCTCTACAAGCGTAAAACCTTCCTGATTATTCAACTTCTTCATAAAAATATCCTCCTTTTAATTTCGAACCAATTAAGATGGTCGAAATTTTGAAATTAACTAAAATGCATGGCCTATAAAGAACCATTGAGAGATTTTTTTAGGCATTCATTTTAGACTTGTTATTATGTTACCAAATGTTATCGACTTGTTTTCATTCAAACTAAATAAATATTAGCATTTTTTTGCAAACATCATATTTTCAAGTGCTTACACTATGCTCCGCCTGCGCTCATGAACATCGGTAGATACATGGCCACAAGGATTACGGCAATAATTCCCCCTAAAACGACAATAATTAGTGGCTCCATAAGCTTAGTCATGTTCTCAATCAGTTGATTGACTTCATCTTCAAAAACAATGGCCACTTTTTCTAACATTTGATCAACGTTACCAGTTTGCTCTCCTACGCGAATCATCTGCGATACCATTTCAGGAAAATAATCAATTTTAGAAAGTGGCTCTGTCAGAGTTTTACCTGCAACGACTTGCTTTCTCACATCTCCCAAGTCTTTAGCGATGACACCGTTATCTAAGGTATCAATACAAATATCGAGTGAATCAATGAGGGAAATACCCGAAGCTAAAACGGTTGAGAGAGTACGTGCAAATGCACTTAAATTCCCTTTAATGATAATGCCGCCGAATACTGGCATCTTCATCATAAGACGGTCATATATATATTTTCCAGAAGGTGTTCCGACATAGTTTTTAAAGATGACACCAAGTACAAAAAATGCAGGCAAGGCCTTGAGTGAATATTTTTGTAAGAAATCTGAGGCATCAATGACAAATTGTGTAATTGCAGGAATTTCTTGACCGGTGTCTGTAAGCATCCCTACAAACTGTGGAACAACAAATACCATGAGGGCCCAAATCACACCACCACCGACAAGCACTACGATTGCAGGGTAAGTCATCGCTGATTTAACCTGACTTATAATTTTTTCGTGCCTCTCCATGTGATTTGCAAGTTTATCTAGAATTGTATCTAAAATCCCACCAGCTTCTCCGGCCTTAACAAGGTTACAGTAAAGTTTAGAAAAACCTTTTTGCTTCTCCATTGCCTGGGCCAGAGATTGACCCTCTCCCACTTCACGGTGAATACTTTTTGCAGCTTTTTTAAGCACGGGATTTTTTTCGGCCTTGTAGAGGATTTCTAAGCATTGAAGAATGGGAATGCCCGCATTTACCATAATAGCGAGCTGTTTAGTAAAGGCCAATAACTCTTTGTTCCCAAAGGCGACCATGAGTCCTCTATCAACCAAAAATTCCGTGATATCGAATTCAAGAATCGAAGGAGGGTGCACTTTCGTTGGGCGAATTCCTTGCCCTCGAAGAAGAAGCCTAACCTCTTTTTCATTGGAAGCATCAATCACCCCCTGTGACCTCTTTCCATTTTTATCTAAACCTGTCCATCGCCAATTACCCATTTCCTATGACCTTTTTTTACCACTCATACCAAGAACAGAGCGAAGCTCCTCTTGATTTGTCGAGTAACTAACTGCTGTATCGTTATCAATCAAACCTTTATCAACATGTTTCTTTAAACTTTGATTCATTGTGAACATACCAGAATCGCCTTGTCCGGTTTGCATCGCTGAATAAATTTGATGAATCTTGTCCTCTCTGATTAAGTTTCTAATCGCGGGAGTTGGTGTCATCACTTCCATGGCCAAGACTCGGCCGGCTTCGTAAGTTTTAGGTATGAGCTGTTGGGAAACTACACCCTGCAAGACAAAAGAAAGTAGAGTTCTAACTTGATCTTGTTGATCTGCAGGGAACACATTAATAATCCTATTTACAGTTTGTACTGTAGAGTTTGTGTGAAGTGTCCCGAAGACAAGGTGCCCTGTTTCAGCAACGGTCAAAGCTGCCTCAATTGTTTCTGCGTCCCGAAGCTCCCCAACTAATACAATATCAGGGTCTTGACGTAATAAACTCTTCAACGAGTTGCTAAAACTTAAGGAGTCAGTGCCAACCTCTCTTTGGTTAACAATGCAGTTTTTATGTGGGTGAACAAATTCGATCGGATCTTCAAGTGTAACGATATGACCTGCTTCATTTTCATTCAGTCTATCGATCAGCGACGCTAGGGTCGTTGACTTACCTGAGCCTGTTGGACCAGTGACCAAAATTAGACCATTACTAACATCTGTCATATCAATAAGTACGTTAGGTAAATTCAATGTTTTGAAGTCTGGAACAATACTAGGAATTTGGCGAAAAACCGCTGAAACTCCACCTTTTGAATGAAAAATATTTGCTCTAAAACGGGCCAAGCCTTTTATACCAAAAGAGAGGTCAATTTCGAGCGTTTTCTCAAACTCATTTTTTTGTTCTTCTGTTAAAACCTGATAGACAAGTCTTTTTGTATCATTGGCAGATAGTGGCGGAATTTTCACTCTAATAATCTCACCATTTACACGCAACCCAGGAGGAGAACCTACAGAGATATGCATATCTGAACCATTACTCTCAACCATTAGTTTAAAGAGTTGTTGAATCTTTACATTATCACTTCCACCAATCTGTTTGGTTTTGGTGACACTCTTACTTGCTGTATTAACATTTTTCATAATTACCTCAGAACTTATCAGACGATGAGTTTGTCACAGCTTCATCCAAAGTCGTTAAACCTTGGGCCACCTTAGTCAAGGCCGACATTCTCAGAGTCTTCATTCCATCTTTGATACCTTGTTTTTTCAGTTCGTCTGCTGAAACATTTCTTAAAATTAAGTCTTTAACAGCTGGACTTAGGTCCAGCACCTCATAAATGGCCACCCGACCTTTATAGCCTGTGTTATTGCAATTTTCACATCCAGCCCCCTTGTAAATTTTGACCTTTTCAGCAGAGCTTGCTGCAAACCCACAGGCCATCAGCTCCTCCTTGCTTGTGACCTGTTCAACTTTGCAATGTTCGCATATCCGTCTACATAGCCTTTGAGCAACAACAACATTCAATGCACCGACAACTAAAAATGGTTCAATCCCCATATTCAAAAGACGTGTAACAGTAGAAGGAGCATCATTTGTATGTAATGTTGATAGAACCAAGTGCCCCGTCAGAGCGGCCTCTACGGCGATCTCTGCAACCTCGAGGTCCCTAATTTCACCGACCATTATAATATCTGGATCCTGCCGAAGAAAAGACTTTAATGAAACAGCAAAGGTTAGCCCAACATTTTTCTTAACGTTAACCTGATTAATACCCTCCAAGTTAAACTCCACAGGGTCTTCAGCAGTTGAAATATTTGTATCTACAGTATTTAATTCCGCTATAGCTGAATAAAGAGTCGTGGTCTTCCCTGATCCTGTCGGTCCAGTTACCAAGCACATACCAAATGGTTGATGAATACCATCTTGTAAGACCTTTAGCTGTTTAGGTTCAAATCCGAGCTTAGTCATATCAAGTTGTAAGTTAGAAGAATCTAAGAGACGCAAAACAATCTTCTCTCCAAAAAGAGTAGGTAAAGAAGACACCCTATAGTCGATAGGCTTTCCACCAATAGATAACTTGATACGGCCATCTTGCGGTTTTCTTTTCTCAGAGATATCCATTTGCGCCATAATTTTCAGACGTGAAATCAACGGCAACATTAAGCTTCTTGGAGGTTTTTGAACTTCTATTAATGTGCCATCTATCCTAAATCGTACTCTAAATTTTTTCTCGTAAGGCTCTACATGTATATCGGAGGCCTTTCTTACATAAGCGTCGGCCAAAATTTTATTCACATAGCGAATAACGTCGTCACCAATATCTTCTTCTTTAACATGGTCATCTGCTTCTTCAGCATCGCCTTTAACTTCATATATCGTCTCAAGAAGCTCATCGATAGTCTCTGAGACCATTCCAAAAATTTTATTCCAGGAAGAAATGTTCGTTAAAATGAACTCTACAGGATGTTGAAACAGCGCCTGCAAGTCTGCTTTATATTGCACAATCGTTGGGTCATAGATGGCCAGACTCACTGACTTTGCAGTTTTTTGTATGGGAAGGACTCTGAATTTTAAAACATCACTTTTCCTAATTAATTTAATCGTCCTCTCAAGGACTTTAGCTTTAGATAAATCAATAAAAGTTAAATTAGATCTTTCGGCGATCTGCTTCGCAAATTTTGTATCATCAAAGAAATCAAACTCAAGTAGTTTGAGTTCAGAGACGATATTAGGGTCTTTTTCGACCATTAAAGGCCTTAGGTCCTTCAGAGGGACCATACCCGTTTTACCTATAACTTCAGCAAATTCCTTTCTAAACATATACGTCCATGTGTTATTTGCTATGTTATCGGATTTACTAAACTGAACACTTAATAAAAATTATGAAAGAAAAAAACTTGCCCCCTCTTTTAATTAAGAAGGCCCCATAATCTCAAGGCTTCCCTTGCCTGGATCTTTAATAGATTTAAACCATCTCTGTACTGACAAAGAGCCGGAAGCGCCTCTTGATGGGCCTTGAGATCATAATTCTGGTCCCAAAAAAGAAGATCGCTCGGTATATTGGCATTAAATTCAAATTCTCTTGAACAGCAATTGATCAGGACACTCTGGTAACTATTCTTTTTAAATAGTTTAACATAATCAAGAGTGTTTAAGTCGGCTTTAAGCCTTGATCTTGAGATTATTCTGAATTTATAACCTTTTGTAGATAATGCAATCGAAGTAATCTGGGCCATATTCCCATCGCCCAAAACAATCACTTCAAGCTCGTTACCAAACTCTCGCTCAAGACTTTCTAGGATGTCTAGAACAGCAAGATAGTCAGTATTATACAACTCATAAACATTTTTATCTTTACACTTATGAACACAGTTTATCGCGGGATACTCATCAAACATAAGAGTCGTATTCTTGTGTCCAATAAAAAAATTTTTGTAGGGAGCAGTTATGCTTAGGCCATCAAATCCATTAAAAAGCTCGGGCAACTCTGGTATCTGATTCGTACTATTATAATCTAATAGAGCATATTCAATCTCTTGCCCAAGTATCTCTTCGTACATCTGCTTAGAGCGTGAATGAGAGATATCTTTCCCAAGCAAACCAAGCTTAATCATCTGAAAAATATTGATAGCTGCACTTAACATCAAATGCTATTTGTAACTTTAGTTCCTCTACGCTAGAAAACTTCTTTTCATCTCTCAGGCGGGAATGAAAAAGTATTTCAATCTCTTCACCATAAATATCACAGCTAAAGTCCAATATATAAGTCTCAATTCGAACGATCTCTTTATCTGAATTGAACGTCGGATTGACTCCGACGTTTGTGACAGATGAAAAAATCTCTCCTCTGACACGTGTCTGTGTAACATAAACGCCTTTTTGGAGAATGACACGGTTCTCAAGGTTCTCAAGATTTGCCGTAGGAAAACCAATCTGTGCGCCTCTCCCAGCACCTTTGGTAACCCGCGCGCGAACGAAAAACTCTCTGCCAAGTAAAAGTTTTGCCTTTTTAACATCTCCGTTGTTAAGTGCCTCTCTGATTTTTGTTGAAGAAACTTTTTGATCCACAACCTTCAGCTCTGCACAGTTTTCAACAACTACTCCTCGTCCTTTACAATAGTTCTGGGCAAATTCGTAATCACCTTCTTTGTTCGCACCAAACGCAAAGTCATAACCAAGGTAAAGAGCTGAGGTACCCTCATGAGACAATAAGTAGTTTTCCAAAAAACTCTCTGGTGTTAAAAGGCTTAGGTCTCTAGTAAACTCCACCTCATATAAATAATCTACGTTAAGCTCTTCCAAGAGTGACCTACGTTCCTCATAGGAATTTATTAGCTGAAGCGAGTTAGGGCGTAAGACGGCTAAAGGATGAGGAACAAAAGTCATAACAACAAGTTTAAGGCCTTTCTCTTGACACGCACCTTTAATTATTTTTAAAAGCTCGTGGTGACCTAAATGAACTCCATCAAAATTCCCAACGGTTAAGCCTATCTTCTCTATCGCTGGAATTTCGTTAAGATTCTGAATGACTTTCATGAATTGCCTGTTGTAGTTTTTTCACCAAGTTGTCAAAATATCGTTTATTAAATTTTAGACTTAACACTTCCTTGCTATCTTTGAAAGACTCTTTTTCTGCCTGTGTCAGTAACGAGTGAAAGTACTTCTTCTCAGGTTCACTGAGTTTGAGTTCATCAATAATATCCAGGAATTTTTGCCCATCTACTCCAACGGCGAGACGGTATGAATCAAAGAGATTGAATACATTTCTGTATGTGATTCCGTGACGTTTCATCTCTAAAGCATAGTGCTCTAGATCATCGTGAACTTTGATCTTTTTAATATATTGCTGCCCAATAAAAATACAGCAGCAAAAAAGCAGTATGCCAAAAAAAAGGTTCATAAAATTAAAAGGGGTCTGAAGCATTGAAGATGGCCCTGAAGTAGACCAATAAGGCGCGATCAAATTCTTACCAGGGCTACTTTTGGTGGTGCTTCTCCCCCGATCATCTCCTACTGTTTTATTTTCTTCTGTGTTTAATCTAGAGAGATCTGTTCCTCCTCCACTTACTGTCATTCCAGGTATCCTGACCTTTTCTGACTTATAGTCTTTCGCTATTGGATCGAAATAAAAAAACTCGAGTGTTTTTTCATCCATATTTAGCGGGGCCCTTGCAAGATAGGTATATTCAAAAGTCTTCCGGGCCCTTTGTTTGTCAATTTCTTCAAACTCTGACTCTGTATCAAAGTTTTCTAATAACTTGGATTGTAAAATAGTGGGTGGACTAAGATTCTCAAGAGCTCCAGGGCCAGAGACTTCAAGTTTTACTTCAATCGGTTCGTTTACTAAATATTTCTCTCTCCTCATATTTAGACTAAAAGAGTGTCTTCCAATGAGACCAGTAAATTCTTTTGGCATACTATCTAAAGGCAGAGGCAAGACCTCAATATTGAGGGGGTCACTTTGAGAATTTCTTACTTGGCTTTGTCTTGATGAGAGCCCGAACCCAGAAAATGGTGACGAATTGTTACTTTGCATTGAGTATTGCAGACGAATTTTTAATGGATCAATTTCCAGCGTGCCTACTTGCTCAGGGTAAACACGGGCTGAATAAATCAATTTTCTTCTGTATAACACTCCGGCCTCTTCGATCGTTTCGACCTGTTCTGGAGGCATATGAAATCTTTTAATAAAATTATTCAATTTAGGGAAATCTCTAATCTCTGTTCCCAGTACGGGCACACGGAAATAAAGGTAGTAATTTACTGTCGCTCCTTCACCTAGAAACAGTTTCATTTTTGATATTTCTGCTCTTAAAAAATATTTATCTGGTCGTTTACGCTCACGCAAAACATTCGTCTCAATTCTCTCATGTTTGAGTACTTTACCATCAATATCGGCATTGATTTCTCTGATGATGAGTCGTCCTGGCTCATTAACAATTAAGTCATAAGTGTATCGAGTGATTCTCTTCGTCTCGACAACACCATTGATAATGGTTGTCTGCACAGACGTTCCTATGTTTCGTCGTCCCTGTACCTCGGACTTTCCGGGGTCAAATGAAATATAAGGCTCAGCTCGTGAGGTCGTTTCAATTGTAACATTCATCTGAAAAATTTCACCTGCTACAGGCTCAATGGGTTCGAGCTCGACGCTCAAGTTTTGCCCGTAGGAAGTGTGACAAATCAAAAATGTCATAAACCATATAAAGTACTTCATTTCACCAGTCCTTCTTTTGTCCAGAGCTTCTCTGATTTGTCCTTGTGTCTAGCTGTTCCTTTTGCAAGTCTCTGTCTTGGCCTTGTATCTGCTGTAACACAGCAGGGAGCTCTTTTCTCAGCTTTTGCTTTGATTTTATCTGCTCAACTTTTTCTTGCCAGGTTTGAGGTCTCACCTCTTCTTTGTTCTTTTCTTCTGTCTCAGTGGCTTCTTTTCCATCTTCTGGCTTGCTTTCTTTTTGTTTTTCGTCACCTTCTTCTTCTTCACTTTCTTCTTTTTTGTTATTTTCTTGTTTGTCGCTACTGGGTCCAGGCTTAGATTCTTGACCTTTATCTTCTCTTGATTCTCCCTTACCTTCAGAGGAACGTTCTTCTTTCTTCTCGTCACTCTGATCAGATTCTGATTCTGATTCTGATTCTGAAGACTTCCCCTTTTCTTGCTGCTCTTTTAATATGTATACTATATTCTCTCTAAGCTTCTCTCTGTCGGCGGATGTTAAGGCACCCTGCTGCTGATGAATAAGTTCTGCTGCCTTTTGCTTATGTGCAGACATCAACATAAGACTTAAATAATTTAAATAAGCGGCCCTTTCCTGATCAATGCTCTCATTGTCAATTACTTCTTTATAAATTTTAAGTGCCATCTCATTCTGTCCCTCAGCGAAAAGTGATTCTCCCAGCTTAATTTTTAGCCTTCGGACCCCTTTCCCCTTTTCCATTTCTTTTAAGAGAGACACGCTAGCTTCTGATAAGTCGACTTCTTTCTTTTCATCTTGAGCATAAGATTTCGTATCAAACAAGGAAAGGATTACAACCCCAAGTACTACTAACAAGGACTTAGCAACATTTTTAGCTTTCTCAGTATGAAAGGTCGAAAACAAACCTAAAATTGAATACAAACTGATAAAAATAAAAAAACCGATGATGAAAGGAAGTCCTAGAACAGGGCGGTATCGCATCTCACCTTTACTTAATCGCTTATCAAAAACTTTCTCGTAAAAGCTCAAGACATCGTCTGTTGGGACATTATATGACATAGCAACCCAATATTTATATAGATCATGGCTTTGGCCAAATGATTTTAGCCAGGATTCATCAAGTTGAGAAATAACCTTTTCTCCATCAAATTTTTTGTAGCCTCGAAAGCTACCATTCTTACTTCGGATAGGAATGGGTCCACCTTTTGATGTTCCTATTCCTACTACGGCTAAAGCTATCCCCGAGGGAAGACTTTTTTCAACTCCTTCGGACGTCTCTTCACCATCAGTAAAAAGAAGAATGTTACCTGTCACTTCTTTACCCTCGCTTTGCTGCTCACGAAAGTAATTTACACTCTCTCTTAATGATATTGAAATATTTGATCCCGCACTCGATAAATCTACGTCCTCAAGTCCAGAGATTCGAGCGTCAAGCAGATCTAAATCATCTGTAAAAGAAACAAGCCTTTTCGTTGTGTCAGAAAACAAGATTACTGCGACCTGGTGACCGACGGCATTTCTAATGAAGTGTCTTGCTAAAAACAGGGCCCTTTCATAGCGATTGGGCCTAACATCCTCAACCAACATACTTGAGGATGCATCAATCAGTATAATTGTCTTTTGATCTGGAACGTCCGTGCTTATTTTTTCCTCGGGTCCTCTTAGATCAAGCATGGATATCAGTAAAAGAAGTACCGCGATAATAAATGAGAAGCTAGAGAATCGACTTAGAAATGTTCTATTGTGAAACCAGTAAAGTTTTACCCACGAGAAATACTTCTTTTCGTATAAAAACTGTGCACTCAAGATAATCAGAAATACAACAGCTATTGGGATAACAGCATTAGGATAAAGGAAACTCATAATCCCTCCTTTAAAACATGCCGTCTATACATCTCCGCTAGTAAAAACATTATCCCTCCTAACAAGAGATAATAATGATAAAGCTCCTCATAAATTATTCTTGAACTAACTTCAAGCTCCGATCTCTCTAAACCTTCAATCTCTTGAAAGACCTCTTGTAGGGCCTGCTCTGAGTTTGCCATGTAATACTTGCCACCAGTAATTTTGGCAATCTTTTGCAAACTTTCTGTATCAATGCTCCCCCCCGGAATAGTTTGATACCTTTTGCGCCCAAAGTAGGTTCCGGGAAGAGGTATTTTAACGTCTCCTTGAGTGCCCATACCAATTGTATAAACTTTGATCTTCAGTTCTTCGGCCATCTCTGCCGCCTGCACAGGAGTCAGTGTACCGACATTGCTTACTCCATCAGTAAGTAAAATCATAATCTTATTCTTTGCAATAGAATCATTTAGACGGGCAACACCTAGACCAAGAGCATCTCCTATATTTGTTCCACTACCTAAAAAGCCTACATCAATTTCTGAAATCATTTTTTTAATGAGCTCTAAGTCAGTCGTTAGAGGTAGTTGAGTAAATACACGCTCGGAGAACATAACGAGTCCAATTCGGTCATGTGGCCTCATTTCAACGAAATTTGTCATAATTCTCTTCGCAGCCTCGAGACGGTTTGGCTCAAAGTCTTCAGCAAGCATTGAACGTGAAACATCAAAGACTAAATATAAGTCATTGGCCTCAATACTATCAGACTCAAACCCTTTTGCTTTTCGTGGCCCCATTACTGAATAGCTCGTTATTAAAAGTCCGGTAATGCCTACAAGATAAACCAGAAATCTATGAAACATAACGCGGTTTGTATTCACTTGTTTCGGTAAAAATAATTCGGGCTTTTTCCCGATCCGGAAAAAAGACAAGGTCCACAAAAAACAACAAGTTGCGCCGAAAATCGCATAATAAGGATTTGAAAAAATCACATCAAAGTCCTTCTTCTCAATTCATTAATAGTCTGCTTTATCTGTTGTTCCTCTTCTTCATTCCATTCTTTTTTATATTGTATCTTCTCCAGTGCCTGACAAAATCCTATCAATTCCCTTGAGGGTGGGTTCAGTTTCTTTGACCACTTTTCACGAGCAGCATACAAATGTTCATATTCCTGGCGCGAATCTGCTGCTTTAAGCTTACCTCGCCAAAAGTTTTCTTCTTTCTGGAACGCCTCTAGGTCACGATTTTTTTTGTTTCTTTTTACTAGAAAATACCGCAGTCCAACAGCACTGCAAATCAATAAAAGTATAGGCCATCCCCAGCTCATTTCTCTAGCATCAGCTTGTTGAAATACGTTAAGTTTCTTTATTTGGGCAACCTCGCCAGTAACCGCAATTGACCTTTTCATTAAGTTGATCTTTTCTTTTTCAATTTCAATCTCACTGGGTAGCTCAGCTTCCTGGAGAAAAACTCCGCGGATTTTTGTTTCCACAGCTTGCTCGTTATTTTGTGAAACGGATGGTCTTTTAACCGATATAACAACGAGAGACTCTCCAATCGTTTGACCTTCAAGTTTTTGAAGGTTTATATTTTTAAGTTTTTCTATAGGCCACATCGTCAAATCTAGCTGGGTTACATCGCCCACGTGAATGACGTCTTCTGGACCTTCGAGTAATATATTTAATTTCTCCTCAGCTTTAATCGAAAAGGAGACACAAAAAATTAGCAAGAGACAAATAATTGCTGAAGAACGAGTCATGTCGATAACTCCCTCACAAAATTCTCAAGGTAGCGTTCACTTACACAGAGCTCTTTGATTCTTTTATCATGAACATGGCCAACATGCTTGTCATCAGAGACTTTTACCTTGGCAAACTGTGGCCTGTCTTTGTTCAGGAAAAGTAAGTAAGGTACTTCAGCGGACTTTTCTATAGGACTACTTAATCGAAAAGCGTGCGTATTCTTTTTGTACAATATTCTTTTTAATTCACTCTCATCAAGGAAGTCATTAAAGTCACTTAAGAGAACTACTTCTCTATTTTTCTTCAAGTGCTTCAAAACTTCCCTCGACCTCTTCTCTCTATTTTTCTCGCCATCAGTCTCTGTTGGCCGTAAAACAACCTCTCCGTTCTCATTCATCAAGCCTGATTTCTGCAAAGACTTAATTAATCGAGCAATGCCTTTTTCTCCACTTGATTTTTGAACGCTTATAATCTCGTCTGTTATGACTATGGCGTGGATCATATCTTTTGTTTGCTCGGCCAATAGATAAAGTAGGCAAACGAGCTCAATACAAGCTTGGAGCTTTGAAACTCCCTTGTATCCCATTTTCATTGTATCTGAGGCGTCAATAATTACAGCAATTTCAACATTCCTCTCTTCTTCAAATGTTTTTATGTAAGGAGTATTCATTTTCGCAAGAATTTTCCAGTCAATGAATCGCACATCATCACCGGGCTCATAGACCTGGTGTTCCCGAAATTGCAGTCCTGTCCCTCTAAATTGAGACTTTAGAACTCCAACAGAAGTTGAGTTTGAATTTTTGAAAAGAGATGCCTGTATACGTCCGACAACTCTTCGAACTTCGGCAATATTCACGCTACACCTGAGTTTGAGCTATTTTTCTAACAACATCTCTCGAGCTAATTTCGTCGATAGAAGCTTCATAAGACAAGATGACCCTATGCCCAAGTACGTTTGGTACTATTTGCATAATATGTTCAGGAGAAACAAAGTCCTTGCCGTCTCTAAACGCCATAAACTTCCCAATCCTATGCAGCCACAATGCTGCACGCGGGGATGCACCGGCCAAAATGACTTCTTTATAATTCGGAGAGAAAAGTCGGTTCCCGGGTCTTGTTGCCTGAACGATACGAATAATTAAATCTTTAATTTTATCGTCAACGTACACATTGTTAACAGCATCTTGAATGCTAAGAATATCGTCCGTTGTTAAGCTGGCTGAAAGATCAGAAATATCTTCTGCCTTTAAATCCAGGATAGATTTCTCAGCATCAAATGATGGATAATCGATAGAAAGTTTCATCATAAAACGATCCATCTGAGCCTCAGGCAATGGATACGTTCCCTCTTGATCGATTGGGTTTTGTGTGGCCAATACGACAAAAGGACTTGAAAGCTTATGTGTATTGTCACCAATTGTAACTTGCTTCTCCGCCATCGCTTCCAAAAGAGCAGCCTGAACCTTTGCAGGTGACCTATTAATCTCATCAGCTAAAAGAAGTTGAGTGAAAATTGGGCCAAACTTAGTAGAAAATTGTTCATTTTTTTGAGAGTAGATCATCGTTCCAATAAGGTCAGAAGGTAAAAGGTCTGGAGTAAATTGAATCCTCTTAAATGAGAGGTCACATAATTTACTCATGATCGAAACGCTCAAGGTCTTACCAAGTCCGGGCATTCCTTCAATCAATAAGTGCCCCTCACAAACCAGTCCCGCCATGATCGCATCTAACATATCATCTTGACCGTAGATAACTGTTTTGGCCTGGTCTAAGGTTTTATTTACTTTTTCACGTAATTCATCACTCATAACTTAACCCTTTATAGATCTAAATATCTGATTTTAATTAAGTTTATCATACACTAGCAAATTAGAAGCCCGCAATGCGGTCATTTCTTAACTCGAATAAAAATGTCTAATTATGTGCTTACCAAATTTATTGTCGAGACATCGATGGCGATACTTTCAAGACTCCCAAAACTTCATTAAGTAGCTTCTGAATATCTTTTTTATTCTCTTTGAAGACTTTATTAGTCAGCTTTTCGAAGTAGTATTCCTTATCAGGAGACTCAGCGGCCAGTATTTCAAGCAGGGTGAAGACTTCATCATAGTGTGGGTTGTCACGACATTCATTTTGTGACTCCAACATTCTGCAATCCTGGGGTAAACTGGTAAAGTATAAATAATCGTTGTAAGCCTGAAAGTAATTCGAAGAGTTCTTGAGAATATTTTGAACTTGATGACCTGTTTTTGTATACCATCTACCGCCGTTCCACTGCTTTTGGTCATATTTCAATGAGTCGACATAAGATACGATGTCCCTTGAAGAGGTAATCAGACTTATAATCGATTTTTTTTCTTTCAGTAAATCTTTTATATAATCATAACCCGTGTAGTCGTCTGTAGATAGAGAGCTCAGCTCGTTGTTAACTGGTTTTTCAATAACATTTTTCAAAAATTGATAAGCTTCATTGATAACGACGTACAGGTCTTTTGTCACAGTGGTATCATTTTCGTACGTTGAGTAGAGGTAATTAACAAAATTATAAGTATCCGCCATTATTTCGTTCATATCGAAATCTTCTGGCGCTATAGATTTGATACGCCTCCAATTACTTATACCAAACTCACTTAGCTCAATTAAAAACTGCCAGGAGTTCTCACTGTAGGCTTCAAACTCCTCTTCTCCTGCGTTGAAGAATTTTTGAGCTGGCGTGATATGGGATAGCACTGTCAGTACTCGCCCTAGTCCCTTTTCCAACAAATCAAAGTCTTTTTCGCTTTGGGTAAACAACCAACGAGTAAAGTCTGTTAGAAACACCTGTCCGTCATCAGTATTGAGAGTTTCAGTTAAACGCATTGATATTTCTTGGATTTTTGATTCAGGGATATTTGTTAAAAAAGTACGATCAATCAATCGAAAGGATTTAGAGTTTAGTACGTCGTCTAGCGTTCTTCCTTCTGTCAAAAATCGTGCCTGAATCCACCTTCCTAAATGAGTAAAGCCTGCGAGCCGAGTCAATGACCCCAAAAGAAGTCCATTATGTTTTACCAATACCTCTTTTGGAAATGGGAAGAAACGCACCTCTTGAGCTTCTTCAGCTGAAGAACCGACGATTGCAGAGAGTAAGGCCTTCATGTAATTGCCATACGTAAAATCTGGTTCGAGCCCACGTCCGTTATTAATATCTAAAAGCCCGTCGTAAGCCTCAAGTGCATTTTCTCCACGTCGTTGTTGATCGTTAGTCATTTTCTTACCACAACGAATTATCGGAATCTTAATACATTTTTCCATAAGATCTTTTCGACTCTGAACGTCGTCGTTGTAATCATCTCCTTGAGAGACGGAATTGAGATATTGAACACCAAGGTAGTTATACCTAAAACTAACCCCTCGAATAACAATCTCTATACGCTCCATTGTCGTTAAGCGTTCTCGATCTGCGCCACCGTCGACATATTTCTCGTAAGGGATCATTAAATTGTTGATATCTCTTTTTTTATCAGTCAAGTCTGACTGAACCTGAAATGTTTCTGTCAGGGTTAATCTGTATGGACTGGCGTTTGGTGAGTTCAAAGGAATAGGTTGACCAAAGTCTGCGCTTGCGGCAACCAAGATATTTCCAAGCGGAGTGTTCTTGCTGTCATAAGAGCGACCGAGTATATCAACGGCGTCAAGAAGTTCTTCTAGGATATCTTTCGCCGTTTGAGGGCAACTGTAACCAACATTTTGATTTAAAAACATATGGCAAGGGAACCGGAACCTTGATTCGGAAAACTCGACAACAGTGTCAGCTTCCTGCTTTTCTAAATAATCACCATAGCCCTTCCAAACCTCAGCAAGGGCAGGCCAAAATCTCTTATGACCTTCATTACTTTTTGAGCTAAATTCTTTCAGGAGGTGATTTCTATATTCAACACTCTTTTCTTTATTAAAACTCAGTACTCCCCAAAGGCTTCGAACGAATTCACCAAAAACCTGTTGATAACCAGGGGTGCGATCCTTTGTAGGGTCTATTTTTTCATAGAGGTGGTAGGATATATCCCCCACGAGACCACTTACTCCTTCATCTAGAGAATCGTCGATTGAATCTGCTAAGGCTGTTGTGTTCGTAATTAGGCGTTTCGAAAACAAACCGTTAGCTGAAAAAAATATTTCATCTTGCGTTGGGTTTCCAGTTGAATCTTTTAGTAGCTCGCCGAGACTATTCATCCATGTAAAATACTTAATCATAATGTTGCTCGAGGAATAATCCTGACAAGCCGGGGGAAGGGAAATTAAAAGCGAGTAAAAGCTAGTCTCATCACTCAAGACCTGACTTACACATTCATATGCCGCCATGGGGGAATCCGTAGCAACACTTAACTGAAAGTCACTTTTATGTGAATCTTGAATATATTCATCTAAAAACTCGGAGTCTGCTACTTTAGAGGCCTTAATTTTTTCACCACGTGTTATTACTTTAATGATTTCTATTATGTGATCTCTCGAAAAAAAAGATTGAAAATCTTTCAAAACGTCAGCACCAGACATTAACCAAGTAAGATCTCGGAGGGATTTATATAATTTCTTTTCTTGTTGCTCATCTTGAAACCATTGTGACCTAACCTCTGTCGCGAAAGCGGGAAGCTCTTTTAGTGACTTTTGATAAAACTCGAACAAAGCATAGTATTTGGTATCTTCTTCCATATGCTTATCTAAAAAAGTAAAAAGGAAATTCTTCTCCTGCTCACTATAGAAGTCCCAAGCCTTTGCCAACTGTACGAGGGCCGAACGTAAACGTTCATCTTCCTCTAATTCTTCTAGTAGTAAGTCGAAAGATTGATAGAACTCCCGTGGCAGCCTCTGTAAAACATTAAACAGCACCTTGTTATAGTTTTCAGACTTCTGGATGATCTTCTCATTCATCTTGATGAACTGTTGGGCAAAGGGAAGAGTTATGACATCGAGAAGAATAAAACCGTGATCTTGTTGATCGCTAAAATGATACGAGTTTGTCTCCAGAAACTTTAGAAGATCGAAAAAAGGTCTTTCAAGGATGAAGTCAGACGTTGCTTGTAATTGCTCAACAAAATCTACATTGTACTTCTCTTGATAAACATAACCATCTCTTCCCTGGGGCTTTATGAAGGCTTGATAGCTACGCACATCTGGACAAAACGTTTCCGCCGATCTTAAAAGGAGTGCCTTTTGTGACAGGTAGAACATAAAATCGACCTGTGCCCCCTCTCTTAAGCTCTTCATTAAGGTTTGGAGCTCTTTTTGAACATCTATTTCCAGGTAATTGTTTTCACTCGAAGGAGTACAAATCATTCCCTGGGTAACTGCTTGCTGTAGTGCAAGTTGCTCTTTAATTAGCTCTGGACGTTTAAAGATTGGATAAGTCATGAGTTCATTGAATTTATCTGCATTCATGTAGCCTGCATTCATCCATTCCCACAAGAAGTACCCTTCTTCTTGTGCACCACCTGCAAGTAGACCCCTCCACTCTTTTAGCGTAGATGTTTTTATCCCTTGCTCAAGTTCTTCAAAAATTCGATTCACTAAAAAAAGCCGAGAATCTGTAAACTCATCCCAGTCATAAAAACCTTGGATACTTTTCTTTAGTTCATTTTGATGTGGTCCCAGTGCGACAACAAAACTTGTAAAAACTCGATCAAGTGCTTCATAGAATTGAGGCGATCTATCAAGTCCCCTTAAAAGCGTTACGATTTCATCTTTTTTTAATAACAATTGTCGATCGGCGCAGACCTCACTTGAAGGCTCATCTGCGCATACAAAGAGTTCGTTAAATGCATCATAGAAATTGGTTTCATTTAGTGACGTTAGGATTTCTCCTAGGCCATCGAGGGCGGACTTTTGATCTAGCTCTTTTAAAGCATCAATCATTCGATTGCGGCGCTCCCGATTGTCGAAAAAGACTTTATCAACTGGACCCATGACATGGTTCCAAGATGTTTCGGAGATCTTTGATATTGAACTAAATAATGTCGGGAAACGCCTTTGCCATCGAGTACAAAGAAACAAGTCAATGACATTCCTTTTTTTAAGAAAACCCTTGTTAAAATTCACACTTGTGCAAGAACTCAACCGCAGGGAATCTCCTACGACACTGTCGTAATCAGGTTTTATTTTAGGAGCATCTTGTTTCAAACAAGATGAAAATAAAAAAATAAGACTAAGTAATATATTTTTGGTTGTGATAGACATTTTTACTTTTGTGTCATTGCTTTCTTGGCTTTTCCTGTATTAACTTCATATTTACTGAATGTTAATTCGGATGCTTGACTAGAAAGCTTAACGAGCTCCTCTTTTCCATCTTGTTGCCTTTTTACTTCCACTGTCGTCGTGGTCGAAATTAAAATGGGCAGCCCCACTCCACTATATGCCTTATAAGAAATCTCATTCTTTTCAGTTAATAACTCTTGACCGGTTTTTATAATCATTGAATATTCTTCAACAACCCACTTATTGTGGCTCCAAGACTTTATCCCTAAACCCAATATAGATTCAGTGACTTTGTAAGGACTAAAGGAGCGGAACTTTTTAAGTTTCCCACTCTCTTCAAAGATGAGTTCGATCCTATTTGCCATACGGCCTTGTGTTGGATCAACGCCTTCAATAACGGTTGGCGTTTTTGACTTGTAGCTAAGTTTGTAGGGCCTTAATTTACTCGAGATATCTTTTGGTACAACAAATTCTAATTTTCCTTTCAAAATGGATTTTAACTCTGCGGCCAATTCGACAAAGCCTTCAGGTAAACCTTCTACGTTAATCTGATACTGCCCTGGAAATATCCAATATACTTTAAAGTAAATATCAACAATGTTTTTTAGATTGTATTGCCCTTCTAAAATCTCTTTGAGGTTTTTAACTCTAACCTCAAATACCAGATCTTTGAGACCATAATTTATTGGAGTATATGTTCGTACTTCATATTGTTCAATTTCACTTATGTTTTGAGCCTGTGCTTCACTATTCCCCACAATTGTGGCGAGCAAGGCGACCATCAGGGTCATCAACCAAATTTTGTAATTAACAGTAAGTCCCATTTTTATCCTAGTCTATTATGAGGCAAAACTCTTTCACCATCATATCTCTAAATCCTTTGCTTGCTCAAAGATTTGCAAGAATTTCCTTCCAATCTTCACAATAGTCGACTCTTATTCTTTTTTCATTCTTGAATTTAACTAAACCTGGCTTACCTTTTATTGATTTGAGATATCTAACCTTGGTGTATATCAGATCAATCTGATCAGACTTTGTTTTTGAATGTTCACGAAGCGCTGAGCCCAGAACCTCAAAAAGCTTCGGCGTTAATGGCGTATCAATCTCCGCTTTCAAGAACCCGTGAGCACTGGTTTGATCTTCGAGGTGAAACCAAAGGTCATCTTTTTTGGCCCACTTGATTCTAAGTCCATCGTTCGCCTGGGCACTTTGCCCTATTGCGACTTTTATATTTGTCCCTTCATACAGCGCAGCGCCTTCAAGCACTCCAGCAGAAACCTTTTTCCTTTCTACTGCCTCGACCTGAGGCCACGCAGGAGATGTTGGTCGCAGACTAGATTTTAGGCCCTGCCCGACAATCTCAAGGACAGAGCTATCGTCCTTCAAGACTTCGAATTCACTAGAAACATCTTCTAATCTTTTGATAAGTATCCCCTGTGCGGCGCGAAAGGATTTGGCCTTTTTAAAAATAAGATCTCTTTTTTGATAAAAGTTCTCAGCTTCATCAAGTTTAATTTTTACACCTTTAAAATAAACCTCTCTATTTGGTAAATGCTCGTCTTCTATTGAGATTGCCCAATCCTGAATCTCGTCTGCAAGCATAACTTTCTCTAAATCTTTCTTGATATTATCTCTTTTTCTTTTCAAGAATTTTCTCTTTTTATTTACAACTTTTTTTAACTTCCCACCGGAAGGAATAATGTTCTCTTCATTTATAGGATTTCGAATATGAGGCACAAGCTCATCTATGTGTAACTTCATCACAGACTCCACTCCTCCCTCGACTTCTCTATGCCACTTTTGGTTGCGCCAGGGAGAAAGAGACTTTACCCCGTCAGATCCTTTCTCTACGATTGAGAAGTATAACTTACCAGAGGACCACGTATAGATGGACCAGACATCAATATCTCTAGAACGTGCTTTTAAAACAAGATGTCCATTCTCTTCGTAACTGGCTTCGATAAGTTTGCAACCTTTTAACATTTTTCTTTGGAGCTCCAAAAAACGATCTTTTTCTCTGTATGCCGACATACATTCAGGGCCAGGAAACAAAACCCCCTCAACAGCGCCGCCACGACCGATCCAGAGACGATGGGACTCACCTGGAAAGCGCAACACTAAGCACAAAGCATAAACAGTGGAGTACATCTTTTGTATTTGTGCACCTCCCGATGAGGAGAGCAGGGCATTTAAGCTCTGTACGTTTTGTTTGAAGCTGTTTAATCTCTCCATCATGGAACCTTTTCGTCTAACGATTAGCCGTCGTCAGCTAGAACTGCTCGATTGGCCGCTTATTCAAAATAGAATAACACAAGCTTGTTTTTTCGAGCATAACAAGCAAGCTTTTGATTCCAATCCTTTTCTTATGTCCGACCAAATTATGTTAGAGCAGGATAGGCTAGAGAATGTATTCTCAAAGCTAAGCGAGATCAAGCAGACATTCGACTCTTCTATTCAAGGTTGCCCTTCAGACGAGTCCGCTTTCAAGCAACTTATTATGCTGAAAAAAGGAAAAGTTTTAGGGCCTGAAGTGGCCAATTTAGCCGCTCATTTGATTGAGGTTTATGAAGACACAACTCGTCACGTCCAACCTTCTGTTATTTCAGAAAATGACGATATCAACCTTCGATATATTATCAAAAACTTTTTGAATCCTATTCGACGTTTTCTTGATCGATCTGGGAATGTTCAATATGAGAAACACCCAAAACTCGCAAAGGTTAGTCGAGAGATTCATGAAATCAATTTGAGTCTAAGGAAACAAATTCAAGATGTTATCAAATCCAACGACTACAAAGATGCACTCCAATTTGAACAGTATGACGTTATTGATGATCGCTTTGTCATTCCCATTAGATCGGATCACTATCAAGCCCGACTCGGACTTATTGTCTCACGTTCTCAATCGGGAATGACCCTCCTGGTCGAACCTCCAAAGCTTCGAGAGATCGCCAGTAAACGAATCCAACTCCTAGCGAAACAAGAGGAAATTCTTAATCAAATATTCGTAGAACTAAGTAGCGTTTTAACAGAAAATTACTCAGACTTTGGGGAAATAATCTCAATTGTTAGCAAGATAGACTTGCTTGTGAGCAAGGCTTCTTTTTGTCAGGAGCATCAACTCTCTCGACCGGAGATTTCTAACTCTGGTGATATTTATATAAAGTCATTTTTTCACCCGCTATTAGACTCACCCGTAACGAACGACTTATCTCTTAAGAGTTCGAATGCCGGTCTTGTCATATCTGGACCTAACACCGGAGGGAAAACAGTCGCCCTAAAATCTCTGGCAATGTGTCAAATCTTACTTCACGCAGGCTTATTTCTCCCTGCACAAGTGGCAACGTTACCAATTGCTAGGGCCGTTTATTACTTTTCACATGACCAACAAGATTTAGGCCAAGGCCTAAGCTCTTTTTCTTCTGAAGCCCTACAATATATTCAACTTGCCGAAAACCTGGAGGATCAATCTTTTGTTTTCATTGACGAGATTTTTAACTCAACATCCTCAGAAGAAGCTTCCGCACTTGCCTTGGGACTACTGGACTACATCAATGAAAATAGGGATGTGAAAATCTTTCTTTCTACCCATCACCAGTTTTTAAAAACCGCCATGCATGCTGATAAAAAATATCTCTCATGTCATGTGGGATACGATTTCGAAAAGAACTCACCTACTTATAAATTACAATACCATTCTCCCGGAAGCTCACTCGCTTTATCTATCTTTCAAAAACTCACCCAAAATGCTCGAACTGACTTAACCTCTATCTTCAGCAAGGCAAAAGGCTATCTCGATAAAAAGCAAGTCAGTTACGAAAGCTTGTTAGAAAAACTGAGTGCTCAAAAAACAGAACTTAATAAAAAAATTGATGAGGTCAACCAGCTACAACATGAACTTAAACATCAAAAGAAATCATCAGAGGGTATTCTTTATCTTGAGAGAGAGAAAATCCGAGAGGACTTCAAATTACAACTAGAAAAGAAGTTCAGTGAAGCAAAAGCTTGGCTTCAAACCTTTAAGCAAGAGATTAAACACTCAGGAAATGTGAACAAAGCATTTAGCAAGCTTGAAAAACAAAAAGACAAACACCTCGTTGGTTTCAAAAAAAACAAAGAAATGTCCAAACTAAACTTCAATAATGACAACGAGAAGCTCTCAATATCAGATATCACAACAGGTGAGTTTTATTTTTGTACGCTTACAAACTCTGATGTTCCGATCTCAAAGGTTAATGTCAGAAAGAAACAACTACAGATCAAGAACAAGGGCATCAGTTTTTGGGTTCCTCTTTCAAGCCTTTCCCAATCTTCTCAAAAACGTAAGCCTCAACCTCAAGAAATTAAAGTCACAGTTCAGAAGTCAGAAGTCGGCCAAGTTGAAATTGATGGCCGGGGTCTGCGCCTTGAAGAATTTCAAAGAGTCGTACTACCGAGCCTCGATGAGCTTCTTTGTGAAGATATTCCTTATCTAACTGTCATTCACGGACACGGGGATGGTATTTTAAAAAACTGGTTAAGAAATCACCTATCAAAAAACCAAAGTGACTTTGATTGGGGCCCTGACGAGGGTAATGATGGCTCGACGACGATTAAGGTTTCAAACTAATCAATCGATGTACCAATTCTCCATGGTCGAAACTTGAAATCATGTTCACCAAAAGGAAAAATCATTGAGAACCATACGAACATGGCCTTTCCTTTAATGTACTCACGAGGCACATAGCCCCAAAACCGGCTATCGTATGAAAAATCTCTATTGTCTCCCATAACAAAGAACTCCCCCTCTGGGATCGTCCTCTTTTCATAGTCCACTTTAAAGTAGTTATCGTTATCTTGTTGTATTACATGGTCCGCTTCACCCGTTTCTGCTTTATAGAATTTTAAGTTAAATGCTTTAAACTTATCATCCATATCTGCCATTATTTCGTTTCCATCGATTTCTTCAACAAGAAGCTTTTCGTCATTTACATAGACAACTTTGTTTCTAATTTCTATTGTATCCCCAGGCACTCCCACCACTCGTTTAATATAGTTAACCGCTGGTGTTTCTGGATACTTAAATACAATGACATCACCTCTATTGGGCCGTGACTTTCCTACAATATAAAGTGGATTTAAATTAATATCCATAAAACTAAAATCGGAGAAAGGGACTTTAAAGCCATAAGAGAATTTATTAACAAGAATAAAATCACCTATCATCAAGGTGGGGATCATTGATCCGGAAGGGATTCTAAATGGCTCAAAAAATACAGACCGGAATGTAAACACCACAACAAGAATAAGACCAATTGACTTCGCTTCTTTGATCCATTTTTGCTTTCTTGTTAGAGGCTGATGCTCAGTCTCTTTATGAGAGGCTTCATTATCCTGATCAGTATCTATCATAAGTTTACCTGTTCATCTGTTGATGTGTTGTTATACACGGCCATCTCCTCATCCATAGGGTTAACGACAGTATAATAGTATTGAACAATTTCTTTGGCTAAATATGCTGATTTAACGTACCACAGTTCGAGATTTATATTCATAACGGCAACAGAAATCCCCGTACCAAAGCGTTCATCTTTAGGTGTGGCGTATGAGACAAACCAATCTCGACGTCCGTAAGGAACTCCTCCTGACAATGTTCCCGTCTTTCCGCCAATTTTCAGTTTCTTTTTAAGTCTGTATGGTAAACGAGAGAAGCTTCTTCTTGCTGTTCCTTTTCCAACGGTCGACTCCATAAGTTTCCCTAACTCTTGAGCAGTCTCCGGACTTACCACAGGTTTTGCTTTTTGCTGACCACTCCAAACGACTTCACCTGTGGATGCTTTTTTTATTTGATTTACAACCCTGGGCAGCTTCATGATTCCATTGTTAGGTACAACAGTGGCCATAGCAGCTGCATGAACGGGACTTATCATTGTTTTACGGTTAAAGCCTGAAGCCATCTCTGCTAAGTTATAATTACTGTCAGGCATATTAAATATTGAG
>Ga0136604_1000256_pt1 | contig 29028 bp, 20 predicted proteins | sample AntRauFillE10628_FD_104928 | JGI IMG/M metagenome (GOLD analysis project Ga0136604, IMG submission 104928) | Saline lake microbial communities from Rauer Islands, Antarctica - Metagenome Filla E10 #628 | ecosystem: Environmental > Aquatic > Non-marine Saline and Alkaline > Saline | place...
AATCTGAGCCAGGATCAAACTCTTCACTTTAAGTAGTTTGAAACTTTTGCGCTTGCGCGCTACTCAAAACCCTCTCTTAGGGCCCACACAAATTACATGGTTTGTTTTTTTAAAGAACAGTTGGCTTGCGCCGTTGCCTTAATTACCTAAGGCGAGGTGGAAGATTCTACGCGGTTTAAAAGGGAAGTCAACGCTTAATTTTCATTTTTGGTTAACCTTTTTTAAACCACTTTTTCGTTATTTCTTCCGAGAAAGTGGAGCCATTGTATATCAATTATTTTGCTTTGCAAGCCTATTTTTTACTTTTTTATTTTTATAAATTTGCAGATTAAAAAGCGCTTATCAACCCGGCGATAACCATCGGTTATCGCTTGATAATTCCAGGCACTTTGATATAAGCGGCGCTGAGCCACAGTACGTAACACAATTTAAGCTAATTTGCTTACTATTAAAATAAAGGCTCCTGGATTAGCGGATTTCAGCATTAATCCAATCCCGAGCCCCTAAGAAGTGGGTACTTAACTGTGCTTCGGGGCTATTTATTGCTGGCTGCCAATTGTATTGCCAACTAACTAATGGCGGCAATGACATTAAAATTGATTCTGTGCGCCCATTAGACTGTAGGCCAAATAATGTGCCTCTATCGTAGAGCAAATTAAATTCCACATAGCGCCCCCGCCGATACAGTTGGAAAGCACGTTGCTCAGCGGTAAAGGGCCGTTGATAATGTTTTTGCACCAAAGGCTGATAGGCGAGCATAAAATGCTGCCCAATACTTTGCATAAAGGCAAAACAATCATTAAAGCACCATCCCCAAGTTTCAGGTTTTAAATCATCAAAAAATAAGCCCCCAATACCGCGGGTTTCTTGACGATGCGGCAAATAAAAATAGCGATCGGCCCAAGCTTTATATTCGGGATAAACCGCCTTACCAAAGGGATCACAGGCCGCTTTAGCCCTTTGATGCCAAGCTTGGCAATCTATGACTTCAGGATAGTAAGGGGTTAAATCAAAACCGCCCCCAAACCACCAAATGGTAGGTTCCCCTGGCTTTTGAGTTTCAATAAAGCGCACATTCATATGCGCAGCCGGAACATAAGGGTTACGGGGATGAATAACACAAGAGATCCCCATGGCGCTAAATTGGCGACCCGCCAATCCCGGGCGGGCCTTAGTCGCCGCTTCAGGCAGTTGTTCACCAAACACATGGGAAATATTGACCCCTGCGCTTTCAAATACCTGGCCTTGTAATACCCGAGAAGTCCCGCCGCCACCGGCTGGGCGTTGCCAAATATCTTCTTGAAACTCTAAGTTATCTTCAAAACTTAGCAATTGCTCAGCAATACTTTGTTGGAGATCCACTAAAAAAGCTTTAATGGGTGGGTTAAGATCTGACATCGATCACCGTTCCTTATTAAAGAATAGCTGCTTATTTAAGGGCTAACTTAAATTAAGAGCATACCAGATGAGCCGTATCTTACGCTAAGCTGGACGCAGTATTTTTCCGGTAAGCACCTCGCCAATTTGGGTTGCTACTCCTGGATTTTGCACCTTACCGCTAATAATGCCTTCTAATTGAGTCCCCAATTGCGCCAATACTGCTTGATAGGTGGTTGTCGCGGGGGTGCCAGTAATATTGGCGCTGGTAGAGACTAAAGGTTGGGTAAACTGTTGACATAATTGTGCTGCCAGTGGGTGTTGGGTTACCCGCACCGCCACGGTGGAAAAATTGCCTTTGATCCAATGGGGGACATATTCAGAGGCCGGAAATATCCAAGTATAAGGGCCTGGCCAACTTTGTTGGATTTCAGCAAGTCGCGCTGACGAGATAGTGCTTAGCGCTAAATAGGGGCGCAATACACAAAATTGAGCGGCAATTAAAATTAACCCTTGAGTAGGACTTCGATTTTTTAAGCGCAGTAATTTTAAGACGGCGCTTTGATTTTGCGGGCAACAGCCTAAACCAAATACCCCTTCGGTAGGATAAGCCAATACCCCACCCTGCTTAACTAATTGAGCCGCCTCGATGATCCCAGCGCTATCTGGGCGAAATTGCACACAGGGCATGAGTTCCTCTTAACCAAAATAGAGTGTGACTGATTGTGGCGTGTATATTACGCTGAGTGCACGCTGTGAGTCTAGTTAGAACTGGCGCCATCTTAGTGATGGCGCCTACCCTTTTACTGACTTAGTCTTTTGCCTCATAGGGGAGAGTAAAATTACATTCTTTTTGAGGACAGGCTCGTTCCGTGCCACGCCGTTTGGTGACTTTTAACATAGTAATGGGCCATTGACATTCTGGACAAGGCTCAGGTAGGGGTTCATACCACAGTGCATAAGTACATTTAGGGTATTGCGCACAAGAATAAAAGGTTTTTCCAGAACGCGCTTTGCGTTTTAAGATAGTTCCAGGCTGACATTTAGGGCAAGCCACTTTGGTGTCTTCAGGCTTGGTCAATGATTCAATATGTTTACATTTTGGATAACTACTACAGCCAATAAATTTTCCATATTTACCCACTTTAATATGTAATGCTTGTTCACATTTAGGACAACTGCGATCGGCCACGATTTCTGGGGCTTGAGTGGCATCATCGGCATTGTCTAAGCTACGTGTGTAATCACATTTTGGATAATCAGTACAACCAATAAAACGTCCTCGACGCCCTAAGCGAATTGACAATGGCGCTTGGCATTGCGGGCATTGTTCATCCAATGCCTCTTGCGTGACATCTTTGCGCTGTACATTTTTTTCAATATCTTGCACTAACTCAATAAAAGGCGTCCAAAATTGCGCCAATAACGGGGTAGAAGCCAGCTCTCCCCGTGAGATTTCATCTAATTGATCTTCTAGCGCTGCGGTAAAGCCATAATCGACGTAACGTTCAAAATAGGTGGTTAAAAACCGATTAACCACTCGTCCTACATCCGTGGGAAAAAAGCGTTTTTGCTGAGTATGGGCATAATCTCGCTGTTGCAAGGTACTGATAATGCTGGCATAGGTAGAAGGGCGGCCAATGCCATATTCTTCTAATGTTTTTACCAAACTGGCTTCAGTAAAACGAGGTGGCGGATCGGTAAAATGTTGTAAGGCGCGCATTTCTTTTAAGGGCAAGATATCCCCTTCTGCTAAAGTAGGTAACCTTTTTTCATTTTCTTTTTTGGTATCATCTAAACTTTCTTCATAAACTTGTAAAAATCCTGGCTCTGCAACTACTGAGCCATTAGCCCTAAAGATATTACCGCTGCCGCATTGCAAATCGACTGCCACGGTATTCACCAATGCTTGTGCCATTTGACAAGCCACCGTTCGCTTCCAAATTAAGCTATAAAGCTTAAACTGTTCCGCAGAGAGATAGGCTTTTAACTCCTCAGGGGTTCGGGCAATAAAAGTGGGTCGAATGGCTTCATGTGCTTCTTGAACATTTTTGGCTTTGGTTTTAAAAACTCTGGCTTTAGTTGGTAAACAATGAGCGCCATATTTTTCATGAATTAAGGCGCGGATATCGTCGATGGCGGTTACTGCGAGATTCATGGAATCGGTTCGCATATAGCTAATCAGTCCTGTGGTGCCTTCACCAATATCCATCCCTTCATATAATTGTTGGGCAACCCGCATGGTTTTTTGGGCACCAAAACCTAATTTACGAGATGCTTCTTGTTGTAAAGTGGATGTGGTAAACGGCGGAGATGGATTGCGCTTACGGGTTTTCTTATCGACTTTGGTAATTAACATCCCCTCTTGGGCCAAGGCCTTTAACTCAGCTAAGGTTTTATTGGCTTGAGTGCTCTGTGTAATGGAAAACTGCTTTAACTTTTTGCTTTGGTACTCAATTAAACGCGTAGCAACCACTTCCGATTTTTGGGTTAACTCAGCTTCAATGGTCCAATATTCTTGGCTTTGAAATTTTTCAATGGCCAATTCCCGCTCTACGATTAACCGCAACGCTGGACTTTGTACTCGTCCCGCAGATAAGCCAGGGCGAACTTTACGCCAAAGTAGTGGCGATAAATTAAAGCCGACCAAATAATCCAAAGCGCGCCGGGCTTGTTGTGCATTAACCAAATCCATGGATAAACCTCGAGGATTTTCAATCGCCTCTAAAATTGCGGTTTTGGTAATTTCATGGAAGACCACGCGGGTAGCGGTTTTATTTTTTAATAAGCCTTTGGCTTGCATCAGTTCACAAAGATGAAACGAAATGGCTTCGCCTTCGCGGTCTGGATCAGTGGCCAACAATAATTCATCGTGTTGTTTTAAGGCATCACTGATGGCTTTGACATGTTTGGCATTGCGTTCAATCAGCTCATATTTCATTGCAAAATCTTTTTGCGGATCAACGGCACCTTCTTTGGGGATCAAATCTCGCACATGACCATAGGAGGCTAAAACTTGATAACCTTTACCCAAGTACTTTTTAATGGTCTTGGCTTTAGCGGGAGATTCGACAATAACCAGTCGACTAATCATAGTTGCGCCTATTTTCTGCTGATTTAACAGCACACAGTTAAAAAACCTTAGTTATCTAACATTGCTGTTCACTGTTTGCCTATTGTGTGCTGTTTAAACGGCGCATTGCTTAATGCAACACCGTCTCTTCTTCTTCCATAAACAGCTCCACCCCTTTGACTTTTTCGGTTTGTTTGGCACTGTTAAGTAATACCAAGGTAATAATCCGTTTAAACTGTTGCAAAGTCAGGATTTCCACTTCAATGGCCATGGCACTTTCAATAATAATTTCTCGAGTTTGCGCCGCTAATACTCGCGCATTATCTAGTTTAATCATAAAGTCTAGGCATGCAGGATCTAACTTATTTTGTTCTTCCTCAGTAAAAATTCTCACTGAACGCGCCCGGTGCTCAATTAATCCTGCCGAGGCTTTGCAGGCTTCGGCTAAAGCACTAAGCCAAGCAAAGGCTTTATTAATTTCAGCAGCAGTAAACCCGGCGTCTTCAAGCTCATCACCTAAATTTTCGCCATCTAGCAATAGTTCTACCTCAGCGTTGAGGTAATGGTCAAATAAAAACATTATGACTTCAAATACATTTTCTTTCATGCGCTTCACCTGTGGCAATTAACGGGAGATCCCTCAATGTCTCAAAGTCCTAATGATCAAGACGAACATTTTTTGTGCTTACACCTTATTGATATAGTGTAGCGCAAAGGGGGGGTCGCATAAGCCATCAGGCCAATTCTGGCACTGGCTGATTATTACACACCGTAGTTTGCCGTGGCCAAGCCGTAACTTCTTCTACAATCTGCTCTATATGATCGACACATTTTGCCCCTTGGCGGATCAAATCATGACAGCCTTGACTGAGTGGGGCATCAATGGGTCCGGGTAGGGCAAACACTTCGCGGTTTTCCTCTAGGGCACAACGCGCACTAATTAAAGAACCACTGTGACGTGCTGCCTCGACCACCACCACCCCAGCGCTTAGGCCAGCAATAATACGATTACGTTGTGGAAAATACGCCCGTTGCGCCTGACAATGCAAGGGATATTCTGAAATTAATGCGCCAGTTGTTTGAATGCGTGCAGCCAAAGCTTGATGTGCCCGCGGATAAATGTTTTCCACCCCACTGCCTAATACTGCCAAGGTCACTCCTGAGTCAGCTAGCGCACCTTGATGCGCTGCTTGGTCTATCCCCAAGGCTAAACCACTGGTAATGCTCCAAGCTTGGGCACTGAGCGCCTTGGCAAAATAAAAGGCATGGCGACAGCCTTGGGTAGAAGCTTGTCGCGCCCCCACGATGGCTAATTGCGGAGTTGCCAAGGCCGCAAGCTGTCCTTTGACATACAGCAATAGTGGAGGCGAGGCGATGGTTGCTAAGGGGTAAGGATAATTCGCATCGGTCAATGGTACAATGGTTTGATTGGGCTGTGCATGCCAAGATAATTCTTGCTCTACTTCTGCCCAAGACCAAGTTTTTGGCTGAATTTTGAAACCTAAGCATTGTTGTAATGCGCGACGCGGCTGCTCACCATTAAACCAGTCACTTAACTTTTCTGCTTGCGTCAATAAACGTTGCAAGCTTTGATAGCCAATGCCTGGCAATTTAGACAAAATTAGCCAATAAGGTAATTCACTGTCTGTCACTGCTACCAACCCATTACTCCGCGACCGACTAAAGCGCCAGTTTAGGGGGAACCTACCTCGTCATGCAAATATATTGTTCTTAATGCCTGGGTCACGAGTGCCAAACTGCTATGTTCAAAAACCTGAAACACCATCATGGTCCCGACTTTTAACTTAGGTAATATTACTTGCGATTGCTGCTTATTTTGAGCTGTGGGGAGCGCCACGCTGTTGAGCTGATAAATTCCCAGTACATCCCCAATTTGGCGTTGTACTTTCCCTCCCGTCAGGGCAACCACTTGATATTGGCTAGCTTGGGCTAAATCATTAAATAGCGTCAATACTTGCCCGTGGGGATCTGTTTGGGGCAATTGTGGGGTAAAATAGGGATCAAAGTCCGCGAGATTGACTTTCAGTGGCACTAATTTGTCACCCACTTTAATTTCTTGATAACTTTGATTTAAGATTAAGCTATTTACTGGCCCTACTTGTTGTACAGTGGCATGCCCTAATATTTCGACCAGCTGACCAAGTTGGGTTTGCGAGTGAGGCGCGATTAACTGCGTACCTGGTCGTTGCAAGGTAAAGCGATCTCCTACGGCAACGTTAGGTTGTTGACTATAAAAGCGCATCCCCGGTCCTAGCAATAAATGTTCTTCATCAATGGCCAATACCTCTGGGGCCTTATCTAAAGCGCCTGAGGTAATAATTTGATGTTGACTGAAAAACGGGCGGATCACTTCCATAGGAATACTGGGTATTGGTTTTTTAGCTGGCAGCACTCTAATTTGGGGCTGTATTTTTTCACGGCGCAGCGACTTTGCCTCGACTTGGCTTGCCCTGCTGACTATATCCCAATAAGGGGTCGAGTCGCTGGTCACTAATTGGATCACATCTCCCGGATAAATATCATGCGGGCTGGTTAATTGTGAGCCACGCTTGAACAATTGCGGCCATTGCCAAGGCGCGACTAAAAAATGCTCTGCGATACTCCATAAAGTATCGTTGGCTTGCACTGTATAAGTGGCGGGCCGCTCTGCTAATAATGTTACTTGTGGATTGGCCAGTGCCTGGCTTATACCGATGGTTAACCATCCCCAAATCACCATGCTTTTTAATGTCACACTCTGTCCCTCTTTTATCGCCATTGGCCCTATTAAGTGTAGCGTTGATCGCAGATTATGACGGATAATTGGGCCATTGCCTTAGATACTTTATAGCCAATATAACGCCCAAAGTGGTAATGATGGCTAAATTCAGTATAATTGATCTTTTTCCCATTAACTGATGAACGTTGACTAACATGGCTTTACTGACAATTTTAAAATTCCCAGATCCCAGGCTGCGTTTAGTGGCAAAACCGGTTACCCGTTTTGATCAGACATTACAACAAATCATTGCCAATATGTTTGAAACCATGGTTCAAAGTAAAGGCGTGGGCTTAGCGGCGATTCAGGTCAATATTTTACAGCAAATTATTGTGATGGATATCGAGGGCAAAAATCAGCCCTTAACTTTGGTTAATCCTGAGATTGTGGAAAAAACCGATACCAGTGCTTCAGAAGAAGGTTGTTTATCTTTTCCTGGGGTATTTGCTACGGTGCAACGCGCCAAAACCATTAAAGTGCGCTTTCAAGATGTATTAGGTGAGTTTCAAGAACGCCAATGTGAAGGCTTAGAAAGTCATTGTATTCAACATGAAATTGACCATTTAAATGGGATCACCTTTGTGGACCATCTTTCGGCGTTAAAACGTAATCGGATCTTAAAAAAATTACAAAAACTACAGCGCAGCACCTTTTAAGCTATGAAAATTATTTTTGCTGGCACTCCAGATTTTGCTGCCCAACAATTAAAGGCATTACTCGATGCACATTTTGAGGTGGTGGCGGTGTATACGCAACCTGATCGTAGAGCAGGCCGCGGCCGACGGTTACAGTTTTCACCAGTCAAACAATTGGCATTACAAGCAGGATGTGTCGTAGAGCAACCAGAGCAGTTTAAAGCGCCTGCGTTATTAAACCGCTTACAGTCTTTTGGCGCTGATTTAATGGTAGTTGCCGCTTATGGCTTAATTTTGCCCCCTGCGGTATTAGCCCTCTTTCCATATGGAGCTTGGAATGTCCATGCCTCATTATTACCGCGTTGGCGAGGGGCCTCTCCCATTCAACAGGCAATTTTAGCGGGCGATCAAACAACTGGGATCACCTTAATGCAAATGGAGGCGGGCCTTGATACCGGACCAATGCTGGCACAAGCAGCGCTACCCATTTTAGCTCAAGATAACAGTGAGCAGCTTACCCAAAAATTGGCACAATTAGGGGCTAAGTTACTCATCCAAACCTTACACCAATTTCATGCCAACCCTCAATCTATTACCCCTATGGCTCAAGATCCCAGCTTAGCCTGTTACGCCCCCAAAATCAGTAAAGCCCAAGCGCAAATTGATTGGCAGCAACCTGCGCTAACCATTGTCCGCGCCATTTTAGCCTACCGACCTTGGCCGATTGCGTTCACAGTGCTCAATCAAACGGTATTGCGGATCTGGGATGCTCAACTGATATTAGGCCCTAGCAAGGCCTCCCCTGGTACCATTGTGGCACTGAGCCCAGATGGGATTGAGGTGGCTTGCGGACAAGATAAGGTTCGATTAACCGCCTTACAATGGCCAGGAAAACCTTGTTTACCAAGTGTTGCAATCTTAAACTCTGCGCATACCCCATTGGCCGTGGGACAGTGCTTTGGCCCGGTTAACTGATGCGTGCTTTAGCACAACCGCGGGTAGTCGCAACCCAAATTTTAAGTCAGCTATTAAAAGAAAAATTGCCGTTTTACCCAGCTCGTCACCCCTTACTTAGGACCTTAGTAGACAACCGAGATAAGGGATTGGCCAGTTTTTTATGTTATGGGGTATTACGCTTTTATCCGCGTTTGCAATGGCTGGCTTTGCAATTATTAAGCAAACCCTTAAAAAGCAAAGATTTAGATATCTGGGTATTATTGTTATGCGGCTTATATCAGCTCAGTGAATGCGCAGCACCGGCTCATGTGGTAGTTAATGAAACTGTAGCAACCACTCAAGCATTACAAAAACCCTGGGCCAGTAAATTAGTCAATGCCATATTGCGTAACTATTTACGCCAAGCTAATGACTTACAACAAAAAATGAACCAAGATATTCAAGCTAAGTATGCACATCCATTATGGCTTATTCAGCGCATACAACAAACTTGGCCAATGGAGTCAGCGTTTATTTTAGCGCAAAACAATCAACAAGCGCCGATGAGTTTGCGGGTCAATTTACAACAACATTCCCGAGCTCAGTACTTAGCACTACTCGAAGCGGCAAAGTTACCCGCCCAAATTATTAATAGCACGACTGCGGGAATTCAACTGGGCTCAGCAGTAGACATAGATAAGTTACCTGGCTTTTATCAAGGTTGGGTTTCAGTACAAGATGGCGCCGCCCAATTGGCGACGCAAGCTTTAGAACTCGCCCCTGGCTTAACCGTGCTAGATGCCTGTGCTGCCCCTGGCGGCAAAAGTTGCCATATATTAGAGCAGCAGCCCTCAGTGACGCTCACTTGTATCGATAAAGATGGCAAACGCCTACAAGACTTAACCCAGTCCCTACAGCGCTTAGGACTGAGTGCTCAGGTGATAACAGCAGACAGTGCCCAACCACAGATCTGGGCCCAAGGAAGCTACGACCGGATTTTATTAGATGCACCTTGCTCAGCCACTGGGGTGATCCGACGTCATCCCGATATCAAATTACTAAGAACCTTAACTCAATTGCGTGAGATTGAGCATCAACAACGCACTTTGTTAAATGCCTTATGGCCGTGGTTGAGCAACCATGGCATACTGCTTTATACTACCTGTTCTATATTAAGTCAGGAAAACGAGGATTGCATTGCACAATTTATCGCAGCGCATCCCGATGTAAGAGTAGAGCCCATTAATGCCCAATGGGGTATGGCTCTTAAATATGGTCGGCAAATATTGCCTGGCCAAGAAGACATGGATGGCTTCTATTACGCAAAATTAAGGAAAATCGCGCCTTTGGCATGAAAATTATTATTCTTGGTGCTGGCCAAGTTGGTGCTGCGCTGGCAGAACATTTGGCTTATGAAAAAAATGATGTCACGGTCGTTGACATTAATCCAGAGCAACTGGATACCTTGCAAAGCCGCTTTGATTTGCGTACGGTTTGTGGCCATGGAGCGTACCCACAAGTGTTACGCAATGCCGGTGCAGAAGATGCCGATATGTTGGTGGCAGTCACTAACGTTGATGAAATTAATATGATCGCCTGCCAAATTACTTACAGTTTATTTCAAACCCCAACCAAAATTGCCCGCGTTAGAGCCAATCAATATATTGCCTATGCAGAATTATTTAACGCTAAAGCCATCCCCATTGATAAGTTGATTTCCCCAGATCAATTAGTGATGCAATATATTAAACGCTTAATTCTTAACCCCGATGCATTACAGGTACTCAACTTTGCGCAAGGCCGAGTGCAGTTGGTGGCAGTGAGAGCATTTTATGATGGGCCATTAGTCAATCATGTCTTAAAAGATATGCAACGCCATATGCCGGATATTGAAACCAAAGTGGTGGCCATTTATCGACGCGGCAAATCCATAGCCCCTAATGATGAAACAGTCATTGAGCCCGATGATGAGGTGTTTTTTATTGCCGCCCCCAATCATATTCATGCGGTAATGAGTGAACTGCGGCAGCTAGATGCGCCCTATCAACGAGTTATTATTGCCGGGGGCGGTAATATTGGTTACAAACTTTGCGCGGCACTAGAACATCAATTACAGGTCAAAGTTATAGAGCATTCCAAAGAACGAGTGATCTTTTTAGCCAATCATCTGGAAAACACCGTCGTGCTGCATGGCGATGCGGCAGATAAAGAACTATTACTCAATGAAAATATTCAAACAACCGATGTTTTTTGTGCCGTTACTAACCACGATGAAGCCAATATTATGTCAGCGGTGCTGGCCAAACGATTAGGGGCTCGCAAAGTGATGGCATTAATTAATCGTTCCGCTTATGTCGATATTGTGGAAAAAGGTGAAATTGATATTGCCATTTCCCCGCAACAAGCCACATTAGGAAGTTTATTAACTTATGTTCGACGCGGTGATATTATTAATGTGCACTCACTACGTCGTGGGGCAGCGGAAGCCATTGAAGTGATTGCCCATGGTGATGCCAAAACCTCTGCGGTGGTAGGCAAAACCATTCAATCCATTCCGTTACCTGCGGGAACCATTATCGGCGCGATTATTCGACGCGATCAGGTCATTATTGCGCAACAAACTTCTCAAATTGAAGCAGAAGATCATATTATTTTATTTTTGGTTGACAAGCGAAACATTGCTCAAGTCGAGAAATTATTTCAAGTCGGCCTTACCTTTATCTAGGTTGCCTTTATGCAATTAAGTACCATATTTAAGATCTTGGGTTTATTTTTAATGCTCTTTAGTCTTAGTTTTTTACCCCCGATCTGGTTTGAATGGTGGTATCAAGATGGCTCATTAGATGCATTTACTTATTCTTGGTTACTGACTTGGGGGCTAGGTTTGGGCATTTGGTTGCCCTTTGCAAAAGCCAATCAAACTTTACGTTCCCGAGATGGCTTTTTAATTGTTTGTTTATTTTGGAGCATTGCTTGTCTTGTTGCAACGTTACCATTATATCTCAGCGCAGCATTATCTTTGTCTTTTATTGATGCGTTATTTGAGGCCACTTCAGGTTTAACCACCACTGGCGCCACTATATTAACTCAGTTAGATGGCCTACCTCATTCTATTTTATATTATCGCCAACAATTACAATTTCTTGGGGGCGCGGGGATTATTATTTTGGCGGTAGCGATTTTACCCATATTAAAAGTCGCAGGGATGCAACTATTTCAAGCAGAAACCACTGGTTTGATTAAAGATCATAAATTAACCCCGCAAATTGCACAAACTGCCAAAGCCATTTGGAAAATTTACAGTGCTTTGACCTTATGCTGTGGCCTGGTTTATTGGCTTGGCGGGATGTCAATTTTTGATGCCATTAGCTATAGCTTTAGCACAGTATCAACCGGTGGCTTTGCCCCCCATGATTTAAGTATGGGTTACTACCATAGCCCATATTTAAAACTGATGGCTATTTTATTTATGTTTTTAGGCAGTATTAATTTTAATTTGCATTATTTAGCGTTTAAAAATAATGGTAAGCCGCCTTATGTACAAGATCCAGAATTACGTTTTTATTTATTAATGCTTGGTATTGGTTTGGGCCTACTGTGGCTAGGTTTTTTTGGGTTTTATCCCTGGCAAGACAGCCAAAATTTATTATTAGATAGCCTATTTCAGCTTATTTCTTTAACCAGCACCACTGGTTTTGTTAGTACTGATTTTTCACAATGGCCGGCATTTATTCCATTATTGCTGTTATTTTTGGGGGTCATTGGAGGTTGTGCTGGCTCAACCAGCGGTGGCCTAAAAATGGTTCGGGTATTGTTGTTTTTAAAGCAAGGGCATCGGGAAATTCAACGTTTAATCCACCCTAATGCCTATTATGCCATTAAATTAGGGGGCACTGCGGTTAACCATCGGGTGATTGAAGCCATTTGGGGCTTTTTAGGCATTTATTTTACTTTATTTATTATAATGTTACTGTTGTTATTGATCAGCGAAACCGATGTCTTTACCGCCTATACGGCATTATTGGCCACTTTTTCTAATATTGGCCCAGGCTTGGGGGAAGTAGCCTATAACTTTTCCAGTTTAACTGCCCTTAGTAAAGGGATCTTAAGTGTGGCCATGCTCATGGGCCGTTTAGAAATCTTTACCGTATTGGTACTGTTATCCCCAGCTTTTTGGAAAAGTTAGTTAATTTAATATCTAATTAAACGGCATTGCTCGCCCCGCATCCCTAGCTGTAAAGGCAATGGCCGTGTATAATTTTGAACTTTTGATTAGGGATAAGCGTTTGCATTTATGTCCTTTATACTAAAGTCTCCCCCTAATAGCCTTTATCAATTGATTGAAACCTTTAATGCCTTTTGGGCATCTAAAGGCTGTGTTATTTTACAACCTTTAGATTTAGAGGTGGGTGCGGGAACCTTTCACCCAGGAACATTTTTAAAAGCCATTGGTCCTGAGCCTTGGCATGCTGCCTATGTTCAACCTTCTAGGCGCCCCACGGATGGTCGCTATGGGGATAACCCCAATCGCACCCAAATGTTTCATCAATATCAAGTGGTCTTAAAACCTTCTCCATTAAATATTCAACAATTGTGCTTAGATTCATTACAAGCCATTGGCATTGATCCATTAACTAATGATATTCGCTTTGTAGAAGACAATTGGGAGTCCCCAACCCTTGGCGCCTGGGGACTGGGTTGGGAAGTTTGGCTTAATGGTATGGAGGTAATACAGTTCACTTACTTTCAACAAGTGGGGGGCTTAGAATGTGAGCTGATAATGGGTGAGCTTGCTTATGGTATTGAACGGTTGGCGATGCACACTCAAAATAAAGACAATATGTTTGATTTGGTATGGAGTCATACCCCACAAGGCACAATAACTTATCATGATTTGTTCCATCAAAATGAACAAGAAATGTCGCGCTATAATTTTGAACATGCTGAGGTAGAAACTTTATTTACACATTTTGAGCACTATGAACAAAGTTGCCAACAATTAATTGCACAACAATTGGCACTACCGGCCTACGAATTGGTGTTAAAAGCGTCTCATGTATTTAATTTATTAGATGCCAGAAATGCCATTGGCGTTACCGAACGCCAACGTTATATTTTACGAGTACGTACTTTAGCCCGCGCGGTGGCAACTGCGTATTACGATTCCCGGCATGCCCTGGGTTTTCCCTTATTAGTTAACCAAAATAAAGGTGGCTTAAACCTATGAATTTTGTCACTGACACCTTATTAATTGAAATTGGCTTAGAAGAGCTGCCCCCTGGCAATATGCTCAAACTAGCGCAAGCTTTTGCCGATCACAGTGCACACGCCTTAACCAAGCTAGGCTTGCCTTATACCCAAATTCACCCTTTTATTGCGCCACGTCGGTTGGCATTACAAATTTTAGAGGTCCCCACGCAGCAGCCTGATAGAGTCATCACCCGTAAAGGCCCAGCGGTGAAGGTGGCCTTTGATCAGGATAACCAGCCTACCGCTGCTGCCATCGGCTTTGCCCGTTCTTGTGGGGTAAGTGTCAATGAATTAAGCCAAGTGCAAACCCCGCAAGGGGCTTGGTTAACTTATCAACAAACTGAACCAGGTCAACCCTTATCTGAGCTACTGAACCATAATTTTTGGAACAAAATTATGGGGCTATTACCCATTGTAAAACGCATGCGTTGGGGGGCTCAAACCGAGAGCTTTATTCGACCGGTCCATTGGTTAGTCTCTATGCATGGGCCAAGGTTATTACCATTAACCTTATTTGGTATCACCGCCACCAAAAACAGCTATGGACATCGTTTTCACCATCCCCAAGCTGTGCCATTGGCACATGCCAATGACTATCCAGAGGCATTAAAAAATGCTTATGTGATTGCTGATTTTATGCAACGCCAACAACAAATTAAACAAGGGATCCAAAAAATTGCGCAACCGCATCAAGCCATGCCTTATTTAAATGCTAAGCTATTAGATGATGTAACCGGGCTAGTTGAATACCCCGTTCCTTTGCTGGCAGAATTTGATCCGCAATTTTTAACCGTACCCCCTGAAGCTTTAATGTCTTCAATGCAACACCATCAAAAATGTTTTCCCTTAATGGATAACCAAAGCCAACAACTATTGCCAAAATTTGTGTTAATCAGTAATACCTTAGCCCAAGATCCACAAGCCATTATCCATGGCAATCAACGAGTGATGCATGCTCGATTGGCCGATGCGAAATTCTTTTACACTCAAGACCAAAAAACCCCCTTAAGTCAGCACTTAGAGGGGCTTAAAAAAATGGTGTTTCAAAAACAATTGGGCACTTTATTAGATAAAACTTATAGAAGCACTAAGCTAACCAAAGCCATTGCTGAAACATTAAAGGTGCCATTTGAAGACGCAGAACGTGCGGCATTATTAGCCAAAACCGATTTATTAACCGAAATGGTTGGGGAATTTCCTGAGTTGCAAGGGGTGATGGGCAGCTACTATGCCTTAAATGAACGAGAACCAGAAGCGGTGGCCAAAGCCATTCGTGAAGCCTATTTACCGCGTTTTGCAGGCGATAACCTTCCCACCACTATAGCTGGAACCCTATTAGCCCTGGCCGATAGACTAGATACTTTAGTGGGCATTTTTGGTATCGGCCAATTGCCCACTGGCGATAAAGATCCCTTTGCGTTACGCCGTGCCGCACTTGGGGTACTACGAATTTTAATTGAAAATCAATACTCAGTTGATTTATATGCCTTGATCAATTTAGCCGTTCAAGGCTATGGGGATAAAATTGCTGAAGAAACCGGCTTTCAAGTATTAAATTTTTGTTTTGAGCGCTTTCGCTATTGGGCGCAAGAACAAGAATTGTCTCCCAAGATCTTAGAAGCGGTGATGGCGCACCGTTCTTTTTATTTCCCGCTAGATATCCTAGCTCGAGCCCGGGCCATTCATTTTTTCCAATCGTTGCCAGAGGCTCAGTCATTAACTCAAGCCAATAAACGGGTGCGCAATATTTTAATTAAAGCGCAAATTACCATCGAGATTAATGAATTACGCGAGATTGACTCAACTTTATTCCAAGCATGCGCAGAAAAAAACCTACATGCTGCCCTAGAAGAAGTCCAGCAAATTATTGCGCCGATGATTGAGGTGGCACAATATCAAGCCGCATTAAGTGCCATGGCACAATTAAAAACCCCCGTGGATGCTTTTTTGGATGAAGTACAGGTCATGGTGGATGATTTAGCGATACGTAACAATCGGCTAAATTTATTGATTAACCTTTATCATTTATTTTGCCAAGTTGCAGATATTGCAAAGTTATAGGACATACTATGCGTTGGGTCATTTTAGATCGCGATGGGGTTATTAATTATGATTCCCCTGCTTACATTAAATCGGCCATGGAATGGCAGCCTATCCCTAAAAGCTTGGAAGCGATTGCCCAACTCAATCAAGCAGGTTTTAAAGTGGTGGTGGCCACCAATCAATCCGGTATTGCTCGAAATTTATATACTCTGGAAACGTTACAGCAAATTCACCATAAGATGCACCAAGCACTTGCTGCGCTAGGCGGTAAAATTACTGAAATTTTTTACTGTCCACATGCCCCTGGTGATAATTGTCTATGCCGTAAACCACGACCCGGGTTATTGCATCAATTTGCCAAGCAATTTAATCTATCTTTAACTGGCCTACCTATGATTGGCGATTCACTACGCGATTTACAAGCAGCCTCTGCTGCTGGATGTCAACCCATCTTAGTTAATACTGGCAATGGCTACCAAACCTTACAGCAACACCCTGAACTGGCACACACTATTTGTTGCAGGGATGATTTATATTCTGCGGCACAATGGTTAATCCACCAAAATCAATAAACGGCTAACCAGTGGGGATAACAGCAGGCCCTTCAAGGATCCCCTTATTTTAATTTAAATACCCATAAAATTTTTTGTAAATTTTATGCTCCTTAAGTAATTCAAAAAACAATCAAAAAATACTTTAAGTTCAGATTTTGTCATGCTAACGATTTGATTATAATAATGGCATCCTTGTCTAAACAAAAACATCGTGCGGTGCTTAACTATGTTGGCATTTAAATATATAACCATCCCAAGCTTTGCATCTACTGCACCTAAAAGTATAACTGGACTAACTCAATGGCACTTCAGATCTGAAACGGCACCTTAAATTGAAATAAAAATTATAAATCATAATTTTACCACTGGTCGCTCAAAGCATGACAAAAACTATTATTTAAAGGAAAATAGCCCACTTTTTAGATAAGTGTCTAAAACTATATATTTGTAATTATTATTAAAGCGCAATTAAGAGCAGTTACTATGTTTAACCAGTTACCCCAATTTATTGAAAGCAACTCTGAATCCCTCAATGCAATCATCCCTGCCCATCTTTTAGCAAAATTAAAAATAGCTAATGACTACCATCAAATAATAAAAATATTATTAACCCCGGTTCACCTATCATTAACTAGTTTACGACTTATTGATGTTTTATTAAAAAATGATGCGCTACATTTCTTACAATTATTAAAATTATTAACTAAAATGCCAACCCAATTTTGGTATCAGCTGTTAACCACTCCCAGCAATCAAGGGGTCACTCCTTTAGAATATTGGCATCTTGACAAAAATGGTATAAATGAACCACTACTGACCATTATTACACATATACCTGCTAACTACGATAAATTAAAATTATTAACCACTAGCTTTAAAACAGATTTTTACTTTTCTTTAGGTACTTATTGCACGCTTTTAACCAGCACTTTACTCTCACTAACACAACGCTTGCGACTTTTGGAGGGATTCAATGAGGCGGATAAATTTGCTGGGGCATTGACCACTGAAATGCCAACCCAGCGCAGCAATTTATTTATGCAACTAGACAATGCAAACCATGCCAATAATTTTATCCAAAGCTTTACCAATTTAAAGTGGCAACAACAATTAACCCATTATCTAGAGCTGGCTCACTTAAGGCAACAAGCTACGCATTTTTTAGGGATTGCAGACCATCCGCTAACCCTAGATTTAGAGCCGCATATGCTGGCGCATTTTGAAGGTATGCAACCGCAAAATGCCATTAATCGTTTTAATGAAGTGCTCGATAAATTTGAGCCGATGCCTGCTGCTATGTTGCCGTTTAAGCAAGAATTTTCTGCGATTAAGCAAGCTTTCAAGGCAATGGATTTAACTCAAGATGCCGAGTATTTTATGCAGCAGTACCAGCAACATAATTTGGTTATTTTAGATTCAGGATGGGCTGATCACTCAATTGCGCTGGCTGCTACCCCAGATTTTTTAGTGGTTGCCAATCGTGGGCAACATCAACACTTTGCTGGTGGTTGTGTTATTTATCCCTTGGTACATCCCCTTAATTTAGCGCAGATAGAGCAATTAACCGGTTATTTAACCCAGTATACTTTTCAAAAAAATTTACGCCAAATTATTAACCATGATAACAATGGGGTTGCCCAGCTATTTTATGCCTTGGAACTTAGTCCACAAAAATATGGGACTTGCACCATCGCTAATAAAAAAGCACTGGTTGCAGGCCTACTCCCTTTACTAAAGCAATTATCTACACCTAATCAAAAAAAAGAGGAGATCCTTGCTTTAAGTCGAACTGCATATAAAGCCTTTACCCTACATACTCGCCATATCGTTTTAGCTAAATTAATTAACCAAGTTAAGCTGCAACAAGAAATAGAACAACCCATCACAGATTTCTTAAATCAACACACCAATTTGGCCAAACCTAGTGAATTGGCACTATTAAAGCAAACAAGCAATAATTTACCCGCTACTGTATTAACTAGGTTAGATAAAAACTTAAATCCGCAAGCTAAATTTATTATGGCATATTTGCAGCAATTCCCTAATCTAACTAAAGTATCTGACACCGTACTCCAAGTTATCTCTTATTCTAGTATATTAAGCAATTTTGAAAAGCAAGAAATTTTTTTAAACCATTGTTTAACTTTAATGCATGATGACACTAAAATCATTAATACATCAACTTGGTATCGCAACCAAGATATATTAGATTTTTTACTTTTAACCCAGCAATATTTTTGGTTGCTTAATAGCTTACAAAATGTTTCTAAAGATATTTTAAAAAAAAGTGAAGTTCACCTTAATATTTTTATTAAAATCACTCAAGCAGCACAACAAAGCGACCAACACAATATCCCCTTAATAAAATTATGTATAAACTATATTATAGATCAATTAGATCAAAACCAAATAAATGCTTTATTAACGTTTAATCAGTTGGATCATATTACTGAAGGTTATTGGTTAGCGTATATTTTAGAAAATCTAACTGCTACCCAAGTCATTCATTTTTTTAATCAAATCCCCAAAAATCAAAGCCCGTTAAGTGAGCTGCGTGATTTAGCTTACCTAAAGTATGTTGCAAATAATGTTAGTCCGCAACGCTTTATTGAATTTATGACTATCTCTGCTACTAATGGCAATATTTATCCGCTCTTATTTGATTATTCAAACGATATAGCTTGTTTTAATTTTTTAAAAGCACAACTTAACTCCAAAACTCTTAAACAACATATTAATTATTATAAAAAAATAAATATAACTGAAAACCCAAGCAAAGTTACTGCTCAGCTCAATTTACTAGATGCAGCCAAAGAGTTAACTGTTTTTTGGGCAGCTCAGCCGCAATCTAAATTTATAGATACTATCACTAAATTATCTAACACACCGCAAAGTACTGAATTAGCTGAAACTTTATGGGGGGATAAAAAATATTATAGTTTTTTAATTAAACAACAATGCTATTCATTAATGCTTAAGCAATTACAAATAATAAATTATCCCCAGTTATTAACTTTAGCTAAGCAATCCGATCTTTTAGTGAACCTTATCTTTGCAGCAAATACTAATGACTTAATTCAACCCTTAGCCACACAATGCCTTGGATATTTATTAGATAACTTAAACCCTGAATCAATACAACAAGCATTATCAGTTTTAATTTTACAACAAATATACCAAGGAAGTGTCATTAAATTAATTTTAAAGAATTTAACTGATACTCAAATATTACAACTATTTAGCCAAACTAATCTTTTTAACCAAAGTGGGTTAATGGCAGATCATGATCTAAATTTTTTACAATATTTAGCTAATCGATTAGGTAGCTCAAATTTTAAACAGTTACTGCATGTCACTGACCATAGAGGCCAAGCCCATAGCGTATTATTTTACTATGCAAAAAATTTACCGAGTTTTAACTTTTTGCTCAGTAACTTTTCTACTACAGAGCTTTTATTACATATAGAAAATTATCAACATCCCGTAACCAATCAACCTAATTTACTATTAGCTTTATTAGATGATTCAGTAAAATCTTTCATAGCGCCTAAACATTTACCTGATTTATATAAAAGTATTGAATTACTGGCTAGTGAATTTAGTAGTGAACAAATCTACCAATGGTTATTTGCCGTTACAAAGCCAAATAATTCCAATGCTTGTGGATTAAATTATGTTTTTAGTCATCAACAACTTGCTGTTTTTTTTACTGAGCTATTTTCTACCCAGCATTTACTACGCCGGCTTATCGGTAACGATGAGCTCAATTTTTCTAAGATAATTAGCACAGCTAACTGTCATGGTTTATGGGATATAATTTACCATAGATTTAATGATCGTCAAATAAAACAACTATTGACGACAAATATGCAAAGTAATGCGCGCAGTGCGCTAGATAGCGGGAACTATAATATTTTAGCTAAAATTATTCAATATACTCAAAACCCAAGTGCTATTGAATTAGTTACCAAAAACCAATTATTAATCGAAGCCAATTTATTACCTAAAATAATGCAAAATTTTTTATTAGAAGCCACTATGCTGTATCCGAAAAATAAAATCTTTACGATCTTTAAGGCTAACTCCACATTAACCCCAACTCTTAACAATCAAGCAACTTATGTAACCAACCATGATAGTCCATCAAATAGTTCATTTCGCTATACCTAATCAAAATAATATAATCAACATACCCTAAGTATAAAGTAGAGTGCAGTAAAATTACCCCAAATTTTACTGCGCACTTTCACTGGTATAAACTATTTTTACATAGACAATTGATACCCACTCAATTAAGTCATTGCTGTTACATCAACGCATTTTGCGTGGGCATTATATGATATTGTGGTATAAGCTGATATGTGGTGTTAGGGAAAAATTCAATAATTTTTTGTTGATCATCTTGGGTCTCGACAACTAAAGTTATCTTTTTACCAGGTTTATATAAAGCCGACAATTCATAGTCTTTCACTGTCATCTCTTCTCGCAAGCCTGCTTGATATGCGGGACTGTCTAAGGTTAAATCTTTAATTTTATGCTGAGTATAAAGAGTAGTTAAATCAAACTCTGGCAAAGCGATTTTAAGCCATTGCTTAGTTAATCTTGCTTTATTATTAATAATTTTTTTAGGCAAACGTAGATAAGCTTGAGTCTCGCTAAAATTTATAGCATTTTTATATTGTTGCCATTCACCATGATTTAAGCTAGCTAAAAAATGCGATGCAACCTGCTCTGAGGTTAGCGCATTATCTTTAGAAGGCAGTACATTTTCCCCAACTAATTGCACCGAATGCAATAAATTTTTCATTACTTTAATTAGTGTAGAGTTCTCTAGCGCACTATTTACTTGGTTATGCAACATTAATGTGGCTAAATTTCCTCTTAATTGCGCGATGATATTATGAGTTAAATCATAAAGGGCTTTATCTGCTAATTGTGGATAAGTCAGTTCTACTAAGGGGGAAGTATAATAGGCGCTTAACCGATAATTTAGCATATCTACATACTCGGCTAAAGTAATGACTCCAGCAGCATAGGTGCTCAATAAGCCAATATAATCATCAACACCTTCAACCAACCACAAAAACTCAGCAGGATTATTAATGGAATTTAAAGTCCAACCTAACCACTGATGAAAAAATTCATGTCCTATAGTGTCTAATACCTTGATCTCTGAGTTATTTTCTGGAACCCATACCGAAAGCGCCCTTAGCCAATGTCTACCATAAGCAATACTGTCTGGCGCTGTACTAATAAAATTAATCAATAACGGAGTTGTAGGATAATCTTTCATTAAGCGCCGCTGAAAAGAAAATATTTTTTTTAATTTTTCAATCCGTGCTTTAACTAAGGGGGCTTGCTTTGCATCGGCAAGTACCAAGATAGGCTGATCTTGCACATTAAACTCATAAAATTTTTGCTTGGTTGCTGCAACCAAAAAATTCATAAAATGACAAGCAAGTCCTGTGTAATGTACGGTATTAGTTGCCATTTTTCCATTAGAGCTAAAAAAAGTAAAATCTTTAGCTCCCTTAATTTCAATATCAACTTCCCAAATATCTTCAGTTTTAAAACCAGGAACGACAAGAGTACCATTGGTGGCAAAGTTAAAAAAATCTTTTTTAACTACTGGAAAATCCATCGGATTATGAGCAGGCATCATACATACTTTATATTGGATCTTTGCATGCGTTTCTGGCTCAAAATTAAGTTTAAATATTCTAGGGGCCAATGCTTCAATTTTAAAATATTTAGTCAATACCTTATAACTGTTAATATTAGGTGGTGGCACCAAAATTAAATCTCCTTGTTCATCAGTGGTATAGTTAGCCACAATATCTAAACAAGGAATTTCTGCTTCATTAAATTCAACCACATATTTTATTTTATTTTTTGGGGCTTGAGCTGCATTTGCTTTGCTAATTAGCATTAAATCTAAGATCATCAATAAGATAAGCGCGCGCATATTTTCTCTAATGGGGTTAAATTTTATTATTTTTTTTAAAAAAAATGTATTAAATTATCTAGGTTTAATTTAAATAAGGTTTACCGCTGATTGGGCAAACCACTCTAAATTTTTAAAAAGAAAAAGCCTTAGAGACATATATACCTTGTGAGTATATTCCAAGATGATTGTTATAACTCACTAATGGACTTACAGTGACACTGTCATTTATTGGAAAATTTGCTTTAAGATGTAAATTAACGTCTTTATTTTCTCCTTTACCACTTAATTCAAAGGTAGGTTTTTTCTTATCACCACTGAAGTCAAAGGTATTTTTTTTCTCACCACCACTAATACTTGGTAGAACTTTCTCTATCAATAACTGCATAATCACCTCTTTTTATCACACAAGATTTCACTAAAATATAACCCTTAACTACCTTAATTAAACCTAGGTTAACTCGTCAAGCACTACTCAGCCATATAACAGAGATATTTTTAAAGTAATAATCCGCTACAGTTACCTTTAGATTAAATTAGCATTAACAACAAATAACTCAACCAGCAAGCACTATCTTGAGCAACTTCCCTTTTTTTAAATATCTTATTTTTTTAATAAAAACATTAACCAAAATTGAGGTACAATTTTAGCACTAGATTTCAAACCCAAAAATCAATTAAGGAATTAATTATTTTTAATGTTATAAATTTGATGAGATTTTAGTAAAAATACGACAAACCATTCATTTTATTATAAGAATTCTGGGGTTATACCCAATAAATAAAATGATTTATTAATATACTTATAACCAAGACACAGGGAATTATTTCACATATAAAATAAAAGCGTGGTTACCACTGATAAATTACACAAAAAAATAATATCAAAGGCAAGATATCAATATTTTATACAATCAAGGTAAGTGGCATATGCGAAAGTTGACTGGTATTTTAAATTAATACTTTTAATTAATTATCTGCTATTGCTACAAAATTTTTATTTATTATTTATTATTTTTTTAATTGACTTAATGGGCTGCAGTTTTTTACTTTTCTCATTAGGATCTTCACATTTAAATTGATAATATAAACTTCTAAAGCAACTCTTTGACTCAAATTGTGTATTTTGTGCTAGGGAGGTATCGCTCATTGATTCACTAAAATCAACTTTTTTATTGCTTGTGGTTAGAGGATTATTTAAGTTATCTTGAGGTGAGGTAATACTACGACATAAAGCCACTGCGCTCTTTTTTTTATGGGGTGCTATTGAGTTTTTAGAGATTGGTTCGGAGTTTATTATCATACTGGGGTAATCTGCTGAAGCTGACCAAGGCGTTAACTCTGCCTCACTACTACTTAACCTATTTGGCTCAGGTACAACGTTACCGTTTAAAGGCGTGCTTTGCTGGTTAACGGTAAACCGTAACCATAAAGTGGTGATGGTTTGATATATTTTTTGCCAAAACTGGCGTAAAGCTTGAACGGCACTATAAGTAGATGTTTTATAGGATGGCTTAAACAATAAGTTATAACGTTGCGCTAGTATTGGATATTTTACATAAAAGCTTTGCGCAAAAGCGGGACTTTGAATACTTTGCTTAAATTTATAGGTCATTCCTTCTATAAACGCCAAATCTGCGATCCCTTCTCTATAAATGGGGCGATTAAATAAAAAAATCAACATAGCTGGCAACAGCGTATTCGCTAATCGTTTGCTGTGTCCTGGGTAGGCTTTATCATAACGTTGGATCTGTTGGCATAAATATAAAAGATTGTGCAGCACTGCTGCAGCTTCCCAGGCCTGTTGAGTCATTAATTGGTTTACCGTTTTTTCAAAACTTATCCTTTGTTGATAGTCTTGCTCTAACTCAACTAAACAGGCTTTAACTGGTGCTGGCCATGGAATATTAAGGGTTGCTAAGCCAATTTTCACTAAATTAGTCAAATGATAGGGATTATTAAAAATGGCATGTTCTGCCGCAGGCGGAAAACAGTAAGGGGCTTCCATTAGCTGCTGATAAGCCTCATTGACCAGCACTGTATCAATGGGTCCACATAATGAATCGAGCTGAGCATTAGAGGGAGCTGTGGTTAATTGATGTAAATTAATTTTGTCAACTAGCTGACTTAATAACCTATTATATTTTTCCAACGCCGACAGTGGGGGGGTGGTTAACATTGTAGGCACCTCATATTTAACGCTCCCAACCTATAATTTTTTTATCTAAGCTTAAATCATAGCAATCATTTTAAAAAAATTACCCTAATGTTGTGCACTTTTATGCAAATTAAATAAATAATCCGCCATTAATCAGTAGGGACTTTGTAAAAAACTCAACAAAATAATACAATGGTGGCTGACTAAGATTTTATAAAAATAAGTTAACAAATGCTGTGGTTACGCTCGATTATCTTCAACCTTGGGTTAATAATAGCAACGCTTTGCATTGCCACAACCGCGTTATTACTGGTATTTTTCCCACTTAAAGTACGCTATTGGTATATTACCCGCTGGTCTGCTTTTATTATCTACTGGGCCAAACTGGTTTGCCAGATCAATTATCAGGTTAGCGGCCTAGAAAATTTACCTAAAAAAAATGCCATTGTATTATGTAAACACCAATCTGCTTGGGAGACGTTATTTTTACAAATTTTATTACCCTGTCAAACTTGGGTATTAAAAAAAGAATTACTTTGGATCCCATTTTTTGGTTGGGCATTGGCTTTACTGAGACCCATTGCCATTAACCGCGCTCAATCAAGCTCAATTAGACAACTAATCCAACAAGGCAGTGCCGCGCTAAATACCGGGCGTTGGGTGGTTATTTTTCCCGAAGGAACTCGAGTAAACCCTGGAGAAACTAAAAAATATTCACGTAGTGGGGCGGGGCTAGCCATGGCATCGGGTTTTCCAATTATTCCCATTGCGCATAATGCTGGGCATTGTTGGCGCAAAAATAGCTTCTTAAAAACCCCTGGAACTATTCAAGTGGTTATAGGCAGCGCTATCTATCCAAAAAGCCAAACACTTGCTGAGATGACTCAACAAGCGCAACAGTGGATAGATTCAACGTCTGCCCAGTTATCGATACCCTAAATATCTAGGTTTTCAACTTGCATTGCATTGGATTCGATAAACTCTCGACGTGGCTCTACATGATCGCCCATCAATGTGGTAAATAACTGATCGGCAGAAACCGCATCTTCAATTTTAACTTGAATTAACCGCCGCGCCTCAGGATCCATGGTGGTCGACCAAAGTTGCTCAGCATTCATTTCACCTAACCCTTTATATCGTTGAATTTGCTGACCTTTTTTGGCTTCATTCATTAACCAGCCTAATGCTTGTTTAAAGGTAGTTACTGCTTGCTTACGTTCACCGCGCTGTATAAAGGCATTGCTATCTAATAGATGATTTAATTTTTCACCTAATGCAATTAAAGCTTTATAGTCATTAGAGCTAAAGAACTCTGGATTAAACGGGTAAATACATTCTACGCCATGCATGGTCAAAGATACGACTGGTACTAAGCGTTTAAATTCAATATCCTCGCGAGTAGTAATTTGATAACGGTCTTGGCTTACGCCTTGGTTATTTAATTGTTTTTGTAAATTATTAACCCAATCTTGAACTACCGAATAGTCTTTTAAGTCCTCTGGCTGCAGCGCGGGTAGATAAATCAATGCTTCTAACACCAAAACCGGATAGCGCCGTGATAACCGGTCAATAAGAAATTGTACTTGGTTATATTGTTTGACTAAGGTTTCTAAGCCAGCGCCTTGAATCGGCGGTGCTTGTTCATTGACATGTAATGCGGCATTTTCCAACGCAATTTGGGTTAGATAATTCTTAAGCGCTTTATCATCTTTAACATAATATTCTTGCTTACCTTTTTTGATCCTATATAACGGGGGCTGTGCAATATATAAATAGCCTTTTTCAATAATATCTGGCATTTGTCGATAAAAAAATGTCAGCAATAGGGTACGAATATGCGAGCCATCAACGTCCGCGTCAGTCATAATAATAATATGATGATAACGAATTTTTTTGATGTCATATTCATCACGACCAATCCCACAGCCTAATGCTGTAATTAAGGTCGCCACTTCAGCTGAAGCCAACATTTTATCAAAGCGCGCTTTTTCTACATTTAATATTTTACCTTTTAACGGCAAAATAGCCTGGGTACGTCGGTCTCGACCTTGCTTTGCTGAGCCTCCCGCAGAATCTCCCTCAACCAAATAAATTTCAGAAAAAGCCGGATCACGTTCTTGGCAATCGGCTAATTTTCCAGGTAATCCACCTAGATCTAGTACCCCTTTGCGTCGGGTTAATTCTCTTGCTTTACGCGCGGCTTCACGTGCACGCGCGGCATCCACAATTTTATTAACAATATGCTTTGCTTCTTGAGGACATTCTAATAAAAAGTCATTAAAAACACTGCTAAAGATAGATTCCACCGCAGATTTTACTTCTGAGGACACCAGTTTTTCTTTAGTTTGCGAAGAAAATTTTGGATCAGACAATTTCACTGACAATACTGCCGTTAATCCTTCACGTGAATCATCTCCAGAGGTTGAAATTTTAAATTTCTTGGCTAGACCTTGGTTTTCTATATAGGCATTTAAAGTACGGGTTAATGCCCCTCTAAAGCCGGATAAATGCGCTCCGCCATCACGTTGTGGGATATTATTAGTAAAACAAAAGATATTTTCTTGATAAGAGTCATTCCATTGTAATGCAGCTTCAACCACAATGTCGCCTTTACGCCCTGAGTGATAAATCACTGTAGGATGAATGGGGGTTTTATTTTTATTTAAATATTCAACGAAAGCTCTAATGCCTCCTTCATAGCGAAAGTCGTCTTCTTTAGCGGTTCTTTCATCTTTAAGTTGAATATGTACCCCTGAATTCAAAAAGGATAACTCGCGTAAGCGCTTAGCCAATAATTCATAATGAAACTCAATATTGCTAAAGGTTTTATTACTGGGTTTAAACCAAATTTCCGTCCCGCTTTGTTCGGTGATCCCTGCCTCAGTTAATGGGCTTTGAGGTTCTCCTTCAGCATAGGTTTGATAGTAGATTTTTCCTTGGCGGCGAATGGTTAATTTTAAGCCTTCAGATAACGCATTGACCACGGAAATCCCAACCCCATGCAGACCACCAGAGACTTTATAAGAGTTATCATCAAATTTTCCCCCCGCATGTAATACCGTCATGATCACTTCGGCAGCAGAGCGCCCTTCTTCAGCATGAATATCTACCGGGATCCCACGACCATTGTCAGTAACAGTAATAGATTCATCTGCATGGATCAGTACTTGAATCGCAGAGCAATGCCCCGCTAAGGCTTCATCAATTGAATTATCCACCACTTCAAACACCATATGATGCAAGCCGGTGCCATCATCCGTATCCCCGATATACATTCCAGGACGTTTACGGACTGCATCCAGCCCTTTTAGTATTTTAATGCTTGAAGAATCGTAAGCCATCTCCGAGCTCATAGGCACTCCAAAGGATTAGTATGCAACATAAATATTTTACCTTAAGCCATATTAATGGGGGGGTGAAAAAGAGGCTAAATTAAGCGGTTCAATTTCACAAATTTAAGCTAGGCCGAGCCTTATTTTACCAGATTTCGTAACAAAAATTGCGCTTTTATTCATTTATCATGGTGTTTTTTGGGTACTTTGGTCACAGTACTACTTTTTATATTGATCTAATTAAAATGGCATAATCTAATTTAAAAAATCACAATTTTTAGCCATTTGCTCAATAATTTTTACTGCAAATGCGGCGCTACACTCTTTATTTTTTTACTTAAAGAAAAAAGGTTATACACAACCTTTAGGTCAACCCATATGTCAAATATGCTTCATTTTTAAAGCTTTTTAGGATTTATATTATTTCATTCACAATCTATCCACAGGCCACTATTACTTAAGCGTTGCAACTGAAATAGAACAAATTGAGAAAATTATGCAGTGAATCACCGCAAGATTGTGGCGCTTAATCTAAATACTGCATACTTTAAAGCAATGGGTTAAAAACAAGCGTTGTATGGAACTCAACTTCCTTACTTGCTAACCATTTAAGACCTTTAAACACTAGCTTTGTTATTTTTTACATTTGCTGCGGTAATGCTCAATTACTCACTGGATATTAGATAAAGCTACTATTTAGCAAGTTAAAAATTAATGTTAAATAACACTTAGGCTTAGATTAAGGTTCCACGTGGAACCCATTACTACTACCCGCACTTCCCTAACCTTGGGTTATAAAGGTTTTACGTGGAACCTTTAAGCGCTGTCTCCCTATTCCCTGATTCCAGCAGGATTGATTAAGATGTTCCACGTGGAACCATCATTACTAACTACACTTCCTTAATCTTGGGTTATAAAGGTTTCACGTGGAACCTTTAGCACTGTCT
>Ga0136604_1000258_pt1 | contig 28899 bp, 23 predicted proteins | sample AntRauFillE10628_FD_104928 | JGI IMG/M metagenome (GOLD analysis project Ga0136604, IMG submission 104928) | Saline lake microbial communities from Rauer Islands, Antarctica - Metagenome Filla E10 #628 | ecosystem: Environmental > Aquatic > Non-marine Saline and Alkaline > Saline | place...
GACCTGTCGCTGGTGCGCAACATCAGCGACCGGGTCGCGGTGATGTACGCCGGGCAGCTGGCGGAGGTCGGCGACACCGAGTCGCTGTTCGCCGACCCGCGCCACCCCTACACCCGCGGGCTGCTCAACGCGATCCCGACCCGCAAGCACACCCGCGGCGGACTGACCGCGATCGAGGGCAACGTGCCCGACCTGGTCGACATCGGCGCCCAGTGCCGGTTCCACACCCGTTGTCCCAACGCAGCGCCGGCGTGCTCGCAGGTCGATCCGAACTGGACGCTCACCGAGGGCGGCGAGCACCGCACCGCCTGCCTGCTCTACCAGGACCACGAGAAGCTCGGCGTGCCGCAGGACGCGATGCCGCGCCAGGAGGAGCCAGCATGAGTGCGACCAGCACCCTCACCGGCCCCGGCAGCAACGCCGTGGGCAGCGACAACGTCATCAGTGTGCGTGGCCTGAAGAAGCACTTCCCGATCAAGGAGGGACTGCTCCAGCAGGTCGCGGGCCACGTGCGCGCCGTCGACGGCGTCGACTTCGACGTCCCGCGTGGCACCACGCTCGGCCTGGTCGGCGAGTCCGGCTGCGGCAAGTCGACCCTCGGGCGGGTCATCAGTGGCCTGATGGACCCCACCGACGGCGGGGTCTACTTCCGCCTCGACGGCGACGACCGCACGCGGCTCGACGAGCTGCTGGCCGAGCCTGAGGACGCCCGCTCGTCCGCCCACCAGCAGGCGCTGGACGAGCTGCGCCAGCGGCACCAGGTCGACCGGCTCAAGGGCGAGGCGTGGAACGAGTACCGGCGCAACTGCCAGGTGGTGTTCCAGGACTCGTTCAGCTCGCTCAACCCGCGTCAGCTGGTCAAGGACGTCGTCGGGCGTCCGCTGAAGATCCACAACCGGGCGGACGGCGCCGAGCTGACCGACCGCGTCGTCGAGCTGCTGGAGTCCGTCGGGCTCGGCAGCCAGCACCTGTACCGCTACCCGCACCAGTTCTCCGGCGGCCAGCGCCAGCGCCTCTCGATCGCGCGCGCCCTGGCGCTGGACCCCGAGTTCATCGTCCTCGACGAGCCGACCTCGGCGCTGGACGTCTCGGTGCAGGCGCAGATCCTCAACCTGCTGCACGTGCTGCAGGAGGAGCGCGGCCTGACCTACCTGTTCATCACCCACGACCTCGGGGTCGTGCGCCACATGAGCGACAACATCGTGGTGATGTACCTCGGGCGTGTCGCCGAGCACGGGCCGTCGCAGGCCGTGTTCAACGACCCGAAGCACCCGTACACCGAGGCGCTGCTGGCGGCGAACCCCGATGTGGAGGCCGGCCAGGAGGTCGAGCGCATCCGCCTCGAGGGGTCGGTGCCGGACCCGGCGGCACCGCCGTCGGGCTGCCGGTTCCACACCCGCTGCCCCGTGGCGACCCCGGACTGTGGCTGGGACGTGCGCGACGTGCTGTCGCTGCTCGAGGGACGCTCGGAGGAGCAGCGCACGCTGGAGGACCTGCGTCGGCACTCGCCGTTCCACGCCGACCTGACCTTCGCGGACGCGGAGGTCGCCGCGGACGTCGCGCGCGTGGTCGAGCAGCAGGCCAAGGAGCCGATGCGCGAGGCGATGCGCGTCCAGCAGGACGGCGCGACGCTCACGTTCCGCTTCCGTGAGGTCGACGCGGTGCAGCTGCGCCGCGTCGGCGAGCAGCACGACGCCGCCTGCGTGCTCAACGAGTGAGGCGTCGGCGTTGCTGCCCCCGGAGCGCCACCCCAGGGTCGGCACGCGCAGACACGATCCTGGACGCGCCGACCCGGAGGAACCCGTGACGCAGCAGATCAGCTTCCTGCCGCTGGACCAGATGGACGAGCGCATGCGCGCCGAGATGGAGCGCTGCGCCCGGGACGGCACGCCCCGCCCAGAGAGCAGTGCCGTGCGCGCCCACCTGCCGGCGGCGTTCTGGGCGTTCGCCGACTCGTGGCAGGCGCTCTTCCGGGACGGCGTGGTGGACCACGGGATCAAGGAGTTGTGCCGCGCCTACGTCTCGCGCACGGTCAAGTGCGAGTACTGCGGCAACCAGCGGTCCGAACAGGCCCGGCAGTCGCTGGACGAGGCGCAGTACGACGAACTGCTGAACTTCGAGTCCTCCGACCGCTACGACGAGCGTCAGAAGGCCGCGTTGCGCTATGCGCAGGCGATCGCGTGGGGGCCCGGTGACGACGCCGAGCTCGCGGCGCTCTGGGGCCCGCTGCACGAGCACTTCACGGAGGCCGAGCTCGTCGAGCTGGGCTGTGCCATCGCGCTGACGCTCGGTCAGCAGAGCTGGATCCGACTGCTCGGACTGGAGCACCAGAGCTTCATGGCCGGCACGATGGCGTCGTTGGCCCCCGGGTTCGAGCCGGCAGGCGCGGCGGCGACGGCGCCTGCGTCGGACCACTCGGCTGGCGCCGGGAACGGGTCGCAGTAGCGACGAGGAGCACGCGGCTGGCGAGGGGCGGCAGACGCGTCAGCCACCGCGCGTGGGAGTTCATCCCCGCAGCTGCTCCGCCATCCAGTCGGCGGTGCGCAGGCGGTAGTCGTGCGCGCGGTTGTTGACCACGTGGTTGCCGTCCTCGACCACCAGCAGCTCGACCGGGCCCGAGGCCTCGGCGGCGAGGCGCTCCGGGTGAGAGCGCGGTACGAGCCGGTCGCGTCCGCCGGCGACGACGAACAGCGGGCAGGTGATGCGCTCGGCGACACCGACGAGGCTCAGCGCGGAGGCCTTCTCGCGGGCCTCGTCCTGGTCGGCGCTGTGCGAGCGTGCGGTGAAGGCCGTCCGGGTCAGCCCGGGCAGGTCGTCCCAGATCTCGGCCCAGTCGAACGGGCCGGACAGCGAGACGCACGCACGGGCGCGCGGCTCGTGGGCGGCGCTGCGCGGCGCGTAGTAGCCGCCGAGGCTCACACCCCAGATGCCGATGCGCTCGCCGTCGAGGTCGTCGCGGGCCTGCAGCGCGTCGAACACGGCGCTGACGGCGACCTCGTAGTCGCCGCGGATCGGCAGCTCGTACTCCGACTCGCCCTGCCCGGGACCGTCGAACGCGAACGTCGCCAGGCCGCGCTGCAGGAACAGGTCCTCGTACGCCCCGGACTCCTCCTTGGCCGAGTCGAGGCCCGGGATCATCACCACGACCGGGGGATTCTCGACGCCGAGCGGGCGCCGCAGGTTGCCCGGCAGCGTCGTGCCCTCGAAGGGCACCTCGAGACGCTCGCCGGGCGGGTCGAGCAGCGGCAGCGCGTCGGTGCGGCAGCGCACGGCGCGCTCGTGGGTGGCGCGCATCGTGTCGGGGTCCTGGACGAACAGGAACTTGCCGAAGTGGAAGCAGACCGCGGCGGTGGCCAGGTGCACGCCGGCGCTGCGGTCGCGACCCTGCTCCAACGCCTCGCGGCCGAGCGCCTCGTGGCGCGCGCCCCTGGAGGCCCATGCGTCGCACCAGTCCTCCCAGCGCTCCACCTCGGCGGCGACGTCCTGGAAGTCGCCCACCGGCACCCCGTTCTCGACGAACCGTGGTGCCCAGTGACTGATCGCAGCCTCGACACGTGCGTCGGCCATGCCCTGCTCCCTCGTGTGGTGAGAGGAACCTACGCCGGGCCGCGCTGCTCTGCAATCGATTGCTACACTGCTTCGCGTCGAGGTCGAACAGCGGAGGGCCGACCGTGGAGCGGGGCCAGCGTGCGTCACGGCGGCTGCGGGACGGCCGCGGCCGGATGCGGACGTGAGCGGACGCGTGGACGTGCCCGAGGACCTGCACCTGCCGACGCGCGGGATGCTCGTGGTCGGTGGGTTCGTGCTGGCGATCTCGGTGGCGGCGTTCTTCCGCGTCCCGCTGCTGCCGTCGATCGGTGCCGAGCTCTCGCTCAGCGCCGGCCAGCTCGGCCTGCTGACCACCGTCTTCGCCGTGGGTCGCCTGGCGACCGACATCCCGGCGGGTCGCCTCGCCGACCGACTGTCGTCGCCGGGGATGCTCGGCGTCGCGGGAGGGGCACTGGCGATCGGCAGCCTCGGCTTCGGACTGGCCGCGACCGAGGGCTGGCTGCTGGCGGCGTCGTTCGTGCTCGGCATCGCGTCCGCGACAGCGAACACCAGCGGCATGACGTACTTCTCGACCGCAGCCCCCCAGCACCAGCGCGGCATGGCGATGGCCGGGTTCTCGGCGGCACTGCTCGGTGGGCAGGCGCTCGGCCCGATGCTGGGCGGTGTGCTCGGCGACGGCTTCGGGTGGCGTGGTGCCCTGCTCACGGCGGCGGTCGTCGGTGGCGTGGTCGCGCTGGTCGGGTCACGGCTTCGACTGCCCGACGAGGGTGCCTACGCAGCGCCCCCTCCAGCCGACGACGACCCCACGGGCGACGGCAACGAGCCGGACGCACGTCTGCAGCGCGCCGTGCTGTACGCGGTGCCGTTCGCGTCGTTCTTCGCACTCGGCGCGCTGCCGCAGACACTCGTCCCGATCCTCGGTGACGACCGCTACGCGTTCGGGCCCTCGACCATCGGACTCGCGCTCGGGCTGGGCGGGGCGTGCAGGTTGATCGGCTCCTTCGCCGGTGGCCACGTCGCCGACGCCGTGTCGCGCAAGGCGTCGCTGGTGCCCGGGCTGGTGCTGTTCGGCGTCGGTGCGGGTTCGTTCGCCGTGGACCTCGGGCCGTGGGGCTGGGTCGTCGGGATCGTGCTGATCTCGCTCGGGTCCTACGGCATCTCGGTCTCGGCCACGATGCTCGCCGACCTCGCCGGCGGGCGCGGCGTCGGGCGCCGCCTTGGCAGCTACCGGTTCGTCGGTGACATCGGCCTCATCGCAGGCCCCGTCGTCACCGCGACGCTCTACGAGCGCGTCGGCATCGGCGTCGCCGTCGGCCTCGTCGCCGGCCTGCTGCTGGCCGTCGCGCTCACCAGCGGCCTGCTGCTGCAGGAGACCCACCACCAGCGCGCGTGAGTGGGCGCCACCGATCCGCGCACACCCGACCGACACGGAGCACCTGATGACCGAGGACTGGACCGGCCCGTCCCCCGAGCGCACCCGCGCCCTGCTGGCGGGCGAGGTGCCCGTGCTGCCCGAGGAGGAGCGCCGGACGCGCCGCGCGGCACTGGCCGCGGCGGCCGAGCAGGCCGGCTGCGACCTCGTGCTGGTGTACGGCGCCGACCGCTCCGGCTCCGGCGTGCCGTGGCTGACCGGCTGGGGCGTCACCCGTGAGGCGGCCCTGCTGGTCGACCTGCGCAGCGAGGACGACGACGAGCTGCTGCTGCAGTTCCACAACCACGTCCGCCTCGCGTCCGAGCGTGCGAAGGGCTGCAGCGTGCGCTGGGCCGGTCCCGACACCACGGCCAGCCTCGTCGAGCTGCTCGCGGCCCGAGGAGGGGCAGGGCGCACCCTCGGCCTGGTCGGCCCGGTGCGCTGGCAGATGGCCACGCGCCTCGGTGACGCGGTGACCGACGTGGTCGACCTCGGCCCCGCGTACACGCGCCTGCGGATGGTCAAGTCCGACCACGAGCTGGACCTGCTCACCGTCGGGGCCGAGCTGTCCGACGCTGCCGCGCTGGCGATGCGCGACGCGGCCACGCCGGGCACGACCGACCACCAGTTGCTCGACGCGGTCGAGCGCGCCTACGTGCCGCGCGGGGGCGCGACCCACATCCACTACGTCCTGGTCACCTCGATGGACGCCCCTGCACGGCCCGTGCCCGCCCAGGTCCCCCACGGCCAGGTCGTGCCGGAGCGCAACGGCGTGGTCGTCACGGAGATCTCGGCGAAGTTCGCCGGCTACGCGGGGCAGGTCCTGCGCACCATGACACCGGAGGACGATCTCACGCCGCGGTACCGCGAGCTGCACGACGTCGCGCAGGCCGCCTTCGAGGCGGTCGTCGCCGCGTGCGTGCCCGGCGCGACGCCGGCCGAGCTGGTCGCGGCCGCGGGCGTGGTCGAGGAGGCCGGCTTCACCACCGACGACGACCTGGTCCACGGCTTCGGCGGCGGCTACCTGCCGCCCGTGGTCGGCTCGGCGAGCCGACCGGCCGGGCCGATGCCCGACGTCGTGCTCGAGCCGGGCATGTGCGTGGTCGTCCAACCCAACGTGATCTCGTCGGACGGCACCGCAGGCGTCCAGACAGGCGAGCTGGTCGTGGTCACCCACGACGGTCCACGCTCGCTGCACACCGCCCCGGCGGGGCCGTGGACGGGCGCCGGCCGCTGAGCACCGCCGCCGGAGGCCCGCCGAGGCCCGACCACCGCACGGCCACGACCTTCGCCCGACAACCGCCAGGGGAGACGCGAGGATGAAGGGCAACGTCACCACGATCCAGGACCTGACCAGGCCCATCGTGCGCAGGAAGCAGCTCAGCGCGAGCAACGACGCGACCCTGCGCACCGTGATCGAGACCGGCTACGGCGAGCTCGTCACCGACGAGCCGGAGGCGCACGGTGGGACCGGAACGGGTCCGTCACCGCTGCAGACCGTGCTCGGAGCGCTGTGCGGCTGCGAGTCGGTGACCTTCAAGCGTGCGGCGGAGGAGTTCGGCTTCGCCTATGACGGCATCGGTTTCGAGGCGTCGTACTCGATCGACATCCGCGGACGCATGGGGGTCGAGGGCGTGCGGCCGCACTTCCAGTCGGTCAAGGTCCAGGCGACCGTTCGGACCAGCGAGTCGCAGGAACGGCTGGCCGAGGTGGTCGAGGTGACGGAGTCCCGCTGTCCGGTGCTGAACCTCATGGTCGACGCCGGCGTGCGCGTCGAGATGCTGTGGGTGCGCGACGACGGCTGACTCGCAGGTCCATCGCTCCGGCGAGCGTGCGGTGACGTTCTGAGCAAGGGTGTTGCGATGGCAGCATCGGCAGGCTAGCGTCCATGCAAACGATTGCGAACTTGTTTTGGAGGTCGCGGTCTATGGCCCGGTGGGAGACTGGGCCGACGTCCCGGGGGGAGGCCCGGGGCGGGGTCCCGGTGGGAGACCGAGGACAGCGGAGGGAGTCGACATGTCGGCAGGCACCGAGGACGTCGTCGGGAGACGAGGTGGGGGTGACGGCGATGTCGTGATCGCCGCGAGCGGCCTGAGGGTCGGGTACCGCAAGCTGCGGGAGAAGGTCGAGCTGGTCGTGCTCGAGGACATCGACCTGGAGATCAGGCGGGGCGAGTTCATCGCGATCGTCGGGCCGTCGGGCTGCGGGAAGACCACGTTCATCAACGTCGTCGCGGGGCTGGTCGAGCCGTGGGCCGGGACGATGGAGATCGACGGTCGGCCCGTCGACGGTCCCGGCCCGGACCGCGCGATGGTGTTCCAGGACTACGCCCTGATGCCGTGGCGCACCGTCGAGGCCAACGTGGCCTTCGGGCTGGAGTTCCAGCGCAACGGTCCGCCGGCGGCGGAGGCCAAGCAGCGTGTGGACAGGTACATCGAGATGGTCGGCCTGAAGGGTTTCGAGGCCTCGTTCCCCCACGAGCTGTCGGGAGGCATGAAGCAGCGCGTGGGCATCGCGAGGGCGCTGGTCTGCGAGCCCGAGATCCTGCTCGCCGACGAACCGTTCGGCGCCGTCGACGCGATGACCCGCGAGGGGATGCAGGCGGAGCTCGAGCGCATCATCGCGACGACCGGGCAGACCGTGGTGATGATCACGCACTCGATCGACGAGGCGATCACACTGGCCGACCGGATCGTGGTCATCTCGCACCGGCCCGGGCGGATCCGGGAGGTGCTCGACGTCGACATCGAGCGTCCGCGTGCGGACCAGGACGTCAAGGCGGACCCCGAGTACGTGCGCCTCCGCGAGCACATCTGGGGGATGCTGAAGGCCGAGGCCTTCGGAGCCTCCGACCTGCAGGAGGTGGAGGCATGACCGCACCAGTGGACTCCCCGGTCAAGACGGTCGAGAAGCGCCCGTCGTCCCCGGAACGCGCGTTCAGCTACGGCCCGATGGCCTACCTGCGCCGCTACGGAGCGGTTGGCCTCGTCGCGGTCAACCTCACCGTCTTCTTCATCCTCTGGGAGTTGTTCGCCAACGCCGAGATCGTCAACCCGCTGTTCCTGCCGGCTCCGTCGGCCATGTTCGCGGAGATGTTCCAGGAGCTCGGGCCCGAGGGTCTGCTGCGTGTGAACATCCCGATCTCGGCACGCACCTTCGCCGTCGGGATGGGGGCCGCGGCCCTGATCGGCATCCCGGTCGGTCTGCTGATGGGCGCGAGCAAGGTCGTGGACTCGCTGATCAGCCCCTACGTGTGGGCGATGGCGTCGCTGCCGCGCGTGGCGCTGATGCCCCTGCTGATCCTCATCCTCGGGTTCACCCAGACGGCTCGCCTGACGCTGGTGTTCCTGTCCGCCGTCTTCCCGATCGTGATCAACTGCATGGCCGGCGTGAAGACGGTCGACACCTCCCTGGTCAGGGCGGGGCAGGTCTTCGGCGCGAACAAGGCGCAGCTGTACCGCCGGGTGATCTTCCCGTTCACGCTCCCGTTCATCATCGCCGGGTTGCAGCAGGGCATGACCCGTGGGCTCGTCGGTCTGGTGATCGCCGAGATCTTCGGCGGCAACAACGGGCTGGGGTACCTGACGAAGCGCGCGGCCGAGACGTTCAACTCGCCGCTGCTGTACGCGGTGCTGCTGATCCTCGTGATCTTCTCGCTCAGCTTCGTGCAGATCATCAAGTGGATCGAGATCAAGGTCGCCCCGTGGCGCAGCTACGGGCGGTGATGTCGGTGCAGCGAGCACGGCTGCAGCGGGACGGTCGCACCCCTTCGGGGCGTGGCCGGGTGGCGGTTTGCAGACCGACCACCAGGGGCGTGGCGCCAGTCCGGCGCGGGCCCACCATTCGACGGGAGAGGTACGACAGATGAAGCGCATCAACAGGTGGCAGCGGACCGCTGCCCTCGTGGGAGTCGTGGCGATGGTTGCCACCGCCTGCGGGGGAAGCGACGCAGACAGCAGCGACGGGGACACCAGCACCGAGGACGGTGCTGGTGAGGAGGCCGCGGCGGCCGCGGGCTCGTGCGACGACCCCGGTGAGGTGCTCGAGGAGATCACCGTCGGCATCAACAACCCGAACTACGCCACGCAGCTGGCCGTGGTGATGGCCGACGAGCGTGGCTACTTCGCCGACGAGGGCATCCAGGACGTCGAGATCATCGAGACCGACGAGTACATCGCGGGCCTGATCGGTGGCAGCCTGTTCATCGCGCAGGGCGACAGCGACGTCACCTTCGGCTCCGCGGAGGCCAGCGGCGAGGACCTGCGCTACCTCGGCACGTACCGCAACGGCGAGTACCAGATCATGGGCGTCGCACCCGGTGTGGAGTCGCCGCAGGACCTGGTCGGCCAGCCCGTGACCGGCGGCGACCTCGAGGGTCGCAACACGGCGCTGATGTCGAAGTACCTCACCGAGCTCGGCGTCGACCCCGAGGAGGTCGAGTTCGTGCCGATGGGCGGCAACTCGGACGCGCGCCTGCAGGCGGTCATGGAAGGGACGGTCCAGGCCGCGAGCCTGTTCCCCCGCCACCGTGTGCCCTTGGAGGAGGCGGGTGGCTCCTTCATGTACGAGGAGTTCGAGGTCAACCCGCAGGAGGGCGTGATCGCGATGGGCGAGACCGTCGACACCGAGTGCGCCACCGTGACCGCGTTCCTGACCGCCACCCTGCGCGCCCGGCAGGACATGTACGACTTCTCGCAGGCCGAGGAGAACCTCCAGCTGATGCGCGACCGGGGCTTCGAGATCCCGGACTACTTCGCCGAGCTGTACCAGGTCGAGGTCGAGCAGGTCGGTATCGACGCTGGCTTCGACCCGGCGGAGATGGACGAGCTGGTCGCCGAGCAGATCGAGCTCGGCAACCTGCCGGAGGGGATGGACTGGCGTCAGTACGTCGACCTGGGCCCCCTGCACGCCGCGCAGGAGTCGCTCGACATCGAGCTGCACCCGGCTGACCTCGACGGCTGAGCACGGAGCGACGAGGGCCGGTCCTTGCCGACCGGCCCTCGTCGCGATTACGGTAGCAATCGATTGCATTGCGCATGGAGTACCGATGCGCGGCACGCGGCAGTGGGGGGGCTGGACATGACACGTCCGATGGAGGCCAGCGGGCTCACGCAGGTCGGACACCACGACCTCGGTGGGCACGGGGACGGCATGCAGGTGCTGCGCCACGGCGACGCGCTCTACGTGGGCCACCACGGGCCGAGCGGCATGGGCACCTCGATCCTCGACGCGTCCGACCCGACGGACCTGCGCGTGGTGCGCCAGTGGGCGGCACCGCCCGGAACGCACACCCACAAGGTCCAGGTCGGCGACGGCCTGCTGCTGGTCAACCACGAGCAGTTCCCGTGGCGCCGCGGCGTCGGCGACAGCCGCGGCATGGCCGTGTACGACCTCGCGGACCCGTTCGACCCGCAGCGCATCGGCTGGTTCGACAGCGGTGGCCGCGGCGTGCACCGCATCGTGTGGACCGGCGGCGACCACGCCTGGGTCTCGGCGACGCCCGAGGGCTTCGACGACCGCATCTTCGTCGTGGTCGACATGACCGACCCGACCCACCCGGTCGAGGCCGGCCGCTGGTGGTGGCCGGGCATGCACCTGGCCGGCGGCGAGACGCCCGACTGGCCCGAGGGCGAGCGGCACGCCGCCCACCACGCCCTGCTCGACGGCGACACCGCCTACCTCGGCTACTGCGACGCCGGGATGGTGGTGCTCGACGTCTCCGACCCGACCGCCCCGCGCGACGTCGCGCGGCTGTCCTGGGACCCTGTCGGGGACACCCACACCTGCATGCCGCTGCCCGGTCGCGACCTGCTGGTCGTGACCGACGAGGAGACCCACGACGCCTGCGCCGGTGGCCCGCACCACGTGCGCATCGTCGACGTCGCCGACCGCACCGCCCCGTCCGTGGTCTCGCGCCTGCCCACCCCGCAGGGCGACTACTGCGACCGGGGCCTGCGCTTCGGGCCGCACAACACCCACGAGAACCGACCCGGCAGCTACCGCAGCGCCGAGGTCGTGTTCGTCACGTGGTTCAACGCTGGCCTGCGCGTCTACGACCTGGCCGACCCGGAGCACCCGGTGGAGCTTGCCCACTGGGTCCCTGCCCTGCCCGACGGCCAGGTCGACGTGCAGGTCAACGACGTGTTCGTCGACCACGACGGCACGATCTACGCCACCGACCGGGTCGGGGGCGGCGTGTACGTGCTGCGACCCGACGACGCGCTGCTGCAGCGCATGGAGGAAGCCCGCCTGTGACCACCTACGACGTCCACGCCCACGGGGCGCCGACCGGCCTGTACGACGCGCTGCGCGCCGACGAGGGCCGCTTCGGCACCGAGATCGTCCAGACCGAGAAGGGGCCGGCCTTCCGGTTCGCGGGCGGGCTGACCACCCCGCACCTGCGTCCGCAGTTCGACGACGTCGAGGCGCGCCTGGCCCACATGGACGAGGCGCGGGTGGACGTGCAGCTGTTCTCCAGCTGGATCGACCTGACCGGCTACTCGCTGCCGACCCCGCAGGCGCTGCACTACAGCCGGCTGTTCAACGACCTGCTGGCCGAGACGGTCGCCGCGACCCCCGACCGGTTCCTCGGGCTGTGCACCGTCCCGCTGCAGGCGCCCCACGAGGCTGCCACCGAGCTGCGGCGCGCGGTCGGCGAGCTCGGGATGGTGGGCGTCGAGATCGCCACGACCGTCGACGGGCGCGAGCTCGACGACCCCGACCTGGAGCCGTTCTGGGCCGCCGCGTCCGAGCTGCGCTGCCCGGTGCTGATCCACCCCTACCAGTCGCTGAAGGGCCGCGGCGTCGAGCGCTACTTCACCTCGAACATGGTCGGCAACCCGGCGGAGTCGACGGTCGCGATCGCGCACATGATCTTCGGCGGCGTGATGGACCGCCACCCGGACCTGCGCCCGGTGATGTGCCACGGCGGCGGCTACGCGCCGTGGCAGGTCGGGCGCTGGGACCGCGGCTACGACAACGTGCCCCACCTGACCCGCAAGGTGATCCAGGGTCGTCCGAGCGAGCTGCTCGAGCGGGTGCACTTCGACACCGTGCTGCACGACCCGCGCCGCGTCGCCGCGCTGGTCGAGCTGATGGGCACCGAGCGCGTCGTGCTCGGCTCGGACTACCCGTTCCCGATGGGCGACCTCGCGCCGGTCGACACCGTCGACGCGGTCGAGGGGCTGAGCGACGACCAGCGCAGCGCGATCCTCGGCGGCAACGTGCAGCGCCTGCTCGACGAGGTCCGCAGGTGAACGCCGACGTCGTCGTCGCGGGGGCCGGGCACAACGGCCTGGTGACGGCGGCGTACCTGGCCCGCGCCGGGCTGGACGTGGTGGTGCTCGACGCACGCGACGCCCCCGGCGGCGGCGCGGTGACCGAGGAGCTGCTGCTGCCCGGCCACGCGATCGACCGGGCGTCGACCGGGCACACGCTGATCCGCACCAACCCGCTGCTGGCCGACGACGAGCTCGGCCTGCACGCCGAGCGCGGACTGGCCTACGTCGACCCGGACCCGGTCGCGACGGTCGCGTTCCCCGACGGGGCGCACCTGACGATGCGGCTCGACCTGGACGCCACCGTCGAGGAGCTGGCCCGCTTCTCGCGCCGCGACGCCGACCGCTACCGGCGCTGGCTGGCCGAGTGGGCCGAGGTCTCGCCGCTGGCCGCCGCCGACCGGATGACGCCGGTGGGGTGGGGACCGAGCCTGGACGAGCGCCTCGCGGCCCACCCGGCCGGCGGCCCGTGGCGACGGCGCGCCGTGATGGCGGCGTGGGACGTCATCCGCCACGAGTTCCACGACGAGCACGTGCGCGCGTTCCTGCTGTGGACCACCGCGCAGACGCTGACCTCGGTCGACCTGCCCGGGACCGGGCTGCTGCCGGCGGGCCTGCTGGCCGGTCGGCAGCGCCGGGGCTGGTCGATCCCGCTCGGTGGCTCCGGTCGGCTGACCGACGCACTGGTCGCGGTGCTCGCCGACGCCGGTGCGCAGGTGCTGTGCGGGCGCCGCGTGACCCGGCTGCTGGTCGACGGCGGACGCTGCAGCGGTGTGGAGACCGACACCGGTGAGCAGTTCCACGCGCGCCGGGCCGTGGTGTCGTCGATCCACGTGCGCCACCTGGTCGACATGGCCCCCGACGACGCCTGGGACGACGGCTTCCGGCACGGCGTGGCGACCCTGCACCCGGGGATCCCGCTGCTGGCGATCCACCTGGTCACCGACCGGGCCCCGGTGTTCGCCGGCCTGGACCCGGACGCGACCGCTGTCGCGTCCGGCGTCGCCGGGTGGGGCTGGGACGTGGTCGACCACCTGCGGGCCATCCGCGACGAGCGTCCGGGACGCCTGGTCGGCACGCCGTCCGCGCTGGTCGCGACGCCGACGCTGGTCGACCCCGACCGGGCCCCGGACGGCCACCACACGGTCAAGGTCGTCGTGCCCGCCCCGCGCGTGCCCGTCGAGGGTGCCTGGACCCCGGAGGTCCGCGAGGCCTTCGCCGACCGGGTGCTGGCCGACGTCGGCCAGCACGTGCCGGCGCTGGTCTCCGACGCGGTGCTCGCCCGACTGGTGCACAGCCCCGCCGACATCGAGGCCGACAACCCGCACATGCTCGGGGGTGCCCCGCACGGTGGCGACCGCGTGCTGCCGTTCGACGGCCCGCAGCGGCCCGCGCCCGGCTGGGCCGACCACCGGACCCCGCTGGCGGGTCTCTACCAGACCGGCGGCACGACCCCGCCCGGCGGCTCGATCACCGGCATCCCCGGCCGCAACGCCGCACGGGTGCTGCTGGCCGATCTCGGCGACGACCTCGACGCCGTGGTCGCCCGCACCCGCGGCTGACCCGCGCACGCGCGCCCGACCGGCGCCGCCCAACCGCCCGACCAGCGTCGCCCCCGCCGACCGACCAGCCACCACCACTACGGAGCGCCCGATGACCACCGATGCACCCGCCGACCGTGACCCGCGCATCGCCTCGGCGATCAGCCACTGGGCGCCGCGCTTCGTGACCAACGGCGTGCCGTTGACCGACTTCCAGGAGGTCACCGCGGGGCTCGAGCGCTGGGAGGACTGGTGCGCCGGGTGGTCGGCCCGTGCCGCCGAGCACGAGGCCATGGGCCGTGACGCGCTCGCCGCCGGGCTGACCACCAGCGCCGCCGAGCACCTCACCCGGGCCGCGGTGCTGTACCACTTCGGCAAGTTCCTGTTCGTCGACGACCTCGACCAGCTCCGCACCGCACGCGAGCGCGCCGTGGCGTGCCGCACCGACGCCCTGCCGCACCTCGACCCGCCGGGCGAGCGCGTGGAGGTGCCCCACGACGGCGCCGTGCTCGTCGGCAACCTGCGTCGCCCCCGCGGCGTTGCGCGACCGCCGGTCGTCGTCATGGCGATGGGTCTGGACTCCGCCAAGGAGGAGTCGCACGACTACGAGCAGCGCTTCCTCGCCAGGGGCCTGGCGACCTTCGCGTTCGACGGCCCCGGCCAGGGCGAGGCGGAGGACGACCTGCCGCTGTGCCCGGAGTTCGAGCGCCCCGTCGCCGACGTGCTCGACGTGCTGCTGGCCCGTGAGGACCTCGACACCGAGCGCGTGGGGATGTGGGGCGTGTCGATGGGCGGCTACTTCGCGGCCCGCGCCGCCGCGTTCGAGCAGCGCATCAGTGCCTGCGTGAGCCTGTCGGGCTCCTACGAGCGCAGCGGCTGGCGCGACCGGCCCGCGATCAACGTCGCGGCGTTCAAGTACCGCTCGCAGACGACCAGCGACGAGGAGACCGACGCGTTCGCCGCCCGCATGGACCTGTCCGGCGTCGCCGAGCGCATCACGTGCCCGCTGCACGTGGTCGGCGGGACCAGCGACCGCATCACGCCGCCCGAGCACGCGCAGCGCCTCGCCGACGAGGCGTCCGGGCCGACCGTGCTGACGATGGTCGAGGGCGGCAACCACGTGGTGAACAACCTCTGGTACCGCTACCGCGACCAGACCGCCGACTGGCTCGCGCAGCAGCTCGGCACGATCTGAGCAGCGTGCGCGTCGCGGCCGGCACAGCCGGGGCATGGCCGCGCCGGTCGGGTGCGGCCCGGTGCGGAGCGTGCGCGTCAGCTCGTCCCGGTCCAGCCGCTGGTGGAGTCGCGCACCACCAGCGACGGGGGGAGCGAGAGTGACGGCGGCGGGTCGTCCGGGTCGTCCATCAGCCGCACCGCCATGTCACCCGCGAGCCGCCCGAGGTCGTAGGCGGGCAGGCGCACGGTGGTGATGGGCGGGGCGGTGTGGGCCGTCATCTGCGTGTCGTTGTAGCCGACGATCGCGACGTCCCGGGGGCACGACAGGCCGCGGGCACCGAGCGCCTCGAGCGCCCCGATCGCCATCATGTCGTTGTGGGCGAAGACGGCCGTCGGCGCCCGGTCCGCGTTCGCGAGCAGCAGCTCCATCAGCCGCCGCCCCTCGTCGATGGTCGGGTGCCGGGCGGTGTCCCGTGATTCGACCAGCTCGACGTCGGCCCCGTGCAGCGCGTCGCGGAACCCGCGGGCGCGGCCCCGGAACGACGACACGTCGTCGCGGCCCTCCAGCTGGGCGAAGCGCAGGTGTCCGTGGGACAGCAGGTGCTCGGCGGCGAGCGCACCCCCGCGCTCGTCGTCGTGCGTGACCGACGGCAGGTCGGTCCCGTCGAGCCCGCGCACGGCCAGCACCACCGGCGTGTGCCCGGCGACCTGGCGCAGCACGCGGGTGTCGCCACTGCGCGCCGCGGTGACGATGATCGCGTCGACGCGTCGCGACACGAGGTTGTCGAGCACGCGGTTCATCCGCGCGTGGTCGTCCTGCGACTCGGCGACGAGCGCCATCAGCCCCCGGCCCTCGAGGCTGTTCTCGACCCCTCGGATCACGGGTGCGATGAACGGGTTGCCGAGGCCGGCGACGACCACCCCGAGGGTGTTGGTGCGGCCGCTGCGCAGGCTGCGTGCGAGCGAGTCGCCGCGGTAGCCGAGCTCCTCGGCGACGCGTCGCACGTGCTCGCGGGTCTCGACGCTGACCAGCCCCGACTGGGTCGGGTTCAGCGCCCGGGACACCGTCGAGGCGTGCACCCCGGCCTCCTCCGCGATGTCCCGCACCGTTACCCGTGATCGTGCGCTCATGCTGCTCGTCCCACTCCGCTTGTTGCACAACATACACTGCAACGCAGGGCGTACCGGGGGTGCCGCACACCGGTGAGCGTTCTGCGCAAGGGCGTGGGCACCGGCCGAGCAATCGATTGCGAAGACCAGATCTTGCGACAAATAGGCCGTTCTGAACCATCGCCGACAATCCCCATGTCCCATCCAGCCCTCGCCGCAGTACGGTGCGACAAACAGCAATCGGTTGTTGTCGCGGGGAGCCGTGGGGCGTCGTCCCACCGGTGCGGCAGCAGGCGGACGCACGGGAGGCGTTGCTGCATGGAGCACGAGCAGACGCATGACGGTGCGCCCGTCATCGAGGCCACCGGGATCGTGAAGCGCTTCGGCGGCGCGGTCGCCGTCGACGGTGTGGACATCGCGTGCTTTGCGGGCGAGGTGCACGCGCTCGTCGGCGAGAACGGTGCCGGCAAGTCGACCCTGATGCGGATCCTTGCGGGGATCCTCACGCCGACCGAGGGCCAGGTCCTGGTCGACGGCAGGCCGCTGGAGGGCGGAGACGCGAAGGCCTCGCTGGAGGCCGGCATCTCGCTTGTCCACCAGGAGCTCAGCCTGGTCCCCGAGATGACCGTGGCCGAGAACATCGTGCTGGGCTTCACCCCGACCCGGGGGGCCGGCTTCATCGACCGCGACGAGCAGCGCCGCATCGCACAGGCCGCCCTCGACGAGATCGGGGTGCGCGTCGACCTCGACGAGCCGGTCGCGCGCCTCTCCGTCGCCCTGCGCCAGTTCGTGGAGATCGCACGCGCGATCGCACGCCAGCCGCGGGTCCTGATCCTCGACGAGCCGACCGCGACCCTGACGCCGGCCGAGACCGACTACCTGCTGGCGATGCTGCAGCGGCTCGCCGACCGGGGCATGGCGATCATCTACATCTCCCACCGCCTCCCCGAGATCTTCGCACTCGGCGACCGGGTGACGATCCTGCGCGACGGGCAGCTCGTGCGTGCCTGCGCGATCGACGAGCTGACCTCCGACGAGATGGTCGACCTGATGGTCGGTCGCGAGCTGAAGCGCGAGCTGGAGACGCACCGCGAGGACGTCGAGCCGGGGCCGGTCGTGCTCTGCGCACGTGGCATCACCGCCCCCGGGGTCGACGGTGTCGACCTCGACGTCCGCGCCGGGCAGATCGTCGGCCTCGGTGGTCTGGTCGGCGCCGGACGCACCGAGCTGGTGCGGGCCATCATCGGCGCGGACGTGCGCACCGGCGGTACCGCGACGATGACGATCGACGGCGAGACGACGGACATCCGCAGCTACCGGCAGGCGGTCGCCAATGGGCTGGCCTACGTCCCCGAGGAGCGACGCACCGACGGCCTGGCGCTGACGATGAGCGTCAGGGACAACATCGCCCTGCCGAACCGGCGCCGCCTGTCCCGGCTGAGCGTGCTCCGGCGTGGCCGGATCCGTGAGTTCGCCATGGAGCTCGCGCACGCGGTCGAGCTGCGCCCGCCGGTGATCACGGCCGACGTCGGCAGCTACAGCGGCGGCAACCAGCAGAAGGTGGTGCTCGCCAAGTGGCTCGGCCACGAGCCGTCCGTCATCGTCCTGGACGAACCGACGCGCGGCGTGGACGTCGGCGCGAAGGCCGAGATCCACCGCCTCGTGCGCGAGCTGGCCGAGAACGGCACGGCCGTCCTGGTCGTCAGCTCCGACCTGCCGGAACTGCTGGAGCTGTCCGACGTGATCCACGTCGTCAGGGACGGCCGCATCCAGGGGACGCTCGACAGCAGCGAGGCCGACGAGAGCGCCGTGATGCGCCTCGCGGCCTCCGGCGAGGCGGAGGTGCCGGCATGACCACCACAGACGCAGCCTCCACGGACGGCGAGTCCGTGACCGCGCTCGAGGGACCCGGCGCTGCCGGCCCCGAGGGCTTCCAGCTCCTGCCGTGGATGGCGGACCGGGGCATCGTCCTGTTCACCGTCGCGCTGGTGCTGTTCGCGGCGGTCTTCGTCGACGGGTTCGCCTCGCTGGCCAACATCACCGACGTGTTCAACCGCTCGGCACCGATCGGGATCGTGGCGGTGGGCATGACCTTCGTGGTCATCAGCGCCAACTACCTCGACCTCTCGGTCGTGTCCCAGGTCGCCACGTCGGCCGTGACGCTGCTGGCGGTGAGCAACAGCACCGGCAGCGTCGCGCTGGCCATGCTCGCCGCGTTCGGCGTCGCGCTGGTCTACGGCGTGGTCAACGGCACCGCGGTCGGGATCTTCAAGGCCAACGCGGTGATCGTGACGCTCTCGACGACCTTCATCGGCCTGGGGATCCTGCGCTGGGCAAGCGGCGGCTCGATCTACTTCGGCCCGAACGACGGCCCGATCCGCGCGTTCGGCCTGGCCAAGATCGGCCCGTTCCCGCTCTCGATGCTCGTGCTGATCCTGATGACGCTGCTGCTGTCGTACGTGCTGCGGCGCACGACCTTCGGGTTCATGGTCAAGGCCTTCGGATCCAACCGGGAGGCCACACGGCTGGCCGGCGTGAACACCGCGTGGATCGTCATCGGGGCGTTCCTGATGTCCGCGCTCGGGGCCCTGATCGGTGGCTTCGTGCTCGCCGCCTTCTCCAACACGGCCGTCTCGACCAACGGGACCGGCTACGACTTCGAGGCGCTGGCCGCGATCGTCATCGGCGGGACCAGCGTGTTCGGCGGCAAGGGCAGCGTGCTGCGCACCCTGCTCGGCGTGGTGTTCGTCAGTGTGCTGAGCAACCTGATGGTGCTGTCGGGCCTCGGGTTCGGGGTCCAGCAGATGGCCATCGGCGCGCTGATCGTCGCCGCGGTCTCCCTCGACGCCCTCGCGCGGAAGGCAGGTGCAGCATGACCGAGTCCAGGAACGACACCGACAGCACCGAAGCGGGTCTCGACCTCGGGTCGGGGGCTGACCTGAGCAGGTGGCGCACCGTGCTCGCGCGACGCACCGAGGGGCGCGCCGTGGCCCTGCTGGTCGTCGTGGCGACCGTGGCCCTGGTCCTCGAGCCGATCGTGTTCACCTCCTACGAGGTGACCCTCGGGCGGCTGGCGCTGATCGGCCTCGTCGCGCTCGGCCTGACGGCCGTGATCCTCATGGGTGAGCTCGACCTCGCCGTCGCCAGCACGCTGGCGTTCTCGGGCGTGGTCATGGCGAGCATCGACAACCTCGCCCTCGGCATCCTCGCTGCGCTGCTCGGTGGCCTGGTCATCGGGGTCGTCAACGCGTTCTTCGTCGTGGTGGTCGGGATCAACTCCTTCATCGCCACGCTGGGCATGCTGTTCTTCCTGCGCGGCGCGGCGTTCGTCCTGTCGGGCGAGGAACCGGTCCGCCTCGTCGCCCGCGAGGCCGGCATCGCCTTCGGTCGCCCCCTCATCGGGCCGCTGTCGCCCCGCATCCTGATCTTCGTCATCGCGGTCATCGCGCTGCAGGTGTTCGTGACCCGGGTGCGCGCCGGCCGCGAGTTCTACGCCGTCGGCGGCAACCGCCAGGCCGCGTACGACGCGGGCATCCCGGTCAGGCGCCGCGTCTACACCGGCTTCATGATCTCCGGGTTCGTCTCTGCCCTCGCCGGCGTCATCAACACGCTCGAGCGCACGGCTGCGGACCCCACGGCAGGCGGCTCCGTGCTCCTGGCGAGCTTCGCTGCGGCGATCATCGGCGGCGTCCTGCTCAACGGCGGGCGCGGCTCGATCGTCGGGACCCTGATCGGGGCCGCGTCGCTCGCGATCCTGCAGGTCGCCCTGACGCTGTCCGGCGTCCAGGTCGACGTCCAGAACATCGTCATCGGCCTGATCCTGCTCATCGCGGTGATCACCGACCCCACCACGCTTCGGGTCGTCCTGGGCAACGCACGCGCGTTGTTCCGGGGCAGCTCGCAGGCCCAGCCCGAACCGGGCTGAGTCACCCCCCCGCTCCGCCGAACGTCGGCGAGCACCGTTCGACACTCCCAAGGACAAGGAACACACACGATGAAGATGCGACGAGCAAGGGTTGTCGGCCTCATGCTGGCCGGCGCCATGGTCCTGTCGGCCTGTGCCGGCGACGACACCGCGGACGACGCGGGCGCAACGGACGACGCGGCTGCCGACGACGCTGCCGACGACGGTGCCGCCGAAGGGGACACCTTCGAGGTCTACGCGCTGCTGCCGCAGGGCAACGACCAGCCCTACGGCACGACCTACCTGCCGCCGTTCGAGGCCACCGCCGAGGAGCTCGGCCTGAACCTGACGATCACGAACTCGCAGTACGACGCCGACACCCAGGCGAGCGACTGCGAGGTCGCCGTCGCAGCCGAGCCCGACGGCATCATCCTGTGGCCGGCGGTCGCCGACACGATCCGCCCCTGCCTCGAGGCAGCCGACGCCGCCGGCATCCCGGTGACGATCACCAACTCCGACGTCCTCGAGGAGGACCAGGCGCTGACGGCCGGCTACTCGGGCCCGGACACCTACGGCCAGGGCGTCGCCTCGGCCGAGCTGATGTGCGACCTCGCCGGCGGTGAGGAGGTCGGGATCATCATGATCAACGGCCTGACCGGCAACACCACCGCGATCGACCGTGAGAACGGCTTCGAGGAGACCATCAACGAGCAGTGCTCCAACGTCGAGATCCTCGCGCGCCAGCCGGGCAACTGGAACAAGGACGAGTCGCAGATCGCGGCCTCCGAGATGATCACCTCGGTCGGCATCGAGAACATCGACGGCGCCTACGCGGCGGACGACACGATGGTCGCCGGTGTCATCGACGCCTTCAAGGCGCGTGACATGGCCGTCGAGGACCTGCTGATCACCTCGATCGGCAACACCTTCCTCGGCAACCCGCTGGTCCTCTCGGGCGAGCTCGACGGCACCGTGTTCCAGTCCTCGTCGTGGGACGGCGAGAACGCCGCACGCACGATCTACGAGGTCCTGACCGAGTCGCCGGACGAGCGCCTGGTCGCGTTCATGCCGGACGTGAAGGTCACCGCGGACAACGCGGAGGACCCCGCGGTCGCCCCCGAGTGGTGACCCACGCCTGAGCCGCGCGGGAGCCGGGGCGCGCACGCGCCCCGGCCCCCGCCGGTCCGGCAGCCAGACCCACGCACCACGACCACGCACCACGACACGCAGACACGCGGCCGACACCGGCCCACAGCAGGGGAGACACCGATGGACACGACACGGCTCGCAGGTAGGAAGGCACTGGTCACGGGCGGTGCGCAGGGCATGGGCGCCGCAGTGGCCAAGCACTGGGCGGCGCAGGGCGCCGCGGTGTGCGTCGCCGACATCAACGACGAGGGCATCGCCCAGGTCGCCAAGGAGATCAACGACGCCGGCGGCGAGGCGACCCACGTCCACCTCGACGTGCGCGACGAGGACCAGGCCCGCGCGGCCGTGGCCCACACCGTCGAGGCGTTCGGCGACATCAACCTGCTGCTGAACAACGCAGGGGTGAACAAGCCGAAGTTCTTCCTGGACATCACCAAGGACAACTACGACTTCATCATGGGCGTCAACGCCTGGGGTGCGATCAACGTGATGCAGAAGGTCGCGATGCAGATGGTCGAGCAGGGCCCGCAGGAGGCGCCCTACAAGATCATCAACGTCGGCTCGATCCTGTCGCGCGAGACCTTCGACGACGTCGTGGTCTACGGCATGTCCAAGCACGCCGTGCTCGCGCTGATCAAGGGCGGCGCGAAGTCGCTGATGGAGCACAACATCACCGTCAACGGCTACGGGCCCGGCGTGGTGCGCACCGAGCTGTGGGAGCAGCTCGACAAGGACCTGGTCGAGATCGGCAAGTTCGACAAGCCGGGCGAGTCGATGGACAGCCTCGCCGAGAACATGATCCTCATGAAGCGCTACTCGTACCCCGAGGACGTCATCGGCACCGCGTCGTTCCTCGCCAGTGCCGAGAGCGACTACATGACCGGCCAGCTGCTGATGATCGACGGAGGGATGGTCATCCAGTAGCCCCCGATGTCGTGCGGCGGGGCCATCTCCCCCCCGGGCCCCGCCGCACGACGTTGACAAGCCACAGACCCGCTTCGTAGGCTGCGCACAAGGGCAGCAATCGATTGCACGGCCTGAACGACGGCCCGCCGCCGCGGACCGGGAACCACCGCAGAAGCGTCACACCACCATCGAGGACAGCGTGCACCGACCCGCAAGCGAGTTCGCCCAGACGTCCCTGCCCGCCCCCGGCACCATGACCGTGGACTGGGAGGAGCGCGTCGACATGGCGCGGTTGCGCGACTACCGGTTGTCACGCGCCCGTCAGGCGTTGGAGAACAGCGAGCTCGGTGCACTGCTGGTGTTCGAGTCCTCCAACGTGCGCTACCTCACGTCGACGCACATCGGCACGTGGGCCTACAACAAGACCGAGCGCTGGGCGCTGCTGACGCGCACCGGTGACCCATGGATCTGGGACTTCGGGTCCGCGGCCGTCAACCACCGGCTGTACTCGCCGTGGCTCGACCCCGACCACTCCCGGGGTGGCAACACCGGCCTGCAGGGCGCGATGCGCCCGCAGGGCGGCCTGCCCGACCGCGCCGCCGCCGAGATCGCCGCGATCCTGCGCGAGGAGGGCGTCGCCGACATGCCGCTCGGCCTCGACGTCACCGAGATCCCGGTGCTGCGCGCGCTGGAGGCCGAGGGGCTGGACGTGCGCGACGGGCAGCAGACGATGCTCGACGCCCGCGAGATCAAGAACGTCGACGAGATCATGCTGCTCAACCAGGCGGCGTCGATGGTCGACGGCGTCTACCAGGACATCTACGAGGCGCTCAAGCCCGGCGTGCGTGAGTCCGACATCGCCGCGCTGGCCACCAAGCGCCTGATCGAGATGGGCTCCGAGCAGGTCGAGGCCATCAACGCGATCTCCGGCGAGCGCTGCTCGCCGCACCCGCACGTCTACTCCGACCGGCTGATCCGGCCCGGCGACCAGGCGTACTTCGACATCATCCACGCCTACAACGGCTACCGCACCTGCTACTACCGCACCTTCGCGGTGGGGCGCGCCACGCAGGCGCACCACGACGCCTACAAGCAGACGCGCGAGCTGATCGACGCCGCGATCGAGATGGTCAAGCCCGGCGTCAGCACCGACCAGATCGCGCGACTGTGGCCCAAGGCCGAGGAGTTCGGCTTCTCCTCCGAGATGGAGGCGTTCGGGCTGCAGTTCGGCCACGGCCTCGGCCTCGGGCTGCACGAGCGCCCGATCATCTCGCGGCTGAACTCGCTGGAGGACCCCGTCGAGATCAAGCAGGGCATGGTGTTCGCCCTGGAGACCTTCTGGCCGGCCGCCGACGGACACTCCGCGGCACGCATCGAGGAGGAGATCGTGGTCACCGAGGACGGCTGCGAGCTGCTGACGCTGTTCCCCGCCGAGGAGCTCGTCATCACCAACCAGTACTGACCGTGCCGTTCTTCCGCCGCAGACGACGGCCCGAGGTCGCCGCTCCCGCAGCACCCCCGCCCCCTCCCGCTCCCGCAACGCCCTCCCCGCCCCCCACACCCTCCCCGCCCAGTTCCGAGTCCCAGTCCGAGGACACAGGAGACCCGATGTCCGAGACACTCACCCCCGACGTGGGTGCGCCCGACGCGCCCGACACGTCCGACCTCGACACCGCCACACGCCTGGCGCTGTACGAGCAGGTCGTACGCATCCGGCGCTTCGAGGAGCGCGCCTACCGGTTGTTCATGGAGGGCCTGGTCAAGGGCACCTCCCACCTGTCGCTGGGCATGGAGGCGATCGCCTCCGGCGTCGCCACCGCCATGAACAGTGACGACTACACCTTCTGCACCTACCGCGGCCACGCACACACGCTGTCGCGCGGCGCGTCGATGGACGCGGTGATGGCCGAGCTGCTCGGCCGCGCCACCGGCGTCTGCGGCGGCAAGGGCGGCTCGATGCACCTGACCGACGTCGAGCACGGCGTGATGGGCTCGTACGCCATCATCGGGGCGCACCTGCCGATCGCCAACGGCGCCGCGTGGTCCTCGCTGGTGCGTGGCACCGACCAGGTCACCGCGTGCTTCTTCGGTGACGGCACGACCAACATCGGCGCGTTCCACGAGGCGTTGAACTTCGCCGCGATCTGGAAGCTGCCGATCGTGTTCTTCTGCGAGAACAACCTCTACATGGAGTACACCGCGATCAAGGACGTCACCGCGGTGCCGCGGCCGGCGGCCGACCGCGCCAGCGCGTACGGGCTGGAGCCGATCACGGTCGACGGCAACGACCCCGAGGCGGTGCACCTGGTGGCGCGCGACGCGTTCGCCCGGGCACGCGCCGGCGAGGGGCCGTCGCTGGTCGAGGCGCTGACGTACCGCCACGGCGGGCACAGCCGCGCCGACCCCGGCAAGTACCGGCCGGACGAGGAGGTCGCGGAGTGGATGACGCGCGACCCCTACGTGACCTACCGCGAGCGGCTGCTGGAGCTGGGCGTGGACGAGCAGGAGCTGGACGACATCGTCGAGCGGGCCGACGCCGCGGTCGACGCGGCGACGGAGTCGGCGAAGGCAGCACCGCTGCCCGAGCTGCGCGCGGCATACACGGACGTCTGGGCAGACGGGGGCAACGCATGGCGGAACTGATCACCTACCGGGACGCAGTGGCACGGGGGCTGGCGCAGGAGATGCGCCGGGACCCGATGGTCCACCTGATCGGCGAGGACATCGCGGCGGCCGGCGGGGTCTTCAAGGCCACGCCGGGACTGCTCGACGAGTTCGGGCCCGACCGCGTCCGTGACACCCCCATCTCCGAGGAGGCGATCCTCGGTGCGGCCATGGGCGCCGCGATGACCGGCATGCGCCCGGTGGCCGAGATCATGTTCTCGGACTTCCTGGCGACCTGCTGGGACATCGTCGCCGTCGAGATCGCCAAGACGCGCTACATGACCAACGGCCAGTTCACGCTGCCGCTGGTCATCCGCACCGCCAACGGTGCGGGGCTGCGCTTCGGCGCGCAGCACTCCCAGGCGGTGGAGAACTGGGCGATGATGATCCCCGGCCTGAAGGTCGTGGCGCCGTCCAACCCGCACGACGTCATCGGGCTGCTGGCCGCGGCGATCCGCGACCCCGACCCGGTGCTGTTCTTCGAGCAGAAGTCGCTCTACCCGACCAAGGGCGAGGTCGCCGACGGCGAGATCGTCGAGAAGCTCGGCGAGGCCAAGATCGTCCGCAAGGGCTCGGACATCACGATCGTCGCGCTCGCGTCGATGGTGCGCAAGGCGCTGGACGCCGCCGAGCTGCTGGCCGAGGACGGCATCGACGCGGAGGTCATCGACCTGCGCAGCCTCGTACCGCTCGACACGCGCACCATCCTGGAGTCGGTCGGGCGCACCACGCGCCTGGTGACGGTCGAGGAGAACCCGCGGCTGTGCGGCTGGGGCGCCGAGATCGTCTCGATCGTCGCCGAGGAAGGCTTCTGGCGCCTCGACGCGCCGCTGACGCGCATCACCACGCCACACATCCCGCTGCCGAGCGCGGACCTGCTCGAGGACGAGCTGCTTCCCTCCGTGGACCGCATCCACGACACGGTCCGGAAGGTGATGCTGTGACGGCCACGCTCAACGGCAGCGTCGAGGTCCCCACCGGCCTGTGGATCGGTGGGCAGTGGCGCGACGGCTCCGACGGCACGACGCTGCCGGTCGACGACCCCGCGACGGGCGAGCACCTGGCCGACGTCGCGAGCGCGACGACCGAGGACGCCGTGGCCGCGGTCGACGCGGCGCACGCTGCCTTCGGGCCGTGGGCGGCACGGCCGCCGCGCGAGCGGGCCGAGGTGCTGCGCCGCGCGTGGGAGCTGATGCAGGAGCGCTTCGACGACATCGCCACCGTCATCGCGATGGAGGGCGGCAAGGGCTGGGACGACGCGGCCGGCGAGGTCCGCTACGCCTCGGAGTTCTTCCGCTGGTTCGCCGAGGAGGCCGTGCGCGCCAACGGGCAGTACGGGCTGTCGCCCGGCGGCGACAAGCGCATCATCTCGCTGCTGCAGCCGATCGGCGTGGCGGTGCTGGTCACGCCGTGGAACTTCCCCGCGGCGATGGCCACGCGCAAGATCGCGCCGGCGCTGGCCGCCGGCTGCTCGGTCGTGCTCAAGCCGGCCTCCAACACGCCGCTGACGGCGCTGCTGCTCGCGCAGTTGCTCGCCGACGCCGGCGTGCCCGACGGCGTCGTCAACGTGGTGCCGTCGACCTCGTCCGGCAGCACCGTCGGGGCGATGCTCGAGGACCCACGGGTCCGCGCGCTGTCGTTCACCGGCTCGACCGAGGTCGGGCGGGTGCTGCTGCGCGGCGCCGCCGAGCAGGTGCTGAAGTGCTCGATGGAGCTCGGCGGCAACGCCCCGTTCCTGGTCTTCGACGACGCCGACGTCGACGCGGTGGTCGAGGAGGCGATGATCGCCAAGATGCGCAACGGCGGAGAGTCGTGCATCGCGGCCAACCGCTTCCACGTCCAGCGCGGCATCGCCGAGGAGTTCACACGGAAGCTCTCCGAGCGGATGGCGGCGCTGCGGATCGGCTCCGGGCTGCAGCCCGACACCGATGTCGGCCCGCTGATCGACGCCGGCGCGTGCGCCGACGTCGACGCGATGGTCCAGGAGGCCGTCGCGGCGGGGGCCCGCGTGGTCACCGGTGGACGCCCCGGCGACGGTGGGCCGTCGTACTACGAGCCGACGGTCCTGACCGACGTCGCACCCGGCAACCCGATCCTCGACAAGGAGGTCTTCGGGCCCGTGGCGCCCGTCTCGGTGTTCGACACCGACGACGAGGGCATCGCCGCCGCGAACGCGACGATCTTCGGCCTGGCGGCCTACGTCTTCGCGGGCGACCGCGGACGGGCGATGCGTGCTGCAGAGCGGGTCGACGCCGGGATGATCGGCGTCAACCGCGGGCTGATCTCGGACCCGGCGGCGCCGTTCGGTGGCGTCAAGCAGTCGGGGCTCGGCCGCGAGGGCGGCCACGAGGGCATCGGCGAGTTCATGGAGATGAAGTACATCGCCGTCGACTGGTGAGCACCCGTCGCGGCACCGACCCGACAGGACCAGACCAGATGCCCGACGAACGCACCCTGACCGTCAACGGCAGCCCGGTGCCGGCCTCGCGCCTGGTCGCCGACAACCTGCTGGCAGCACTGCGGGCCGACCTCGGCCTGACCGCCGTGCGCACCGGCTGCGCCATGGGCGAGTGCGGTGCCTGCACCGTGCTGGTCGACGGTGCGGCCGTGCGCTCGTGCCTGACGCCGGTCGACGACGTCGTCGGCCGCAGCGTCGTGACCCCGGAGGGCCTCGGCACCCCCGAGGCACCGCACCGTGTGCAGCAGGCCGTGCTCGACGAGCAGGCCGCGCAGTGCGGCTACTGCGTCAACGGCGTGGTCATGTCGGTCGCAGGGCTGTGCGACGCCGGCGCTGACGTCGGCGAGGACGAGCTCGCCGAGGCACTGTCGGGCCACCTCTGCCGTTGCGGCACCAACCACCGCTTGCTCAACGCCGCCCGGGTCGCCCTCGGCCTGCCGCGGCGTGACTGCCCCGTCGGCCTGGAGCCGACCGACCGCCCCTCGCAGGGCGACCCGCCGCGCGAGGGCCGCGACGGCCTGCCCGCCGGCATCCAGGACCGGCCGAACGTGGAGCAGTGGATCGAGCTGCGCCCCGACGGGCTGCTGCACGTGCGTGCCGGCAAGGTCGAGATCGGCCAGGGCATCCGCACGGCGCTGGCCCAGGTCGTGGCCGCGCAGCTCGGCGTCGACGTCGCCCACGTGGTGGTCGAGCCGACCGCGACCGACCGTGCGCCCGACCAGTGGTTCACCGCCGGCTCGATGTCGGTGGAGGTCGCCGGCGCCGACCTCGGCACCGCCGCGGCGGGCGCCCGACGGCTGCTGCTGGAACGCGCCTCGCAGCTGCTCGACGTGCCCGTCGAGCGGCTCGAGGTCACCGCCGACGGCGTGCGCGCCGACGACGGCACCAGTTGCACGCTGGCCGAGCTCGCCGCGCGCGGGGTGCTGGCCGGTGAGGTCCTGCCCGGCGACCGGCCGGACTGGCAGGCCGCGCTGATCGGCGTCGACGTGCCGCGCAGCGACCTGCCGGCGAAGCTGTTCGGTGGTGCGTACCTGCAGGACCTGGTCCTCGACGGGATGCTCCACGCGCGTGTCGTGCTGCCTCCGACCCCCGACGCGACGCTGGCCTCCACCGACCTCGACGCAGACCTCGACGCGACCCGCGCCCTGCCGGGCGTCGTCGACGTCGTCGTCGACGGCCGCATGGTGCTGGTGCTCGCCGAGCGCGACGACCAGGCACAGCGCGCCGTGGCGCGCCTCGGCCGCGACCTGTCGTGGGACGAGGTCGCCATGGACGTGCCCGACGACATCCACGACCACCTGCGTGCCCAGCCGTCCGAGCCGTACGTGGCCGCCGACGTCGGCGACGTCGCCGCCGCGCTCGACGTCGCCGACCAGCACCTGGCCGCGACCTACCGCTGGCCGTACCAGGCCCACGGCTCGATGGCGCCGTCGGCCGCCGCGGCCCGGGTCGACGAGGACGGCACGGTCCGCGTCTGGAGCCACAGCCAGGGCATCCACCAGCTCAGGGCCGAACTGGTCACCCTGTTCGACCTCGACGCGGGGCAGGTCACCGTCGAGCACGTCGACGGTCCGGGCTGCTACGGGCTCAACGCCGCCGACGACGCCGCCGGGCTCGCACTGCGCGCCGCGCAGGCGGTCCCCGGTCGACCGGTGAGGCTGCAGCTGTCGATCCAGGACGAGTTCGCCTGGGAGCCCTACGGCTCGGCGATGGAGCTGCGCGTCGAGGCCGGCCTCGACGGCGACGGGGCGATC
>Ga0136604_1000259_pt1 | contig 28832 bp, 31 predicted proteins | sample AntRauFillE10628_FD_104928 | JGI IMG/M metagenome (GOLD analysis project Ga0136604, IMG submission 104928) | Saline lake microbial communities from Rauer Islands, Antarctica - Metagenome Filla E10 #628 | ecosystem: Environmental > Aquatic > Non-marine Saline and Alkaline > Saline | place...
CGAGCGGACCCGCCAGCACGCGTGCGACGAAGTCCTCCGGCGAGAGCTGCGACAGCGCAGTGGTGAACGGCAGGACGAGCACCTCGTCGACGCCCTGGTCGGCCAGCACCGCGACACGGTCCTCGACGGTCTGCAGCAGCGGCGGGGCGAGCTCCGGGCGCACCACGCTGGTCGGGTGGGGGTCGAACGTGACCGCCACCGCCCGCACGTCGCGCTCGCGCGCCCGCTCGACGGCCCGGGCGACGATCTGCTGGTGGCCCCGGTGCACACCGTCGAACACCCCGATGGTGACCACCGAGGGACCCTCGACGACCTCGTCGAGCGAGCGTGCCACGGTCGCCATCAGCGCCTCATGCGTCGGGGGTGGCGGCCCCCTCGGCCGCGTCGGCCGCCGAGGGAACCACGTCCGACCGGTCGCCAGGGTCACCGGCGAGGTCCTCGGGCCGCAGCAGCACGACCTCGGCGCAGCCGGCGCCGTCCCGGTCCTCGTAGACCCCGACCAGGCGCTCGCCGTGGACCACGCCGTAGGGGCCCTCGATGCCCTGCGCCGGTAGCCGCGCCCCGTGCACCAGCCGGGCCACGAGGTCGTCGTCGACCTCCACGTGCGGCAGGCCGCGCATCGCGTCGCGCACGCCGACCAGGTGCGGCAGCAGGCCGCCCTGCTCACCGAGCTCGCGCACGCGCTCCAGCGGGACGGCGTCGTCGACGGTGAACGGTCCGTTGGTCAGTCGCCGCAGCGCCGTCAGCGACCCGCCGACACCGAGCTGCTCGCCGATGTCGTGGGCGATCGTGCGCACGTAGGTCCCCGGGGAGCACGTGACCAGGAACGCGGCGCTGGCGCGTGCGCCGGGGGTGAACTGCTCGAGCACGATGTCGTGCACCGTGACCGGTCGCGGGTCACGCTCGACGACCTCGCCGCGACGGGCCTTCTCGTGCAGCCGCTCGCCGTCGACCTTCAGCGCCGAGACCATCGGCGGGACCTGCTCGATCTCCCCGTGGAAGCGCGTGAGGACCTTGCAGAACGCCTGCTCGGTCACGCTGCCCGCGTCGGCCTCGAAGGTCGGCTCGCCCGCGGCGTCCTGCGTGCTCGTGGCCAGGCCGAGGACCATCTCGGCGTGGTAGGTCTTGGGGCTCGCCTGCAGGAAGCGCACCAGCCTGGTCGCGCGTCCGAGCGCGCACACCAGCACGCCCGTCGCGTCCGGGTCGAGCGTTCCGGTGTGGCCGACCCGCCGCGTCCCGGCCGCGCGACGCACCACCGCGACCACGTCGTGGCTGGTCATGCCGGCCGGCTTGTCCACGACGAGCACGCCCGTGGGCCCGTCGCCACCCTTGCCTCGCCGCCCCATCAGGCGTCCCCGCTGCGCAGCTCGCGCAGCAGCTCCTCCACGCGGTCCGCGGCCTGGCGCACGGGGTCCTGCTCGAAGCGCAGGACCGGCGTGTTGCGCAGCTTGACGCGGTCGGCCAGCAGCTTCTGCAGCCGGGGGCGCGCCGACTCGAGCGCGTCGGCGACCTGCGGCGGCGTCGGCAGCACGTCACCGCGACCCGTTGCGCGAGGATCCTCGGACAGCAGGTCGCGGTCCGGGACGGACCAGAAGACGATCGCCTCCTTGGCGTCCTGGCTGACCTGCGCCTCGGTCACCGAGACCATCACCAGGCGCGGGTCGTTGAACTCGTGCTCGAGCAGCCCGGCGATCGCCTCGGCCACGGTCCGGTCGAGCCTGGGATTGCGCTTGCGCACGTGCGCCTCCTGCAGTCGCGACCACGACCGTACGCGCTGGCGCGCCGGCGATCGTCCGAGGGTCCGGACCGCGGACGCCCGCCCGTGCGAGCCGGCGGGCGGGGTCAGCCGGGACCGCCGGTGAGCACGTCGACGCGCTCGTGCATCGCGGTGACCAGCACACGCGGGTCGCGCTCGCACAGCGTGGCGACGCGCTCCAGGACCCGGTCGACGCCCGTGGCCTCACGGTCGACCACGGCCACGGCCAGCGCGGCCCGCTGCCACGTGTCCTGCCACGCGACCTCGGCGACCGAGACGTCCAGGTCGTTGCGCAGCGCCTCGACCACCGGTCGCAGCAGCCCTCTCTTCTCCTTCAGGCCGCGCACCCCCGGCAGGTGCAGCTCGACCACCGCGTAGCCCACGTGCGCCCGCACCTCGTCCACGTCGACCTCCCTGCCCTCCGCCAGCATGCCGCAGGGCCGGTCGCACGTGCCACCGGCCCCGCGGATGCCCCCGCCGCGTCACTGGGTGACGACCCGCCGCGTCACTGGGTGACGACCCCGCCGCGTCACTGGGTGACGACCCCGCCGCGTCACTGGGTGACGACCCCGCCGCGTCACTGGGTGACGACCCCGCCGCGTCACTGGGTGACGACCACCTCGCCGTACATCCCGTTGGCGAAGTGCGGCGGTCCACCCTCGACCTCGGGCGGCCCCTCCTCGGACGCCGCCGCCGCCTCGAGGTACTCCTGCGGGTCGGCGCCGGTCGGGATCGCGCAGAGCACGAGGTAGCGGCCCGGCTCGGCCAGCGTCCCGTCACCGACGGCGGGGATGGTCTCGTCCGCGCCGGGTGCCTGCAGCAGCACGGTCGTGACCAGCGGGAAGAAGCCCTGCAGCTCCTCGGGCGGCAGCTGCACCAGCTCGGCCGCGGGGCGCTGCTCGTCGTCGGGCAGGCGGATCGCGACGAGCTCGTGCAGCTCGGACCCGCTGGTGTTCTCCACCGCGAGCGTCGAACCGGCCGCGAGCTCTGCGGGCAGCCCGTCGTAGCCGTAGTCCGACATCGAGACGGTGACCTGCCGGGGGCCGTCGTCGGCTGCCTCGGCCCCGCCGTCATCGGCCGCGCAGGCCGCCAGCAGCCCGACGCTCGCGAGCAGCGCCAGCGCGGCGCGGACGGGACGCGCGGTGCGGGCCGGTCGCGTGGCCCGGGGGGTGGGTGGGGTGGTGCTGGTGGGGTGCATGGTGGTGGTCTCCGTGTCGGGACGGCTTCGGCCCCGTGGTGTCGTGGTCTCGTGGTGACCCTGGCCCGCGGCTGCGGCCGGGGCCATCCCCTCGGTGGGGGTCGTCAGGCGTCCTCGAGGGGGCCGGGCGGCGGCCCGAGGACGGTGATGCCGTGGGCGGCGCAGACCTCGGCGACGTGGCCGGGGTCGATCGCTTGCGGCTCGGGCTGGACCGCGGCGTCGGTGGGCACGCCGAGCGCCGCGACCATCTCGTCGAAGCGCGGCACCTGCGTGCGCGACGCGGTGACGTTGAGGAACGTCGCCGTGCGCGAGACGACCTGGAAGGTGTGCGGACGGGCCGCGGCGAGGTACGCCACCGAGCCGGTCGGCCCGGGCAGCACGTCGTCGTCGAGGAAGAAGCGCAGCTCGCCGTCGAGCACGACGAACAGCTCGTCCTCGTGCTCGTGGCGGTGCAGCGGGGCGCCGAGGCCCCGCGTCGCCTCGAACTGCACCACGCTCATCGAGCGCTCGCCGCTGGCCGCGACCTTCACCGAAGCCAGGTGGTTCAGGAAGTGCAGGTGGGTGCCCGAGCCGGGTGCGGTGACCTCGTGCGCTCGAGCCGTGGGTGTGGTGGTGTCCATGCCGGGACGCTGGCCCAGCACCCTTCGGACAACCTTCACACCGCCACTCAGGCCGGATCCAGCGGCGGCACCCGCACGCCCAACGGGGCGGCCGCGGCGACCCACGCGGCGTGCGCAGCCGCCGCGGCGTCGTGCTGGTCGCTGGCGAGCAGCGCCGCGAGCACCAGTTCGTGGCCGCGCAGGTCGTGCGGATCCGCCTCCAGCAGCTGTCGGGCCACCACCGCGGCGGCCCCTGGACGTGCCGCGTCGAGGTGGGCCCGGGCACAGCGCGCGGCGGCCGCGGCGAAGCGCGCGCCGACCTCTGCACGCGTCGGGGCGGCCCATGGCGCATCGACGTCGTCGGGCAGCAGTCCCCCACCGTGCGCAGCCACGACCGCCGCGTCGTCCTGCGCCCGGTCGAACTCGACGAGATCCAGGTCGACCGCCCCGAGGTCGAGCCGCACCGACTCCCGGTCGGCGAGCACCGCGCCGTCCAGCACGCGGCGCACGGTCGAGAGCTGCACCGAGAGCCGGGCACCGACCCGACGGCGGTCGCGGTCGCCGGGCCACAGCAGCTCGAACAGCTCGTCACGTCGCACGGGCCAGCCCCGCGCGACGGCCAGCCGCTTGACGATCGTGCGTGCGTGTCGCGACCCCCACTCGCCCGCGGGGACCTCCCGGCCGTCGACCTCCACCGCGAAGCGGCCGAGCACCACGACCCGCAGGGACGGTCGTGACGGCAGCGGCCCCGGCGCGTCCTCAACGCCTCCGGTGACCCACCGCTCCAGCTCGTCCAGCCACGTGTCGCGGTCGCCGGCGTAGCCGAGGTGGTCCTGACCCTCGAGCTCGACCAGCGTGGCGTCGGGCAGCAGCCCTGCCGCCTCCCGGGAGCGCGCGACGTCGACGATGCCGTCCCCGCGACGGTGCAGCAGCAGGACCGGGACGCGCACGTCCGCACAGATCTCGCGCACGTCGGTCTGCCGCGACATCTGCAACAGGTCCAGCAGCGTCGCGCTGTCGCAGCACGCACGTTCGTAGCGCTGGTGCCAGCGCCGGAAGTCCTGGTCGCCGGCGAGCGACGGCGCGAAGCCGTCCACGAACGGCGATGCGCGTGTCCCCCACGCCGCGGCGAACGCCCGCGACTGCAGCGGCCACGCCGCGCGCGCCGTCGCCGACGGGTCCGGCTCGAACGTGCTCGCGCCCGACCCGAACAGCACGACGCTGCGCACCCGCTCCGGGTGCGTGGCGGCGAACAGCAGCGCGGTCATGCCGCCGTCGGAGTTGCCCAGCAGGTGTGCCCTGCCGACGCCCGCGTCGTCCATCACGGCGCGCATGTCGTCGACACGTTCCTCCAGTCCCGGCACGCCACGCAGGCGGTCGGAGGCGCCGGTGCCGCGCTTGTCGTAGTGCAGGTAGCGCCCGAGGCGCCCGAAGCGGTCGAACATCGCCACGATGTCCGGCCAGCCCCAGGCGAGCTCGATGTTCTGCGCCAGCGGGGGCACGCCGACGAGGTCGGCGCCCTCGCCCCACTGCTGGTAGGCGATACGACCGCGCGGGCCACTCGCGAAGCGCAGTTCCGGCACGTCCATCCGGCACCACCTCCCCCGCCGGCGGATCATGCCAGACGGGAGCCGGACGCGACGAGGGCCGCCCAGTGGACGGCCCTCGTGCTGTGCTGCGGTCTGTGCTGCGGTCGGTGCTGCGGTGTGTCAGGCCGTGCGCTCGACCTCGACGGTCTCGAAGACCTCGAAGACGTCGCCGACCTTGATGTCGTTGAACTTCTCCAGGCCGATGCCGCACTCGAAGCCCTCGCGGACCTCGTTGACGTCGTCCTTGAAGCGCTTCAGCGAGTGCATCGTGGTGTCCTCGGTGACCACCACGCCGTCGCGGATCACGCGCACGCCGGCATCGCGCTTGACGATGCCCTTGCGCACGATGACACCGGCGATGGTGCCGACGCGCGTGACCTTGAAGGTCTCGCGGACCTCGGCCTCGCCGACGACCTGCTCCTCGAACTCCGGACCCAGCAGGCCCAGCACGGCGCGCTGGATGTCCTCCAGCGCCTCGTAGATGATCTTGTAGGTGCGCATGTCCACGCCCGAGCGGTCGAGCTCGGTGCGTGCGTTGGCGTCGGGGCGGACGTTGAACCCGATGATCATCGCGTCCGAGGTCTCGGCGAGCAGGACGTCGGACTTGTTGACCGCGCCCACGCCCTTGCCGACGACCTTGACCTGCACGCCCTCGAGGTCGAGCTTCTCCAGGCTCTGCTCCAGCGCCTCCGCGGACCCGGAGACGTCGGCCTTGATGATGACGTTGAGCGTCGCCAGCTCGCCGGCCTCGACCTCGGCGGTGAGGTCCTCCAGCGTCTTCGGGCGCGACTGCTCGGCCAGCTCGGCGCGACGTGCGCGCTCGTGCCGGCGCTCGGCGATGTCGTTGGCCGTGCGGGCGTTCTTCACCACGCGGAACTCGTCACCGGCCTCGGGGATCTCGTTGAGGCCGAGGACCTGCACCGGGGTGCCCGGCGTGGCCTCGTCCAGCTCGTTGCCGTCCGCGTCGAACATCGCGCGGATGCGACCGTCGGCCTCGCCGGCGACCAGGACCTCGCCCTTGGTCAGGGTTCCGTTCTGGACCAGCACGGTCGCGACGGGGCCGCGGCCCTTGTCCAGGTGCGCCTCCACGACACGCCCGCGTGCGTCCTTGCTCGGGTTCGCCTTCAGCTCCAGCAGCTCCGCCTGGATCGTCAGGATCTCGAGCAGGTCGTCGATGCCTTCCTTGGTCATCGCCGACAGCGGGACCATCGGCGTCTCGCCGCCGTAGTCCTCGGCGACCAGCTCGTACTCGGTGAGCTGGCCCTTGACCTTGTCGGGCTGTGCGGCATCGAGGTCCATCTTGTTGATGGCCACCACGATCGGGACGTCGGCGGCCTTCGCGTGCTGGATGGCCTCGACCGTCTGCGGCATCACGCCGTCGTTGGCCGCCACCACGAGGATGACGATGTCGGTCACGTCGGCGCCGCGGGCACGCATGGCGGTGAACGCCTCGTGGCCCGGGGTGTCGATGAACGTGATCAGGTCGTCGCCGTGGTGGACCTGGTAGGCACCGATGTGCTGGGTGATGCCACCGGCCTCGCCGGAGACCACGTCGGCCTCGCGGATCGCGTCGAGCAGCAGCGTCTTGCCGTGGTCGACGTGACCCATGATGGTCACGACCGGGGGCCGGCCCACGAGGTCCTCGGGGTCGTCCTCGTCCTCGACGCCGAACTCCAGCTCCTCGTCGGAGAGGAAGTGCACGTCGAAGCCGAGCTCGGCACCGAGGATCTCGACGGTGTCGTCCGGCAGCGACTGCTGCACGGTGACCATCTCGCCCATGGTGAAGAGCTGCTTGACGACCGCGGCGCCGGAGACGCCGAGCTTGTCGGCGAGCTCGCCGACCGTGATGCCCGAGAGCACCTCGACGCGCTCGACGTCCGCGAGCTGCTCCTCGAGCGGCACGTCGCGACGCATCGGCCCGCGCTGGAGCGACTGCTCCTCGGGCGTGGTCTTGTCGTTGCGCCGACGCTTGCCGGACTGGCGCGGTGCGCCGGTGGGCGGACCGCCGGTCGGGCCACCGCCGGGGGCGTTCGGACCGCCGGGCTGGACCTTGGGACGCGGACCACCGGCGACGTTGCCCTTGTAGGTGCCGCCGCCACGGTTCGGCGCGCCACGACCGGGCGCACCACCGGGGCCACCACGACCGCGTGCGGCCGGGGCCTGCGGACGCTGGGGACGCTCCTCCGCGCGCTTGATCGGCGCGGGGATCGAACGCTTGCCGGAGCCCTCCAGAGGCAGGCTCGACTCCTGCCGGCGTCCGGGCGCGACGCCCTCACCGGTGACGGTGGGCGACGCCTTGGGCTGCTGCGGACGCAGGGGCACGTCGCCGCGACGCACGGGCGGCGGGGCGCCGGGCATGCGCTTGGCGGTCGACTGCTGGCCGGCGTCGCCGCCGGCCTGGGCCGGGGCCTGGTCGCTGGTGCCGCTGTCGTCGGCGTCACCGGACGCCGGCGTGCTGGCCGGCTTCGTGGCCTCGTCGGCCTCGGCGGCGGGCGAGGCCGTCGCAGCTGCCTGCGCGGCCGGCGCCTCGTCGGCCTCGGCGGCAGGACCGTCGGAAGCCTGCGCGGCCGTCCCGGCCTTGGCACGAGCCTCCTGCTCCTCCTGCTGCTTGCGCAGGTGGGGCGGCAGGACCTTCGCGGCCTTCTTCGCCTGGGGCGCGGAGGCCTCCATCTTCTTGTACCGCTCGAGCTCCTCACGCTCCTTGGCGGCACGGGCCTCCTCCTCGGCACGGCGCTGATCGGCCGTCTTGCCCAGCGATTCCTTGAATCGCTGAGCATCGCCGGTCGAGACCGACGACGAGTGGCTGCCCGCCTCGATACCGAGCTCGTCGAGGCGCCGCAGCACCTCCTTGTTCTCGAGCCCATGTTCCTTGGCGAGTTCGTACACGCGGACCTTGGTGCTCACGCGTTGCTGCTCCTTGCGGTTGGGGGCCGGGCCTGCCGGCCGTGCCGAGGGGTGGGTGGTGCGGCCCCGGCGGCCCCGCCGTCCCCGTCGAGCAGGGACCTGAGGGTGTCGAGGGTCTTGGTGACCTCGTGCTGTGGTGCGCCTCGCAGTGCGCGGCGCAGTGACTTCCCGTCACGCGCGGCGGCGTTCTCGACGCATCCGGGTGCGGGGCAGACGTACGCGCCGCGTCCGGGGAGGTCGTGGTGGGGGTCGAGGCGCACCCCGTCCGGGGTGGCTGCGATCCGCACCAGGTCGGGCTTGGCCCGCCTCGTCCGGCATCCGACGCAGGTGCGTCGGGGCGCTTCGGTCACGGAAGGGTACTCCCCCATGGCGGTGATGGTCTGACGGTCGTCGGTGACCGCGCGGTGACGGCTCGTGCGGACGGCGCGCAGGCGTCAGGCCTGCTCGTCGTCGTCCTCGTCCTCGAGGGCCTCGGCGCGGGTCTGCTCGGTTGCCTCGTAGGCCGCTGCGATCGCCTTCTCGCCCTCCGCGGAGAGCGGGTTGCCGAACTCGTCGATCAGACCCTTCTCGAATGCCTCCTGGAAGGCCTTCTGCTCCTCGTCGAACTGGGTCTCCGACTTGATGTCGATGCGCCAGCCCGTCAGGCGTGCCGCCAGCCGAGCGTTCTGGCCCTCACGGCCGATCGCCAGTGACAACTGGTAGTCCGGGACGATGACCAGCGCGGTCGCGTCCTCGGGGTAGAGGTAGACGTCGGTGACCTTCGCCGGCGACAGCGCGTTGCCGACCAGCGACTCCGGCTCGTCCGACCAGCGGATGATGTCGATGCGCTCGGACTCGTCGTTGTGCAGCTCGCGCTGGATCGCCTTGGCGCGTGCGCCGGCCGGGCCGACGCACGAACCGACCGGGTCGACGGCCTCGTCGTGGCTCATCACCGCGACCTTCGAGCGGAAGCCGGCCTCGCGGGCGATCGCCTTGATCTCCACGATGCCCTGCTCGATCTCGGGGACCTCCAGGGCGAACATCGCGGCGACCAGGCCCGGGTGGGTGCGCGAACAGATGATCTGCGCGCCGCGCAGCTGCTTGCGCACCTCGATGACCATCGCGCGTGCGTGCTGGCCGTGCTCGAGGTCCTCGTTGGGGATCTGCTCGGAGTACGGCAGCAGCGCCTCGGTGCGACCGAGCTCGATCAGCGTGGCGTTGCCCTGCTGCGACACGGTGCCCGAGATGATGTCGCCCTCGCGGCCGACGAACTCGCCGTAGGTCGCCTCGCGCTCGGCCTCGCGCAGGCGCTGCAGCAGCACCTGCTTGGCCGTCTGTGCGACGATGCGGCCGAAGTCCTTCGGCTCCTCCTGCCACTCCGAGACGATGTTGCCCTCGTCGTCCAGCTCCTGGGCGTAGACGGTGATGTCGCCGCTGACACGGTCGACGACCACGCGGGCCTCGTCGGCCGTGGCGTCCTTGGAGCGCTTGTAGGCGCTGGCCAGGGCAGCCTCGAAGGCCTCCACCACGGTGATGAAGTCCAGGCCCTTCTCGCGCTCGATCTGGCGCAGGGCGTCGATGTCGACCTTCACGGTTGCTCCTGTCGGTCGTTCAGAACGGCAGGACGACGCGACCGTGGTCGACGTCGTCCAGCGGGACGGACAGCTCGGTGCCCTTGCCGACGCGCAGCTGCAGCGCGTCGTCGCCGACGGTCAGCAGGCGGCCGACGACCTCGCCCTTCTCGCCCCGGTCGATCGCCGCGCGGGTGCGCACGACGCGCACGTCGCGGCCCTCGTTGCGGCGGAACTGGGTGGTGCTGCGCAGGGGACGGTCCACGCCCGGCGACGACACCTCGAGGGTGTAGCGCCCGGCGATGACGTCGCGCTCCTCGAGCAGGCCACCGACCTGCTGCGAGATCGCGGCGATGTGGTCCAGGTCCAGGCCGTCGGCGGCGTCGGCGTAGACGCGCACGACCCGGCTGCCCTTCTGGCCCTTGACCTCGACCTCGACGAGCTCGGCACCGGCACCCACGACCACGTCGTCGACGAGCGCACTGATGCGCTCCTCGAGCTCGGTGTCGCGTGCCATGGGTCGTCCTCGCGGGGTGGTCGGTGCGGCGGCGGGTCGGCCGCCGCCTGCGGGTGGCGGGTGGGTGACCTGACGCGGACGGCCGGCTCCCGGGAGGAGCCGGCCGCACGCGAGATCTGTGTGGGCTGGTGCGCCAGCGGCGCGTCGGCGAGCGTAGCGACGGGCACCGCGGGCCGCGGCAGGCGCCCGTGCGCCGCGCGGACGCAGCCGGGCCCGGACGCGCGCCCCGACCGACCGCGGGGGCGTGCGTCCACGAACCCCCTGCCCGACCGTCAGGCAGCCGTGCGCCCGTCACCCGCCGCCCTCGCGCTGCTGCTCGCCGCCTGCGGCACGGCAGCGCCCGCGCCCGAGGTCCCGGTCGTCGCCGCCGAGGGGCCGCTCGGCGCCTCCGCGGGCGTGGTCTGGTGGGCCGGCGGGCCGACGCCGCCGGGCGCCGTGCCCGGTGAGGTCGTGCCCGTGGACACGGCGCGCGCCGTCGTGCAGCCCTCCGGGCCCCGGGTCGCGGTCGACGACCTCGTGCTGCACCACCCCGACGAGCCGCTGCGCGTCGGGGTCCCCGACGGTCCTCTCGAGCTGACGCTGGCAGCCGGCTTCGGCACCGACGTGACGGCCCGCACGGTCGTGCTCGAGCTCGCGGCCGGCGGCGGCTGCGTGCTCGTCGAGCCGGTCCAGCGCTGGGTCGTGGACGCGCTGGACGACACCCGGGCGACGCTGCAGCTGGCCGACGTGGTGGCCACGACGCGGCCCTGCTGAGCCGCGCGGGCGGCACTCGGGGTCACACCCCGAGCACCTCGGGCTTGCCCTCGCCGCGCTCCGCGCGGATCTCCTCCTGCAGCTCCTTGGCGAAGTGGATCATCGCCTCGACGATGTCGGCCTCCTGGACCGTCGCGATGCGCTCGCCCTTGCGGATGATCTCGCCCTTGCCGTTGCCGGCCGCGACGCCGAGGTCGGCCTCGCGCGCCTCGCCCGGCCCGTTGACCACGCAGCCCATCACCGCGACACGCATCGGCACGTCGATCTCGCCCTCCAGGCCCTTCTGGACCTCCTCGGCGAGCGTCCACACGTCCACCTGGGCGCGCCCGCACGACGGGCAGGACACCACGTCCAGACCGCGCTCGCGCAGGTGGAGGGACTCGAGCATCAGGATCCCGGCCTTGACCTCCTCGATGGGGTCGGCCGACAGCGAGACGCGGATCGTGTCGCCGATGCCCTCCGCGAGCAGCGTGCCGATCCCGATCGAGGACTTGACCGACCCCGACCACTTCGGGCCGGCCTCGGTCACGCCCAGGTGCAACGGGTAGTCGCTGCGCTCGGACAGCAGCCGGTAGGTCTGGATCATCACCCACGGGTCGGAGTGCTTGACCGAGATCTTGGTGTTGAAGAAGTCCACGTCCTCCAGCAGGCGCACCTCGCGCAGCGCGGACTCGACCATCGCCTCCGGTGTCGGACCGCCGAACTCCTCGAGGATCGAGTCCTCCAGCGAGCCGCCGTTGACCCCGATGCGGATGGCGACGTCGCGCTCCCGGGCCATGTCGCCGATCAGCCGCACCTTGTCGTGCTTCTTGATGTTGCCGGGGTTGATGCGCACGCCGGCGCAGCCGGCCTCGATCGCCGCGACCGCGTACTTCCACTGGAAGTGGATGTCGGCGATCACGGGGATCTGCGCGTGCGCGGCGACGTCGGCCAGCGCGTCCGCGTCCTCCTGGCGTGGCACGGCCACGCGCACCAGGTCCGCCCCGGCGGCCTGCACCATCGCGATCGCCTGGAGCGTGGCGTCGACCTCGTGGGTCGGGGTGACCGTCATCGTCTGGACGCTGATGGGCGCCCCGCCGCCGACGGGGACCGGCCCGACGTCGATGCGGCGGGTCTCGCGGCGCGCTGGGCCCGGTGAGTCGGGCGTGGCGTCGGCGTCGGTGGAGAGGACGGGCAGCTGCTGGCCGGGCATCGGCGGGGCTCCTGTCACGGGTGGTCCCGACAGCGTGTCGGGGGTGCGTACGAGGTTCGCAGGTGGACCGGTCGCGTCGCACCGTCCGCGCGGTCCGCGGGGTTCCGGGACTCCACGCGCTGCGCGTGGTCGTCCGTCACTGCAGCTGGATCGGGTTGGTGATGTCCAGCACGAGCAGCCCGAGGCTGACGGCGGCGACGAGCACGATGACCGGGATCGCGATCGAGGCGACGGTACGGGGGTCGACGCTGAAGTCGCGGGGCCTGCCACGTCGTGCCCGCACGGCGTTGACGCCCTGCTCGACGCCGAGCACGGCCAGGTGCCCCCCGTCCAGCGGCGGCAGCGGCAGGGCGTTGAAGATCCCGACGAAGACGTTGACGTTGGCGAGGAGCACGAACAGGAACAGCGGCCCGAACGCGGCCGTCCCGCTGCCCGCCGCGCCGGCGGCGCCGACGATCGAGATGCCACCCTCCGGGTCCCGATCCCCGCCCTCGGTCAGCTGCGTGAACAGCGAGGCGATGCCCTCGGGCCCGAAGACCTGGCCGAGCGAGGTGAACGTGCCCACCGTCATGCCCGTGAAGCTGCCCGGCCCGACGAACGCCTCGTACAGCGCCTCGTCCGCCGGCAGCGGCTCGCTGCGCGTGCTCGGCAGGAACCCGAGCACACCGACCTGCTCGCCGGTCTCGGGGTCCTCGACGCTGGACGGGGTCGCGACCACCTCGGCGGTCTCGCCGTCGCGGCTGTAGGTGATCGTGGTCGGCTGGTCCGGTCGCGCCCGGATGAGGTCGCGGATCTCCGCGAAGTCGTCGGACGCGACACCGTCGACGGCCAGGATGCGGTCGCCGACCTCCAGCCCGGCGGCCTGGGCGGCGGAGGCCGTGCCCTGCTCACCCTCGGCGAACGCGTCCACCACCGGCAGGACCGCCGTGGAGCCGAACAGCAGGAAGCCGATGAACAGCAGCGCCGCGGCCTGGGCGAAGTGCAGCGCCGATCCGGACGCCAGCACCACGGCGCGCTGCCAGGCCGGGCGGTCGCCGAAGAAGCGACCCTCGTCACCCCGCAGGAGTCGGTGGTGGAGGTCGCCGACACGCCCGGTGTCGGACACCTCGCTGGCGATCAGCTCCGTCACCAGCTGGTGGACCGCGTCACGCCCGGGGTCCTCGGGAGCGTTGCGCTCGAGGCGGTCGGCGAGACGGCGGGCGGTCTCCGGCGGCGCGCCGCGCTCCAGCAGCAGCCGCTGCAGTGCCGCGGGTCCGGCCTCGCCGCGCGCGACCGCCCCGGCCACCGCCGAGGGCACCGGGGGGCGACGCTCGTCGTCCGGCCCCATGCCGCGGATCCGTACGAACCCCCCCAACGGCAGGGCCTTGACGCCGTACTCGGTCTCGCCGCGCTGCGTCGACCACAGCGTGGGGCCGAAGCCCAGGAAGAAGCGGTCGGCGCGCATCCCGAAGCGGCGCGCGGTGGCGAAGTGGCCCCACTCGTGCACCATGATCGAGCCCACCAGCCCGACGACGAACAGCACGATCGCGACGGTGCCGCTCATGACGTGCCCCTCTGCTCTGCCCCGACCCTGGCGTGGGTGAGGGCCCGACGCGCCTGCGCACGCGCCCAGCCGTCGACCTCGAGAACGTCCGCGACGTCGCGCGGGGTTCCGGCGTCGTGCTGCGCCAGTACCTCGGAGACCACGTCGGTGATGCCCGTGAACCCCAGGGTCCCCGTGAGGAACGCATCGACCGCGACCTCGTTGGCGGCGTTGAGCACCGCCGGCGCGGTGCCGCCGGCGCGACCTGCTGCCTCGGCCAGTCCGAGCGCGGGGAACGCGTCACGGTCGGGCGGCTCGAACGTCCACGTCTGGTCCCGGGTCCAGTCCATGGCCACGGGACCGGTGTCGAGACGGTCCGGCCAGCCGAGGCCGAGCTGGATCGGCAGGCGCATGTCGGGCGGCGAGACCTGCGCCAGCGTCGAGCCGTCGCGGAACGTCACCATGGAGTGCACGATCGACTGCGGGTGGACGACCACGTCGAGCCGGTCCCAGGGATGGTCGAACAGCAGATGCGCCTCGACCAGCTCCAGGCCCTTGTTCATCAGCGTCGCCGAGTTGCACGTCACCACCGGACCCATCGACCAGGTCGGGTGGTCCAGCGCCTGCTCGGCGGTGACGTCGGCGAGCTCGGCGCGGCTGCGGCCGCGGAAGGGCCCCCCCGACGCGGTCAGCACGAGCCGGTCGACCTCGTCGCGCCGGCCTCCACGCAGGCACTGCGCCAGCGCCGAGTGCTCGGAGTCGACCGGGACGAGCATCGACTCCCGTCCCCCGGCGGCCTCGGCGGCTGCGACGACGAGCGGGCCGCCGACGACCAACGACTCCTTGTTGGCCAGCGCCACGGGCGTGCCGGCCCGCAGCGCGGCCAGGGTCGGCTCGAGGCCACGTGCGCCCGTGATGCCGTTGCAGACCACGTCGGCGCCGAGCCCGGCGAGCTCGGCGACGCCGTCGAGCCCGTCGCGCACGCGGGCGTCGGGCAGGGCCGTGCGCACGCGCGCGGCGGCGTCCGCGTCGGCGACCGCGAGGTCGCGCACGCCGAGCTCGCGGGCCTGGGCGACCAGGGCCACGTCGTCGCTGCCGCACGCGAGTCCCACGACGCGGAAGCGGTCGGGGTGCGCCCGCACCACGTCGAGCGCCTGGGTCCCGATCGAGCCCGTCGAGCCGAGCAGGACGACACGACGCTGGCCGGTCGTGGTCATGGCCCGTCGACCACCGGCAGCCGGGCCTCGACGCGGTCGGCCGCGCCGACGGCGGCGGGCAGGCGTGCGCCCTGTCCGAGCGTGTACGACGCCAGCAGCTGCCCGCAGGCAGCGTCGGCGTCGCGACCGCGGGTGTCGCGCAGCGTGACGTTCGCGCCGTTGCGGGCGACCTCGGCCACGAAGGCCTTCGTGGCCTCGCGGGTCGGCTCCTGCCAGCGCACCCCTGGCGTCGGGTTCATCGGGATGACGTTGACGTGGGCGTGGGTCCGCCGGGCGATGCCCGCGAGCCGCCGCGCGTCCTCCGGGTGGTCGTTGACGTCGCGGATCAGGCACCACTCCAGCGACGGGCGACGGTTGGTCGCCTCGCGGTACTCGTCCATCGCAGCCACGACCTCGGCGATCGGGTGCTGCCGGTTGACCGGGACGAGGTCGTCGCGCAGGGCGTCGTCGGCCGCGTGCAGGCTCACCGCGAGCGTCACCGGCAACCCCTCGGCGGTCAGCTTCCTGATGCCGGGGACCAGTCCGACGGTCGACACCGTGATGCCGCGCGCACCGAGGTCGAAGCCCTCGGGGTCGTGCAGCCAGCGCAGGCTGCCGAGCGTGGCGTCGAGGTTGGCCAGCGGCTCGCCCATGCCCATGTAGACGACGTTGGTGACGTGGTCGGGCACGCCGTCCGGCAGCGGGATGCCCGCCTCGTCGGACGAGCGCGACAGCTCTCCCGCGCGCAGGGCCGCGTCGGCGACCACGACCTGGCGCACGACCTCGCCGGTCGTCAGTTGGCGCTCCAGTCCCGCCTGGCCGGTGGCGCAGAACGGGCAGCCCATCGCGCAGCCGGCCTGGGTGGAGATGCACACGGTCGCGCGGGCGGACGACGTGCGGGTCGCGGGGTAGAGCATCAGGACGGTCTCGATCGTGACCCCGTCACCGAAGCGCAGCAGCAGTTTGTGGGTGTGCCCGTCGTCTGCGACCCGGTGTGCCACCATCTGCGGCCGGGCCGCGTCGAACGCGCCGGCCAACCTCTCGCGCAGGTCCTTGGGCAGGTCCGACATCGCTGCCGGGTCGTCCACCCCACGCACCAGCCACGACCGGACCTGGTCGACGCGGTAGCCGGGCTGGCCGAGCTGCTCGACGAGCAGCGCGCGCAGCCCGTCCGCGTCGAGCGAGTACGGGTCGACGGGCGAGGATGCCGTGGCGGAGATGGGCGGGACCTTCCTGGGGTGCTGCGGATCGTGCACGCCCCCGGGGCCGCCCGGACGGGCGGTGGAGCGCGTCGTGGCAGGGTACGGCCGGGCGACGTGGCCACGCGTCGGTCAGGCCAGCAGCTCGAGCGCGTAGTAGCCCACCGGCAGGGCGACCAGCAACCCGTCCACGCGGTCGAGGACGCCGCCATGGCCCGGCAGCAGGCTGCCGAGGTCCTTCACGCCGAGGTCGCGCTTGACCATCGACTCGGCGAGGTCGCCGACGAAGCCCGCCAGCACGCACAGCAGTGCGACCGCGACGGCGGGCAGCGGTCCGTCGAACAGCTCGCCGACGCGGGGCAGCACGAGTGCCGCCAGGACGCCCGCCAGCAGCAGGCCGCCCAGCAGTCCCTCCCAGGTCTTGTTCGGCGAGACCGTCGGGGCGATGCGGTGACGGCCGAGGAGTCGACCGAACACGTAGCCACCGATGTCGCCGAAGATCGCGGCGCCGATCACCGTGAGCACGGCCGTCGGCCCGTCCTCGGGGCGGGTCGCCAGCAGCACCGCGTACGAGGCGAGCAGCCCGACCCAGACGCCGAGCAGCGTCGTCGCGCCGAGCTTCCTGACCACGTCGATGCGTGGCAGCAGGGCGAGGTTCCACACGAAGCCACCGAGCAGGAGCACGAGCAGTCCGAGCGTCTGCCCCGCCGGTCCGAGCACGTACGCACCCACCAGCAGCACCGTGACGCCGGCGACGAGCACCGGGCGTGAGACCGGACGCGGCGGGTCGAGCGTGGCCAGCACGTGGCCGGCCTCGAGCACACCGACGATCGCCAGCACCAGCACGATGCCGGTGAAGGCCAGCGTGCTGGTGTAGAGGGCGCCGAGGAACGCCGCGGCGAGGACGACCCCCACGGTGATCGCCACCGGGAGGTTGCGCCCCGACGCGACGCTGCTCGCCCCCGGCTGCTCCACCTGTTCCCCCTGTGCGCGATGGTGGTCCGACCCGAGGGTCAGACCTCCATCAGCTCCTTCTCCTTGGCGTCCAGGGCGGCGTCGACCTTGGCGACCGCCGTGGAGGTCAGCTCCTCGAGCTGCTTGGCGGCGCGGTCCTGCTCGTCGGCACCGACCTCGCCGTCGTCCTCCATCCGCTGCAGCTCGTCACGCGCCTGCCGACGGACGTTGCGGATCGCGATGCGGCCCTCCTCGGCGTAGGTGCGGGCCATCTTCACATAGTCGTTGCGGCGCTCCTCGGTCAGCTCGGGGAACACCAGGCGGATCACGGCACCGTCGCTGGCCGGGTTGAGGCCGAGGTCGCTGTCGCGGATCGCCTTCTCGACGTCGTTGACCGCGCTGCGGTCGTACGGGCTGACGATCAGCATGCGCGGCTCGGGCACCGAGAAGTTCGCGAGCTGGTTGAGCGGGGTGCGCGTGCCGTAGTACTCCACCGTCACGCGGTCGAGCACCTTGGCGTTGGCACGGCCGGTGCGGATCGTCGAGAAGTCACCGCCGAGCTTCTCCAGCGACGCCTGCATGCGCGTGGCGGCGTCGTCGAGCACGGCCTTGGGGCTGTCCATCGCGGTTCCTCGTGGCGGTCGGTGGGTGGTCGGTGGGGCCGGTCAGGCCGTGTGCACCAGCGTGCCGACGGGCTCGCCGGTGACCACGCGCGTGATGTTCCCGCTGGTGAGCATGTCGAACACCACGATCGGCAGGTCGTTGTCCATGCACAGCGAGATCGCGGTGGCGTCCATGACCCTCAGGCCCTGGTTGAGCACGGCCATGAAGTCGATCTCGTCGTAGCGCGTCGCGTCGTCGTGCAGCGCCGGGTCGCGGTCGTACACGCCGTCGACCTTGGTGGCCTTGAGGATCGCCTCGGCACCGATCTCCAGGGCGCGCTGCGCGGCGGTGGTGTCGGTGGTGAAGTACGGCACACCCAGGCCGGCCGCGAAGATCACGACGCGGCCCTTCTCCAGGTGCCGGATCGCGCGGCGCCGGATGTAGGGCTCGGCGACCTCCTGCATCGAGATCGCGGTCTGGACGCGGGTCTGGACACCCGCCTTCTCCATCGCGTCCTGCAGGGCCAGCGCGTTGATCACGGTGGCCAGCATCCCCATGTGGTCGGCGGACGAGCGGTCCATGCCGGCAGCACCGGGCGAGTTGCCGCGGAAGATGTTGCCGCCGCCGACGACGACGCCGACCTCGGTGCCGTGCTCGGCCACGAGTTGGGCGACCTCGGTCGCGACGGTGCTCACGATGGTCGGGTCGATGCCGCCGGACACGCTGCGGTCGGAGAACGCCTCGCCGGACAGCTTCAGCAGGACCCGGCGCAGGGGCTTGCGGGTGGTCACGCGGCGCTCCTGCGTGTCGGGGACGGACGCTGCGCCCGGCCCGCGGCGCACGTCAGCGCGGCAGCGTAGCCGCGGGCGCTGGCGCGCCCGGGGCACGGGCCACCACGAGCGCGTCCCCCGCCCGGGAACCGGACGGGGGACGCGACGCTGGCGGGTGGGTCAGCCGACCTGCAACCGCGTGAAGCCGCTGACGGTGATCTCGCCGCCGGCGCTCGTGCCGGCAGCATCGACGACCTGGGCGACGCTCTGCTTGTCGTCCTTGACGAACGGCTGGTTGAGCAGGACCCACTCCGTGTAGACCTTCTTGACCTTGCCGTCGACGATCCGCTCGATGATCTCGGCCGGCTTGCCCTGCTCCTCGGCCTCCTTGCGGGCGAACTCGCGCTCCTTGTCCAGCAGTGCGCCGTCGACCTCGTCCTCGCGCACGACCAGCGGCTTCATCGCCGCGATGTGCATGGTCAGGTCCCGCTTGAGCTTCTCGACGGCCTCGCCGTCGACGTCGGTGTCGAGCGCGACCAGCACGCCGACCTTGGCCGGTGCGCCGGGAGTCGGGGTGTGCAGGTACGTCTCGACCGAGCCGGTGCGCCGTGTGAACGCGGCGACCTCGAGCTTCTCCCCGGTCACGGCCTGGACCTCCGACAGCAGCGCCTGGACGCTCTGGCCGTCGATGTCGCTGGCCAGCAGGGCGTCGGCGTCGGCCGGGTCGGTCGTCGCGACGTGCTCGGCCAGTCGGGCACCGAGGTCCTGGAAGCGCTCGCCCTTGGCGACGAAGTCGGTCTCGCAGGACAGCTGCAGCAGCGCGCCGACCCCGTCGGCCACGTGCCCGAAGACCGCGCCCTCGGACGCGGTGCGCTCGGCCGCACGGGCATCCATCTTGGCCCCGGTGCGCTCGCGCACCAGGTCGGCGGCCTTCTCGAAGTCGCCGTCGGCGTCCACGAGGGCCTTCTTGCACGCCATCATCGGTGCGTCGGTGAGCTCGCGGAGCTTCTTGACGTCTGCTGCGGTGATCTCGGCCACGTCGGCCTCCTGGGGCGGTGGTGCGGGCGGTGGTGCGGGCGGTCGTGCGGGCGCGGTTCGCTGCGCCGGTGTGGTGCCGGTGGTCGTGCGGGCGCCGCGCCGAGATTCGACGCGGCGCCCTCGTGCTCGGTCGATCAGCCCTCGGTCGGCGCGTCCTGCTCGGCAGCGTCGTCGGCGGGGGCCGCCGCGGGCTCCTCGGCAGGGGCAGCCGACTCCTCGGTGGCGTCCGCGGCCTGCGGCGCCTCGGTGGCGTCCGCAGCCTGCGGGGCCTCGCTCGAGGAGGTGTCGCCGGTGGCCGTCGCGGCCTGCTCGGCAGCCTGCTGGCGCTCGAGCTCGATCTCCCAGGCGGCCTTCGGCTCGGACACCGACAGTCCGCCACCGGCGGCGGAGGCGGCCTGCATCGCGGCGACGCGCAGCTCCTCGTCGGGGCTGCGGGACGCACGCAGCATCAGGCCGTCGGCGCAGGCGTCGGCGATGATGCGCGTCAGCAGTGCCGCGGAACGGATCGCGTCGTCGTTGCCCGGGATCGGGTACTGGACCATGTCCGGGTCACAGTTGGTGTCGAGGATCGACACGACCGGGATCTTGAGGCGGTTGGCCTCCTTGACCGCGATCTGCTCGATCTCGGTGTCGACGACCCAGATCGCGTCCGGGACCCTGCCCATCTCGCGGATGCCGCCGAGGTTGGTCTGCAGCTTCTCGTGCTCACGGTTGAGCTGCAGGACCTCCTTCTTGGGCAGCAGCTCGAAGGTGCCGGCGTTCTCCATCGCCTCGAGCTCCTTGAGGCGGCTGATGCGACCCTTGATCGTCTCGAAGTTGGTGAGCATCCCGCCCATCCAACGCTCGGTGACGTAGGGCATCCCGACGCGCTGCGCCTGGAACTCGATGACCTCCTGCGCCTGCTTCTTGGTGCCGACGAAGAGGATCGTGCCGCCGTTGGCGACCGTGTCACGCACGAAGGTGTAGGCCTTCTCGATGCGTCCGACGGTCTGGCGGATGTCGATGACGTAGATGCCGTTGCGCTCCGAGTGGATGAAGCGACGCATCTTGGGGTTCCACTTGCGGGTCTGGTGCCCGAAGTGGACGCCGGCCTCGAGGAGCTGGCGCATGGTGACGACGGCCATGATGTGGTCCTGTACGTGTTGTGGTTGGGCCTCCGCCCACGTCCTCCGGGTGTCCGACTCGTGGTCGGACCGGCCGATCCCGTGCTGTCCCCCGCGCGCGTGGGGGTACGTGCTCGGGACACCGGGGCCGCCCGTCGGTGGGCGTGTGTGATGGTGTGCGGCACCGCCGGTCGCGTGTGGTGGCGGCGTCGCGTGAGCGCGCGATGACCCGGCGCAGGCGCCGGGTCCTGGGCAGGACGATACCCAGCCCCCGCGCGGTGCGTCCACCCCGTGCGTGCTGGCGCGCACGGGGTCATCGCAGGCGCGACCACGGGACGGTCGCTCCAGCGGTCGCCGCCACGCCGGCCGTCGCGGCGCCCGACCGCGGCACCTCGTCGGCGGGGGACGTGTCCGCGGCGGTCCCGGGCCGGGCCGGACGCGACGCGACGCGCACGAGGGTGGCGCGCGGGGGTGTCCGCCGCAGGTGCGGCGCGGGGTCGACGTACGCACCGTCGACGCGCAGCGACAGGTGCAGCGCGGCGCGCCCGTCGTGGTCGCCGAGGGCGCGGCCGAGGACGGACCCGGCCGCGACGACGTCGCCGCTGCGCACGCCCACCTGCCCGAGCGGACCGACGGTGACCAGCACCCGGGGCGTCGGTGCCACCGTGACCCAGCCCAGTCCGACGACGCTCCCCGCGAAGTGGACACGGCCGGCGACCGGGCTCGTGACCGGGGTCCCCGAGTGGGCCCGGAGGTCGATCCCGCGGTGCCCCGGCCCGTAGCGCTCCGGGGCATCGAAGCCGGCCGTGGTGGGCCCGGGGACCGGTGGCCGGAGCGCCGGCACGTCGCTGGCGGGCGGGGGCACCAGGGCCACGGCCCACGGTGTCGCGCCCGGCAGCCCGGCGAGGAGTACGAGCACCGCGGCCATGACCACGACGGCCGGTCTCAGCCGACGGTGACCCGCTGGAGGCGCGAGCGCAGGCTGAGGATGACCTTGGAGTGGATCTGCGACACGCGCGACTCGGTCACGCCGAGCACCTCGCCGATCTGCGACAGCGTCAGGCCCTCGAAGTAGTACAGCGCGATGACCTGCTGCTCGCGCGGCGGCAGGGCGTGCAGCGCGTCCTTGAGCAGGGCCCGCATCGCCTGCTCGTCCAGCGCCTCGTCGGGCGTCTGCTGGTCGTGGTCGGGGATCGTGTCGACCAGCGAGAGGCCTTCGGTGTCGCCCGACAGCGCGCCGTCGAGCGCCGCGATCGACGTCATGGAGATCTGCCCGAGGTCCCGGTCCAGCTCGTTCATCGTCAGGCCGAGCTGGTCGGCCAGCTCCTGGTCGGTCGGCGATCGCTGCAGTCGCTTCTCGAGCTCGCCGATCGCACGCTCGATCTGACGGGCCTTGCGGCGCACCGAGCGCGGCACCCAGTCGATGGAGCGCAGCTCGTCGACGATCGCACCGCGGATGCGGCGCACGCCGTAGGTCTCGAACTTGTAGCCGGTGTCGACGTCGAACTTCTCGATCGCGTCGATCAGGCCGAACATCCCGTACGAGGCGAGGTCGGCGCGGTCGACGTTGGCCGGCATGCCCACGGCCATGCGGCCGGCGACGTACTTGACCAGCGGGGCATAGCGCACGATCAGTCGATCGCGCCGGGCCTGGGTCGGCTCGGCGCGGTAGGCACGCCACAGGGCGAGGTCGTCCTCGTCCACCCGGCTGGCCCCTTCGCTCGACTCCGGAGGGCAGCCTAACGCTGGGATGCACTGGCGTGGCGGTGCGTGACCATTGGGTTGCTGTGACCTTCATGGTGCGCGCCGGAGGCGCACGCCCTCGGCCGCCTCGACCAGGACCCCGGCGACGGTCGCGCGCGTGAGCGCCGCGAGCACCGGGCCCACGGCCAGGCCACTGCGTGCCACGAGCGTTCCGACCGGCAGCGGCCGTGGCCAGGCGTCGGCCAGCGCTCGCAGCAGCGGGTCGGGCAGCAGGCCCGCCAGCGAGGTCCGACCGGTGTCCTGCGGGGCCTGCGGCTGGCTGGTGCCGAGCGCCGCCAGCAGGTCCGCTGGGCTGGTGCACGGCGCGGCGCCCTCGGCGAGCAGGCGGTGCGGTGCGACCGACCCGTCGCGCCGGACGTCGCCGGGGACGGCCATCACCGGCACCCCGACGTCGGCCGCCGCCCCGGCGGTCAGCAACGACCCGGAGCGGGCGCCGCCCTCCACGACCACGACCGCGTCGGCGAGGCCGGCGACGAGCCGGTTGCGGGCCCGGACGGCCCCGGCATGGGCGACGCCGTCCGGCAGCCGCTCGGACAGGACCGTCCCGCCCGCCTCCACGACCCGGTCGAACAGTCCGCCCGGAGCCGCGTGGGCCCTCGGGTAGGCGACGCCGTGGCCGCAGCCCAGCACCACGAGGGTCCCGCCGCCGACAGCGGCCTCGTGCGCCGCGGCGTCGATGCCGAGCGCCCCGCCGGAGACCACGACCCCGCCGGCGGCGCCGACCGCCTCGGCCAGCCAGGCCGCCACGGCACGCCCGTACCCGGTCGCCGCCCGCGCACCGACCAGCGCCGCGGCGGGCCGGCGCAGCAGCTCTGCGGGCGGGACCCCGCGCCAGGCCAGCAGCGGGGGCGGCGTCCCGCAGCGCAGCAGCGGCCACGCGGGGTCGCCCCGCAGTGCCACCGACACTCCACGCCCGGCCCAGCTGCGCGCAGCCGTCGCGGCCCGCCGCCCGTCGCCGGCCGGAAGGTCCGAACCGGCCGCCAGCGCGCGGTCGAGGCGTGCCGTGCCGCCGCTGGTCACCGCGACCGCCACCGCCCGGGCGAGCCGCGCCGGGTCCGTGCCCTCAGCGGCCACGCCGTGCCAGGGGGCGTCCCCAGGCTGCCGCGGCGCGCTCATGCCGGGGCCAGTCGGTACGCGGCGGCCTCGTCGAGGTGCTCGTCGGCGACCCGCTCGTACCCGGCGAGGTCGGCCACGGTGCGAGCGACGCGCACGACGCGGTCGAGCCCGCGCGCCGACCACCCGAGGTCGTCGGCGAGGCGGGCCAGCCGGGAGCGTGCCGCCGGCGGCAGCCCACGGCGCAGCGACGCGGCATCGGCGTGGGCGGTCAGCGCTCCGTCGCGGGCGCTGGCGGCGGCGCGTGCGGCCGTGACGCGCGACGCGACGGTGGCGCTGTCCTCCCCCGGCGGCAGCGCCAGGACGTCACCCGCAGGCACGCGGTGCAGGTCGACCTGGACGTCGATGCGGTCCAGCAGCGGCCCCGACAGCCGCGAGCGGTAGCGGGCGACCTGGTCGGGACGGCAGCGGCAGGCACGGTCCTCGCGCCCGAGGTCGCCGCAGGGGCACGGGTTTGTCGCGGCGACCAGCTGCACGCGGGCCGGGTAGCGCACCGTCCCCGCGGCCCGGGTGAGGGTGACCTCGCCCGTCTCCAGGGGCTCGCGCAGGCCGTCGAGCACGTGTCGTGGCATCTCGAGCAGCTCGTCGAGGAACAGCACGCCGTTGTGGGCACAGGACAGCGCACCGGGGCGTGGGATCCCGGATCCGCCCCCGAGCAGGCCCGCGGCGGAGCTGGAGTGGTGCGGTGCGCGCAGTGGCGGGCACAGGTCCAGCGGGGCCCGCGGATCACGCTCCCCCGCCGCGGAGTGCACCGCGGCGACCTCCAGCGCCCGGTCGAGGCCGAGCGGCGGGAGCAGGCTCGGCAGTCGTCTGGCCAGCAGCGTCTTGCCGCACCCGGGCGGGCCGGCGAGCAGCAGGTGGTGGCCACCGGCGGCCGCCACCTCCAGCGCGCGCCGCCCGAGGTGCTGGCCGCGCACGTCGGCGAGATCCGGCAGGTCGGCGCGGTGGTCCACGGGGTCGGGCCGGACCGGGACGTGCGGGCGCATCCCTCCGCGCAGCACCGCCACGAGCTCGCCGAGGTCGTCCACCGGCAGCAGGCTGACCCCGTCGACCAGCGTCGCCTCCAGCACGCCGTCGCGCGGCACCGCGACCCGGCTGATCCCCCGTCCGCGCAGCGCCGCGACGATCGGCAGCAGCCCGGGGACCGGGCGCAGCTGCCCGTCGAGCCCGAGCTCGCCGACCGCGGCCAGTCCGCGCAGCGACTCGGGTGGCACGACGTTCAACGCCCCGGCGATCGCCGCTGCGACGGGCAGGTCGAAGCCCCCACCGGTCTTGCGCAGGGCGGCCGGTGCCAGGTTGACCACGAGCTTGGTGTCGGGCCACGGCAGGCGTGCGCGGTGGAAGGCCGCCCGGACGCGGTCGGCGGCCTCGCGCACCGCCGCGTCCGGCAGGCCCACCAGTCGCAGGCCCGGCAGCCCGGGGGTGGTGGCGCACTCGACCCGCACCGGGCGGGCGTCGAGCCCGCTCAGCGCGACCGCGGCGACGTGGACGGCCATCACAGCACCCCCTGCAGGTGCTCGAGCCGACGCGGGCCCCGACGCGGGAGCCACAGCCCGACGACGTCGAGCCGCACCGCGCGGTAGGGCAGCCCCGCCCCGGGCAGGTAGCTGCCGACGAGCCGACGGACCTGCGCGCGCTTGCGCGGGGTCACCGCAGCCAGCGGCCCCCCGTGGGCGTCGCTGCGACGGGCCTTGACCTCGACCACCACGACCAGGCGTCGCCGATGGTCGAGCGCGACGACGTCGAGCTCGCCACGCAGCTCGCCGGCGGGCAGGCGCCAGTTGCGCTCGACGAGCTCGAGGCCGTCGTCGGCGACCAGGTGCAGGCAGGCGAGGTCCTCCCCCTGCGCACCGAGCGGGGCGGAGGGGTCGGGTGGTGGGGCGGGGTGGCAGGCGTGGCGCATGCCGACGGTCTACGCCAGCCGAGGACCACGCCGACGAGCGGGCACCGGGCCACCTGTGGATCGGCCCGGCCGGCCACCTCGGCGGGGCAGCTCACCGCACGCCGATCACAGCACGCCGAAGGCCCACAGCAGCAGCGGGACGATGATCACGACGGCGGCGACGAGCAGCCCGACGTCGGCGAGCTTGCCGTCGCGGTAGCGGCGGGTGGCGTTGAAGCCCATCGTCAGCCCTCCTCGAAGAACGTCATGCCGTGCTCGTGGTCGTCGTGCGCGAGCTCCTCGACGTTGACGTCGCGGAAGGTCAGCACACGGACCTTCTTGATGAAGCGCGCCGGGCGGTACATGTCCCAGACCCAGGCGTCCTCGAGCGTGATCTCGAACCAGGTGTCGCCACCCTCGCTGCGCGGGACCACGTCGACGTTGTTGCACAGGTAGAAGCGACGCTCGGTCTCGACCACGTGGCTGAACATGCGCACCACGTCGCGGTACTCGCGGTACAGCCCAAGCTCGAGGTCGTGCTCGTACTCGTCGAGCTCGTCCTCCACCGGGGCCTCCACCTTGGTCGGGCCCGGCAGCGTAGCGACGGGGCCCCGTCCGCCCGGGGTCAGGCAGGGACCTCGACGACGGGGCGCCCTGCCACCCCGGGCCCCCCGCCGTGACGGGCGCCGGCGTCGTCGTCGGCCGGCAGCAGGGCGCGGATCGGTGCCCAGCTGTGGCGATGCAGAACGCACGGCCCCACGTCGTCCAGCGCCGCGAGGTGCGCCGGGGTCGGGTAGCCCTTGTTGTCGACGAAGCCGTAGGCGGGATGGTCCGCCGCAGCGCGGCGCAGGCGGGCGTCGCGGTCGACCTTCGCCACGATCGAGGCCGCGGCGATCGAGGCCGAACGCGCGTCGCCGTGCGCGATCGTCACGACCGGCGCCGGGTGGTGGGACAGCAGGTCCCACGAGCCGTCCAGCAGCACCACGTCCGGCTCGACCGGCAGGGCGTCCAGCGCCCGGGTCGCCGCCAGCCGCATCGCGTCGGACATGCCGAGCCGGTCGATCTCGGCGTTGGACGCGTGGCCGATGCCGATCGCCTCGGCGAACCCGGCGAGGCGGTCGGCCAGCTGCTCGCGCCGTTCGGGGTCGAGCTGCTTGGAGTCGCGCAGCTTGTACATCCGCCGGTCGCTCGGCAGCACGACCGCACCGAAGGTCACCGGTCCGGCCCAGGCGCCACGGCCGACCTCGTCGACCCCGACCACGACACGCTCGAGGTCCCAGAAGCGCCGCTCGACACCGATGCCCGGCACGTCGGGCAGTCGGCGTCCGCGACGGTCCCGGGCGGTACGTCGGCTCGCAGGCAGTCCCATCAGCGGGGACCGTAGCGCCACGCCCGTGGTCAGCCCGCGGGGTCGGCGCCGTGCAACGGTCCCGAGGCGGCCGACGGCTCCTCCGGCAGTTCGCCGTCGCCGATGCCGCCGGCGTGGTCGAACGGCCACATCACGAACATCGCACGGCCGACGACCTGGTCTGCGGCCACGTAGCCGAGGCCGAAGCGCGAGTCGGAGGAGTTCGGTCGGTTGTCGCCGAGCACGAACAGCTGCCCCTCGGGGACCTCGTACGGACCGAAGTCGCGCTCGTCGAGGTCGAGCAGGTAGGGCTCGTCCAGCGGCACGCCGTCGACGCTGACCACGCCCTGATCGATGGTGACGGTCTCGCCGGGCAGGCCGATCACGCGCTTGACGAAGTCACGCGCGTTGGCCGGCACAACGCCGAGGAACTGGCCGAACCCGGCAGCGACGTCGCCGACGAGCCCGCGCTCGGGGGTCGGCGCGACGTCGTCGCCCTCGAACACGATGACGTCGCCGCGCTCGGGCTCGCGCACCAGGTAGCTCAGCTTCTCGACGACCATGCGGTCGTTGACCTGCAGCGTCGGCTCCATCGAACTCGACGGGATGTAGAACACCTGCACCACGAAGGTGCGCAGCAGGAACGCGAGCAGGAACGCGACGAGCAGCAGCACCGGCAGCTCGCGCAGGAACGACAGGAACGAGTCGTCGTCGGCCGTCGAGCGGTCGGTGCTGGTGATCGCCACGAAGGCTCCTGTGCTGCCCGGGGAGGCTCAGGCCTGCCGCTTCTCCTTGATGCGGGCCTTCTTGCCCGTGCGCTCGCGCAGGTAGTAGAGCTTCGCGCGCCGCACCTTGCCGCGACGCACGACCTCGATCTGCTCGAGCACGGGGCTGTGCACCGGGAAGATGCGCTCCACACCGACACCGAAGCTGATCTTGCGCACCGTGAAGGTCTCGCGCAGGCCACCGCCGGAGCGGGCCAGGACGACGCCCTCGAACACCTGCGTGCGGGTGCGGGTGCCCTCGACCACGCGGACGTGGACCTTGACGTTGTCCCCGGGCCAGAACTCGGGGATGTCGTCGCGCATCTGGGCCTTCTCGACCACGTCGACGCGGTTCATGGGGGGTCCTTCGAGTTGGTCGGCACGCGTGCGCGCGCACCGAAGTGGTGGGTCGGCCTCGGGGCCCCGAGAGGACGACACGAGGCCGTCGTCGGGCAAGGGCCGGACAGGACGACGCGCGCCGGCGGGCGCGCGTTGGTCCCGGAGCGTACGGCCGGGTGCGCGCTGCGGCAACACGCCGCGGACGCTGCGCACGCATGGGGGTCAGTCCGACGTGGCCCGGTCGCCGGCTCCGTCGCCCCTGCCGTCCAGCAGGTCAGGGCGCCGCTGACGGGTCAGGTCCTCGGCGCGCTCCTGCCGCCAGGCGTCCACGGCCCCGTGGTCGCCGCTGGACAGCACGGCCGGCACCCCGTGCCCGCGCAGCTCGGCGGGTCGGGTGTACTGCGGGTGCTCGAGCAGCCCCGTGGCGCCGAACGACTCCTCCACCGGGCTCGCCTCGTTGCCCATCACGCCCGGCACGAGCCGGCTGACCGCCTCGACCAGCACCAGCGCGGCGACCTCGCCGCCCCAGACCACGTAGTCGCCGATCGAGACCTCGTCGGTCGCGACCAGATCGTGGACCCGCTCGTCGATGCCCTCGTAACGACCGCAGGCAAGCACCAACCGCTCCTCGGCGGCGAGCTCCTCCACCAGGGGCTGGTCCAGCGGCCGGCCGCGCGGGGTCAGCAGCACGGTTCGCGGACGCTGCCCGCCGGCCACGAAACGATCGCCCTCGACCGGCTCGTCGTGGTCCACGCCCGGGCGGTCGTTCCACACCGCCTCGGCGGCGCGGACCCAGACGTCGGCGCGCATGACCATGCCGGCGCCACCGCCGTAGGGCGCGTCGTCCACCGAGCGGTGCCGGTCGTGGGCGTGCTCGCGCAGGTCGTGCAGGCGCACGTCGAGCAGCCCCTGCTCGGCGGCGCGGCCGAGCAGCGACACCCCGAGCGGCCCGGCCAGGTACTCCGGGAAGATCGACAGCACGTCGATGCGCACGCTCAGCCGTCCCGGTCGTCGGACGGGTCGACGGACGGGTCTTCGGACAGGTCTTCGGACGTCGACGCGTCGCCGGACCCGGCGTCCGGCGCAGGGTCGTCGGGACGCACCACGGCGGCGGCGTCGGGGTCGAGCAGGCCCGGTGGCGGGTCGATCACCTGCAGCAGCAGGTCGCCGTCCTCGGTC
>Ga0136604_1000261_pt1 | contig 28720 bp, 48 predicted proteins | sample AntRauFillE10628_FD_104928 | JGI IMG/M metagenome (GOLD analysis project Ga0136604, IMG submission 104928) | Saline lake microbial communities from Rauer Islands, Antarctica - Metagenome Filla E10 #628 | ecosystem: Environmental > Aquatic > Non-marine Saline and Alkaline > Saline | place...
CCTGTAATTGCATAATACGTGCAATCTTCTTTGAAGAATCCAAGTATCTCATTGATTTGTTCTTGCATATTCATTTTGTTTTTATTTGAAATTTTAGTTAATCAATCCGCACTAAGCACAACACTTTGTATAGTGCATAGCTCGTACCTCACTACGACACCATACAAGATGCCGTTGTAGGCAATTAAAATGCTTTACATCCTTTTTTAAAACACTCATTACAAAGTTGAGGAAGTATATCCTTGCTTTCGTCATTACCACACCAAACGCATTTTAACTGTTCGCTTTGCCCTACAACACTTGGTATGGTGCATTGCTCGGTTTCTGTTTTTTTATTGTCTTTACTCATAATTCAAAGTTTTGTATTTATTAATTAAGTTCGTACCGTAAGGTCGCAACGACACCATACCATATACGTTGTAATCCATATACTGCTACTTTTTGCTATTAAAAAAAGTGATTGCATCATCTAAAGTTTCATTATTTTTTAATCGTTATCATAATATTTCGTTTTTAAATTCGCACTATTCATATACCTATTTGTTATAAACAATTAAACCTTACTTTATCTTCTTTAGTAAGTTCTTTGCCACTTGGTTTAGTAAATAATCTACCGCATCTAATACACCAAGTTATTCCAAATTTATTATCACGCCTTACGTGTTTTTCGTTCTTGCATTCTCTATTAATTTTTTCCATATCTAATCGGTTTAAAAGTTAATAACAACGTCGGCACACATTAAAACGATGATGCCAACGCAGAATATAAATAATAAAATTACTTACTTCTGCTTTCTATACCAATCAAGTGCTTTTTTATACCGTGCTAAATCTTCTTCAGCATATTTCTCATTCTCTTCACCTCCAATAATACCGCCTAAGTTAGCGCGTTCTTGTTGTTCATAGCACTCTTGTAGTATACTTACCAAAATCTTTGTAGTATTTTCTTTGCAATTTACATCTTTTACTCATTTTTCTTTATTTAAAGTTGATTAATATCTATAATATAACTTTAGAACTATCTATTCTTTTTATGGTGCTAAGATAGCTTATCTCTCCAATTTCTTTATTTTTGGTTCTCGTGACAAACCCACCCTTAACCCATTTATACTTAATGCCTTTAAATATAGTGCGTGTTGGTAATTGTTCACCTCTACCATTGTAACCTATGACAAATTCAAAGCTATCTAATTTTATCATGCCAGTTACATTGTGAATTATATCACCCCTTTTAAAAGTTAATTTACTTTCTAACTTATCATAAAACTTATTTTTTAAGCTATTAAGCCTTTTATATTTAAGTTTGTCTAGCTCTGAAATTAAAGAATCGTATTCATCCTCAAACTCGCTTATGACCTTATTTGCTTTTTCTTCATTCATAATGTTATAATTTGAATTCACAGCCACCTGACTTACAGATTGTTAATGTAGTGTTGATAGACCCAACCCCTTTTTTGGGTTCAAACATTACATTCAATCCTATGCATTTACCATCTTCATATAACGGTTCCAGCTCTATTTTGTTAACTTCATAACCAAGCTCTTTCTCAATATCTTCCTTTTTTATTTCCATGATTGACTTTTACTTTAGGGTTATTTCTTCGAATATTTTCTTTAAGTCAGACAATAACTCATAGTCTCCGTTATCAACTGCTTTCTACACTTCTTTCTTAAAATTGTATTTAAGCTTAGATTTATCAGACTCTTCACTTGCATCTACCTCCTGATAATACTCCCAACCATTAGAGAAAATATCAAGAGGTAATTCCATTCCCTTTTTACCTAATAATTTAGTCATAGCATCATCTTCGCATCTGTCCAAGTATACGCAACCGTTAGCGATTGCTTTTAAGGTTAGTTTACTACCAATGTAACTTCTATCACCAATCCTTTCAGACGGTTCTACTCTGACAATTTCTGCTCCTATTTCAAACTCGTTTATATTCATAATTCCTATTTTATTCGTAATATCTTTCTGCCAACCCATAAAAGGTTTCAATCAAGTCTCTCTCAATTTGATTACCATTAAATAATTGACCAGTTAAAGGTTCAAACTCTTTAGGGTCATGCACATCTGAATTGTGATAATAAACTAGAGGACCTTTGTTTTTAATGACAAATTTAACCCCAGTTTCTTCATTAATATAAGTTAACTTAAGTTTCATTTTTCAAGTAATTTATCGATTATTTCGTCTCTATCTCTTTCGTATACTTGCTTTACCAAAGTTGAAATTATTCTCTTGTCCTCATCAGTAATTTCTATATTCCTAGGTCTTATAATTGAACCATCTATGAATATGATAACACCGTTCTTACTTCGGATACTTTTATCTAGTGTGAAATCATTAAACCACTTTGCACTGAAATAATTGGGGAATAAACTAAGTATTTTTATTAAATTATTTACGAATACCTTATCACTACGCATTTAATGTCATTTATTGTTCATACCAAGGCTTCTCTTCTATTTTCTCTACTTTGTATTTCTTGACAATAACCTTTAAATTGCGTTTTTCAGCCTCTTCAATCATGTTTGCGGTCCCAGTTGACTCACCATCCCAGAAAGCGATTAAAGCGTCTGCGTACTCAGCCATTTGTCTATTTCTAATAGGTCCAGCGGCTTTACCAAACTCATTCCAGTTGGCTGGAAATTCTTTGATTTCATAGCCTATGAACTTAGCAAATTTTTCTCCAAATTTGTCAGCACCTTCAGAACACCCAGATACTACTGTAACATTTTCTTTATTTTGTAACATATGCATACATGTCTTACATAAAAACCTGAAATTATCAAAGTCTCTACCGCCAGCTATTATTACTCTAAATTTCTCTGCCATGCTATTAGTTTATCTCTTCAATACATATTTCTTTAACCATAGGTTCAATACATAAAACCTCCTCTTCTTCATCATTGAATTGATGGTTAAATGTTCTATGGGTAAAATGAAAATTGTTTTTTTCTTTTTTTAATATTAAACCAATTTGGTTCGATATTAAACTCTCCTTATCATTATTCTTGATTTCATAATTGAAGTCTACTCCGAATTCAATTAATAATTTGATAATGTCAATCATTCACGTTTTAAATTATGTTGGTTCGATTTATAATCCAAATATACACAAAAAAAATAAGACTACCAAGCTAATGACAATCTTATTAATTATTTTTGAAGATTAGATTGGATTCGAACCAATGCCTCTCGGTGTGGAATTACGTCCCATTTTAAAGAGAGATTTGAACTCCCGACTACCCTAGTCCGAGCGTACTCTGCCACTATACGACTAATCAATTTAATTTCTAGGATACGGAGGGAGTCGAACCCACATCTCGCTCAGAGCTATCCTACCTGTTAGACGACATACCCTCGGTAATTAAATACCTTCTATCTGCAAATATAGTACTGCCGACCAGACTCGAACTGGCATCTCCCACCTTGAAAGGGTGGTGTCCTACTCCTATTTAGACGACGGCAGCGTTTTGGGTAGAATCATCATGCATAATGTCTACCGTGACCAAGTTACGTAGTATAAGACTTCACATACCAGAGGCTTAACTTGTCCCAATTTAGTAATTGTTTTTGTGGAGGTCACGGGTATCGAACCCGTCTCAGTCTGGTTGCAAGCCAAACTCGCCTTGCCTTGGTTCATGCACCCCCAAATTAAAATAGTAATCTTTTTTAACTATCTTATCGTAATCATTATGGGAGTTGAAATCCCATTTTATCTTTTCTACCTTTTACCATTTTAATACCAATAATATCATTATTTTCACAAATACTACCAATATAATACCCAAAGTATCTCAACACTGGGTTTAGAATTACTTTAAGTAATGAACGATGGTTTACAATCTTACCATTTTTATAAAGAACACCTAGTTTCATAAAAAAATCATTTTGATTAATAGTAACCCCAACGGGATTCGAACCCGTGACTTCACCGTGAAAGGGTGATGACTTAACCGCTTGTCGATGGGGCTATTTAATTGTGGGACAGGGTGGAATCTAACCCACGTCACACCAGTGATAGCAATCTCTAAAGGGCTTACCGACCCAATGTTGTTTTTAATTAGTGGTACAGGAGAGAATCGAACTCTCTTATTTCGAGCTTCAACCGAACGCATTAACCATAATTGCTTCCGTACCATATTAACCAATATTTGAAAGAACGCAGCGTTTTAATTACTTTAGTATGTCAATGAACAATTATTTTGCGGTCTACGAGGTAATCGAACCCTCTCCTTCAGCGTGACAGGCTGATACTGCTACCAGTACACCAGTAGACCGTTTTAATTTTAGCGGAATGTACGGGAGTCGAACCCGTTCCGTACTGGGAGACAGCCAGACATCTTAACCATTTGACCTACATTCCGTTTATAACAAAAAAAAAACCCTCATCTTTTGGATGAGAGCTTTATCTTATTAGTTATCTTTATCTAACTTAACTTTCGATATCGGCAATTCTCATCCCTCCCAAACCAAAATCGGCCTCGGCTGCGAAGAAATCAAATTCAAATATGTTAATTAAGTTTTTCATTTTATTTTTTTTTGTAACACAATTCATTGTGTCGTTATTAATATATAGTACAAATATACTAAAACATTTCACTTAAACAAAGGTTTTTTACACTTTTTTTCAAATTAATTTGTAACCCTTTGATTATAAATCAATTATGAATTACTTTTTGAGAAATAATTTCTAATACGTTCTCAGCATCTTCTATAATATGATTTAATTCAACTACTTTTGTTAGTAGTTCTTCATTATAAGTCTCTATTAATGTTTTCTGTAATTTGTCTCTTATTGGATACGTCGCTTCTAACGCTTCTATAAGTTCCTTCTTCTGTAAATCATCTGAGCTTCCCAAATCAAAACGCTTTTATAAGTACAGTTTTTGAAGCTCAGCTTCTAAGAATGATAATTTATTATTTAAGTGTTGAACTCTTTTGTTGTATTCATCTGATTTAGTGTTAACCCCTGCATTCTGGGATTTAAGTTTCGATAATTCTCTATTAACTACGTCTGCTTCTGCAACTAAATTATCGTATCTTTCTGCTTTCTGTTCTTGTGTCATAATATCTTTTTATTTACCATAATATATAAATAAAAAATCAAAGATAAAGATAATAACACAATAAATATTTTAAGAGTTCGAGATTACCTTTTTGAAAAAACTTTTAGGCATTTCACCATTCATAGCAGTGAACTCATCATCAGACATAACACCTTCGTTCGCTTCCCACATTACCCTACAAAAAACAATATAAGCTTGACCAAATTTTTTTGTCATTACTTTAAATGGGTATTTGAAGTTTGATTTATCTGATTCAAAATCTATTGTTTTTATAAGATTATCCCAAGCATTTTTTTTAATTTCCATTGTTTTATAAAAAAGTACCACAGAGGGGATTCGAACCCCTAATCAACGGTTTCTAAGACCGTTAGGCTTTGCCAGTTTCCTCACTGTGGTATGTTAGTAACACTAATGGGATTCGAACCCATAATCCTTTGTTTTTGAAACAAAGAGGCTTTGCCGTTTCCTCATAGTGTCATTTGTACTCAGAAAGGGATTCGAACCCTTAATCAGTGGGACTTAAATCCACTAGGCTTTGCCAATTTCCTCACCTGAGCATATTAAAATAGTCTAAAAGGCTTTGCCAATTTCCTCAACCCCCCATTTTCTCTAAACCGTTCCGTATTCCAGCGTGTGGCATAGAGATATTTAGTGATAATAATAGGAATCGAACCCATAAGTAAATGCATTACCCTTGACCCAAGCGAACTAGTATAAGCCCTGTCATATTACCATTGTACCCCCAGAGAGAATCGAACTCCCGTTAATACTATTCGCCTCTTCCGTGTAAAGGAAGTGCTCTTACCACTGAGCTATAGGGGCATTTTATATTTGAGCATATAGTTGGATTCGAACCAACGATGAGATTAGTTATCAAGTTTATACCAATTAAATTGATTTGCTGTTCTGATTCTATGGCAGTTAGCACAAACAATGTCACATTTTTTCATCTCTTCTAATATTTGTTCCCACTTAAAATGTTTTAACATTGTTGCAATACCATATTTTTTTTCATTTCTATCTCTATCGTCAAACTCAAATGTTATTATATTATCCTCACCACAATCCATACAAGTATGTTGTTTTAATAAGGTTAACATATTAATCCTATTCTCTTCAATTAACGTTTTAATTCTTTTATTTGCCCTATCCTTATATTCATCTTTATATTTTTCATAATGTTCTTTATATTTTCTAACTTCATTATAACAACTTTTACATTGAGCGTGACGTTTACCAGTTTTTTTATTTCTAAAAAAGTACGCTTCTATTTCTTTTTCTACTTTACATTTACTACAACTTTTCATTTCCATGACACCTATATTTCTATATAAATATCTTATAAGTCTGCAAAAGTTAAAAAACTTTTGCAATTAGTGAGTGTAAGGTCAGATTCGAACTGACGACTTTCAGGGTTGCAACCTTCTATCTTGGACCACTTGATTACTTACACATTTTAAAAATAGGTTTTGCAGACCGCCCCTTTCGACCACTCAGGCACATAGGCAAAAAAAAAAAGCCCGATATTTCTATCGAGCTTTACTTAGTTGTACTTTTATGTTATCATGAAAAATAACTTGAGTTAACTACATAGCTCGATAGGCTGGTGACTACCACCAACAGACATAAAGATAATAAGTTAACTGAATTTTTCATTTGCTTTTTATTTGAGCTTTCGCTTCTTTGTTATTAATATATAGTACAAATATACTAAAACATTTTACTTAAACAAAGGTTTTTTATACTTTTTTTTTAATTAATTTATAACTATTTGATTTTCAGTCACTTTATTTATTAATATTTCTTCTGTAAGTGTTTATTAATTTGTAATTATTGTCTAAAGCACTTAAATTACCTTCACTTAAAGCCTTATTTATTTTAGGTTTCAACTCTTCTAATAGTTCATCTAACCCATCTTTCCATTTCTTAAGTCTGGATGCTTCTTCAAAATCTTCACTTTCTATGGCGTTATTTATAAGCTTATAATAATCTTCGTTATTAACTGGGTAATCATCACCCTCTTCAACAATTTCATAACTAATATCCATCGTATCGTTTGAAGTATTATGTGTTGTTATATCAGTGAGTGGGTAATGGGTAAAGTTTTCAAATAAGTCATCAGTAAGTGTTCGTAATTCTGAAGCTTTATTAACGACTATTAGGTATTTTAGACCAGCTATTGTGTCCCAAGTTATTTTAGTTGCTATCCAGACAGCACCTGATATATCTTCTATCTCTTTAGGTTTACCTAATCTAGGTATCTCTTCGGGTCCACTTAAAAGTTTAGTTCTTAATGATTTTATAGTGTTAGTGTCGTCTACATTAAAAAATAAACCTATTAGTTCATCGATGGTAGGGGACTCTTCTTTATCTAAAAAACTCTTATCCATGTTGTTCATTAATATTTCTAATTATTATAAGTTGTAATTTATTGTTAACCATATTTTTTATTTTTACGTTGCTATTGTATTTAAGATACCTAAGACATTTTTTATTGTCATTTCATTATCAGTATTTTGACCAAGCCATAGACAATATTTTCTTAAGTCTTCTCGGTCAAGTTGGTGATGTTTCTTACCTTGATACCTACCACTTATTATGTGGTATTCGTCTTTAAATCTTCTGAAGATATCACACCTAGGGTTTTTATAAACCTTTTTCGTTTGACAGATGTCAAGTAATATACCCTCTTTAACACTTCCATATTTAATCATATATCTATCACCAAATTTTAAATTCATGCATGATATTACCATGGCATTATTGATGAATCTCTCGCCTTTGATTTCTCTACCAAAATCATCAACTAATTTATTAAATACTATTGTTCTTGTTCCGTTGTCGTGGTTGATGAACCTTTTGAAGGTTCCAAAAATGCGTTTAATCATGTAGCAAAGATACAATATTTATACCCTAAAAACAAGGGTTATACCTTTACTTTTTATCCTTAATATCTATACTTAACATCATCTAAAAGTGAACTTTATGGGAATCATTTATTTACTAAAAGACGGTAACGGAAATTATAAAATTGGTATTACAACAAGAAAGAGTACCAGCAGGGTTAAAGAACTTCAAACAGGTAATGCTGAGGAAATTAAAGTTGTGGCTGAATTTAAATCTGAATATTTTAGAAAACTTGAAAGTGTAATGCATACGACATACAGCGATAAGAGAATGAAGGGTGAATGGTTTCAACTTGAAAATAAAGACACCCAGAATTTTATTTCTGAGTGTCAGTCTTTACATGATAACTTTCAAATGTTAAATGAACTTGGTAACCCATTTATTTAATTATATTGACTATTTCAAAGGTTTTCCAGATTTTATACTCTGAAGTATTAATGATGTAGTTATTAAAGTTATCACCTATTTCACATTCAACGTATACGGTATTAATGTATTCTTGGAATGCTCTAATTGCATCACCTATTTCTTTACCTTCTAGATTATACATATCCTTAATCATACCACCGTTAAATTTTAATTTAACTAATTTATCTACCGCCTCTTTATAATCGATTACCGCTAGATAATACTCAATATTAGCCTCAGGAAAATGGTCTATCAGTATGTCAACTATATTTTCTTTAGTTACCTCAATATATTCCTTATCATAGTCATGATTAGGGCCCATACCCTCTATGTATTCTAAAAATGACATGTAGGATTTCCTTTTAAGGTTTCTCTCACGATTTACTTTATTAAGATTACTTAATTTAAACCTTTCAGGGTTAAATAAATGTGAGGTTGTTGTGAACTTAAAAATATCTTCTAATCCTTCAAACCCTTCTAAAAACCTATCATAATCTAAACCTAAAAAGGAATAAATCTTTCGATAATCCTTAGATATCATTATCTTATGTTTGGTGCTATTGTCCTTACCGTATCTATTGTACCATAAACCTTCTTGACCAAACTTAACACCAATTGATTTAGCTAATCTACCTATAAAATTACCTAGGTCATTATAAGCTAGATAATGATAGTTTGAATCGAAGTCATCTGCGTCTACTAAGATTAAGTCTACTTGAACTTCCTTATAATCAAAGGACCAAGAGTTACCATTATGGAAAATCTCATTTGGGTTAAAGTTTACTTCTATGTATTCCCTAACAAATGACCCATCCAATTCTTCGCCCTCTACATCTTCGTTACTTATAATAATATCGATGTCACCAAATGATTCTTTATTTGTGTAAAATAGAGGTACGTCGACTTGTTCAAAGGTTTCAGATAGAGTATCAACAAGCTTTTTACTTACTGTATCAAACTCTTCTCTAGAGTACCTTCTTGTTTCTACGTTTTTTAATGCTCTTCCTCCCATAATTAATTTATTTCGTAATTTTCTTTAATTGTACCTTCTGGTACATATAACACTTTTCTATCAAACACTACCTTCTCTTCTTCGTTTGAAGATAACCACTCATTCTTTTTAGTCTCGTCATCATATTTTTTGCCATACACCACAATTTTAGGTGTATCTGAAAAACTTATGTTAACGTTATCAGCTCTAAGCTTTTCATACTTATTCTCACCGTTATCTAACGTCTTATAAATCTCGTAGTATTTAACTTCGTCAATATAACCAGCTCCAACAAAAAAGGTTCTTCTCGAACGGCCATTGATTTCGTCATCAGTTGTTAATTTCAATAATTCGTTTGAAGTTATGACTACTTCGACAGTTCTACCCAAATTTGACGTTTTTGTTTCTGCTACTAAAAAGAAAATAAGACTACCAAGTATAAAACCAATGATGGGAGGCCCTATTATCGTAAAGCAACCATCTTCTAACAAATTTTTAGAGTTAGCGCCAAACCTTGATATTAATAATATATAAAACACAGCTGTTGTTCCTAACACAAACATCGTATAATAATTAAGCATTACTCAAATATTTTAATTAATGTATCTTTTTCTAGAGTATCTAATGATAGGTCAGTTATACCTTCTTCTTTATAATCTGTTAAGGTAGCACCTAGCTCAACTAATAACTCATTTAATGATAATGGATTTTTCCATTGTTGATACAACCCTTTAGTTAATAGTTTGGAGGTATTAGCATTAAGAGAAACACTACTGGACCCAGAACCAAAATTCAGTAATACAAATGATTGTTGCTCAACTTCAGGTATCATTATACCTAAGGCTGTTTGTTTACCAACCGTCTCTGTTTTCATTTCAGCTAATAATTTATTAGGGTCCATCATATACTTTTTATCTATATCACTACCTTTACCAATTATTACTTTGAACCCAGAAACTGAGTTACCCCGAAATACATTATTAAGTACCAGTGTAGGTGCACTAAGACCTTTATTAGCGTACAAGTACTCGACTGCACCGTTAGGGGCATCAACGATATCACCTGAGAACATTAAACCACCTCTCTGATTGTAAGATGAGTTCCACCCTACCTTACCATCTATATTAAGGCCAGATAAATCTAAGTCATTAGCACCCCATGAATTTTCCCAATATATTCCAACTGCTAATTTTTCACCGTAAAATTTAGTACCTGTTGGGATATTACCTACAAACATCTTCTCAGATGTAGGTAGACCGTATTTAACATCATGAGGTATAAAGAATTTTTTACCTTTTAAGTTCAACCTATCTTTCATGTAAGAAATTATGAAATCATAATTCTCATGCACCACTGGGTTATTGAAGCTTTTATTAGACTCAGTTGCCCAAGATTTACCATTTCTGATTCTGTACACAAACGTGTCTTGGTTGTTTATCCTCGTATAACAAGCCGATAAAGCTTTAAACAACGCAAATGGTGTTGCATTATCTAACCAGTGTAAATCTTCTTTAGTTAGACGTGAACTAGTGGCTAAGTTCAATGGATTGGTTACCATAGGTTTATGATACCTCTTAGATAACTTACTTATCCTGTTAATAGTTTTTGGTCCCCTGTTTTTATAAGCTAAGAACAAAGGTTTAAATCTATTGAATATTTCAGACAACCTTTCTAACCCAAATTTCTTGAAATCAAGTGTTGGGTTATAAGAACTTCTTTCAATTGCACTTATGGCACTTTCATTTTTTATAAGTAAGGTCTCCCCTGTTGTCTTATAAAAGACATATCTGAAAAACTCAACTGGGTCTTTTGGGTAGATACCATACTGGTCAGCTATCTTAGCAATAACCTCCTTATTTTTAAAGTTCTCGTTACCAGTGAAGGTATAGTCCAAAGTATCAACCAAAACACTGATAATGTCATCAACTGTTTCTTCTGTCAAAGCTATACCAGACTTTAAAAGATTAAGACACTTCTTTGTCATTTCTTCTTTACTGTAACCCTTAATGACTTTAAAGACTAACTCCACGTCTGGCACCTCTAGTACCTCATTTGGTATATAAGCCTCACTACCAAAATCACTTCCGTAAGTTGAAATGTAATGAGTAAGTTGCTCAATTAGTAATTCAAATCTTGATGATGACTGTATTTTCTCCCAAGACTTGTGGAATGTTTTATTCAAATCATTACCACTTAATTTCTCTTCCTTATAATACTTAAGGATTTCATCTTTGGCCCACATAGCACTAGGTTCAATAATGAACCCTTCTAGTGACATAAATGGTCTTACGTTACTATCTTTAGCTAATACGGCGTTGAATAATTTTAATGTCTTCATTTTAATAGAAATTAAGTTAATAGTTGCAAATATGCAATTTTATATTTAAGTAACAAGCTTTTTTCGTTTTAATTTTTTGAAATTATAATTAAATATCGAAAAGGTTTTTGTATAATTATGTCTCTCAGAAAATCTTAGTTTCTTTTTCTTGGTGTTTATGACCCTAAAACCCTTCCCTCTTAATCTAGCTGGGCGATAAAACCTAACCCAAAACTCACCTTTCATTACGCATAAATAAAATACCTTATTTTTGTACGTTTTCATTGTTTTCATGTCATTCAAATTCTATTAGGTAAGCAATTGTACATTGTTTAGCGTTGTGAACTACCCACCCACGCCATAGGTGATGGGATGGGTTTTACGTTCCATGATATAAACTTTGTTACTTTGAGATGTTAAGCCGTTGTCAACTGAGACATGAACTAGTTTTGCGTACCTTAATCCGTTTTCTTTAATGACCATGTTTCTAATTATTTAGTGCAAATATAATGATAATAATATTAATACACAAAGCTTTATGTGATAATTTTATGATATTTTACTTTTTTCAATGATATTTATTACTATAAAAAAAACAATACATTATGGTAAAGAAAATTAAAGACTGGATTAAAGCTACAGGTTTAGAAAACCTAGGATGGGCAGGTGGATGTGCTGCTTCATTATTATTTATTGGAGGCTCAGTAGGTACCTTTTTAGGTGGAGCTTGCGCTGGGTTGTTTATTTACATGAACTACGCAGTGATTAAAGAACTAATCAAAAACATCGATTAAAAAAAAGCCTCTATAAAAGAGGCTTTTTTTTTAGTATTTAATATATGAAACTTTTAATGTTTCATAACCCGTTTCAGTGTTTACCCACTTTAAAAACTTATTTTCATCAGTTAGTGTATCTTTAAATTGTTCATACTTTTCGTAGAACTGTACATTAAAAAACTTTTTAACATCTTTTAAATTATTAAAGCTAGTTGTTTTCCCATTGTTATCTATCAACATAACAACGCTCTTTTTTACTGGTGTTTTATTCATTCAATTAAATTTTTAATTAGTAAATCAACAATATATTTAGAATGGGCTTCAGTTTGCCTAGTAGCTTTCAAAGCATTCCCTTCTAAACTATCATCTTTTGTGTTAACGGCAACACCAAAAGTCATGTGTAAACCAAAATGAGGTCTATATAAGCCAACTTCTTTCCTAATTGAGTGTAGTTGTCCTCTAGATTCTTCAGGTACAACTAACCACCAGTAAACGCCGTCTGAGTGCACATCTGTAGATAACTTTATCTCAATAGTCTTACCATTCCACTTTTTCTTTACTTTATTCCACTTACTTAAGTTTTCACCCAAGTCTCTATGACTATCGTTTATAAAAGTTACGTGAGCTTTTCTTATAGATTCACTTAAATGCAGGTTGTAACGCTTCTTAACAAACCATCGATAGTATTTTTTAATGTCACCATCAAACTCAAGGAAAGCAACTTTCTTCCAGTTACTTTGCCTTGAATGTTTGCTAGTAATGTCTGGTGGGTCAAAAACCAACCTACCTTTTATTTTAAATGTCTGTTTCATGAGACAAAGATAAGATTTTATTTTTAATATCAGACATAATTACTTTAAAATTTAAATCAAATCTGATATTTCACCATTATTATCGAAAACCAATAGTTGACGTTTTCCATTCTCATGTACTAAAGCGTGACCATAAGCGTGAGTACTAATACCTTTTCTAGTGTAGTATTGGTTAACGTCAGCTGTAAGTCCTACAGAAGTTACACCGTCCATGATAGTTGGTGAATGGTTATGGCCATGTATCATCTTAAAATTAAACCTCTTGTATTGGGTTATTGTACCTCTGGAACCATTTGTACCATGGTCACCGTGCATAGCCAAGTTGAACCCTTTCACTTTAAGTTGGTCACCGTATTTAAGGTACTTTATTTCGTCACTATCCTCATACTTATTGTGTATCAAGTAACCAAATATATTACCATACTGCTCTAAATCAACTGTTTGCTGAATCATAGCATATTCTAAATACGCTGGTGAGTTATGTAAATCCTTTTTCCAGTTCATATCGGTGATGTGCCTATCTAAAAACTCATCGTGATTAGATTGCACAACATATGCTTTACTACCACCACAATCACTTAGTAGTTTTTTAGGAAACTCTACAGCACTATCAACCTCTTCTTTAATTTTAAATTTGTTTTGCATAATCTTACGCCTTAAAACAAATGTATCTTTTCTTTCATGAGGATTAAACCTAGCACCATCAAGAACGTCGTGCAACACATGTACTTTTGGGTTCAATTTAGCACACAACTCTTTAGTTTTATTATATATATTTTCATCTAAAACTTCATTGTGAATATCACCCCATATTAAAGCTTCAGTAGCACCAATCTTAGTGACTCCTTCTGGTGTTACCTTATAACATAAATCCGTAAACTCACCATCGTCAGTAACATATATGTTTCTAGGTACGTGACAAGTCCCATCCTTTTTAAGTTCTATAATTGTAAACCCATATGAATGGTGGATTGAGGCCTTATCACCTGCCTTACTTCTAGAGTAATTTTTCCTCGTTATCGAACCTGTGGTACACATCGTTCTAAGTGGAGTGTTTCTTACTCTAGCTTGAGTCTTAAAGTGTATTCTGAAAGCCCCTACCACTAAATGACCATCATCAGTTAGTGAATCCAAGCCACTCAATGGCATTGTTGCTGTTGGTGTTACGTGAGTGTCTGCTGCAACTGTTGTGTCACCAAACTCAATTTTATTATAATAAATGTTTTCTCTTACTTCATCTACCCACCACATATCTTTTTTCTTGTTCTGGTCCTCAGTTGGAGTTGTAGGGTTTCTATATCTAACTGGTATAACAGCTAAGTTTAACTCTTTAGATAACTCCTTTTTCAAGAAATCTTTATATTGCATTATCGAAGCCAATTGTTTCCTATTTATTGGCGTCTCATTTTGGGCCGACGTTACCGCTAATACATCAGTATCAAAAGGTAAGTTTTTCATACGAGCCTCCTGTAACTGAGTTGGTAATCTAGAATGTGGTTTTTCTAAATTCAGTTTATTTAACCACCAGTTCCTAATGGTTCTTCCAGTTACACCGAACTTAGAGCCTAAGATTTCCATCTTCTCAACATGTTTAAGTTCGTCATCGTAATAGGTCATTCTAATGTAATCCTTATCTTCATCAGTAAGGTTTTTAAAACTACCCTTTTTATTCTTGTTTTTATTCTCCATATATTTACTTTTAAGCTAATTTCATATCTTTAAGGAACTCTCTTAAAAAGACGTTACTTTCACCTCCAACTAGAGACACCCATTTTTGATAAGAATGTACTTTATCTATTTCCCATTTACTAGCTTCTAGATTACTTACATTTTCAGGTAATTCATCAAAGGTAAAGTCTGGGTAAAGTTTTTTATTAAAAACTCTTTCATCCACTAAGAACACAATGGCGCTTAACATAGAGTTAAGGTCTGGTTCATAAAATGTAGATACTTTAATGTTATTATTTTTAAGGGTAATTAAATGCTCTTGCATACTTCCGATATAAGTTATATCCCTAAAACCGTGTCTAATAGTATGACCTTCGTTTGAAGTACCGCCATTTAGTATAATAGTCGTTTTCCATTCTTTTAAAAACCTCTTATACCTTACATCGGTTCCGTATTCGACCACATAATTATCTTTAGCGTGGTCAAATTGAATTCCTTTTTGAGTGTCAGATATGTTATATGGGACCAACCCATACATCTTATACTCCAAATACTTTTCAGGTTTATTTGGAAGCTCTCCATATATAAGTCTATAGTTAGACTTGGCTTCCTCTATGAACAACTCAAACTCTTTATACGATACTTCATCTAACATAAAAGAATCTTCATCTTTAACATCGGTTGGTCTTAATTTGTGGTCACAACACCATTTATATAAACTTGCTTTTTTATGCATATTTAAAAATTTCTAGTATCGTTAATAAAAAGTTCTTTATTAGATTTCATCCAAGATAAAACCATGTTTTGCGCTCTAAAGTCTAATGGATGACCACCCATGTAGACCACGGTATCAACAACTTCAAATTCTTGACCCTTTTTAAACTCAGCTCCGTTGCTTAACTTTGCATCTTTTTTTAGTTTGTATACTCCGTTTTTCATATATCTTTTTTATACAACAAATAAACCACAAAACCTTAGAATAAACAAGGCTTTGTGGTTTTATTTACTTAAAACACCGTTATTTTTTGTGTTTTAACATATTTAGAATTCACTATACTCCGCAAAGAACATTTTTTTAACCTTTGCAGCTACGTATTTACCGATATCTTTAGGTTCAAGATTATTATCTTTTAGTACATCGCTTTCTTCAGCTAGTACATCGCTAACAACCCACTTGATTGTATCACCTAATTTTTTGATATCAATATTACCATCTGGAAAGACCACACCTAATGCTTGGTTGAATCTGTTTTCTGTTACGGCATAATCAACAAACTCATTGATAGAGTTAAGTTTTTCCGTATCTACCTTAGCTAAGGTTTTTACTTTAGAAACACTATGCTTCTCACCCTTCACTTTAAACAGTAGATTGTGATTTCCTAACTTACCTGACCATACAATACCCTCACCTACACCTTCAAAGCCAAATTCTTTGGCCACAGGACACTTTTCTTCAACTTGCATGGTTAGCTCACCTAATTTGTTTTGAGCGCTCTCAGGTTGCTCAAAATCGATTTCCATCTCATAAGTTTCAAAGTCTTCAATGTTAAAGATTTTGTTATCTTTGGATTTTAGGTAATGTGAGTCTAAGTGGTATGGTTCAGACTCATCTTCTGGCACCACCTTAACATCAAAAATGAAGAAGCTTTTTTCTAACTGAGAAATAGCAACACCTTTTTGGATTGATTTACCTACCCATTCACCAAAAATGTAAACCGCATCTTTAACGCCTATTTTTGAGTTCTCTACTCTAATCTCATTCATTAATTCAATGAAAGTTTCTTCATTACTATGAACGAATTTGGCGAACCCAGCATTATCGTTATCTACAGTAATAATGTTATTTCTAGATTGCGCCCAGATACCATCTTCAGGGGTATGACCTACACCTGCGTTTGTACCGTGTAACTTTACCGTACCCTTGAAGTTGATTACTGGTGTTGCCTTTGTTTTGTCAAAGATAGGTTCACCATCATCATCCTTACCAATGTAAGAGTTTCTTAGTTTAGCTTCTTTCACTGTTTGTCTAAATTGCCCAATTTTTGGGAACTTACTAAATTTTTTCATTTCACTTTATTTATTGGGTGGTATGCAATTAAGATAATCCCATAGCAGCATTACTTATTTTAATACATTCAGCTAATGAATTAGCTTCGGTTTTATCGTCTCTTAATTCAACCACTGATGGGTGGAGCGTAGAATAATCCCCATCACTACTTTGTGATAAACCACAACACCGAATCTCAACCACAGTACCAAGTAATTCATCAGCACGTTCTGTTATTTCTTTCATCATACCTTCTTTCATCCCAGACGCATTAGTGCGCAGATTTCCGCAAGACGATTCAAGATTTATTGTACTATACACATTTTCATTTTTAGTACCTTTATTTCCGTACTCAAATCCAATCACTTTCAAATCTAAATTAACTTCAATTTTTAGCTTAATTTGAGTATTTGGTTTACCATCTTTCCAAGTGGCCAAAGGTGCTTTCAATATAGTACCCTCTTCACCTCTCAACAAAATCTTTTGGAAGTGAGTCATAGCCTCTTCATATGAATAAACCTTAAGACGTTCTACCATTGCAACTCTAGTGCATTCTAATATAGGTGTCTTTTTGAATAGATAATCTAAACGCTTTCTATACTCAATATCTGACTTCTTATTGAAGTAGTCTTCTAATGTGATTGAATCCCACACTGTATATCTTATTTTGTCGACAGCTTCTTTAAAATCACCATGCTTCTTTCTGAACGCAGATAACTTTTTAGAGGTATCTTCATCATTTCTATCACCCATTTTACCACAACCCTCGATATCTACTATCGAAGCTATAATACCGTTAGACGTGTACCTATCCATTGTCGAACCATCATCATTAATTATAGTTAATTCACCATTTAGTACACCATCACCAAATTTAGATAACTCTCTAATTAATAGAGAATCTACTGGAATGTAAGTTGTTTCACCTTGTCTTGATTCGAATTCTACTTGACCAGATTGAATAATGGCATTAGCATAACGGCCGTCCATCTTAACATCACTATACGCATAACCATAATCTTTGAAAATTTTTCTAGCTAACTTCTCACTGAAAGACTTAGCACCTTGATATGGTGTTTTTTCAATAAGATTAGGAATTACTTTATTAATAAAAGTCCTACCTAAACCAATCTTAGGGTCTTTATCAATAATTCTTTCAATGATATAAGCGTCATCGGTCGATAAATTTTCTAAAGTCTGCTTAAGATAGGCTACAGCCGATTGACCTGTTTCTTCTCTATTACTAAGGACTTTTAAATCATTAACAGCTTCTGATAGCGAATAATTAGAATTAGAACCCCAAGGAGTATATTCAGGTATTTGTTTAATGAAAAACTTAACCCTTTTAGACTTGATTAAATATAATACGTTTTGAAGTAGTTGATTGTCTTTATACTTACGAAGCACATCCATCTTAGCGTTGTTACCAGAAGTATTAGCTATTTCATCAAAAATTCTTTTAATTTCCATCTTTTACATTTTTGTTAGGGACAAATATAGACATTTATTATGTAATAACCAAATAAAATAAAAAAAGTGGGAATTTATCCCACTTATTTTTATTTATTATCCATCACCGCCTTGTATTCGGTGTTATGACAGTAAGTTGAGGTGTCAATATTTTTCTCAACATATTTTTTAATTAGATTTAAGACATTTTTTAAATACTTATTCTGTTTAACTGATTTAAAGTTTTCATAAAAATGAAAGCATCTCTGACTATGTTCAGCCTTATGACATGGAAACTTGTCAATCCTAAAGTATCTAGCTCTTACATAATCATCAATGTTAAACCTTATTTTTACTTCATAATCTACACCATCTTTATTAGCGGTATAAACATAGTAGTATTCAACGTGTTCTCCTTCTGGATTCATTGAACTGTATAGGTGTTTTCCTGTTTTGTTAAAGTACTCTACACCTTCTTTAATTAGTTCTTCTGTAGTTTTCATATTTTTAAATTTTACGTATTTTGTTATTTTTTTTAATCTCCTAATTGAAAACTACGTAAGTTGGACCTCTAATTTTTATCTATTTCATTTTATTTAATTTTAAGAGCACAGGGATGGATTCGAACCACCCTACATTGCCTTGCGGGGCAACACCATAGCCGCTCTGGAACCTGCGCATTTATTATTTATTTTTGAAAAACTCACCCATTTCGATGATTTTTTGTTTTTCTTCTTCAGTAAATCTATCGTGATACTTCAAAATATCATCAATTAAACCTAACCTGTAACCCCTTTCATTCATGAGATAATCTTTTTCAAACTCTTCATCTGAACAAATTTCACAAGGGTATTTTTGTTTAACCATACCGAGACTAACTGGACAGTCTTCGTGACCATACTTACAGCCGTGCCTCTCACAACAATGATGTTCATGAACACCCCATTTTTCTTTTGGTATTGTTGTTTCTTTAATATATTCCATAATTATTTTATTAGTTCACCATTAGCATTAATGCTGAAACTCTTCGTGATTCTAAATTCTTCACCGTGACGACCATTAACAATACACTTGTGGTTTTCGTAAACAATAGTACCGTCGCTTTTTTTATTGACAGGTTTACACAAAGTTTCGCATTTAGGACATTCTAATTCTTCGTACCCTTTACTTAAAAGAAAACTTGTTGTACTACCATTGGTTATTGGTAAACCTTCTTCTGTAGCAAACCTTTTCAATACTTCAACATTCAAGTTTAGGTATTTAATTTTATTTTCTATATTAGATACTTCAGCGTTTAAAGCAATTGTTTTAACTTCCTCATCTTCTACGATATTCCACTCCAAGAAATAACCATTGTTATGACCACCTACATCCCTATTGGCCCATTCTTCAGCTACGTACTCAGCCAAGTCGTTCACATCATCATAACCATAAACTTCATTATTAGCCACCAAATACTTGATATTTTTATGACCTGAGTGTAAAGTTTTTATTGCTTCTACTATTAATATTTCCATCTTTTATAATTTTACCTTACAAATATAAGTTGTTTTTATGTTATAACCAAATATTTTAGTAAATTTTACCAATTGTTTGACTATCTTCTTCCGTTATCTTTAAACGACCTTTTATTTGAATACTACCTTTAGTATGGTTAGAATCTGGAGTTTCCTTGGTCCTAAAACCAATTCCTGAATCGAACTCAACATGGTTTACGTAATGAGTCTTACCTTTACTTTTTAACACCCACATAGGTATTGCAGAATCGGATAAGTGAGCTTTATTAAAATGAAATATCACTCTAGCTGGCTTTTCGTTATGTTCAATTATACACATGACGATACCTTTTTTCCAAATAACGGTAAGTTAGAAACTAACTTTTTAGTAATTTTAGATGGTTCTATTGTAATAGCTGTAAGTTCGTTGTTGATGTCAGGTTCTCTAAAAGAAGTTGTTTTGAGACCCTTGAACTCTGCTTTTTGAAGTAAGACTTCTAAATGTTTCTCATCTTTAGCGCTGAGGAATACTAAATAGTTTGAATTTTGATTCCAGTCTTTTGCTATACTTGAGTGATTATGTTGGAAGTCTATTGCGGCGTGACCCATTTGGACAGCCTGATAGGATAGTGGTAAATCTTTTCTCCCCACTACGTAGAGTTTCTGAGGTTCTTGCCTTGCAATCTAAGTGTCTTTCATTTTTTTTGTTTTTAAGTTACACATTTTTATTTAGTGGTCGATATCGGGTTCGAACCGATGACTAAGAGGTTTAGAATCTCCCGCTCTTCCAACTGAGCTAATCGACCAATTATTCCATTGCAAATATATATTTAAATATGCAAGGGAATAATGAAAAAACTTTATTTATTTTTTAACATGTTAGATAAATACTCAAACATATCAAAGTAATCTCTAGTGTCAAAACCTTCTGACTCTATATGCATAAATATATCATACAAATCATTTGACGCTTTAAAGTCTACTATTTTCTTATATTCTTTTAATTGTAGACCAAAGCTTAATATTCTAAGAGAGTGATACATACTTTTAATAGCACGTTCGTTATCACCGTTCTTAGATGCCATTTTTGAATAATGTAAACTGTCCGATGCTTTTCTTATGATAGCTTTAATCATTTCCTTCTCGTTCCATTTAGTAACCTTAAATGGCCATTTCTTAAGAATAACTTTATCTTCAGGTAAAGATATACACTCTAGCGCACCTATCTCGTATCTATTAATGGCATCTATAAAACCACCTCTGGAATAAACTACACCTTGAATTGAATAGTCTTCATTAGATATTGCATTATTTCTGAATGCTCCATTATCCAACATAGCACTTTTCATGACTATGATGTAATCACGGTCTGAATCTTTAGTGGCTGTTCCATACACACGAGAACCGTAAGGGAAAATAGCTAGTACTTCCCCTTCGATATTAAGTTCTTTTAAGATGTGTTCACTCATCTCTTTTTTTAAGACTTTACTCATAGTTTCTTTATCTTTACCTTTTAATTCACCACTTACTTTAAGCGTATCACGTAAATGTATTAAATCTTCTTTATTCATTTAATTAGTAATAAATTATCTAAGTATTTCCACATATCCGCAGCAGATATGGTGAGGTCAACTGTAAAGCGCCTTTAAATTCATCATACTCTTTAGCATACATTTCAACTTTACCACCATGTTCAATGTTGGCAATTCTATCAGCTAACTTGACTATGATAGCATCAGGGTTGGAAGCTGTCTTAGGTAATGTTTTCATATTATCTCTCCTTTTTCAATTTCTTGTTTTCTATTATATTCTACTAATTTAGATTTTAATAACGCCCTAATTTCTTCTTTAGTATGACTTGGGTTTTCTATGTTTACTTGTAGGGTAAAAACACGTTTATATTTGTCATATTTAACAGTCGGGCCAAAAAACCAATATTTTTTGCGCTCACCTACACCATTGTATTTGTAAAATTTTGTTGTGTAACACTCTGTTGCGCCATATTCACCACAATCATATGAATCAATTTTGTAGAAAAACTTTTGACCCTTTAATTCAATACTTTTATTCATGACAATTATATTATTTGACAAATATACATAAAAAAACGTAATTTACCAAATTTATATTACATTTAAATTAATTAGTTAGGATATTATATAACTCTTTATTGTTCATATTGTTTATATAATCTCTAACCGATTTGATTTTACCATCTTTGAGTCCAAAGAATAAACCAGTATGTCTCTTATTTGAAAAATTCTTATTATTCACCTCAAAAACTTTCATAGCAAACTTTTTTTGTTCACTTTTAGTTATATTTTTTGGTTTGTACGGTTTTAATTCTACCCAAGAATTTTTCAAATCATCCGTTAGCTTATTTAAAGCATTTTTAAGGTTTATTATTTCTTCGGACCTCTCTGGAAATGTAGCTACCCATTCATCTATCTCATTAGTTTTCAACACTTCTAAAATGTGATGATTACCTAATTTACTTTTAGTGTGATGCATCGCTACATAAGCTGGGTTCTTAATTTTAATTCTATTGAAATTACCATCACAAACTACATAACCTTCTTCTGTAAAAGGCATACCTTCAAAAGTTCCCATTAAGTGACCAGCGTTTGAAGCATTAATATCGATTACTTCAACTAATGGTACGTTTATATCTTTAGCCACCAACTCTAATTGAGTGTATGTTAACTCATTTAAAGACCTTAAATCTCTAACACCCAATAAAGCTACTGAAGAAACACCATGTGGTTTTACAACGATATTATATGGTGTCATTAATTCAAAAGCATAGGTCCTACCTTTAACTAAGTTAGTAACATTAAAACCATATCTACCTCCAACAGTATCCCAAAATAATCTTGAGAATGTAGTACCTTCTTTTTCATTTACCTCACCTTCAGCCTCAGCCATACCGCTTGTACCAACACACCATCTTTCGGTAACCCAATCCCAATATAATTGAATTAAAGAGCCGTCTTCTTTTGAAAATATAATGGCAGTATTCCAATCAATCTTAGATGCGTGACCTTCGGCTGAATTAAAGAAGCGGATGAAAGCAAGGCTCATGACTTTCCAAGTATCTTTTTCTAAAATCAAACCACGACATTCTCTAGCTTCCATAAAAGCCATATCGGATTCTAATTGGTCATATTTTAAAAGAATTTTATGTCCGTAATCTTTACACTTCAACTTAAAGTCTTCCACTGTTTTTTCTAAACCGTGTTTTTTGATGTATGTTACTACTGATAATTCCATTATCTTATATTTATTAATTAATTTTCATTACTAAGTGAAATATTGCCTTTATAGTTATAGGCAAATGTTACCTTATTAGCGTTTCTTATGAAGTGTGATAACTCTTCACACCATATGTCGACACTATTACCATCTAAACTTAGTTTAATCCCACCGTAGCTATTAATGTTATATTGAAATAAGTTAGTTTGCATGTGTATCATTTCTTGAAACTTTTCTCTACTTTGAACAATTATATCAAAGTCCCTCACTTATTTATCCTCAGTGATATTTTTAACCGCATTACCAACTAACCAACCATCTGTGATTAACAAAATTGATTTGATGTCTTTATTTAATTCTTTGTAAACTTTACTTTTCATACAATTTATTTAAAAAAATTGATACTTCTATCCACGTTGGAAAACTTTCTGACCCAAAATGTATAAGCTCACCCTCGAACTTACTTTGGCCGTTACCTTCTGTATTATCATCTATTAAAAAATCACCTTTATTTAATCCTTTATTTCGTGTGATAATTAGTTTTTTAACCATATCAAAACCTAACCACTTTTCAACCCAAACTCTTTTTTCAGTGTAAGACATAGGATTATGAATACTAGGTGCTGTTAATATATGAACATCAAAAAACTTAGATTCCAACAACCACCTCATTGATTCAATAGCACCTGTTATTGGTTCTAAATTCGAGAAAAACCCATGTTGAGATTGCGGATATTCTATTTTGGGATTTATTTTAATTGCATCACTGTACGCCCCATGATAATCACACAAAACACCGTCCATATCAACATAGACTATTTTTTTATCTTCTTTCTTCATTTAATCAAAACTAAGTAATTCTAAATTTCTATATAGAAATTCACATTGCAATAGTGAACTACCCACCCACGCCAGAGGCGATGGGATGGGCTTCGGGTTTCATAGAGTGTGCGTTATTACTAACGTCTGATTTCCTCTCCACCTTTGTAATGGCCAGTTCCTGACGATATATTTTTAAACCTTCTTTTAGAATATTTCATATTTTACTTTTATTATCTAAAATTAACGCCCAAACTCAATAGACACTCCTTAACTAAGGCGTTCCAATAACCGAATTTACCATCGATAGCTTCTTGAATTGCACCCCATTTAACTACATGTGGTTCAGCATTCTTATCATAGTTAATTTCCCCTGAATAGTCAGCAATAAAGGTCTTTCCCATATTACCTGATTTATGCATTGCAAAAATTAACCTTAAGTTTCTTACCTCTAAACCAGTTTCTTCCCTAGTTTCTCTCACTGCGGCATCTTCATAACTCTCACCATCTTCTACTTTACCTCCAATCAAACCGAAATCAGTGTGATTGTCTTTCCTAGAGACTAGACAAATATACCCTTCTGGGTTTATAAGCACTACATTAGCGTGATTATTAGTTTCTTTTAACTCCAAATCTTTTTTCTTAAAATTCATATTCTATTTAGTTTGCTGAAATATATTCACCGTTTTCGTCCCTATCATTCCTGAAGTATATCGCATTTTTGTAATGAGTGTAACTATCAGGTTGTTTAACTTTATCACCTCCTGTGTAATCGATGATGTTTAGATATACTAACTCAGCAAACGATTCAACATCGACATCATTTGGTATATAAATTGTAAGTAACTTTTTAGACTGTTGCGGATGTCCAGAATTTATCAACCTATTGGTCCCAAATTTAAATGAACATTTACTCCCTTCCAAAAAACCTATAAGTCTTTCGTATAGAAATGCTGAGTCCTCTAACGATTCACCTTGAATTGATAATTTAAACCATTTGATACAGGTGCAGTACCTCTACACATTGTGAAGTAATTAAATGAGGTCGCTAGGCTTTCAATAAATAAATCTCTCATATTATTCTATTTCTGACAAAAATACAAATAATATTTATATCATGCAATAGCATTTTCATTTAATTTAACAAATAAATGCTTTTCTAACATAAAATAACTCATAGAAAACATACCTATCGATTCGGCCACGAAAATATTTATAACATCTGACAACAATAATGTCAGTGATACCATAATGAGAATCGCAAACATAACCTTTTTTATTTTGGATAGGGAGTTGGAATAGTAAGTGACTGTGAACTACCCACCCACGAAAAATATTATAGCAAATACATCGTGTAATATCCTGAATTCATTAACAGGGAAACAAACGACACCAATCATAGACAACCCTATTATTATGTTATACCTTCTCTCTTCACTTCAGTTACAGTTCCGTATAATTTAAGCTCGTAACCCAAATCAACTTTACCCCAATTAGTTATTTTGTTGGAATCATATGGTTTGCCACCATTTTCTATATTCACTGCTACTGTGACGTGAGGTATTAAATTAGATGAAGGATAACCTTCTACTTTAACGGCCATGGCCAAATCACTAAAACCTAACTCAGTAACTTTTAACTCCACTTCTTTACCTATTTCTTCTTTATCTTCTAGACCTTTACCAAAAACTATTGTCATGTGATGTGCAATAGTTTTCCAGTCTTCTGATAATCCAGTTGTAAATGCTTCAATTAAAATTTTTATAGATTCATCATCTAAAACAACCGCCGCATATAAAACATCATTTCTTTTATCCAAGTCTTTGGCTTCAAGTATTTTTTTAACGGTTAATTCACCCACACCTTTGTGTGAGGCCACCATCTTTTTTATTTTATCTAATGGCACTCCATGTGTGTTTCTTTCGCTAAGGACTTTAACGGTTGCACCGCCAGAACCCACATCAACTATCTTTATGTTATCTTCGTGATATCCAAGTTTTAAAGCCTCTACCACATATTTTTTAGGCTCACTAGCTTTAATATTGGTATTATCTATCACTATATTTTTGACACCAGACTCCATTGACTTTTTGGCGTTTAAAAAGTTTTTATTATGCATTTCAGTTAATCTATGAAACTTACCGCTTTTAATCATACTTTTGAAAAAACCATCATAGTCACCTGTAATGCTTTCAATTAAATCATCAGTTGAGTGGATTACACCATCACCAACAATCTCTCTAGCTTTTGTTGACTTACCAGAACCACTAACACCCCTCATTATATTTAAAACTTGGTTTGGTCTAGTTACTGCAACACCTAAAACGTTTTTTTCCATTATCCTTCTCTTAATTTATTCTTAATATTGTTTTTAAACTCTTTTATACCTTTTTTACGTAACTCCCTTGCTCTGTCTTTACCAGACATTTCTTTATAATTGTGGTTATCACAATATCTAGGCATCATGGATACTAACCCTTCATAGGCGTATTTCTCAGCTATGTCAAAATCACCTTCAGTTTTTATTATCTTATTGCACTCTGAACATAATAAAACACCTGTACCGTTTTTAACATCGAAATTAGCTGTATTCATCTCTTTTTAAATAAATATATTAATCTCTTCGAATCTTTTTCCATAATGGAGTTTTTTCACCATTATTTTGCCTACCAATTTCAAACATTCTCCTTACGCACATAAGAACGTAAGTTCTAGCATCAAAACCATATGAACCAATGGCCCACATATCGTTTACTTCAACTAATAAAGTATTACCTTCTTTATCAACACCCACATCTAATGTATAAGCGCAATTAGCTTCCGTGTAAGACTCTATCATCTTTTCTATGATATCTACGTTAGGAAACACTTTAAAGTCGCCTGAGTAGTGTTTTATACCCTTTAATTCTTCTTCGTGTACAAAACATCTATATTCAGATACAAATTCTACTTTATCAGATACAAATATACCATCATTATCCTTAACATCGTAGAATTCACTTATCATTTGCAAACTTTTAACATTATCTATTAGACAGCCTGTAAATTTTTTCACCCCTTTACTTGGTTTGATAAAAAACGGTGTGATTATCTTTAATAATAAATAATACTTTTTTATGTAAAAACGTGTCTTTTAATTAATTTATACATATTTATTATTATATGATGAAACAAAGATACATAAAATTATCCGAATATGCAAAAATTAATTGCGTAACTTATAAAACCGCTTGGAAGCGGTTTAATGACGGTTTGCTAACTAAAGCATTTAAAAATGAATTTGGTGATATTCTAGTTGAAGTAGAACCAGAAATTAAATATAATAAAGTGGCTATATACAGTAGAGTGTCGTCTAATGAAATGAAAGATAATCTTAATAGACAACAAGATAGATTAATTAATTATTGTAAATTAAATGACCTAGAAATTATATCTAAAACTAAAGAAATTGGCTCTGGAATGAATGATAATAGAAAAAAATTAAATAAAATTCTTTCAGATGATTCATGGAATGTCCTACTAATTGAAAATAAAGATAGATTAACTAGATTTGGTTTTAATTATTTAGAACAACTATTAAATAAATTAAATAAAAAAATAATAATTGTTAACGAAACAACTGATGTTAAATCTGACCTTATGGAAGATTTAATATCTATTATTTATTCATTCTCAGCTAGAATGTATGGACTAAGAAGAAAAAAAAATAAAGAAGATATAATTAATTTTATAGAAAATTAAATAATGATTAAAACATCTAAACATAATATATCCAATATATCCAATCAAGGGAAGTTAACTTCCCTTGATTGGATATATTTGTCATGTTTAAAAATGATGTTAAGACCTATATTAATTATATTATAGATGGTAATCTACCACTTAAAATTAATTTATCTAGTAAACTATTACCTACTGAAAATATAAAACACTCTAAATGGAAAAGAGAGACCTATAAAGAAGCTTCAGCTATTATAAGAAGTCAAATAAAAAAAGCTAATAATAAAAGATATAAAAAATATAAAAATATATATTATTATATGTCAAAGAATCATCCCGATTCTTTATTTGTTAAAACTAAATTTTCTGACCTAAAATTAAATAATATATTATACACAAAATATTTTACTTTACCAAATATAAATAAAGTTAATATTAATTTAACTAATGAGTTTTTCGATATTAAAGATGGTAATCATTTCGATAAGTTTTTATCATTAAAAACTCCGTTTTTTAATGATAAAGGTACAAGAGCATTAAAAATTAAATTACCATTTAAATTACATAAACATTCAAATAAATTAAGTAATAATGGTTATAAATTAAGGAATAACATACAATTACAACAAATTAATGGTAATTATTTCATTAATTTAATTTGGGAAAAAGAAGATATTAATATTAAAGAGGGTGATAACGTATTAGGAATTGATTTGGGTTATAAAAAATTAATTACAACTTCTAGAGGTGAATTTATAGGTAAAAATTTAGAAGATTTATATATTAAAATATCAGAAACTAAAAGAAATACGAATAAATATAAAAGATTATTAATAGAAAGAGATAATTTAACTAATAAAGAAGTTAATAAATTAGATTTAAGTGAAGTGAGTACTTTAATTATAGAAGATTTAGTTAATTTAAAACATAAGAGTGAATTATATAAAAAAGTTAATAACAGAATACAATATTGGTCTTATAGAA
>Ga0136604_1000265_pt1 | contig 28594 bp, 23 predicted proteins | sample AntRauFillE10628_FD_104928 | JGI IMG/M metagenome (GOLD analysis project Ga0136604, IMG submission 104928) | Saline lake microbial communities from Rauer Islands, Antarctica - Metagenome Filla E10 #628 | ecosystem: Environmental > Aquatic > Non-marine Saline and Alkaline > Saline | place...
GCATGGAACGCTGGGCAAATACTGACTAACATACTCAAGATGTTAGCTTAAAAAATCCCATTTTGTCCCACAAGTTAAGAAGACACACAGTCGAGCAATAGCAAATCAAAAGACTCCCCCTCTAATGTATTCTGTCCTTCAGCAAGAGTCTCTACCTGGATAAGGCCATCAGTTGAATCTAAATAAAAGCTTAAAAGCTTGCCGACTTTAGGGTCATCATCAATCAGTAGAATTTTCACATGGACTTCCTTTGCAATATCCAACCTTTCGCAGCCGCTGCAAGCTCTTCATCTTCTCCAAATTCACAAAAAAGACTATATCCAATGTTTGTTAGCTTTGAATTTCTCAAAACCATAAGTTTCACCTCTGTTTGTTTGAAGACCTCTTCAATTAACTGTCCGGACAGAGTCACCGTAGAACCCTTACTCATAATCGATTTTGATTCCAACTCGATACCTTCAACCGATATTTCAATAATTTTGAGTTCAAATAACAGACTGGCCTTTCGGTACGGTCTCGGTACCGATGAGGTCCCTAAAAGGTTCTGAGCTGCCAACTCCCTATCAGAACTCATCAGATAATTAATTTTTGAAGCGATCATCCCAACATCTATAGGTTTCGTGAGATAGTCATCCGCCCCACATTCGATACCGTGTGCTATCTTTTCTGGTTCATCTGAGCGAGAAAGAATAATAAGTGGAATAGTCGTCTTTAGCTTTTGTCGTAAGACACCAATAACCTTAAAGCCAGTTTCCAAGTCATCTTTAATATTCAGGTCGATCAGGCAAAAATCCCAATTCTTATTAACAAACTCTTCTAAAAAACTTTTAACTGTCAGCGTGGTCGTCACCGAAATATTCAAGTCTTTAAGCTTTAATTTTATCAATTGATTAAAGTTTGGATCATCATCTAAGGTTAGAGCATTTAGTGACCTCATTCTGGTCTCCAAGAAACCTTAAGTCTTCTTATTCTTGCGGCTTCCTCTTCAGAAATACCTAAGAGTGTGCAAAAGTTTTCGTATGCCCCCGTTCCTATGCCTGCCCTCGCATCAGTATTAACTCTACAGTGTTTTACCTTGGGTAATGGTCCGGTTGGCTCCCCTATTAAATTAAACTGAAAGTTTTTCCCCATTTTTAAAGGACCCCTAATTTTACAATAGGCCTCTCCGATTGCGAGGATTTCGGCTTCGACTTTACATTTTACAACCGGTGCTTGATTCTCAAATCGATACCGCATGACAGGCTTGTTACGTAAATGTTTCTGGAGCTTTTGAAGCAATGTGGTCTGCTTTATAGGTTTTACCAAATAATCATCTGCCCCTAAAGAGATCATGTTTCTAACAATTTCGCCCTTACTGTCTTGGCTGCACATAATGACGGCAAAACTTTGGAGTATCGAGTCTTGGGCCCTTTTCAATAAAAACTCCCTACCATTTTCATTTTGAAGATTGATATCAAGAAAGGCCAGATCGATACCTTCGCTTTTTCCAAGAGAAATAGCGCTCTGTATATCTGAAGCTTCGACTACAGTATGCCCATCAGCTTGAAGAATTTTCTTCATTAGAAGTCTAAAATTTGGATCATCATCAATGACGAGAATCTTTCCTTTTTTCATAACTTTTATATCGGCTAAAGATGATAAAAAATAAACCGAGTATTTTAGTTTGCGGCAAGGACGGAGCCTAGTTTAGCTCTTTTTGGAAAAACCTATATATCCGAGCAAGGTTGGACCACCAAGCTTGAAGCCAAACCCTGGTAAAACTTTTCTTGAAAAAATAGACTTAAAAAAGGCCCAGTTAAAGCGCGGTCCAATGCCGACAATCTTTTTGGTAGATAATTTGTTGAAAGTCATCATTTTTTGCAACTCGGAGGGCTTTATAAATAAATGTAAGACATGCAAATTCTTTGGAGTGTTGGGAACAAACCACTCCATGAATTTAATAACGATGAGCCAGGATAAAAGATTGCGATTAAAGGTATGAAAGAAGAATAATCCTCCAGGCTTGAGAATTCTCGAACACTCCGCAACAACTTTCCCAGGATTATCTACGTGCTCTAAGAAGTCCATTGCGCAAACTATATCCATGGAAGCTGTCTGGTAAGGAAGCTCATAAGCATTGCCCACAATATACTCTACACTCCCTGTTCGATCTTTAGATGTGGCAACTTCCAGGCTTGATTCGGAGGCATCTAGCCCAAATACTGAACTGTATTTTTGAGCGAGATAATTCGTTAAAAATCCACCACCACATCCAATATCCGCAATTCTCAAATCTTTTGTGGTGAAATTCTCATTTATAACATCTTCAACCCAAGGGTTCTTTGCCTCTTGTTCGGCCCTTAATACTGCAATAGGATCATTGTCAGCTCCGTACCAACTTTCACCAAGGTGATTGTAATAATCATTATTCACTTTAGGCTTCATTCTTCCATCCTATAATAAAATTCCAATAAGTAATTTGATACAACATAAATAAGAAAATAATCGAGGCCTGTATTTGTATGATGGTATGAAAACCATTCTGCCATGCGAGCCATAGGCCAAATAAAACGACGGGATGAAGTGTAAAAAGTACAGAATGCAACCACTGCTCTGCTCCCACGCATTCTTTCGCGTGAACAAACTCATCTTTTGTGACTAATAGACTTGAGACTACGCATAGAAATATAAATACGTTAATATTTGAAAAATACTGAGTATAAAGAAAAGGTATTAAAAAAAATAAAGAATCAATAGGATGCCCTACTCGCTCCCATTTTTTTAAACCTCTTTGATGGTGAAACTTGAACTCATCAAAGAACATTAAAATCCCTTGAGTCATCCAAAGGCCTAGAATTAATTTCTGCATAATTTCAAAATGGCCCCCGTCATGGTTAGACCTGGTCCAAAAGCTACAGTTGCAATATGTGTATTCGTTTTCACTTCTTTATCTTCAAGGATTTCATTCCATATGTGGGGGATAGTGGCAGAGGACATATTCCCTCTCGTTCGCAAAATCCTCTTAGAATGCTCTACTTGTTGGTTTGATAATTTTAAAACCTTTTGAACGAGTTCGATTATTTTGGGGCCGCCAGGATGAACAGAAAAAATCACCTCTTCTTTGTCTTTATCAAAATCTAAACCTGCATCCTTAAACATCTCTCGCATGTAGCTCTCAATGTTTTTCGCCAAAATGATTGGGACTTTCCGCGTAAGTCTCATAATGAAGCCTTGGCTTCCTAGCGCCCAAGACATTTCTTCTTCTGAGCCAGGAACAACAACTTCTTTTTGAGTTAGAACTTCAAATCCACTCTCTTTACTAGAATGAAAGTATTTTTCACTCGTAACTGAGTATTTAATGGCCCCATCAGCAAACAATGTATTCATAATTATTTTTTCTGGCGTGGTGTCTTCTCTATCCAAGTGAAATGAGCATAGTTCAGTATGTACGACATCAACTAGATCTGATCCATTCGCAACATACCCCATAGAAACTCGCACTGCCGGAAGTGCAGCATAACAACCCATATGATAAAGGTGAGTAACTGAAGTGGAAGAAAACCATTCCTTTGATACAACCAATTTTTGTGCCGCTGAAGGTGATTGGTAATGTGTACAGCTGACGTGATTAACTTGATTGGGGACTTCTTCTTGCCCCTGGTAGAGAGATTGGAAAATCTCTTCAACCTTTTCTTGGGCCTGCTCAGACCTCTTTTCAGTAGAAGGGCAGGTTTTGTCACTGAGAGAATAAAGGGCTTTTCCTACATAAGGCCGATCTCCTACTCCCTTGGCATAAATATGCCTTGAGCTTATATAATCGGGTTTTACTGCATACCGCCAAAAAAGACTCTGGTCTTCAAGTCCTAAATAGCCGGCCAACCACTGAACAGCTTTTTCTTGGCCTAACTCAGCTTCTTCAAAATAAGGTCTAAAATTTTGAATATATTTTTTCATTAATGGAGTTATTAACATACTTCTCCTCGCTGAATCATAAACAAGATCAAGATGTCGAAGAAATGTAAGGTTTACATGACTTCATTGGTCGAAACTGTAAGTTTTTGATCTGCAAAATCTCTCGTAGTAAGCGAAATGAGCAGGCAAGATGCTGCGGCACACTAGAGCCGTCAATGTTTTTTGAGCTCAACTGAAATGCTGTCCAACTATCTCATTGCCTCAAATTGACATAGAAGAATCTACGTCAGAAATTTTATTGTCGGAGGAATCTGATTCATCAACCACAAGAAGTTCAGATAATGGGTCATTTAAGATCTTTTGTAGATCACGGCTTTGGTAGAAGATATGCCCATTAGGAATTTGAGCAAGTAAATATTTTGTCACTTTGCTAATCTCAATATCTTGAAGTGCGCCTTTCGTTTCCTCAATTTGCTTTTGTAAACGTTGATAGCGTTCTCCTTCCAGTTTAGGGGTTGCTATCATTCGTTTAGTCATCGGATCAATCCAGCGCCCATTAGATTCTCTGAAGCCAAAATGTAGATGCGCCCCCGTGACTCTTCCCGTTGAACCAGCTCGTCCAATAATTTGATTTGAAAGAACCCTATCGCCTTTTTTTACGGCTTTTCTGCGTAAATGAAAATAATAAGATGTCGATCCATCACTGTGTCTAATAGCAACCCTATTCCCTGCATATTTATTGTAACTCGAATCAACAACAAGCCCTCTTGCGACAGCATGGACAGAGGCCCCATTGCGCGCTCTCAAATCAATACCTCGATGCATGGTTCTTCTACCGGTCACTGGATGTCTCCTGAAACCAAATCCAGAGCGAATGTGAAGACGTGAGAGTGGATAGCGAAGCCCCGAGCGAATTAACGCTAATCCGTCCGCAGTATAATGAGCGTTGTAAGTTGAACCAGGTTCTTCATCATTGTAAAAATATGCTTCAACAAGTGCAGTTCTCCTACCTTCATAAGAGGCATAAAGAACCTTTGTCTCAATGACATCTCGCTCAAACATTCTCTCACTCAAAAATATCTTGTAGCGGTCTCCAGCTCTTGCGTGCGTACGGAAGTTTATTTTACATAATAAGACATTTACAATCTCAGCAGTCACAGATCGAGAGAGACCTTTTTCAATCAAGTCTGCTTGTAAGGTCGAGGCCACTCGAAGTTCGCCTTCAACAATTCGCGAGTGCCAATAAGTAGGAGCCTCAGTAAAAGAATAGTCCCAGCTCATATCCTTTTTATTGAAGTTCACAACGTGCTTTTCGGCCGGATTTTGAGAGAAGCTAAAGGCCACTAGATTATCTTCTGAACCGTATGACGCCTCGAGGATGTCCCCTACTTTGATTTTGGTAAATTCGACTTCATCTCTCAAAGCATTAATAAGCTCCAAAGCTCTTCCACTTTCTATCGAGATATTCTGCATGGCCTGAAAAAGCCCTTGTCCATTTTTGACCGTAGTACGCTTAACTTTCAGTGTTTCTTTGAGAAAACCACTCTCTGAAACTTCTGAAGTCTTCGTTATATTGAGATCAGTTGGCCCTTGGCAGGCACTAAGAGCTAAGCTTAATGTTATAAAAAAAAATGTCTTCCACATAGTTCCTATTATTTTAGCAGTCTTTTTCGTGATTGGGCAATAAACTTACCTCTTAGATTTTTTTTGTATCTTACCAATCTCGAAGTATTCACTTTTGAGAAAAAACATTTTTCATTACAAGTACAGGGAAACGAAAAGGGGATTACAAATCTGCAAATTTTTTGGTCCCATTGTAAAACATTGGTCACCTTACCTGTGGAAATGTGCAGCATAATGGAGTATATTAATTTCTATTCATGAAACTCAATACACGTGTTAGAATTGCAATATTGTGAAAAATTTTAATAATGAAAAAAGAAAAATAGGTATCGAGCTTGAATTTTACGGGCTAACTCCTGAGCAAGCCGCTCAAGTTGTGGCTGAATGTCTAGATGGTAAAATCGTTCGCAAACACAAGGCCCTCTACAAAGTAGAAAGCAGCAAAGGAACCTTCAAACTTGAAACAGATGCTAAGCTCTTAAAAAAACTTTCAGCTTCTTCAGAGCTAAACCGTAAACAAGAAAAAATTGATTATGACGGGGCCATAAGAGATATTATATCTCTTGTGTCTGATGAAATTGTCCCGACAGAACTCATCACTCCCCCGCTTCTGATAGAAGATATTTCTTTAGTAAACCGCTTGCAAGAAGAGCTTGTTAATAAAGGGGCCCTGGGCACGGCCGAGTCGTTTCGCTTTGCTTTTGCAGCCCAATTAAACCCCGATGTGCAATCACTTGAAGTTGACTATATTCTTAAGCATCTCAAAGCTTTTATCATGCTTTCTGAATGGTTAAAAAAACAGATCTCTATAGACTTCACCAGGAAGCTCACAAGTCACGCTAGCGATTTCCCTAAAGCCTATAACATAAAAATCTTTCATCCTGATTACTCTCCCACGCTAGATGAGTTTATAGAGGATTATCTAGAGTTTAGCCCGACACGAAATATGGGACTCGACTTACTTCCCCTTTTTGACTATTTAAATCACGAGTTAGTGGCCTCAAAAATCAAGGATGAAAGAATTCAAGCAAGACCAACTTTTCATTATCGTCTTCCAAATTGTCAGCTAGGCCTTCGTTCATGGAATATTGAAGTCGAATGGCAGAGATGGCTCTTGATAGAAAAGCTTGTGGAAAATCAAGAACTGTATGAAAAAATGAGCAAGCATTTCTACGATATATATACGAAGAAAGATAGAGATCTATTCCCTAATTGGCTACGTGAAGCAAGTAATTATGTCGAGATGATCCGTTTATGAGACCTTTAATTGGAGTCACTAAACCTCAAAAAGGCGGCTTAACACAAAACATTGCTATTTGGCTGTGCCTTCTGTTGTCAGGGGCCCGCCCGATCAACTTAAAACCTAATAGAAAAAGATTTGATCTGCCCCTGGATGGACTTCTCCTCTCTGGGGGAACAGACCTTTATCCCGGCCTCTATGACGAGGAGTATGCAGAAGAAGATAAAAAGTATGACCGAGAAAGAGACGAGCTCGAGATCGAGTGGCTCAAGGTTGCTATGGAGCGCAAACTTCCACTCTTTTGTATTTGCCGTGGGGCCCAGCTCTTAAATGTCTCTACCGGGGGATCACTTCACCAAAATATCGCTGCCGTTTATGAAAATGCAAATTACCCCAACTCCTTGTTGGCGAAAATTTTCTTTCGTAAAAAAATGACAGTTGTCGATTCTACAAAACTCTCTCGTTTCCTCTGCGAAAAAGAAGTTAAGGTAAACAGTCTTCACCGCCAGTCGATTGACCAACTTGGCGAAGGCCTAAAGATAAATGCTCAGGAAGAAAATGGCATCGTTCAAGGTATTGAGCTCGACTCCGAAAGATTTGGTCTAGGATTTCAATTCCACCCTGAGTTTCTATTTTACCGAGCAGATGTTAGAAAACTGTTTAGAGAGTTTGTTTTGAGCTGTAAAACCAATCAAATGACCTCATAACGCTTCTAGCTTCTAAGCTCTGTCTCAGCGATTTTATCACCAATTTTTTTCCATGTTTGCTGAAATTTTTCTTCATTAAAATTCGCGCCGGAGTAAAGCCAATCTGCGTAAAGCTCGCCTCCAGCGTTTTTAAACTGCCCTACGACATCAAGGTGATCAGCGACTTCTACGTCAATGAGTTCGCCATAGAGCTGACTCAAAGCAGGTGAAATCCCGTCATTACTTTTGGAATTAATTGGAAAAGAGAGCTTTTCTTGCAACTGCGCTTCAAGCTTATCTGCTGGACTTGGATAGGGATAATGCTTATGCTCTCGACCGGCCAAAGAGTGGAGAAAATAAAAAAGGAAAGCTGAACTACTTTCGATAGGAGATTTTAAACTAGAAAGGATGTATGACCACTGCATTTTCTCGACAACGGTTACAACACACCGATAGTCCACGCCCTCGCGATCGGCAACAGCGGCATTAAACAAATGCATCCCTTCTGGAGTTAATTGTATAATGGCACCTTGATCGTTTTTAACTTCTTCTAGAAATGTCCAAATGGGATCATTTGGGTCCATGCTAATATGTTGAAATAATCGCTCGACCATATGGTCTAAAAAGGTATCTTTTCGACCTACAAAGTCATCAAAATTTGCAGCAAAAGTTAAGGCCTTAGAGGCCCAAAATAAACTCTTTTTCCCCGCTCGATTACTGGCCATTGTGGTTAAAATTTGAAGGATGTGGCGACCTTGAAGAGTTGTGAAAAAACCTGCTATAGGTGTTCCAAAATGAGGAGTTGAAATAGTCGTCACACTCTTTGTTCTCTTTCCAATCTCATTTTCAACTTGATCGGTGCGAAGCCGAACTCCTGGAGTCGTTAAAAGGCGAACATCGAGTCCACCTGTCGAGTGTCCTATAAAATGAATAGAATCTGCGGATAGCCCACCTGATGATTTCACAGTATCAGAAATGACGAGGGCCCTTCGCCTTAACGATGATGTCGGCTGAGTTGGGCATTGTACAATCTCGATATCAAGATCATATTCTTCCCATAGATATTTTTTCAGAGTGTCATGAACGCGATAAAAATAATTATAGGCCCCTAAGGAGGTAAACCCGAAAAAGCCTGGAACCAAGTAAATTTGACATTTATGCGCCATAAACCTCTTAATGCATATCAGCTAAAGATTAAATAGAGCTGACCTCAAGATAGTGAATAACAGGAATAAAAGATTCCTTGCTTTCTTGGCAGTACTTATAAAGTGGAGCGTGACCATCTTCTCTCAACTTTTCGGCGGCGTCTTCCAAACTGCTTTCACATTGCGCGAGATCTGACTTAGAAAAACCGTTAAACTCGCGTACCTTAGAAAAGAATTTATCTAGATAAAGAACTGACTTATAAAGTTGATCTCCAATTTTCGTACAAAAAGTCTTCAATCCTTTAAGATCATTATTTTCAAAATTGCTTAAGAGCAGCTGATCATTTACTTCGCAAGATGAGCGACTCTCAACTTTTTGCCCTCTAATTGTTTCGAGACTGTGCTGAGTTTCTAAAGTGTAGTGCATATGAACTTTGAAACTATTTTCAGAACAGTATGAAACCAAGGTGGTCACTTGATTGTTTTTAAGCACGCGTTCAAGACTTTCTTTTTTCAACAAACACTCATCAAATGAAGTGCTAATACCACCGTGGTTATAGGCCCTGATATAATCATCATTTTTTCTATAATCAACTATAAGCTCTACTTGAGTACTTGAGTTTTCCTGGCAAAATGCAGCTATAATCTCAGCACTCATCTTTGAAAAATCAATCATCGTCTGTGCTTTAACTTGCTCACATTTTTGGCGAGAAGATAATGTGCTTTCAATCTTTTCGATTGTATTCATGACGTCGTATTCGTAATTAACAGCAACTAAATACTGTTTTCCAAAAACGGATTTTAGGCATGTATGATCAAAAACTCTATACCCGAGTTCTTCCATGCGAAGAGCAACTTCTTGGGATTCGCTTTGGCAAAGTTCTTTCTCATTCTCACCAAAAAGCTGGCCTTTATAGCTAAGAATTGATTTGTCCGTATTTTGAGCGGCAAAAAGGAGTGATGAGCTTAGAAAAAGCGCGCTCAGAAGTAGTATCTTAATAAATGGGTCAAAAGTCTTGAGCATGGGGAACTCCTAGAAAGATTAGTTTAAACTAATCTAGATTAGTTCCCCCATGACGAGCTGGCAAATCTGGGCCCTGCACACCGTCGTAGATACCTTGGACAAACTCACACGCTCTGCCATGGTGCAGGATAAGTAAATACAGATAGTTGCAAATTATTGGACACTTTTAATCCTTAAAAATGCTATAAGAAATGCATAAAAACTTTAAGGAGATCAAATGCCTTCAAATTATGACGTATTAGTTTTTTACGACGAGCAAATGCTTGCCCACTCACCCGATGTCAATTCAGCTTTCCTGGCAGGAAGACTCGATAGCCGAATCAGAGAGACTCTCTCTGGACTTAAGGCCCAGTGGAAATACCCTGAGCATCCTGGAAGACTTAAGGCCATAAAAGATCTGCTTGATAAAGAACCTATTAAAGGAGTTGGCTTTGCACAGGGAAAAAGTGCAACTAGAGAACAGCTCAATCGAGTTCACACCTCTCGTTATCTCGATACCATTTATTCTATGGACGGAAAAAATGCTTGGTTGGATTTGGATACGACGGCCGTCTCTCCCGGAAGTGTAAGGGCCGCAGAAGTTGCGGCAGGGACTTCTATTGCAGCAGTGGAAGCAGTAGTCAAAGGTGATTGTAAATCATCTTTTGCTTTGGTTCGGCCTCCGGGCCATCATGCCGAATCTTCACGGGCCAGAGGCTTTTGCCTTCTGAATAATGTCGCCGTCGCGGCCACTCATGCTCGCGCCGAATTAGGACAAGAAAGAGTGCTTATCATTGACTGGGATGTCCATCACGGCAATGGTACGCACGATATATTTTTCGCCGACCCAGACGTGATGTTTTTCGATATTCACCGCCAAGCTCCTTTCTATCCAGGCTCCGGCTACTTGGAAGAAATTGGAGCGGGATTAGGCGAAGGGACAACAGTTAACGTTCCTCTTCCTGGTGGTTGTGGAGACATGGCCTACCTCAAAGTTTTTCATGAAATCTTAACTCCAGCAGTTGAATCATTTAAACCTGATATGATTCTCGTCTCTGCGGGCTTTGATCCTCATTGGTTTGACCTGGCCATGAATGTCTCTTACAAAGGCTTTGCAGAAATGACAAGGATTGTCCAAGAGCTCGCTGACAACCACTGTGATGGAAAACTTTCATTTATCTTAGAAGGTGGCTACAACCTAGAATCTCTCTCCAGGGGAGTTCACACGGTTCTAAAAGTCTTATCTGGTCAAGAAGTGCCAAAACCCACAACCCCCGGTATTCAAGAAGTTGAAGCTGCATTAGCATTTCATAAAAATACTTTTAAAAACAATGGGTAGCTTAAAATGACCACGACAATTATTTAATTAAACTTTTTCTACTTTTAATGGTGCTTTCATGTTTGAGGGGATGATTGCCTATTCTTACCGAAACGGAATCGATTCAATCTCCAACTTATTAGGGGAGAGGCCAAAAAATATAGACCTGTCGTTATTTTCACAGGTCTTCTCACTTTAGTTTTTCTTGGTATTTATGCTTCCGCTCAGCTTAAGTCGGGAGCGATAGCACTTCATACCCTTTTTAAGTGGGATCTTCACCTTGGCGTGCTTATTGGGACTCTCATTGTCATCATCGTACATCATACTATTAGTCGCATATTTAGATAACTTTTAAAATCGCTCCGAGAGAGCGTCGAGGTTCTTATATTGCATTTTGACATAAAATTTAGTGGTGCTACCAAATAGCAGATGTCTCTTTAACGAACTAAAATACTTAAACTAAAGAAGTTGCCACTTTTCTCGGGCAATATTCATACTATTAAAAATATTTAGTACACAGCTTAACCGGCTGTTTTCTTTATAATTACAACAATAAAAAGTTAGCGTTTTTGAGTCGAGATATACTTGCTCCATGACAAATTTAAAAACAAAAACACATTTACTCCTGGCTTCGTGCTGCCTCTTCTTATTTTCTTGTGACTCGGAGCAGTCTTTTTTTGAGCTCCCTGAAGTAAACGAAGATGTTAAAAAGCCTTTTGAGCATTATATCTCCAAGCTTCCTAAGGTCGTTTGTGACCCACTTGATGAACAAGCGGGAACAGTTGGAGGCGATGTTAACTCTAACTTTGGTCTAGAAGGTGACCTTTTTGAAGGAATAGGAAACGTACGCTCGTTTTCAGATATGATTGACCCGGTATCTAAAACTGCAATCGCTGGGCAGTCAGTTCTCATGGATGCCCAAATTAACATGAGTCAGCTCAATATTCCGACCAGGGCCTTTGATACAGGTTTTGTATTAGGTAAGGACAATTACGTCGAAGGATCAAGAGGCCAAATGCTCACAGAGAATTTTGGGATGGTTTTGCGCACACGTTTTCAACTAGCTGATCTTGAAGAAGGTCACTACGAGTTTGCACTTATATCGGACGATGGCAGTGCGCTTAGAATTCGAAACCCTGATGAATTGCTAAAAGAAGATTACGACATCACACTAACTGAAATGGACTATAACACCTCGACGCGAATGAGTTGCTCAAACCAAGTGGTTAAACTTACTAAAGAAGATAAAATCCCCATGGAGATTACTTATTTCCAAGGGCCTCGTTACCACATTGCCCTCATGCTCCTGATGAGAAAAGTTGAAGGCCCTGAGAATCCCGAAGGGTTTACTCAAGCGAACCCTAATCATGATGTTGAATGTGGGATGTCAGGTAACTCACGCTATTTTGACTCTAATAATGACTCATCCCCGCAAAGTGCCTTTGAAGGTCTAATAGATAGAGGCTGGTTTATCCCTGGCAGCAGTCATTACTTACTTCCTTCAGTTGCTGATGTAAATTACTGTGTAGAAGGAACCAATATCACAATTGATAGAGAAGAGTGTTTTCGAGAAGACATTAAAAACTTTGATGTCTCTAGAGAGCACATTAACTTTTTACAATCTGAAGTGGATAAAATTGATCTCTCAACCTTGAGTATTGCCTTTGGTAAAGAGTATCTTGAAGAAGAGGAATTTACTGTCTCTCTTGAAGATGAACTCGTCAAATTACACATTTCACCTGATGGTAGTCAGGACATACGTGTCACATATTGCCTTCAAGATTAAACTAATAGATTTTCTTAGTAGTCTTGAAAAATAAGCTTTTTCTGCTTCAACCTGGTTTGATTGTTTAATTGATGCTTATACTTTTGGACAAGCTTAACCTGTTCAACAATATAACGGTATTTTTCACGGCCTTTCAGGTATCTCTTAATATCTTCTTTTTGAACATAAGGTAATGATACCGATATCTTATATTTCTCAACAAGATTAAGGGTTGTAATTTGACTAGAGACTCGCCTCAAATCATCTCTTAATGGATCAATGCTTATTTCTTCGGATTGAGTGAGTGCAGAATAGTCCTCAGCCGCCAAACTTATTAAAATTTTGATTCCATCCATTCCTAATGTTTCGTACACCGCTTGAGCGACCTGTTTGTCGTCAGGGAGGACTTTTAGTTCTCCGAGGACGGGAATAAAATCACGATTATCTCCAATCGGTCTAACACTTGGTCTCTTGGGAGTTTTCTCATACTTTGAGTAACATAATTTTTTTGCCAAAAAAGCTTTATAGTAGTTTTCTAGCTCCTGTTCAAGATCAATTTGATCGTTACATATTTGATACTGTTGTTGGTAATAGCTTCTTTCTTTGGGTGGGTCCCAGCTCGGCATGTTCGAAAGGTTATACTTTGTAGCTTCTTCCGTTTGAAAAATTATATAGGCGGAGTTTGGCCGTTTAAAATTCACTAATGTTGATTTTTGAAAACAATTCGTTGTTGAGTTGTAAATCTCACCGCTTTTTTCAACGTAACTAAACCCAGTCAATGGTCCCCGCTTACAACCTCCATCTTTTTCTAAAGACTCAATCTTACCTAAAACCGAGGCCGTAGAGCTGGGCGTATTGGTCTTTGGTGAATAGACAATATCGTAAGAAACCGAGCCTCTAAATGACCCTGAAATGCCCCAAAACCTAGGCCTCGAAAAAAAAGTTGCCTGTGTGTCAATCCCGGCTTCTTTTAATGCATATCTTTTGACTCTTCCTTTTAAAGAATCTTTAAAGGTTATTTCGTGTGGCATTCCAAGTATTTGGGCATAGCAGTAAGGTTCAGATCTTATGAGTTCAGCCGCATTTCTCATCGACTCTTCAGCAATAAGAATCTCTCTAATGTTGTTGATGTAGTGCTGAGCTTTTTGAACAACATCTACACAACTTTTATCTTTTATATTGCTTAATTCTTTTTTAATAGATCTCTCCATTGCCTTAGAGAAATCTCGATCAGCTAAGCTAGGAGAAGAAGACAAAAGAACAATGAATAATAGAAATGCTTTATAGGTTTTCAATTTCTTTCATCCTTTCTTGATGTTCTTTTTTTAATTGTTCAAGACTTTTTTGGAATCGTTGAGCGGTATCTGACATCCCAATATGGTCGACATTCACACCACTGTCAGTTTTAAGACTGTTAAGGCCTTGATTGCTTTTATTAGAAGCTGCTATATCTTTTTTCCGTCGAGATTTCACTCCATCAAAAGCCGCATTTGACGAATAGCTAGCCTGCTCTTTAGGAGTAACCATGTAGTTCCGTCTTTTTCCATCGACATTTCTCACGGTACTTAAAAAGTCAGCTGAGGGTAAATCGGATATTTTCAAATCTCCTTCAGTGATATTTTTGCGGCATTCTTCAATGGAGAGACAGCTCTCTAGTCTGAGCCTTAGTTTTTCATTTAAAACTTTATAAATCTTATCGCAATCAAGGCTATTTTCCTGGCAGATGTTGATAGAATTCTGCGTTGGGGTACAACTCGCCTCTGCAAACGTAAGGTCATGAGGTAACGAGACCCCAATTAAAAGAGTAAAAAAGATAGTCATTATTCGAGGCTTATTAAACACTTTCACCACCATTTATCAATTTAACGTGCCAATATATTTTGCTGGAAGTCTTTTTATTTTCTCACACTTAAGCTGATCTTTGTAATCTCGCTCGCGACTTGAAATCTCGAGATTGTACTTCTTTTTTATATAAAACCATTGCTCGGTGTATCGGCAGGCGTAAGCTCTGTTTATTGGCATCCATTCCAAGATTGTCTTGGAGCCTTTTATTCTATTATAAGATAGATTAGTGATGACGAGGTTCTCCGGATCAAGGGCAAACTGATCGCGTTTGGACTCATGCCAATTAGCTGCTCCACTGTCATATGCATGCTTAAGAGGAACCAGGTGATCGATATCAATCTTGGATGCCTCCATAAGTACTTCGTCGTAGTAATAGTCGGCCCATTGACCCGTTAAAATCTTGCAGCGACCACTTTTTAGTTTTGAAATTGTTACTGCTCTTAAGGAGCGTTTTTTTAAGATTTCGTGACGTGTATCTAAACAATCACGATCCTCATCTATCCAGCCACTGAAAGAAGACCTCTCGTAAGAGCTAGAAGCTTTCTCTGAAGAGCATTTGTTACATCCTTTAGCGGCGCATTTTTTTGATAGCAAGCTCCCGTCACGGCATTGTGTTTTAGCACTTAAACATAAAATCCCCCCGTGCCCACTACAGCATCCCCTGCAGTCCGCATAAACCTGTTGCGAGAGAAAGAGAATAATAATTAAGATGAGTGACTTCATTATTCACGTATCGGTTTTAATTTCAGTCACTTAAGCGGCTATTTTTATAAAATCTTCAAGATGTCCAATAGTTACAGAGTCATTCTCATATTACCATTTAGAGAAATATGAGAGGATAATGTATTGTTTGAACTAAAAAAGGAGTGGCAATGAAGCAAATAGTGTTAACTTTAATCATGATATCATTTTGCTCTTGCTCACTATTTGGTATTCAAGATGAAGAAGGTCCAGACTATAAAGTTATAGATAAATCTGAAGACTTTGAAATTCGAGAATATGAATCCTACGTTGTGGCCAAGACAACTGTGCGTGGTAATTTCGACGATGCCTCGGGTGATGCCTTTAGAATTTTGGCCGGATACATCTTTGGAGACAATTATACGAAAGAAGCGATATCCATGACATCTCCAGTGAAGGTTGAGCAAGCATCAGAGAAGATCTCAATGACTGCTCCTGTAGAAGTTAAGCAAGAAGGTCAAGAGCTTACAATGGCCTTTTCCATGCCCTCTCAATATACACTTAAAACGTTACCTGAGCCTAATGACGATCGTATCGAATTTACGAAGATACAGTCTAAAATCATAGCAAGTCATGAGTACAGTTGGTTTAGCTCGAAGGAAAAGAACGATAAAAAAGCAAAAGAGCTTAGAGAGTGGATAAGTGATAATCCAAAGTACAAAACAAGTCCAGGTTACACCTATGCAGGTTACAATCCCCCCTGGACCCTCCCTTTTTTTAGACGTAATGAAGTTCATATAGAGCTTCGGCTCAAGTCGGAAGAGAAAAATTAAGTTATTAAAAATCATGAAAATAAAATATAAGAAAGAGAGCTCCAAGAGCTCAGTTTCAGAATTATTTCAGATCAAGTTTAAGTCACAAAAACTTGAATCTGCAATAAAATCGCTGCAAGCGAAACCTCATCGCATATTAAAGTCTCTCTTCACGCTAAGAAACTCTATCGTAGGAAATTTTGGGTTTAAAACTGATAAGGGCGAAGGACCGTTTCGCCCCTTTAATCTCATAAAACAATCCCAAAACGAGCTTAAACTCGATTATGATGACAAACATTTCTATTTCTGGGGCAGGCTTTACGAAGATCAAGCAAATCACCCTGGAGTTTTAAATTGTCAGTGCGAAGTTGATTTTAAAACAAAGGCCGGGAAAATCTATTTTTATTCAATCTACCCATTCCATTTATTAGTATTCAAGCGGCTCTTAAGAGAAATTTCTCGAGAATCTTTTAAAGGTCTGATGGCAACCCATCCCGAAATTCAATAGCAGCCTCCCCCCCGGGACCAAACTCTCCTGAGACAGGGGCAGATTCCGGTAATACGTTTTCTTTGTGTACTGGTGAATCAGCTCTCATTATTACCTGTAGTGAGCTACTGTGGATGACCGACTTTTTGTGACAAGCAACGGTCGCTTGTATACCTATCTTAGAGAGCCCTTGGGCAGAACCACCATGACAAGTTGAAAAGACAATTTTCTTATTTTTGTTGGATACGTCATATCCAAGCCTAGATAAGACATCTAACATTTCCGCTCCACCCCACGCATTATCCATAACAGTAATCTCTCTTCCGTTTGCCTCTACAGCAGCTTTGCGATCTTTTCCAAATAAAAATGTCCCCTCTTTGGAGCCACCATGCCCAGAGATAACAATTACGTCTTCTCCAGCTTGCTCAAACTGCTTTTTAAGCTCTCGTGCTGACTGAATGGCACCTTCATGAATATTATGATCACCGAAAAAGACAACCCCATCTTCCTTAGTGATTCCTTGTGCAGCATGATTCTCTCTGATCGTTTGTTCGATAACTTCTCTTCTTTCAACAGACGATTTATTAAAAAAAGCATCGGCAACTTTAGGGTTTTTGGCGCCAAGAACTGCTCTCACTCTTGATTCGACGAAATCACTGCTTTGTGAAATGCTATTTGATGGAGAGGGTATCGGCCCTGAAGCCTTAGCTTGCCTAGGAACGGCCTGTTCGATTCTCTGAGCAACACTCTCTTGCACCGAACTACTTTCTTTGTTCAGATTGAACCGATTTGAAAGAAATTCTATTCGCTCTGATTCTGTCATTGACCCGGATCTTCCGAGTTTTGTACTCGCCTGATTCCAATCTTTTAAAAATAAGTTGAGCTCACTAAGCTCCTCATCATTTAATCTCTCTAGATTTCTTTGAGAGATTTGAAAACTTCCATCACTTTCAACTAAAACACTCACCTTGTTACGAATCGAGTCAGGAACCACTTTTTCAACAATCTGAGACTGAACAAACATCTCCTCTTTTTCTGATAGAGGATTACGTTTGAGGTTTTCTACAAATAACTCATTTGAAACTTGGCCAGTCTTAATATCTCGTTGTGATAGCTGTGGAGTTGGTGCTGCAGGAGTCTCTTTTTTAAAGACACCCTTAAGCTTGGCCATTACACCTGCAACTTGCTTGTCACCTACAACCTCTGCTTCTATAAGTTTTCTGCGTTGATCTTTCGAGAAACCTGATGCCTTTAAAATTCGATCCTTCTTCAATAGTTGCTCATTAGTATAATTTCCGACTCCTGCAGGATTGATACCATCCTTACCTAAGTCTCCTCGCCCCACTAAGTGGGCCTTCTCCAAGGCCAATGCTTTGTCCATATCTATATCAATATCCAAGGCATCAGCGGCGAGATCTCTTCGTTTCTCGATATCTTTAACTGGTATTCCATCTATTTTAGAAGCTTTGGAAAATATCTCGATCAAGCTTCCAGCACCACCTCCAAGGAGGGCCAGAGAAGTTGATAAGGTGTGATTGTCTAGTGTTACTTTACATTCTGCCAGGGTCTTATCAAACGATTGATTAGAGCTAGAAACACTTAAGCTTTTTCTTTCCACTTCTGAGCAGAAGTTTGATCTCTGATTCAAAAGCCCTAAGTCTGCAGAAGCAGCAACAGCTTCAGCCCCGCCAATAACAAGCCCTCTTGATTTCGCTAGTTTTGAAAGTGTTTTGGCCGATAAAGCGTAAGCCCCTCCAAAGGGTATTAAAATAGTCGCCACATCTAAAGAATAAGATTGAATTTGATCATTAAGATCATTGGCATTTTTCTCTTTTAAAAGTCTACAACTTGCTAGTTTGTAAACTGAGTCCTTATCAGTTTTTCTCGGATCAAAACTTAAACTATAATCAGTGAGTAAGTTGAGATGTTCGGAGGATGTACCTTTAAACAAACGATTATATAAACTTTCTAAGGACGGACCTCTTCGACCGGCCCTACCATTCACTGTTCCACTTTCTCCGAAGTTTAATAAACTTTGTTCTATTTCTGATGCTACTTTTTCATGCCTCTTCTTGGTTTTATCTAAACTCTCATTAGACTTCTCAATTGCATTATCTAATAGTTCATTCTCGCTCTCTTCATCTCTTTCAAAAAATATATCATCATTCATTGCTTGATAGACATTCTTGATCTCAGAGTCAAATGCGGCGTCACAGTCTTTCGTATTGTCTTTTTCCCTATTTCTTCTGTTGGCCCTCTGACAATTTCTTTTCCCCTGTTTAAGGCTATCGAGCTGCTCAAAATAACCATTGTCACCATTTAATTTTTCTTCAATTTTATCTTGTATATCTTCTTGGATTGATGCTTCTTTAAAAAGCGGAAAGCGTCTATATTCTTGATTCAGCTGTGCCTTAAAAGGTGCAAGATGCTCTTCTCTCATATTCTGACATTTATCAAAACTTTCTTGGCTTGTTCCACGCGTATTTGTACATTTCCTTAAAGATTTTTCCAAAATTTCAAGGCGGTACTCAAGGCCACTTACAACGGCCAAATGTTCTTGGTGACTTTTAAGCTTGTCACCCTTTCTAGCGTTAAGCTGCTTCTTCAGTTTTTTAAGTTCTTTAGCATTCTTGTTGACTTGCCCAATAATACTTTTACTTTCCTTTCGAGCAAACTCTAAAGGAATCAACAAACCACCTATATCATCCATGGCCTCGCTGAGATTTTTTAATGATGACTGGAAACCAATACTGTCTTTGAAGTTAGCATTTCCTGCGATACAGCCAATTGGACCTTCGAGATCTAGGTCTTTTGAACAAGAGTGTTTATTTTGATCGATTAGCCTTGCTATAAATCCATAAGCATTAAGTGAAGTGAAAATCGACAGTAAACAAATGAATTTGGCCCACCTTTTCATATATTCCTTATCGGACAATTAACCATTTAGGTTATTATAAACTCATTTAGAGAATGATAAGAAATCATTTACGTAAACATGATTTCTAACACTTACGAGGCACTTCTTGTTTCCTACTCAAGATAGACCACCAACAAGAATGGTCACTTAATCAGCAAATGCTCCTAGATCCCAAACTCCTCTCGGGGCACCCTTTATGTCTTTATTAGACTTTAAATAAAGGTCTGAACTTAAATCAAGACCAGTATCAAGTAGAGCTGTGTCGCTAGTTGATAATGAGTAATCAAAGATTGTCGTGTCTTCAAAAGTGGCCATAAAACTTCTAATGGTATTAGATCCAAATGCTGTGGCGTCACTACTATGGTTTGTATTTGCAATCAAAATATCCGGAGTTCCGCCAATATTATAATCATCGCCAGCTGAAAGCTGCGCAATGTTATTCCTGAAAAGATATGTATTATGAGTTCCATAATCACCTAAGTTTATGCTTCGATTTGTAGAGTTTACAATCGTACTATTATCTACAACCGTAATGGAATCGTCATATCCACCAGGAGCGTAAAGACAAATCCCTCGTCCATATCCATCAATAAGGTTGTTATAAAAATAAATTCTTCCTTTATCATTGATTGATGCCGTTTTTATCCCACATGCAGACCACCAACTATTTCCACCTTTAACAAAAATACTATTTTTAACGACAAAAAACATCCGAGGCTGTTGAAAGTTGTACATGGTACCGTGCCCAGAGTTCGTAGAATCAGTATCATTATTTGCGACTTGAAGTCCCTCAATAATCAGACCTCTAAGGTTCTCATCAAAGTAGATTGGTATATTTCCATCGGCAACTGTTATATGAGCCTTACTATTATCCCAAATCCCGTTATGTCTTTGGCCTACACCGACATTATAAGCTTCTTTAGGAGCAAAGATTCTAAGGGTATTGAAATTATCTGAATACCAGTCCTGAACATTAATCCTTCCTGAAGTGGCATCTGCATACAACGCCATATTCCACTGCTCATTATTTACGAGTAGATCTCTACCAGAGCTCCAAGTATCAAAATTTTCTAAATTATCATCAAGGCCTGAATTTTCATTTGAGTTCTCAGCACTCCAAAGTGACGTGTAGGCCCTATATATATCCCAGGAGGTATCACTGGAAACTTCTATGGCATTTTCGCCTAAACTATTTTTCACGACATATCTTTGAGAGTTTATTCTTAATTGAATAAAAGCCAATGCGCCCACACCATCATATTGAATGACATCTCCAACACCAATATTATTAGCAATAGGATTGAGAAACTGTGCTTCAGTATGTCCATCTGAATTAACGGAAATTGTCATAGAGTTCATGGCACCATTTTCTAGACTGGCAGTATTGCCTGGCCCTATTGATCTAAAAATGGAAGTAGGAGCTGTTGAGGCCCCACGATCCCAACGTACCCGATCAACGCCTCTAATATCGGTATTAATAGGATAATAAGGATCAGCACTTAAATCCTCTGCTGTTCCAATTGATGAATAACTTTGTCCCGAGAGTCTATAGTCGTGAATATCCTCTTCCGTAAATAAAATAACCTCTGATCCTTTATCTCCAGTGGCCCCAAGACTTGTACCGGTTGAGCTGTTTGAACTTGAGCCTAGGCCATAGCTTGAGTAGTTCTCGACACCTTGTGAATTAACAATGAGGTTATTTTTAAACCTATAAGTAATACTATCTTTCATAAAGCGAGCGGCACAACCTGAATCCAAAATTGTGTTGTTATAAATAAATGAGTTACTCCAGGTGACAATGGCATTAGCTGAATCAACTCCGCTGCATCCACTGGCCTTAAAGCCGGATATATAATTATTCGAAATCCGATATTCTGATCCATCGTGGTTATAATCACTTAGATAAATGGCGCTCGAAGAACTACTTTCGGTTGTCGTTGAAATGCTACCAAGAATAATATTATTTTTATATTCGTGGAAAAAATCATTGCTTGCCTCACTTGTATCGACAAAAAGAGCAGAGGCACCTCCGTTGCCATTATTTACAACGTAAAACTGAAGCCCATCAATCGTAATATTATCACTTTGTAGTTTTAAACCTCTTGAATTGTTTTGAGTTGAATCGACGTGAAGATAGTACTTGTAATGATCAAACTTACCATCATGTCTATTTGACGTCGTTCTTACGTCACTTTCTTTGAAGGGTGCGTAAATGATAAGGGAATTGTCTTTTCCGGTAACCCAACCACTAAAATCAATTAAATCATTAACGATCTCTGGACCATTATCATTTGAATAGATAGCAAATTTCCATTCGAATTTTTTACTGACAAGGTCTACATTTCCAGATTCAAAGTCTTCTAATGAATCATCAAGACCTGTGTTTTCAACACCAGAGATCGCATTTGCTAATGATGTATACGCCCTATAGATTTCCCAAGTGACCGTTGAGGATAAATCTTCAGGTTTACGACCATTTTTATCTAAAAGATTATATTCAGTCGCGCTTACTACTTCAGAAATGAATAAAAGATTATCAAACGAAGAGTTACCATCTGAATCAAATTGAACAACATCTCCGACTCCCACAGATGTTGGTAGTGCTACCTGAAATGTGGCCAATCCATCATCTATACTCATGCTACTAGGGCCGCCACTTGAGTCATTAAAGACTAAATATGAAGTCTGTCCCACGCTAATAGAGCGATGGATGGTAATATTGTATTCAAAAGAAAATAGGTTCCCTAAATTGGTATTGGATCTTGCCCCATCTGGAGCTTGAATATCCACATGGTACTTGATTAAATCTCCTCGCTTGAGACCATATAGGCTTCTTAGAACGTTTTTAGAAAAAGTAATTCCGTCATTACTTGAAAGTGTTACTTCACTCTCATTCATAACATCACAGTTTGGATTTATCGTCTGATTACAAAAGTGAAACTTAACGATAGCATTTAGATTATTGTCATTCTCAACGGTAACATTGATACCAAAGCCATTTGAATCAATCTGTTCTATTTGTATATTTGAAGCACTGACCACTAAATCTTTCTTAAGATCGGTGATCTCAATATGGCTTTTACAAGACAGTAAAATTAATAAAAATAATAGCTTAAAACTCATTATTCTATTATATCCGCGACGTAGTTAACTAGAGCATTATTTAAACCTGGAGTATGTTTTCAATGACTTAGCCGACGATCCTTTTATTTTTGATCTTTAATTTAAGAGAATGTAGCTACAAATGTTGGCAACATACTTGCTTAAAACTGTGAGTAAGGGATTATAGAAAGATCACCTAAATCAGTGTTTCAATCTCTCTCATTTTCTCAGAGGCATTGCTCACCTGAGTTAACCAGTTAAGCGGTATCCCTTTTTCGCCACCGATCCCATAAATAGTTGCCATTACCGGACCAATAACCCAAGCACGTCCACAGGAATCCCCACCGCATTGTATATTTGCGCGCACAGCTTCAGTGTAGCTTTTTGCATGGGTGAGAATATGAAAGATGACCGGCATGGCCTCGTTTAGATAGCAAGTACGGCCATGAGTTTCACCTGCTGAAGCTCCGTTAAGTGAGGAGCCTGAACGAGCTAGCTTTGAGATCGCCGGTAGTTGCATATCTTCAGCTCCACTTTTAGTGTTCAGGTGTTAGTCAATAGTTTCGGCGATGTGAACTCCCGCATCTTGTATTTCTGATTCATTGTAAGTTAGTCCAATGGCCTTTCGCACAGGAGCCGCCAGTTCATCTCCCGAGAAATAACGGGTATAAGGCAGCACTTTTTGCACAAGAATACGTTTTTGCTTATCAGTCAGTTTGGCCGTTGTACTAGCCAGCGCTTGTTCTATAGCGTTCTGTTCGATGCTGTTTAGGTTATTCAGCGTGATCCGAGTAGGGTTATCAATATAGCCTTGCCACTGAGCTCCGGGGCCAAAAAAAAGAGAAAACAGCGCTGGTAATCACGGATGTTTAAAGCTCCATTATTGGCCAAGAGACTGTCTGTTAACACACCAGTCGCGGCGCGATAATGACTGACATCGCCCGATTGCTTACCTTCGTGGGCAAAATAACCAAGCCCACCTTCAAAATAGTCTGCACTTGGGGTCATGAACTCCGGTGACTGACCGCCGACTTCTAGGATACGGTTACTGTCATAAAGCCAATGTAGACCGAGGCTTGCAGAGTCAGCGACCCAGCCTCCGGCAAGAGCATTTATAAGACGTGTTTTTGTCATAGGTTTTGATACCTCGTTCATTTATATCTCTCAGAAGTTATTCAAATCTCTCGTTATGCTAACATAAAGCTCTGCTTTGAGTTTAAACCTGAAGGGCCCATGGTACAGTGGTGCTATCAGCGAAAAATAGGATGATTTCTTAATGACTTATTTAACAAGTTTTAAAATATTTTTATTATTTTTTTTCATAAGTTCATGTTCTACATTAAAAAAAGAAAGACCTTATGCAAATGACCCCGTTAGCGTCGCTACAGCGGTTGATCTCGCGAGAGCAGCTTACCTAAAAGGCTGTGTTGATGCGAGAATTGAACTTGAAAAAAGAAATCATTCATACTTCAAATGTCTCGAAGCTTCCAAAGGTCACGTCCAAGATCATATTATTGATATACTAGAACAATCAGGCGATAAGAGTAAATAGCCTTTTAACCAGTGATTTGTTTGACAATATCTGTCGCCTCTTCTTTAAATTTCTCAGAGACACTTACTCTGACAAGATGTGAGTTTGCTAGACCGACATCAGCACCGCCGATAATGCGACAAGGAATGCCGTTATCTTTTAGGGCCTCTTCTATCATAGAAAGTATCGTCGTATCTCTTGATTCGTAGACAATTGTATCCATTTTAAATCCTTGATATAGTTTATCATAAGCTAAGGTATTGAGATGAGTGTTGGGTATTCTATACCAGAAAAATGCCATGTATTCACATCGTCCCAACCTATAAAGTTTAAATTATCTTGCATGAGTACAGTCGAGAGCCCCTCATATTCTCCAGAGGAGTCCGCTCCAAAAGCTTTTGAGTTGTCCCAATAGTTTTGAGAGACACCGGCGGCAGCAGCTGTATCGATTCCAATAAATCCATGAGCGTTCGACCCCGAAGAACTCACGAGTTCAGCTGCAGCGAAATTTTCAGAGATCTCATACGCGCCCCCTGTGTTATCCATTAAGCCAATCAATCCACCAACGTTATCCCCTCCAGTTGAGACGACTGATCCTGAACGATAAAAGCTTTGACTTATTTTTATAGCACTTGAAGAAGAAACTCTTCCGACAAGCCCGCCAACATTACTACTCGTACCTGTTACATCCCCAATGGCCGACGAAGATAGAATTTCATTGACCTGTTCGCCTGTAAGACCCCCAATATTACTTCCTCCTGAGATGTTTACGTTGGCATGCGCATCAATAATTGTACCGCTTCCATCAGCGGCAATTCCTCCGCCAGAAGTTCCCGAGATATCTATAGAGCCCGAGGCGTATGCGTTCTCCATCACCCCGTCAAGACCAGAAATTACTCCACCAGCATACCCGGTTCCAGTAATTTTAATTCGAGACTTCACGTTTTTGATCTTTAAATTTGCGTTTGAGCTATGTCCAATTATACCTCCGAGATAATATGTCCCCAATATGACTCCCTCGACTTCGACATTCTCAACCCTTGCATCTCCAGTCCCTGAAACATCCCCTACAAGTAATCCTCCAAATCTTGCGACATCCATCTCTGCGTCAATAAGTTTTAAATTTTTTATGGTTCCATCGAGTGTCCTAAAAAGACCCATTCGATCGGATGAACTTAATAACCTGAAATTATAAATGGTATTATCACTACCATCAAAAACTCCATCAAATACATTCGCACCATCAGAAGAGATAGGTGTAAGTGAAAAACCTTTTAGGTCAATATCATTGAGAAGTTTAAAGTGAGAGCTACAGGCCGTGGCAACGGAACCATTGCAACCATTTTCTCCGATATCATTAAGTTGTTCTTTAAAACAAATCAAATAGGGATCACTAGCACTCCCTACTCCGATATCTGAATAAGTCATGGCGCTCATGTTTGCCTGACAAACAGGGTGAAGTTGCCAGCGGAGTATTGGCGCTCTGTCCCCATTTGCCATAACCCAGATATTAGTCATATCCCATGCCGTAAAGTTTGCAGAGTTTTTAAAATCACCAGCTGAAACACTTAGTCCATTATAGCTACCGTTAGCATCTCCTGGTTGATCATCCCCCCACCCTGTAATACCAAAATCAATATCCCAGAAGTTGTCAAAAGCATTTGAGCTTCTGCCATTACCAATCGCCCCCCCAAAAGGAGTTGCAGCAGCTCCCGTTTGTCTTGAAATAACATAATTATGGTCAATTTCACTTGCAGGAGCATAGCCGAATAGACCACCAAAAGATCCATCATCCATTCCATTAAGTGACGCTTCATACACATAATTATCTTTATAAGATGTACCTGGGTAACTATAGCCAGCAATCCCCCCTATTCTTCCAAATCCTGTTATATTTGCAGAACTATAATTCTGAAAAGCCGAAGCACGAGACTGTCCAATAATACCTCCGTGACCCCAAGCAGTACCCGTGATACTCCCTGCCGCAAATGATTTTTTCACAAAATTGAGACCTCGAGTATAAAAATTTGTGCCAGATATAATTCCCGACTGTGCATCAATATCAAGAGAGGCATTGGCCTTATTAGAAATGGTAAAAATTCCTTTATTAGAAAAATTCTCATTTTCAGTCCTACCAATAATAGCAGCATTACTTCCTCTCCCCGCTAAAGATCCAGTAAAACTGTTTTTAGAAATGACTGCCGGTCTATTCTGGCTAGGATTTGCCTTTCCTACAATGCCACAACTGGAAAAGCTGTTTGGTCTGTCAACAACACCGATTGCATAATTATTTAAAACATAACCACCTTCTATATAAGCACTAACAATAGAGTGGGTACTGGCCGTACTCGAACTTTCTAGAAGGGCACCTTGAAAACCACAGTTTTTAACAACACCGTTTAAAATACTGCTCATCAATCCCTTAGCATTTGAGTAAAGGTTTTTTATCTCATGGTTTTGACAGTCAAATACTCCTAAAAATGGACTTGAATCTCCGATGCTAAAAGAGGAAAACTCATCCCTTTTTAAGTCAATGTCTGCTCCAAGAACATAATGGCCATCCATGTCATTACTTTGAATGCTTTTTAATTGTGAAGCATGGCAAACCACATAGGGATCTGATTGTGTACCAGTTCCGATATCAAGGTAAGAGTTGGCACTAGGATTATCAATACATGAGCCCGTATAAGTTTGCTTATGAACTGGGTATGACCGACTATCTAACTGGGCCCATGTGCTCACAAAGTCCCAACCTTCTGTTGTTTCCATGATACTTTTATTTCTCAAATCTCTCGTTGTTTTTCCTTCAAACTCACCCGCGGAGCCTCCACCTGAAATTACAATCGAGTCCTGATTCCAAAAATTATTAGAGAGAGTCGAACCGAGAGCAATTGTTTGAATAAATGGAATTGAGCCAGAAAGAGACGCAATATCAATAAAGCTCTCTGAAACCGTTGAATCAGCACTTACACTCTCCGCGAATGCTCCTATTGTTGACCCCGTTAAAGTCCCCAGCGCATAAGATTGATTTACAGAAGCGGTGTTTTCGATCACGCCAATAAGGCCTCCACCATTCACTACATTTGTACTCGTCTTTGCATAACTCTTACTGACCGACCCACCATTCAAATGTCCAATAAGCCCTCCGGTATGAGTTGAGCCAATGACATCATTTTCAGCGTATGAAAGTGAAACAGTGTCTGTAGTAGAGCCTATTAGGCCACCGGCATAATTCACTGAGGCATAAACAGAACCTCTCGCATAAGAATTCTCTACAGGTGTTTGAGCTAACCCAACCAAGCCCCCCACATAATTAGAACCTTTTACGTTGGATGTTGAGTAGGAGTCTGATATTGAACCCAGAGTATTAATGGCCCGACCAGCAAGACCACCAACATTATCACCACCTCCATCCACATTTCCATGTGAAAAGCTGTGCGAAATGGTGCAACTATCTTCAATAGTTCCAACGAGTCCTCCCACATTGTCGAGAGAGGCCCGAACATCGCCTACGGCGTAGCAGTTTTCGATTGATGCCACATCTGAGCTCTCGACGACACTTCCTACAAGGCCACCGGCATATCCACTTGTGGAGTAGACATCTCCTAAGGCAAAGCAGTCTCGTAAAGTGCCTCTTGTAAAGGCCCCAAAAAGGCCCCCTGAGTACAAGCCTGTAGCGTACACATCACCTGTGGCATAGACACCACTAATAACACCAAGGTCATGACCGCCGGCCCCAACAAGACCGCCGATCTCTGTTGTGCCTTTTATATTGCCAGTCGCAAATGAATTAAGAATGGAACCATTATCGTTAATACCCACAAGTCCACCAACCCAGCGGCACGTCCCGTTTATATCAACTCCTGCAGAAGAGTTCTGAATAGTCGATCCATTACTCCTTCCCATAAGACCACCGATACTACTGCCCGTTCCAGAGCAATCAATTTGACTGTTCGTGATATGAACACTATCGATTATGCCCCCATTTGCTGTCCCTATTAGGACTCCGGTATAGTCATTGCTCGATATCACTGAAACGTTATCTAAGTTCAGGTTTTCTATCAAACCGCCATTTTTACGACCAATAAAGCTTGATCGTCCATTAGTTGAAGCGATTGAAAAATTGCTGATACTCATATTATTCCCTTTTATCGAGCCAGAAAAATCATTGACCCCCTGACCGATGGGAAATAAACTGTCTCCTTCTAAGTCTATTGCTTCACTCAAGACAAAATCACTTCCACAAGCTGTGGTGATAACATCTGAACAACCAGAAACTGAAATATCTTTCAATTGCTCTTTTGTGAAAATAAGATATGGATCATCTGAGGCCCCAGTGCCAAATGCATTATACGCAGTGAGACCTGTACCAACGTCGTAATAAGCAAAAGCACCTATATCCCAAGTGCTCCTAGTCATTCCGCGAATATCATCTAAAAAATTGAAAGAAGAGTCAGAGCTTAAGTCGGCCCCATCCGCTTTAGCGTAGACATCTGAAGTTGATAATCGAAAATCTTCACTCATCGTAGAGATGAAGTTAACCTCTAC